>Ga0209200_1003915_pt1 | contig 12486 bp, 28 predicted proteins | sample AD_UKC033_MetaG_FD_184406 | JGI IMG/M metagenome (GOLD analysis project Ga0209200, IMG submission 184406) | Active sludge microbial communities of municipal wastewater-treating anaerobic digesters from USA - AD_UKC033_MetaG (SPAdes) (version 2) | ecosystem: Engineered > Bioreactor > Anaerobic >...
GGTACATATTTCCATTCTCATTCTGGGGCTCATTCAGAGCCAATTATGAGAACATACACAGGAACAACATATAACATTAAGTATTCAATGATTAAGTCGCAGGGGGTGGGGAGTAAACAATTTTATCACAACTACGGAGGCACAATTAACATCAAGGACACGAACGTAAACTTATCATATCAATTCACAGGCGGAACTCTCAGTCTTGACCGAGTAACTTTGAGCAAGTTAAATGCTGAGTTAGGAAGCGTAGGTTTTACTGCACAGGGAACAAGAATACAAAATGCTTGTGCAATCTGGTTTTATAATAGTGTGGGAATAGGGACATATTTAGATTGTCCTGGAATTACTACAAGCTCCTTTGCAATTGGTTGGGACGGTGCTGGAAATGGAGCAGAGAAGATACGAATTGCCTATTCTTACGACTTACTCGTCTTGGATGAAAAAGGTGTGGCTATCAATTCAGCTTCGGTTAAGATAACAAATGGGGTGGGTGCAGTTACGAATCTAACAACTGATTCAAGTGGACTCATCACCACACAATCTCTCCTCGCATATTCTGGAGCTTACACTGCTTTTAATCCAGCAATTACGTGGACAGACAAAAGAGCGCATACGGTTGAAATTAAAAAGAGTGGATACCAAACAGAATACTTAAAGTTTACATTGTCGGAAGCAGTCACAGATATAGTTACTTTGAAAAGACAAGTTATATTTATTGATCAGGAAACAACATGAGGTACAAAATAAGCGAAACACCAACAATACTAGGCAAGTTTGATACAGGTGCAACTGTAACGATAACCCTTTATGATTTATCGGACGAGTCTACAGTAACCTTAATGTCTAATTCGTGCAATGAAGTTGCAAGTACAGGAGTTTTCAGGTGGTCAACGTCAAATATTACAACCCAACCAACAACCAAAAAAGAGTATTTGTGGATTATGTCTGATGGTACGCTCTCAAGTTATGGAAAGTTGGTGCTTGGGGGGTTTCCTGACAACATGGCATCTGACGTCTGGGAAGAACTATCATCGGCTCATACAACAGACGGAACAATGGGCAAAGATAAGCAAAAAACGATTAAGTACATAGTTGACGGAGAGATACCCCTGACATGACGAAACGATCCTTCTCCCCCCCCTACAACGCTGCTTCACTGCTCAATTAAGGCGCTAACATATCCTTTCTTTGAGTTTCTGTCCATAAGACGAATCACGTATTGTCTTGCTTCCATTCTGTTTTTGAACTTCTTGAGTGTCTTTTCCCAATACCCGTTTCGGGGCGCTTCCCCCACCTCACGAACAGTTAAGTCGGGGTCAATGAAGTATGTGATGTTAATCATTTTTATCTGCAATTTATAACTTCTTGCCCTTCTTTTGACCACCAATGTAGGTTTCATCAACTTCAACAATCCCGCCCATTGGGTCGCCACTATCCCTGAACAGTTTTCTAATCTGCTTTGCCATACGCCAGGCGGTTTTGTAGGTTACTCCAAGTTGGCGTTCTAGCTCTTTTGCAGCCACTCCGTTCTTACTGGACGCAAACAAGAAGATGGCGTGAAACCAGAGAGTGAGTGGGGTATCTGACTTGTGAAAGATTGTGCCAGAAAGAGGCGAGACAGTGAAGCCACACGAGCAATCAAATCTCTTGCGGCTCTCAATGAGGTAAAAACGGTCTTTATTGCCACACTTGGGGCAAACTGGCTTCTTACCATATCGTGCCTGGAACAGAAACTCTAGGCACTTTCGGTCTGTGCCAAACTCGGCTCGTAGGTGTTTGATGGTGTATTTCATAGTTTTTTCTTGTGGCAATCACATAAACATTTGTATCCCTTGAGGTGTGGGAAAAATGTCAGGTATCCATCACAATCATTGTGTCTACTTTCATCACATGGTAAGGATGTTGGTTTCATGTCATTTTTTCTTACAGTGATGGTTGTTTTTTTGTATCCACCTCCCCTGCGACCTTGGCTGTTGTAGACTCCTTTACTCATACAGTTTCTCCATAATCCAGCGAAAAACATCCTCTGCTAATGTTTCACTGGACTCTCTAAATCTAAACAGAGGTTGTCCTGGGTCTATCCCGTAAACCTCATCAGCAAACAACTTTTTGAACTCATCTTTGAGCTGATTGATTTTTTCTTCATCTTTGGTCAAAAATACATCATTGAACCAAAGCTCAATAAACCTGTGAGTTTTATCGGTGTCATGCTCAAAAATGACCAACGAGGCAGTGTGCGGGTCATTATAATCAGAGTTATCCTGAGTTTTTATGACCCTTCCCTTTAGTAATACTGTGTCTCCTACTTTCATGCCTTATGCCCTCCTTCTACTTCCGTGTTGTGTAGCTGTACTCTGGTCATAATCAGGTCACGGTTATCCGATGAGTCTCCAACGATATACCAGTCATCACTAAAAGCGTCATACTGTTCAGACTCAAAGACTTCTACCCCAGCTCCCGAAATGTAGCTAGAAAGCCTTTGTATTGCGTGTGGTTCTCGTGGTGTTCCCCAGGTCATATTGCTCCTTTATATGTTTGATAATATCTCTATTATATCAGGTATTTACCTGTTGTCAAGGGATAGTTACCATTATTATTTTCTTTATAACTATGGACAAACAACCAGATACGGTTGAGGTTCAAGAGACTCCAAAGACCGAAGCTCAACTAGCTCAGTCTTTTGTTGACGCTTACCAAACATTGTGCGAGAAGCATGGCTTCCGCATCGTAGTATCACCAACATGGGTAGCCACCAATCATGGCTCCTTTGAAATGACGCTACAGCAAACAGTAGGGAGGCTTCCTCAGAAATGAAACACATTATTACGCATTCAAGCCCCGCTTAACGGCGGGGTATTTTTTTGTCTTATCTATTAAACCAGTTTTTTTAAGAATGAGAATATCAGACAAAGAACGCTACGCAGATTTACGCTTAAACCTCCCGTCCAAAGTAACCCTCTTAAACCAAATCCGAATAATCACAGGAGGAAGTTTCAAGCGTGAGGCTATCTCGTGAAGATTAAAGCCTTTGTTTTTGAGTGAGTGAGCTTCTTTGTAGAGGGATTCAATGTCCATTAGTGGGCGAGTAATAGAACACAATATGGTGTATCACACTTAATACATGCTTCAGTATACGGATAGTCAAGGTTTTCCTTATGCAAGGGAGAGTGTATCCATTTGGACATAATCTCACTCTCATGAATGAACCCACGACTAAGATTTTCACCGATTTTGGTATAGCTTGCATATGCCACTCTTTCATAAAACTTGTCATGTGAGAAGTCTGTCTGCATGTCCTCTAATCTGATAAGTGCGATTGAACAAAGTTCATCAGACTTGATAAGAATGGGTAGGTTATTATTCCCTCGGTATCCGTTGAGGTGAACAAACAGCGTATCCTCATTCACATCATCAAGAACAGCAGGGGGTGGGGCGGGATACTCCTTCGGCTCAACGCTTCCTAAATAGAACGCAGAGGCAACCAAGAGTATGAATAGTACTATGATTTTATATGACATGCTCAATATAATGAACTGCTACCTTGTTTTTGTAATCCCTTCTCACTCTCTTTGCGAGCTTCTTGGCATACGCCCTGACTTTGGCAATGTCTTTGAAATACTTAGAGTATTGATACTGCGACAGTCTTGAAACAATGTCAGAATAATCCCCACTCGCAACGAGCAGGAAGCCTTTTGGTTCTTGATAAACGTCAATGGTGTGGGTCATTTAGAAATACCTAATGTTTGTAATATCTCGGCTCTAGTCTGGTCAACTCCGCTATCAAATGCCGCAAGTAAGTCCCCTGTCTGCACTGTTTCAAGACTAATTCTTCTCCATTTCATTATTCCTGGTGGCAACTTTTCATCCTTACACGCCTCCTTCACCATCTCGGTGAAATGTGTGCGGAGCCAGTAAATTTCCTTTTTAACTCTGGTTTCGTGTGTGATATATCTTAATGTCTCAGTTGCCTTCTCAAATTGTTCAAGTAATTGGTCTAGGGTCATAGGAATATAAGAATAAGTATCTGTAATATAAGACAAGTAATCCTTTGCCATAGTTTAGGAAACCCAAACACTCCAATTACAAGCACCGTTGCCAAGAAATTTTTATTGCTCATCATTTTATTCCTACCTCCTTCCCTTTCAGGGTGGCGAGCCTAGTAATAGCCGTGTCAAGGCTTGCGTTATATTCCATATTTTCACCATTCCATTCATCTTTGTGTAATTCCCAAAGCATTTTTTCAACTTTATCCAGAGTCTCTTTCCTTGCGAGTTCAAGCTCTTGAGCTACACGGTTGATAATACGCACACCCCGATTGTTTAGTTTGAACTGGATAGGCTTTAGTCCTGCATCAGATAACATATCTTTTAGTTCTTCAGCCCACGTTTCTTTTGGTGTGTCTTCCCTTCCACATACAGGGCATTTCATCCCGTTATATTCTTCTGCCACAAGCTCAAACTCAAAGTCATTAACATACTTAAACCCTTCAATTACATCATCGAGCATGACTTCATCTGCGACATCATATTCATCATATTTTGAGGTGATTTTAACAGTAATTGATTTCATTTCTGTTCCTCCTATTTTATGTTAATTGTGTTTATATATTCGTTAGTAGCAAGTTTGCCCTACCAAACATTACCACATATTCTACACTCTTTGTAATCTGGATATTCCGCTATTGCATCTGATTTGCATTTAGGGCAAACCAGACTACTAACAGCAAGTATATTTAATTTTTTAACCTCGCTTTCGTGGTAATCATTAAGCATACGTGCCATTTGCCAAATTTGTGTTGGATTTGTTTCAAATGTTGGATAATTATCTTTCATCCATCTAATTATTTCAATTTCTTTTTCTGGTGTCATATTTGTTCTTTTTAATCGGTTAAAAAACTAAAACATACTTGCGGAACGTTAGCAACCATGTTTAAGAAACCCAGAATATCTAAGTTCCCCGAAGCTGCCTGAACAGAATGGCTCGCCATCCACATAATAACCAAATCGGACATCTCCGTTGGTATTTGATAGTGCGAACCGTATAAAATCACCGTAAGCGAGCCATGCCACTTTCTCATTCACATAGGAACTAAAAATAACACGGTTGCTAACAGCACCTAAAAAACAGGCGGGGTTATTCGCTTCGTTGACAGTTTCAAATAAGTTTAAATGTTCGTTCATTTTATTAAGTTTTGTGGGTGGTTTCCCGCCCGATTTTTTAGCTGCAACACGTTCAGTCGTTACCGCACAATGATTGCAATGTATCGCTCTTGTTTCATATGTCTTATTGCTCCCACATACAGGGCATCCACTAAAGTTAACTATTGGCTTTTCCTCTGGGTGATCTTTGTAATACTGCTCTGCTTTGGGTGTCATCTTCCAAGTGTCTCCACTTGGTATTGTTCCATCTCCACAGTTAGGGCATTTTGGTGTGTCTTTGGTGGGTGTCATATGGTTATTTAGTTTCCAAAACTTCTGTAATTTGTAATTCGCCTATCTCGTCTCCGATTTCATTAGAGTGCACAGTAAGTTTTTCTTTTAGAATAGTCTCAAAGAACCAGATTATTGCATCCACGTCTTTTCCGTGCACAATCTTATCATCGTACGATAGTGTTGCTTTTATCTTCAGGTGTCTCATAACTCTAAATAAAACTTATAAACAGGTTGGAGATGACAACGATGGAGTTAGTTTGACCGACTCGTACAGTCTGTCCAGCGCATATTGCTAACCCTAATGCCTTTTTACTGTCACCATCTCCAATCTATTTGTAAATGTTCTCATTCCTGCTCCCCAAGATTGAGAAGCAGAGTGAGGTCATTTCTTTTTCTTCACCGCTTTTTTCGCTTTGGCAGTTACAGCTTTTTTCAGCTTGTTGACCTTTGCTTTTTTCTTCATATGGTTTGGGGAACTTATAATGTCGTTCAGCTTTCTCCATGCTTCCTCTTTAATATCATCAGGCATATCGGGGTCGTTCATCAAGTTCAAACATCTGCGCATTGACTCAAGGTTGGTCATTTGGTGTTGGAACTGGCAACGGAACGCACAAATCATAGTTGCAGGGGCGACAGCCTCCCCTTATTATCGGGTCTACTCTCAAGCCCACATATCCTGCGAGGATATAAAATGTTACAGTCACTACAATACCAATCCATGTGAGCTTCAAAAGAGCTTCGAGTTCAAGCGACTTGTTCATGATAGATGTGAATGTTAGTAAAATTAGTAACCGATTTAACGCAACGTGTTTTGACCCATAGAACATGTCTTGAGCTATCATCTGGAATCACCAAACCCTTGAGTCCGTCAATAATTATTTTTGAGCAAATGTTGTCGGGGTCAAGTAATCTGCGCAGGTTTGCCACAATCTCAATCCCCACAGGTACATCAACCATCGACAGTCCGGCATCGATGACCGCACACCTTACTTGAAAATGAGCGTCTTGCGCCATGCTTGACCTAACTGACCAATGCCTACCGGCGTACAACTGGTTCCATGAAATAGCCTTATATTCCGGTAAAATGAGTGTAATCATGCTTAAAAAAGGGCATCAGGGCCCAGATTGACAATGCTGTTTTGCTGTCGGATTTGATTCACAACCTCCTGCCGATACCACTCCATGACGGATGTTTTTTTCTTTTTGACTCGGTACACACCTACTCTTGAGCCGTTTTCGATGACATGCTCCGCAACCTCAATAAACCCATCTTTGACCATTTCCCCGAACCTTCCGGAAATCTTATGTTTTTCTGTTTTGAGTTCGTTGGCAACTTGTTGCATGCTCATTCCCTTGTCCGTGCTCGCCAAGACTTCGTACACCCGCTTCTGACTCTTGGTTAAGTCCAGCGACTGGTATGCGAGTAATGAGTTTTGGTTTATCATTTTTGTATAAAGTTTGAAACTCAAATTATTTTGCTTAAAAATGCTCGTAAAATGCCCTACGATTGATTTTTGTTGCGTTTAGCTAATCGTGTACCCCTCATATTTCATCAAAAATCCATAAATAGCGTTGGTACGCCCCATTCCAATATGCGCCCCACGGAGCTAATTTATTGCTCTGATATTTTTGCTTTGCGCGCTCAATGTTGTGGTTGCAATCCATGAGGTTAACGATGTCTTGTTCAGAAAACCACCTACCATCATTTATTTGGAACAACCCAACAGCCTGCACTCCGTTAGAGTCTGTGTGGTTAATCGCCTCACACCTCAAGCCTGACTCCGCCATTGCAATCGCAATCATCTCTCTTGCGTGCGCCGGAAACTCCTGTGCAATCTTGCGGGCAACTTCCTTTTTGAACTCAGGCAATTCAGCGTAGACGGGGGCCGGTGTTGGGTTGGCCACACTGTCGGAAGGTTTTGGAAGTCCGACCCCCGCGTTAGCTTTGCTCCTCTTAAAGCGTGTTTGTGTCGCTTTTATCTGTGGTTTTACAGGCGACTTCAATTTCACAGAATCTTGAGGAGTCGAATATGATGTGGAAATTATTACTTTGCGCTCGATTGTTATTGCATGTATGGGTTTGATGCAAAAAAGCCCGAAAATAGCCATTAGCAGAATAACAGCGAAACCGCTAACTCTCATCCTGTCTTTCTTGATTTTATTGTCCAATCCCCCTAAATCAGGGATACTGTCGGGGTCTACATACTCTTTCCCATAGCCTATCGATAGCCTATCGATACCCCCATTACCATTACCATTACCTTTAACAGTAACCGTAATACCCTCTAGGGCTATTGCTTCTGTTTGGAATGGTAGTTCGTATTTCAGATTCTTAACCTCGATGAAGTATTTACGCACGGCGGCCGGTATTTTGTTAAAATCGGCGGCAAACTTTTTCATCACAGTTTCAAGCGATGAGAATGTGTTGTGTCGCGCCCAATTAGCCACATAAACCCACGATTGATAGAAAAAGAACTTGCCGTCATTCTCAAACTTCGAGCGTATCTGATTAACTTCGACATCCGATGCGCGCAGCCGAAACCTCATAAGCTCAACCGGAAGCTCGTATATGCCGGTCATGGTAAGCGCTTGGTTGTGGATAAGCAGAAAGAATGCAAGTCGCCCCTTGTCGTTTAACGACATAAAGTAGCCGTCATCCCATACGCTTGTTTGAAGCTGTCGTACTTTCATGTTTTAAGGTTTCCCCCGAAAGGGTGCGTTCATGATTGGTAACCGTTTCCGCTCAGCCTCGTCATCCCCAAGATGCTACCGAGCGGAGACGGCTACCGCCAAAGATGGTGCCTAATGCTTTGGCCATAGCCTATATAATTGGTCTGTAAAAGTCTTATAGTTTTAATTCGATGCGGGCGCTCTGCCCCCGTACAACTGTTCATATGTGTCGTGTGCGCATTCCTCAAGCTCTGCTAAATCATCAAAGTTCGCTCTTTTAACAGGCTCCCTAATAAATCCCGTCTTGGCAAATCGTATTGCATCATCTATCGCCTGCTTTCTGCGTTCTCGGTCAATCTGCCTTAACCTTTGGTGTTCAGCAATCGGGTTAAATGGTTGCATGTTTTTATGAAACATTTGGTAATTTGATAAGTCCCTCGATAGCCCGCGATGCCTCAAGTTTTGAAAACTCCGCAATCTTTGCCGAATCCGGCAAAGCCAAGCGCACGCCCGACTGCTGATGTTTCAGCAACCTCGTAGGGTGATTGTTTCTCAATCATGCCGTTTTGATACGCGGCTGAGTGAGCAACAAATGTGCCCTTTTCGGTTGTAACAGTTGCTCTGAAAACAATGGGCGTTATGCTAACAATCTCGGTTGATATGGTGAGCTTGTTCTGCTTGTGTGCTTCCTCAACGCGCCCTGCCACAGTCATATATGGTTTTCCGTGAATCGAAACAATGTTGTTCATAGGGTGTTATGTAATTGGTTGTAATTGGTAAGCAATCCGCTCACAAAGCTAAAGAGCATCTTTGCCTTGTTGCGTGCCACCGCAAGCTCAACAAAATCCTCTCCATCGCTATCCTTTAGTTGCTCGTTAATACCCACAAGCTCGTAGTGCAACATCGTGTGCATGGTTTGAAGCTCACGCACCGAGTACTTTACGATTGGTATGTTTTGTGATAAAATGTTCATTGTTCAAAGATGGCTCTGACAACAGAGCTATTTTTTTAACGTCAATCGGGTGTCAATTTGTAAATCTGCAACAACTTCAGGATTCTGAATCGTAACGACAATCGCTTTCCAATGGGTTATGCTCCAATTCACTGCGATAGCCAAAAGTACTGCAAATGCTCCGGTTAATAAGCCCTTAATGAAGCCTGACCAATACGCGGGCATACGGTACAGTGAGTTGGTGGGGAATGGCTTAATCATGTGGTTTGTTCACCCCCTCTCCCTTTAACAAAATTGTTAAACTCGTTTACCCACTGATAGATGGTAGCGCGCTCAACGCCAAGTAGTTTTGAAAGCTCAGAAACGGTTATCCTTTTGGCGAGTAGAAGTTTGGCGACAATCTCGCCTTTTTGTGCAGAGTTGGCAAGCTCAAGGGAGGCGATTAAGCCTTTGAAGTGTTTGGATGTGTTATAATCGTCTTGCATGGGCCTTGTTGGGGTGCTCCATGCAATCTTCAAACATAGTTGCGGTCCCGACGGGATTCACAACTTTGTTGCGAGAAATTGCGTGAAGCGAAATGTCAATACGCCATTATTGCAAATATTTTGGGTGTTGTCAAGGGGTAGAATACATGCACTTGATTATAGCGGTAGAGCAAGTAAAATAACCTCTGCACGTGGTTAATTTCTACCATCCCCACAGGTCATGAGAAGTATGGGCATACCTATTGCTTGGAGCGATTTTAAGCTCTATCTGCAATACAAGGCACACAGGAAGGTTGAGACGCTGGAAGCGTGCCATAGGGTTTTTAGGGCAATAAAACAATACTTTATAGACAAAGAACTCACTGAAACCAACGTTTATCTATTTTTTGATTATCTCAAAAACAAAGGCGACAAGAACTCGACCATCAACAACTACCTGAAGTATCTCCACCATATAGGCAAAATACTTAAGATTCAATGGCTTCTTGACATTCGGTACCTGCCCGTTGAACAACAAATCTTTGACACCCTTACCCCCGATGAGATACGCGCCATCCTTACCTGCCACCCCAAACGATACAAGGCGTATGAATATATGAACGAACGATGGGACACCATCATTGAAACATTGCTTGCAACCGGCGTGCGCAGACAAGAGCTTTGCAATTTAACGTGGGATGATGTGAAGGGTGGCAGGCTTATCATCAGACATACCAAGAATAAGATTGATAGGTACGCGGTCATATCTCAAAACCTTTTAAGGCGCATACAGAAGCTCGACCGCGACAGGGGACTTTGTTTTTGCTAAGAAATATCCTGAACATTTTGTAATATGCTCGCTTCAGAAAAAGTCAGAGAATGGGAGACTTGAAATGGAAGTAGTGACTGCATTCAAGTTGTCAGATGAAGATGTCGGACCTTACCTAAAGAAATATAAAAAATTGTGGTCTTGGGGGAGCGACATTTCCCCATCGTGATGCTTTCGATCATCGCTTTCGCGACACTACTTACATCCCGCAGTAGAGCCTTTCTGCTTTTCAAGACCACCTATTTATCAAGTATTATACCTATAGTATAGGTATTTTTCAATAGTTCTACCTTTAGCATTATACGCATACAAATTTCCATGTTGCAAGCGCAATTCACTTTTTTACCTCAATCTCTTCAACTTTCGTCCTCATTTTGATCCATGTCAGCATTTTCTCAACCCACCATGAAGGCTGTTCATATAATTGTGTAAGAGTTATGCCCAGTGCATTGCAGATATATACTTCTTCAAAATATATACAGGTGGATGAGCAAGCGTTACGGGAGGTCAGCAAGTCTTTAACGGTCAATGAAGGCTCTGTCAATATGGATGACGTATACGAGCGTGTACGGAGAGTCGCACAAGAGTTCATCCCCAATTTCAGGGTTGAGTTGGAGAAAACAAAATCAGGCGTTCGGCTTTTTATTGCTAAATAGCTTTTCAATGAGGCGCAGGAGCACATTGAGGCGTGTTAAAATCCGCTTTGCAATTCTCCTTGAAACTTGCGCGTGTTTCATGTGTATCATAATAGGCCTAAATATCTCACATTGCAAACCAATATGACATAGTGTAGAATGAGTATATGGTGCTTTTGACTTCAACCTAAGTGTCTGCAACGAAACAACCTCTCATCACATTCTCCGCAGAAATAATTGAAACCAAGCAACGAAAAGCGGTGTCATTGGACAACGTATACACACTTCTTTTGCGAACAGATGACAGCCGGATAATTGAACTCGCCAAACTTCCCTCTGACTCCACTGTAAAAGTTACAATTTGTCTTGAAGAATGAAGGATAAAACTATAACGAAAACGGACAAACTAGAACAAACTGAGAGTACACCAAATACACAGATGGAAGCATGGTATAAGCTAAACGACAAAGAGCGCTTAGCGATAACCTGCCTAGTTCTTAATCCGCTTGTAAGTGATGCTGGAAGGGATTTCACCGCTCGAACAAAACTGACTGAGCGTATGTGGTGGAAATATTACTCAAGAGTTAAGGATATTTGGCAGGAGGTTGCGCAGCTTGCACCAGCTCAGACATTAACCATGCTTAAAGTTGCTTCGATGGATGCTGCAAAAGAGCTTCATAGTCAATTAGCAGATAGGAAAACCGAGAATAGAAACAAAGCAGCAAACGACATACTGGACAAGGTGTTGCCCAAAGACACGAAGGAGTCAAATACAACACCAATACAGGTAAATACCTATATTCAGAACGAGAAAAACACATATGGTATATAAGAAGTACCAAAAGTTCATAGAGGAACGCTTGCGAATAATTGACAAAACAGGCCTAGAGGTTCCCTATGTCTTGAATAAAGCTCAAAAACTCTTCGTTGAACAAGCAACCGGCAGAGACATCATTCTTAAAGCACGGCAGATGGGCTTTTCATCGCTTATTGGTGGCATTTTCATGGCAGATTTTTTGCTAAAAGACAACAGCTATTCGGTGGTGTTGGCTGATAATTCAGATAATGCGATAGGGTTGCTTGACAGGGTTAAATACTATCTCAAAAGCTACGAGAGTATCACCGGCATGAAAATACCCCTCAAGTACAACTCAAAATATGAGATTGCAAATGAAGTCATTGGCTCAAGATACCAAATCGGCACTGCAGAAAATACCGAGTTTGGCAGGTCAAAAACCATAAGCAACCTCCACATGTCAGAAGCAGCGTTTTATAAATCACTCCGGCTACTATTGGCATCAGCGCTTCAAGCTGTTCAACCGGAAGGGCGTGTCGCTATAGAAACCACTGCTAACGGATTTAATGAGTTCAAGGAGTTTTGGGATGAGTCAGTACGGGGCGAAACAGGGTTCAATCCCCTATTCTTTCCGCCCAATCTTATGTATGAACAGGCATTTTTAGAGCAGAAAAAGAAGGAGTTGGGAAGGCTCTATCCACAGGA
>Ga0209200_1003923_pt1 | contig 12471 bp, 9 predicted proteins | sample AD_UKC033_MetaG_FD_184406 | JGI IMG/M metagenome (GOLD analysis project Ga0209200, IMG submission 184406) | Active sludge microbial communities of municipal wastewater-treating anaerobic digesters from USA - AD_UKC033_MetaG (SPAdes) (version 2) | ecosystem: Engineered > Bioreactor > Anaerobic >...
AGGGTCGCTTGCTGTGTTTAATACTACACCATTTAATGGAGGACAAACACTTGAAGGGGCACCGGTAATAACTGCAGGCTGAACCGGTAATGTAGAACGAACAGTAAGTGTTAAATTATCGCTTGCAGCAGTGCAAACACCGGCAGGATCATCAGTAGTTAAAGTAAGCACAACACTACCATTGGCAATATCGTTTGTTCCCGGGGTATAAACGGCATTCATTAAAGAAGCATTATCAAACGAACCGTCACCGGCAGTACTCCATGATGCAGAGGTTGCAGCGCCACCAAATGCTCCGTTTAAGAAAGCATTGTTGGGTGTACAAATTTCTATATCGCTACCTGCATTGGCAGTAGGCGCAGCATCAATGGTTAATACCATTGCATCGTTTACATTGGTGCAGTACACTGCACTAGTAGTTGTTAAAGTAAGTGTAACAGTACCGTTGGTAATATCATTGGCACCGGGGGTGTACACAGCAGTAAGGTTATTGGCATTATCAAAACTACCATCGCCACTTGTTGACCATGCAACAGTTGATGCACCACCACCCATTGTACCGGCCATAGTTGCTGTTCCGTTTCCGCATATATTTTGATCGGTACCTGCATTTACAGTAGGTGCTGTTTCAATATTAAGGGTCATGTTATCAGCAACAGCATTGCAAGGGCCTGCAGGATCGTTAGTAGTTAAAGTAAGTACAACGCTACCGTTGGTAATATCGTTGGCACCGGGTGTATAAACAGCATTCATTAACGAAGTGTTATCAAATGAACCATCACCGGCAGTTGACCATGTGGCAGAAGAAGCACCACCGCCAAATGAACCGCTCATGGTAGCCGTTCCTGCTGTTGTACACATGTTTTGATCGGCACCTGCACCAACTGTTGCAGCAGGGTCAATAACAAATGTTACTGCTTCGCGGCAAGTTGGTGTTGATGAACATGCAGCATAAAATGTATAAGTACCGGGAGTGTTGCTGTTAACAAGGTTTGCATAAATGCCACCTTCTGCAATTACTTCTGCATCGGCAACAGGATTAAACGGAGAACCGTTTTGAACTACCGTTCCACCGGTTGGTACTGTGTACCATGCAATTTCTCCGGGATAAGAATATTGTATTGTTACAGTAACTGCTGTAATTAAACCATTATCGTTATTGGCATCATCATCAGCAGTCAAAGTCCAGTTACCGTTAATGGTAGTAAGTCCGTTAAATGTATTCATACTTCCGCCACCTGATGCGGGACGGAAACTACCTGCTGTAGCGGGGTTATTACCACCCCAAGCTTGCGTTGAGGCAGCCTGATCAAAAGTATAAGTAACCACAGCTCCTGTTGAAGTTTCAGTAATTGTTCCTGTAGTATTACCAAGGTTATTGCTATTGCCAGCACCTGAAGCTCCGGTTAAGGATACTGTTGTTCCACCGCCTGGAGCTATCAGTGACAGAACTACATCACTTTGATAATTGTGTGCTATTGTAACACTTACATTTACATCGGTAATTGTTGCACCGGCAGGTACTCCAGAAACCGGTAAAGTAATGTTATGCACAGGGGATGTGTTTGTTAACTGAAATGTATTGGTATTGTTTCCGGATGCTGTAGCACTACCGTTAGGACAAGCCGCAGTGGCAGTAAGCGATCCACTGCTCCCTTGGCAAATAGTTGCTGGGGTTACTGCCGGAGCAGGATTAATAGTTAGCGTTTTAGTATCTGTTGCATTGCCGCAAGGCGAATTTCCAAACGCAGTTAATGTTAGTGTTACACTACCCGCTGTAATATCAGCACCACTTGGTGTGTATTCAGCAAGGGTTAGTGAGTTGTCATTAGTCCATGTTCCTGTGCCGCTGCTTGTCCATTGAACACCTGAATTATTGGTTGAGCTTGAACCTGTAGTAATATTTACGGCACCTGCATTTGAACAGGTACTAAGAGTAGTTCCGGCATCGGCAGTAGGGTTTCCATTAACGGTTACCACAGCCGTGTTATTTGTGCTGATGGTTGATGAGCATGTACCACCCGTTGCACCCGATGTTAAGTTTGTAATAGTTATGGTAGTAGCACCCGCATTTGCCAAAGCATTGGTATTAAAAGAACCGGTACCGGCAGTTGTTACCGTCATAGTTTTAGTAACGCCTGTAGCACTGTTTGGTGCGCTTTGGTTATAAGTAACTGTATAAGTACCTGTAGGCAAGTTAGCGGCATTGCCGTTTAAAGTAACGGTAGCCGTATTGGTAGCACATAAAGGAGAGGCAACTGAAGTAGAGGTTAAACTGTAGGTAGGACATGTCCATGAAATAACCACACGTCCGGCAGCACCATCGCCACCTGAACGGTTAGTAATAATTCTGTCACCGGCACCACCGCCACCGCCACCCGGGGCAGAAGCATCGGAACCATGGCTTCCCGAGCCGCCTCCGTTACCACCTGCACCGCCACCAGTGGGAGGAGATCCTGCAGTAGTTGTTGACCAAACAGCAGCACCGCTGGTACCATTTGCACCAGTTCCGGCCGATGAGCCACCGGGGCCACCTTGTCCGGTACTGTTATCTCTACCTGTACCGCCATTCCCACCACTAAATTTTGTTGTTCCAATACCGCTACCGGCAGCACCACCAGCACCTGCCACACCACCTGCTCCACTAACCGGAGCATCTCCGCCAGTTCCGCCTTTGGCAAGTATTGTTGTATTATTAATAAACCAGCTATCGCCACCATCAGGACCATTGCCAGTACCTCCAGAGCCACCTGCTCCGACAGTAACTGTTAATGAAGCGCCCGCTGTAACGGCAATGCCGTTGGTGGCACTATATGCGCCACCGCCACCGCCACCGCCACCATCACTGGTAGAGGTGTTACCGCCACCGGCACCACCACCACCCCATACCTGTACGTTTACTGAGGTAACACCGGCTGGTACTGTAAAGGTACCTGTGCTGTTAAATGTTTGTGTTTGAGCCGTAGCTCTGCCTGCCATCAGGGCAAGCACTGCCATAAACATTACTGCAAGCGCTATGGCAAGCCTTTGTGTTTTTGGAATTGGAATGTTTGTTTGTGTCATTGTATATGGGTTTTGTTTTTGTTTTACGGGATGCAAAGTATTAACAGAGTGCTGGCATTGAGTACTTAATTTTGGCTAATTGCTTATATTAAGGGGTGAAATTGCGCCACTTTACAAAAAGCGTACTCAATATATGGTACCATATGCAGGATTGTTGTAAGAAAAAGCAATTAATGCTTATAAAAAAGTGTTTAAAAAAGTTGTGATGCAGGCATGTTGTTGTTAAAGTATGCAATTGAAAAAAACCAACCCGGCTACCTGTTTTTTATCACTTTTTAGCAAAGCTTTAAAAACAAACAGCCGGGCTGTGGCAAAACCTTTAGTAAGGTTTTAATCAAAAATAAATACTAAAAAATGCGTCAGGCAATTACAGCACTTACCGAATCGCTTAACGGGCCTCTTTCGCCACGCGTGTTTTCGTATTGGGTAATGTACCAAGCCTTTTTACCTACCTCATCTTCGGTAAATTCAGAAGCAAACAGGGCTTTGGTGGCGCTGCCGTAAAGCTGGTATTGGTTAATGGCTGTGGGTGCTGTGGTGCCAACATACCGGTACACATTAATGCGCGCTAAGCCTTGCGGTTTTGCTTTGCTATCGGGCGTAAGCGGATCGGTAATTCGAAGTGTGTGCAGCAGGTGTTGTATTTTTTCTATGTTTTCCTGTGGAGCATGGTTGGGTACTGGCACACGGGTGCGGGTGGTATCGGGCACAGTCAGGTTAAGCGATGTTAAATCGGCATTGGTAAGCAACGGGTTGTTGCGCAAATGTTCGTTTACAACGGTTCGTATAACTGTAGTGGTGGTTTTACGCGCATCGTTTTTTGCCTGCCGCTGTGCGCTGGTAGGGTCGGCTTCGGGGTTACCGGCTGCATATTTTGCAGTCCAGTCGTCAGTGGCTGCAACCAATTCTGTTTTGGCTGCATCGGGCACAGCCCACGTAGCTGCATTGGCTACTACTTTTTCGGTAAAGTTTATAACGAAATCGTTAAAATCTTCCTCGTTTCCGGGAATATAATCACTTCTTGTACTCATAATGTTTTTTGTTTTTAAATAGTGTTTAAATTTTTTTGTTGATATATGATGATTTTGATGCCTTATGCAATTTGATTTGTTTTCTAATGCAATTGAATAGTGTGCTTGCGCAAGCCCTGTGTTAATTTATGTAAGCCAATTGCTGATTAGTGCAAGCCGCTATTGCGCTTGCGCAACCGAACAACCGGCTTGCACAAGCCACAAATTGGCTTGCGCAGTTAAACATTTTATTTGCGCAAGCCGTTGCCTTGTTTCAGCAAGCACAATTATCAATTGTCAATGTTTTGGCAGCAATCATTATAGCCACATCATCATTTATGGCTTTTAAATAACTACGAATCGTCAAAATATTTGGGCATGGGTTAATGGTTTTAAGGGTTACTCAACCTAAAAAAAAATTCAGTAAAGCAAAAGCACGGCTACCCGCGCTCTTGCTTATGCCGCAATGCCTTTAAAAAAAATATAGTGTACCCACTGTGCTGCGCTTAGTCTTGCTAAAAATACCTGCTTAAAAAACATGGGGTGCTGTTGGTGGTTTTGAACCACTAAAGTAACATGCCAAAAGGCGTTTTGCGCTAAAGTTGAAAACTTTTTATTTGGTGCAAAAGCGCAAACCGATAAACCATATATGAGTATTGTATAATAAGTAAAGCTGTTAACAACCCACATTGCTTCTGCAAACAACAACAGTAACTTGTGCATAAAAAGCAACAGTTATATTTACAAAAACAAAATTTACACAGTAACAATTAAAGCAATGAAAGACACCACAAAAAAATATACCAATAGCGAGGTAACCATTGTATGGAAACCCAACCAGTGCATGCACTCAGGCATTTGTTTTAAAGGATTACCTGCCGTGTTTGACCCACGCAGGCGACCGTGGGTAATAGCAGAAAATGCATCAACCAAAGAAATTACAGCCCAAATAAACAAATGCCCCAGTGGTGCGTTAAGTTATTATATGAATGCAGAAGAAAACAACAACATAAAAATTGAAGCCGAAACCATTGCCGAAGTTTCAACCAACGGGCCACTACTTGTGTATGGCAACATAAAAATTAAACATAGTGATGGGAAGGAAGAGATAAAAAATAAAGTAACTGCCTTTTGCCGTTGCGGGCAATCATCCAACAAACCCTACTGCGATGGCACACACCGCAAGGTTGGATTTGAGGGGTAAGCTAAAATGCTGCTTTCTTAAATTATTTATACGGCCACTTTCCGAAAGCTTTAATCTTCCGGAAAGTTGTTAGTGGTGTATCATAAATCTCTTTTGCTACAGCTTACCTGCCAACACAAAACCCTTCTTCAATTTCTTTTTATTACCATTAATATTGGTAGCCTCCATCATTACAACGTATATGCCTATACGGGCTTTTTCGTTTTTATCGTTAATGCCATCCCAATAATAACTACCCCATCGCGGTACTAACTCATTGTTGGCAATGGTTTTAATTTCTCTGCCATCACCGTCAAAAATGCTAACGGTAGCCGTATAGCCTGTTTCGCCTAAGTTGTAATTAATGCTCAACACATCATTATATCCATCGTTATCGGGCGAAAATACTTCAGGCTCCACCCCAAGTTCCTGGCTAGTGAGTGATATAATAGATTGTGAGTTTCTGTAGCCAGGAGTTCCATAATGCACACTTTGCGCTGCCGAGTGCCAGTTGGTTTTGTTTTGGGTGGGAGCAGTAATACTTATGCGCTCTAACGAAACGCCCTCCTTGTCGTTTAAAATGGGATAATGATAATCTTCGGAGTAATTAAACTGGTCAAGCACGTTTAGTGCAAAATCGGTCACAGCCACACCTCCTTCGTCATCATTATAGGATGGCAGCGATGCTATTTCTAAAATATTTCTTTTTACATCAGTGGGGTATTTCAGTGTAGTGGCAACAGCATTTTCTGTTAAGGCAATAATATCGTTAGGGAAAATCAACCGTCCTGCGGGGTATATTATTTCTTTGTCGTCCACAGCATTGGTTGTTAGGTTAACGTTAGCGATGTAAACGTTTTTTAAATCAATAATTTTTGCTGATGAGTTATACAGCTCTACATAATCGTAACCATCGGTAACGGGGTTAAATAATATTTCGTTAATCTGTAAATTACCTGTGGTTACATTGTCTGCCAAGCCAACCTTAACCGATAAATCGCCTTCAATTAAATTACCGGGGCAGTCGCGTATGGTATCAATAACAGTAATGCTATAAATAGTTCCGGGTTGCAATGCACCGCCAAGGGTTAGTGTAACTTTATTTTTAAACGGCACCACATTTAACGGAGTGCCTATACCCCCGCTAATGCTGTAATTATTTGCAATGGAAGCAGCACCTGCATCAACCGGTTCAGAAAAAAATACATCAACTACTATTGTCGAAACAGGATACGCACTCACAAGTTGCGGAGATGTGTTATCGGTAAAAGTACCGTTAACACTGTTTTGTGCACCTGGTGTACCGCCTTTAATGTCTTCGCTGGCGCGCCAGTTGGCAACATCAGTGCAGGTAAAGTTTAAATCAACCTTTTCTATGCTATATCCATTGTCATCCTTAGCGGGGTTGTTATAAAAGTCGTTGTCAAAAACCACCTCATCAATCAGCACACTGTTGTTGTCAAACAATTTTAAATCATCGCCTACATCGTTATTAAGCGATGGAAAAGAACTCAGCGCAAGCACATTGCCAAAAGCCGCAAAAGCCGCAGCATTGGTAGTAGAGCATAATATTAAATATTGCCCAGCCGGTAAACTATAATTACCAAAATTGGGCGTAAGCGAACCACCATCGCTCAACAGCCATCCGTTAAGATTAATGGCTCCGCTGCTGCGGTTATAAATTTCTACATACTCAGCATTGGGCAACTGTGTTCCTGATTCTGGCTCAAACATTATTTCGCTTATCACAACATCAAAAGGTTGTGCTGTTACGGGGGCGTTATACGTAAATGTAGTTGTGCTGTTGACTGCAATTATATTGCTGTTTACATCTGCTACATTATTAACAGTAAGTGTATTTAACTGCCCGCTTGTAAACGCACCGGCAAAGGTGAGGGTAACCAAACTATTGTTACCTGCGTTTCTTATTGCGGAGGTAGGTGTGCCTATGCCGTTGTTTACGTTGTAGTTGGTTTCTGTTTCGCTGGTAGTTAAATCAACTGCCTCGCTAAACAAAACATCAACAGTGGTTGAGGATGTGACAATAGTTGAAGCAATAGTTGGCGGAGTAACATCCACTACAATATTGCCAACGTTTACACTGTCAAAAAAATGTTTATTAAAAAAACTGGCTGTTGATTGTGTTACACTTACTCCAAAATAAGCCGATGTATTAAAGGTATTATCTGTAACTGTGCCTTCAGTAAAAAAATTAGTGCCTGCACCTGTGTTATCATTCATTAATGTAAACAAGCCTGCCGCAGTTCGTGTAACTTTAATTTTAAAGTAATTATCGCTGCTGTTTACCTGGGAGCGTCCGTCAGTGCCATCAATAATTTCGGCAGGTACACCGGTTGTTTTTTTGTATAGGCTTATTTCATCGGTGCTTCCGCCAATACGTACAAAGTAGCCGTTGCCAGTGGCTGCATTTAAATCCTGTATGTCACTGGTAAGATAAATGTCAATGTAGTTTGCACTTGATGTTGCTTGTTTAAAGTTTACCCAAATTTCCCATTGAGCATTGCTTGCAATAGTGCTGGGCGTGGACAAATAAAAAGAAGAATTGATGGTGCTGTGGTTAGAGTTTAGCTGCCCGCCTGTAACCTGCCAGCTTGCCACATCACCCACCCATGCAGGGTTATTGGTAAAATCTCCATCGCTAAAATCATCGGTAACCTGCGCTTTGGCAACACTGCTAACCAACATCAGTATAATTAAGTAACGTATCATAACCGTTTATTTGTGAGTGAAAGTAAAGCGAATAACTAAACCTGCAAAATGCCTGACAAAACCCCGGCATACGCTGTTAAGCATGGTCCGCAAAAAACCAGGCATGGCTAAAAATATTTGTTTATATCATTTGTAAACATACATTTACCGTGTTGTTGTAGTAACAACAATGAGTACCTGTTTAATTTCAAACCTAACTTAGTAATCATGGACATTAAAAAAATCAAATTTGATGAGTTCGTTAACAAGGTTAATGACTCATCTGGAAAGGCAGCCGGTAAATTTTCTACAAGTGGCTTTGTAGGCAAATCTCCCACTGCCGGGCACATCAGGGTTTATTCCGATCATTCACTCAATCATTACATGGAGGTTAGTGCTGCTGATGTTATTCACCAGGAACCTTTATCAGCCCACGGCCATTCCGGTAGCGGCAGTATTTTGTGGATTAAGGCAGGAGCAAACATTAGCCACGGAAACGACAGCTATCATTATGATCCCAAGAACAATTATTTTAAGGGAGATATAGCTGATGCTTTTGGCAAACCTACCACCAATATACCAACCTATTGTTGTGATGGCGGCAGACCAACCCTAACCATAGCCTCTATGTGTTGTCCCGCCCCCCCAACTACGGCTATGCGGTCAATGTGTTGCGATGGCGGCAGACCAACCCTAACCATCGCTTCAATGTGTTGCCCCGCGCCCCCAACTACGGCTATGCGCTCTATGTGTTGTGATGGAGGCAGACCAACTTTAACTATTGCTTCAATGTGTTGCCCCGGCCCTCCAACCAAAACCATCGCTTCAATGTGCTGCCCCGCCCCCCCAACTACGGCTATGCGCTCTATGTGCTGCGATGGTGGTTTACCCACATCAGGTATGCGGTCAATGTGTTGTGAAATGGATTATGGTGTTATGCAACCTTCAACTTATACCGAATGTGGTGTAACACAATATTGCGGAACAGGAGGCTACAATCCCTATGATGGATACTAAAAATTACTATCGGTTTCCGTTAGACAATTCAAGGTAGTATTTATTTACTGCCAAAGGCTTAAAGTGCGCTTAGGATTTCTTAAGCGCACTTTATTTTTTATTTAATAAATCTCAGTAAAAAATTACCAGTTGGTTTTTAAGAATCCCACCGATAACTTCATTGCATCATCAGCAAATTCCTTATTGTGTTTAGGATTACTGGGGTTGGCAAAAGCATGCTCAGCATCATATATTTTTATTTCTACTTTTTTATTTGCTGCTTTCATGGCTGTCTCAAAATCAGAAACAATTTTAGGAGTTATCCATCCATCGTTTTTAGCAAAAATGCCCAGTACCGGAAAATTTATTTTTTCAATTTGTTCAGCATCTTTTTCGGGCATACCGTAATATATAATGCATCCTTTGGTTTTGGTTTTTAAAATTTCTGCTGCCTGCATACTCCATCCTCCACCAAAGCACCAGCCTATGGTTTGTATCTGTGCATCATCCCCTGCAAAAGCGCTTGCACCCATAATTATTGCCAAACATCTTTCGGCTTTTGTACTTTGCATAAGGCTGGCTGCAACATCAGCTTTGGTTGCAACTTCGCCATCATATAAATCAAGTGCAAGCACATTTACATCGCCCAATTCAGTTTGTAATTGTTCGGCTGTTTGTATGATGTAATCATTTAACCCCCACCACTCATGAAAAACAAAAACATATTTATTTGTTTTTGCAGAAGCCGCAACATAAAATGCTTTTGACTTTTTTCCATCGGGCGTACCAAATGAAACTACCTTGCCCTTGCCTGGTTTATAAATAAACGGCTCGGGCTCTGCATGGCTGCTTAAATATTTACTGTCGGAGCCCAGCATGGCAAACGTATTTGTTGAACTACTACAGCAGGTTTGTGCAAATGTGTTTGTGTAATAAATTAAAGCAAAAGTAAAGGCGGATAAAATTTTTAATGTCATGACTTGAATTTTTTAGAGAGGTAAAAATAAATTACTATTGCCTGCAAACATACAATCAAATATGAACACTGTAGATAATTTTAATTTCAATAATAAACGAGCATTGATACGTGTTGACTTTAATGTGCCGCTTGATAAAAAAACTTTTGCAGTTACAGATGATACGCGAATAAAAGCTGCCGTGCCAACAATAAAAAAAATACTGGCCGATGGCGGTGCCGTTGTTTTAATGAGTCATTTAGGTCGGCCGTTAAAAAAATTAAAAGAGGATGGTACGGTTGATTACGAAAAACATTCTTTAAAGCATGTGGTAAAACGCACTAGCGAATTGCTGGGTGTGGATGTAAAGTTTGCCACCGATTGTGTGAGCGATGACGCATTTAATTTGTCTGCATCATTAAAAATGGGAGAGGTTTTGTTACTGGAAAATTTGCGTTTTTATAAAGAAGAAGAAAAAGGTAATGAAGAATTTGCAAAAAAGCTAAGCGCGCATGGCAACTTTTATGTAAACGATGCTTTTGGCACTGCACATCGCGCACATGCAAGCACTGCTGTTATTGCACAATTTTTTCCCGGAGCAAAAACTTTTGGTTATGTAATGGCAAACGAAATTAAAAATGCCGATAAAGTTATGAAGCAGGCGCAAAAACCTTTTACTGCCATAATGGGCGGTGCAAAGGTGAGCGATAAAATTCTCATTATTGAAAACATGATTGACAAAGCCGATTATATTTTAATTGGCGGTGGCATGGCATACACTTTTTTTAAAGCCATGGGCGGACAAATTGGTAACTCATTGGTGGAAGAAGATAAACTGGACCTTGCCAAACAACTGTTAGAAAAAGCAAAAGCAAAAGGCTGCCAGATGCTATTGCCTGCCGACAGTATTATTGCAGATAAGTTTGATAATGATGCCCAGCTTAGTTCTTGCGAAAACTTTGAAATACCGCAAGGATGGATGGGATTAGACTTGGGAAAAAAAGCCATTTACGATTTTAGAGAAGTGATATTGAAAAGCAAAACCATTTTGTGGAACGGCCCCATGGGCGTTTTTGAAATGAGCAACTTTGCCAACGGTACTATAGAAATTGCAAAAGCCATTGTAGAAGCAACCAGCAAAGGCGCGTTCTCACTTATAGGTGGTGGCGATTCTGCCGCTGCAGTTAACCAGTTTAACATGGCCGATAAGGTTAGCTACGTAAGCACTGGTGGCGGTGCACTGCTCGAATATTTTGAAGGGAAAGAATTACCAGGCATTGTGGCGGTGATAGGGTAACTTTTTCATAAGGTGTGTGCATGTGTTATGCAATCAATAAATTACCACCCACCCCTCACTGGTCTCCGTTTTTTTGCGGCATTGCTTGTTTATCTTTTTCACCATACGCCTTTTGCTGCAGGTACATTATTATATGATGTTGTTAAAGAATTTCACATTGGAGTAAGTTTGTTTTTTACGCTTAGCGGTTTTTTAATTTGCAGGCAGTACCATCAATCAATTGTTGAAGGCACTATTCAACTCAAACATTATTTCATAAACAGGTTTGTAAAAATATATCCCGTTTTTTTTATTCTAACAACCATTACAGCTATTGTAAACTTTCAAGGATGGAAAACATACCTTATGAATATTACCTTGTTAAAAGGCTTTTCGAAAACATATTGGTTTACGCATATCACACAAGGGTGGTCGTTAACCACAGAAACTACTTTTTATTTGTTAGCACCATTTATTTTTTTGCTCTTGAATAAATTGAAGTTGTTGTGGCAGGCATTTATTTTAATAGCAACAGGCATTGTGCTTACCTTTTTATTTGGGTTCTTTAATAACGAACCAAAATTTTTTGGCTCCTACCACTTCACCATGGTGGTAACATTTTTTGGAAGATGTGTAGAATTTTTTGCGGGCGTTTATCTGGCCTTGTTTTTAAAAAAAGAAAAACGGCTGTCATCTATTGGTATTTCATTTACTTATTCAGGACTGGTATGGTTTCTTGCATCAGCGTTTGCGCTTTCCTCTCTTAAAGGCGATCATATTTCGGGGTTGGCAACTCCTATAGGTGTTGCCATTAATAATTTGGTTTTACCCTTGTTCTCTTTTTTAATCATTTATGGCTTGGTAGTTGAAAGAACGATAGTTGGAAAACTATTTACTTCTAAATTTTTTAAGTGGGCGGGTAACGCAAGCTATTGTTTTTATTTATTGCATCTTGGTGTTTATTTCAGCTTTATTCAGCAGCACACAAATTCTTACATATTAAATTTTTTAATCATTCTAACATCTTCTTTTGTATTGTATTTGTTTATTGAGAGACCTGTAGTTAAATATATTCGTAAACGTTTTGAAACCGGTTAAAATATTAATTGTTGTTGGGCTACTCCTTTCTCCTTTATTTTGTTATTTAGAATGGGGCAGCAATCAATCTTCTTTTTTATTTGAAGTTGAATACAATAGTGTATTATAAAACTGCCATAATGTTTTATCTTCTATTCTAATTTCAGAATTACTATCATTAGTACAAGGTGTTACTGTATT
>Ga0209200_1003925_pt1 | contig 12471 bp, 9 predicted proteins | sample AD_UKC033_MetaG_FD_184406 | JGI IMG/M metagenome (GOLD analysis project Ga0209200, IMG submission 184406) | Active sludge microbial communities of municipal wastewater-treating anaerobic digesters from USA - AD_UKC033_MetaG (SPAdes) (version 2) | ecosystem: Engineered > Bioreactor > Anaerobic >...
AGTGCCTGAACTTCCTGCATAATATGACTGGAAAGTAAAACCATTTTCTCTTTCCCTAATTCCCGGATAAGTTCACGAATTTCAATAATTTGATTAGGATCAAGACCGGAAGTGGGTTCATCTAAAATCAAAATTTTCGGGTCATGTAAAATTGCCTGTGCTAAACCTGTTCTTTGACGATAGCCCTTAGATAGGGTGCCTATTCTTTGATTCAAGACCTCTTTAATTCCGCATTTTTTTACTACAAAATTTAGGCGTTCCCGAAAATAATCCCGTTTTAATTTACGCAAAGCCGCAAAATATGCTAATAATTCTACTACTGTCATCTCCTCATAGAGAGGATTTTGTTCCGGTAAATAGCCAATTTGTCTGCTGGCTTTTAACGGATCGGTAAAAATGCTTTCGCCGTCAATTTCAATATTTCCAGAACCTGGTTGCAAATAGCCAACAATCATTCTAAGAGTTGTTGTTTTACCAGCCCCATTAGGACCTAAAAAACCTACAATTTCTTTATCTTGAATACAGAAACTGATTTCGTCAACAGCTTTGATTTCTCCGAAATTTCGGCTTAGTTTATCAATTTTTATCATCTTACATAAACATTTTATTATTATTGGTAAGTGGCTCGTTCAGTAAAATTATATCTCCTTCTTTAAGCCCTTCTATAACTTCTACTTGCAATAAATCATTAGTTCCAAGCTTAACAGGAGTAGCAACTGAATTGGGAACTGAGGAAGTTTTTTCCTTGCTTTTGGGGTTGGTTTTCGTATTGGAAATCTTTGTTTCAGTAACGAGATAAACAATATCCTGGTTTAAATCATTACTGAAAACGGCTCTAATAGGAATTACCAAAACATTTTTTCGCGAATCAGCCAAAATAGTTACATTCGCTGTCATTCCAGGTTTAACGATTTTGCCGCTGGCATTGAGATTAATTTCAATGGGAAAAACTTTAGCATTGTTTTCAATAATTGCTTGCGGAGCAATTTTTATAACCCTACCTTCATATTGTTCATAGGGAAGAGCATCCAAAGTTATTTCTGCCATCTGATTTAGTTTGAATTTGGAAATATCTACTTCGTTGATGTTGCTTTTTACAATCATCTGGTTTAAATCGGCAATTTTCATAATCACTGTACCTTCACCAAAACTGGTTAAACTTGATTGAACCATTTCACCTTCGTTGATATTTCGCTCAATAACAACTCCACTAGCAGTAGCATAAACATGAGTAACTTTTCCTGGAACATCCAGATCACGAATCATTTCATATTGACTGCTGGCTTGAGCATATTCAATTTCTGCTTCTTTAAGTGCATCTGAGGTTTTATTATATTCTTCTTGAGAAATAAATTGTTTTTGCAGAAGAATTGTTTTATCAGCTAATTCCTTCTGGGCATTTTTTAAGTTCATTTCGGCTTTTTGCAACATTGCCTTGGTATTAAAGAGCGTATTTGCCTGATTATAATCCGGTTCAATATCGGCAATTATTTGTCCCGAAGTAACATAATCATTTTCACCTGCATAAAATTTTACGATTTTTCCGCTGACTTTTGATTTTAAGGAAACCACAACTTCCGGTTGAACTTCACCAGTAATTTCTATCCGGGAAGAAATATCTCCCCGTTTAACTGTATAAGTTTCTGTTTCTGTTGGGGTTACTTTTTCAGTTTGCTTTTTCTTGCCACAGCTTTTTCCTAAAAACAAAACCAACAGAATCAGAATTACTATGGCTATTATTATCCACCATTTCTTACGCATAATACCTCTATTTTTACTGTATCTAATAGTATAAAACAATGATTGCAATGTCAGTTATTGTGTCAACTTAAAAAAGGGTTGGCGGTTTGAAGGAAATAAAATACAAAGTTGTAAGTGCCAATGCTTTGAATACACTATACCGAATAAATGAGATTTTCTTCATTTCTCGTTTTGTAATTTAAAGCGGAGAAAAGGAGTTAAGTTGTTTTAAGTCCTTGAAATAAAAGTATTTTGAAATTAAACTTGTTATAATAAAAATTCCCGAAATCCTATAAATCTTAATGCTTCGGTTCACTCTTAATTTATTATCACTTAAATAGATACAAATTCAGAATGCGTTTTTTCTGCTATATTCAAAACAGGTTTCATCTTTTCCCTTTTTTGTTTTTTAAGTTTTACCTTTCTTCTGATATCTTTATTAAATATTTGAACCCTAATAAATTAGCTTCTTTTTCTGTCCATTTTTTCTTGCTTTAAGTAATTGCTTGATATATAGTAGAATAAGTAACAACCCCGTAACACTTCCGTAACACTTCCTTAAGTTCCGTTAAAGGGTTGTTAAATGATTGTTAAAGGATTATAAGAAGTTCAAGTAAGCAGAATGGCAATGCAAAAAAAGAACAGTTCTCAGATTTTATAGATTTCGCCTATGAAAGAATCGGTTTGGGATTTTCGGTATTTATATAATTTAGCTGAATTTTTATATTGCATTTATCATTTGAAATTAGAGGACAGGAAAGAACAAAGACATAATTTATGCAGAAAAATATCCTTCTACTCTCTGCCCTTTGCTTTTAGCTCTCACCTATCTATTTCCTTATTTCACATCATTCATTTTCCCTTCACAACTCCCAATTTTCAAAACTGAATTCTCTGAGCAGTAATCTAAAATATATGAAGAATTTTGGTTGACTTATATCTTGCCCCAAAAAATAAGGTAATTTACGAAAATATATGGTGAGACAATGAACAAGCTTTTTATGCCCGAACTGGTCAAAATTGTTGAGAAGTTCGAGAACAAAAATGCCTGCCTGCAATATATGGCAAATTTGCTGTCTGAAAGCGGTTGTTTAAGTTTTCCGGACCGTTTTCTGGCTGCTGTTAAAGGAAGAGAAGAAATAATGAGCACAGGTATCGGGAAAGGGATTGCAATTCCCCATGCTAGGGACCTTACTGTTAGCTGTTTGAGAATAGCTGTTTGTTTAGTAAAACAGGATTTGGCTTTCTCCAGTTTGGATAATTTACCTGTGCATTTGGTTTTTATGATAGCCGTTCCCCAAAGTTCTAATCAGGATTATATGAAAATTTTACGTTCCTTATCGGAATTTTTAAGGCGGGAAGAAAACCGGGAAACATTGTTACAAGCCAAAGATGAAAGGGATTTGTATGAAAAAATTCAATTATTGGAAGAAGAGCTGCTGCCTCAGCTTGGCGTTTAGTGTTCTTTCTTTTATACCCTTGCTGGCACAGCATCAAGACGCCGGAACCACTGGTTTCTCTACTTTAAAGATAATTTATTCTGCCAGAGCAAACGGTATGGGTCAAGCAATGCTGGGAAGAGCAAAAAATTTTGATGGTATGCAATTTAATCCTGCAGCCATAATTAGAGTTCCTAATCAGGGTGTTTTTACTACCTTTGCAGACCATTTTGTGGGTTCCGGTGGTGGCTCTGTTAGTTATGTTGTTCCTAAAAACATATATACCTCTTACGGATTCTATTTAAACTATTGGAATTCGGGCTCTATAGATAGAACTGATGTTGGGCAAAATGGAGAGTTTATTGAATTGAATGACCCTTTTTCTGCTCAGGATATATTAGCGGGCTTTACTTTGGCAAAATTTATAAGTCCCGCTTTGGATGCTGGAGGCAGTATAAAACTTGTTTTAGATCAGATAGATGATAAATCAGCATCTGCGGTATTAATAGATCTGGGTATTCTGCATCATACTGCCAACGAAAGAATAAAAGTAGGTCTTTCAGCCCGCAATTTAGGTTTCCAAATAAGCCACTACAGCGACAAAAAATATTCAGAAGGTATCCCTTTTACTTATGGTGCAGGTTTAGGCATAGATGTGGGGAAAAATACACTGCTGAATATAGATATTACTAAAGCCAACGGAGAAAACTTTCTTGGTAAATTTGGAGTTGAACAAAGAGTCCATCCTGCGTTAGTTCTGAGAGGAGGATTTAAGACCAATGCCGGAGATTATTATCTGGGTGGAAATATGGAATGGACTTCAGGAATAAGTTTAGGTGTAGGATGGATTTGGAAAAAAATCGCGCTAGATTATGCAGTTGCTTCTTACGGAGACCTGGGATTAACCAATCAAGTTAGCTTAAGATATAATATTGAATAATTATACAATAAGTAACTAATTTTAGGATAGAATTTGGAACAAAGCAGGTTTTTACTTGAATTGGGATGTGAAGAACTCCCGGAAAAGCAGATAGAAATAGCTTGCAATAGTATAAGTTCATTTTTCGGAACTTTTTTAAAAAGTAATAAACTTCACTGTAGTTCTTATAAAGTGAGTGGAACTCCTCGCAGGATATATTTGGAGGTATTGGAGCTGGATTCACATCAAAAGGATGAGGAAATTTTAAAGACAGGACCTTTAGTTAACATTGCTTACGATGAAGAGGGCAATTTAACACCTGCAGGTAAGGGTTTTTTAAAGCGCAGCCAGGTAAAGGAAGAAGCAATATTTATTCAGGAAACGGAGAAAGGAAAATTTCTGGCGGTAAAATATATAAAAAAGGGATTAGCGACAGTTGAACTGCTGAAGGACTGGATAACGGAAATGATTGTGCAGATACCATTTGAGAAAAAAATGGCTTGGAGCCAATTAGGATTAACTTTTTCCCGTCCTCTACGCTGGTTTTTAGTTTTATGGGATAATCTACCTTTAGAATTGGATTTTGGCGGCATTCCTTGTGGGAATATTACTTACGGTAATAGGTTTTTAGGTTTGGATAAAGCTATTACTATTAATAAAGCTGAGGATTATATTCCAAAACTGAGGGAACAAAAAGTAATAGCTGATATTGAAGAGCGCCGAAAAGAAATAATTAATCAACTAGCAGCTATTTTTCCGGAAGGAGATTTTAAAGTTATAGAGGACAGGGAGTTAGTAGAAACAGTGGTAAATTTGGTAGAATTTCCAACTGCAGTTATTGGAGAATTTGAAGAAAAGTATCTTTCTCTGCCGGATAAAATTATTATCAGCACTATAAGTCAGACACAAAAGTATTTTGCAGTGCAGAACAACGAGGGCAAATTAAGTAATAAGTTTATATTTATTTCCAACGGTAATCCATCTGCAAGTAAGATTATCCGGAAAGGCAATGAGAAAGTAGTAAAAGCAAGATTAGCAGATGCTTTGTGGTATTGGAATGAAGATACAAAACATCCCCTGGAATATTGGACTAAGTATTTGGACAAGGTTATATTTCAAGCAAAATTAGGAACAATGAGTGATAAAACTAAACGCATAATGCAATTGGTAAATGCTGTGACGGATGAATTGAATATAACAGAAGAACAAAAGAAAAAGGCAATTCGCTGTGCAAAACTCTGTAAAGCAGATTTGGTTACTAATATGCTTGGAGAAAAAGAATTTACAAAACTTCAAGGATATATCGGTAAACAATATGCTTTAGCTTCCGGTGAAGATTCGGAAATTGCAGAAGGTATATTTGAACACTATCTGCCAAGAGGTTCGGGTGATAAACTTCCCTCTACAATGTGTGGAGCAATAGTTGCCATTGCAGATAAAATGGATACAGTTGCCGGAATTATTGGAATTGGAATGATGCCCACAGGAAGCGGCGATCCTTTTGCTCTGAGACGTGCTGCTAATGGTATTGTGCAAATTATAAGTTACCGAAAATGGGATTTGGATTTGTTCACTTTGGCTAATAAAGCATTAACATTAATTGAAAAACAGACAGAATTGGATAAAAAGGCAAATCAGAATGTGCACAATTTTCTGGAACAAAGAATTGAGGGATTGCTGAAAACAAACGGTATTGCTTACGATGTGATAGACAGCGTGATGCATATTGATAAAAGCCATATACACGATTTGGAAAACCGGGCTAAAGCATTGAATGCGTTAAAAGGTAAAGAGGATTTCATCCATCTGGTGATTGGTTTTAAGAGGGTGGCAAATATTATTGCTGAAACAAAGGATTTTGTTACCTTTAATAAAGAAAAACTTGTAGAACAGGAAGAAATCAACCTTTATGAAGCTCTGCAGACATTACATCAGGATATTGATGCAGCTTTGCAAAACAAGGACTATCCTTTGGCTTTGCAGTATTTGATCAAGTTTGGAAAAGTTATTGACGCCTTTTTTGACAGGGTTTTAGTAAACTGTGAAGATGATGAATTACGCAATAATAGACACTCCCTGCTGAAAGAAGTGAAAAAAGAATTTTTAAGAGTTGCAGATTTGTCTTTAATAGTTCTGGAAACAGGTTAACAGGAAATAAGGAAATGTTTATAGAAGATCATTTAATAAATAAAGCTAAAGCAATTTCCGGTAGTATTGTTCTGCCGGAATCCACTGATGTCCGCGTTTTAACAGCCGGTGCAAAAATTGTAGAAACTGGTCTGGCAAAAGTAACTCTGCTGGGTAAAAGCGAAATAATAAGGCAAGAAGCAAAAGCATTAAATATAGAATTACAAAATATAACAATAATAGATCCTGAAACCTCAGAAAACATTCCTGCCTTTGCTGAAGCATATTACCAAAAAAGAAAGGAAAAAGGTGTTACAATGCATCAGGCACTGGAGACCGTTAAAAATCCTTTATATTATGGTGCTTTTATGGTTAAAGAGAAACAAGTGGATGGAATGGTTGCCGGAGCAGTAAATAATACAGCGGATGTTTTAAGAGCAGCATTACAGGTGATTGGTGTTATGCCCGGGTTTAAAACTGTCTCCAGTGCTTTTATTTTACCTGTTTCTGATTTCCGGGGAGAAGAAAGGATTTTTTTATTTGCCGATTGTGCTGTGGTTCCCAATCCCAATTCAGAACAACTTGCAGACATAACTATGAGCACTGCTATAACCCGTAAAGCTATAATTGGAGATGAGCCAAAGGTAGCTTTGCTTTCGTTTTCCACTTTGGGAAGTGCTAAACACGAATTGGTAGATAAAGTAACAATGGCTAAAGCAATTTTAACAGAAAGAAAGGTGGATTTTGATTTTGATGGAGAATTACAATTTGATGCCGCTCTCATTCCTGAAGTAGCAAAAAGAAAAGCACCCCAAAGTTCTGTAGCAGGAAATGCTAATACACTTATTTTCCCTGATTTACAAGCCGGAAATATTGGCTATAAAATAGCTCAATATATGGGAAAAATTGAAGCAATAGGGCCTATAATTCAAGGTTTAGCAGCTCCGGTAAGTGATTTATCCCGGGGTTGTTCTGCTGGAGATATTATTAATGCTGTGGCAATCATTCTGCTTTTAGCAGAGCAGCAAAAAAAGAAATAAAAAATACATAGATTGGAGGTTAAGATGGCTATCAAGCTATCCAACCGTTGTCGCTTAATTAAGCCGTCGCCAACATTAAGCTTATCTGCGAAAGCAAAAGAAATGAAGGATGCTGGAATAGATGTAATTAGTTTCAGCGTAGGCGAGCCGGATTTTAATACCCCGGAATATATTAAAGCATCTGCCCATAAAGCTATAGATGCCAATTTTACGCGTTATACTAATAATGCTGGAATATTGGAATTGAGGCAGGCAATTTGCGAGAAATTATTACGGGATAATGGATTACGATATAGCCCCAAAGAAATCCTGGTTTCCCCTGGAGCTAAAGCAGCAATAGTAAATGCGTTAATAGCTGTATGTGATGATAAAGACCAGGTTTTGATGGCAGCCCCTTATTGGGTAAGCTATCCTTATCAGGTTGCCTTAGCTAATGCAGAACCAGTATATATACCTACCCGCGAAGAGCAAGGATATAAAATTCAACCTGCAGAACTGGAAAAAGCAATAAAAGAAAATCCCTGTGGCAAAGCATTGATAATAAATTCACCCGGCAATCCTACAGGTTCAGTATATACCCGAGATGAGCTTTCCAATATAGCTGAGATATGTATTAAACATAATATTCTGGTAATTTCCGATGAGATTTATGAACGCCTGGTTTATGATGAAATGCAGCATATATCAATAGCAAGCATCAGTGAAGAAATGAAACAAAGGACTATTGTAATTAACGGTGTTTCAAAGGCATACGCAATGACTGGTTGGCGTCTTGGATATGCTGCGGGACCCTTAGAAATTATTACAGCAGCAGGTATGGTTCAGGAACATACAACTTCCTGTGTTAATTCAATTACACAATATGCCTGTGTAACAGCTTTAAGGGAAGAAGATGATTCAATAGAAAAAATGCGTAGAGAATTTTCCCGGCGGAGGGATTTCCTCTATGAAGAGCTGAAAAAACTGCCGCATATTACCTGCTCTAAGCCTCAGGGTGCATTTTACATAATGCCGGGAATAAAATGGTATCTGGAAAACAATAACCAGAATATCAGGACATCGGATGATTTTTGTGCTAAATTACTTGACAAGTATTATGTTGCTCTAGTATCAGGTAATTCATTCGGAATGGAAGGAACAGTGCGTTTTTCTTATGCTAACAGTATAGAAAACATCAAGGAAGGACTAACACGCTTTGCTGATTTTCTAGCAGAGATAGCTTCCGGGAGGTAAAAGATGAATGATTTTAACGATAAGATTAAAGATCGCTGGAAAGAAAAACGGAAAAAGGCATATAATTGGCCTAAGCTGATACTTATGGTGCTTGCCTTAATAATTATTCTTTATCTTATAAATCACCTTGGGAATACAGAAAATATTGTTCAAACTCCTTCTGCAAGTGTTACCGACACTTTACATGCAGATACATTGCAGATGGAGATAACACCTTGAGCTTAGTAATCGTTGGTTCTATAGGTTTGGATAGTATTTCCACACCTGCTGGAGAAATACAAAATGCTTTAGGTGGTTCTGCTATTTATGGTGCTTTGGCAGGTTCCTTTTTTACAGATGCTTACATTGTAGGAGTGGTCGGAACGGATTTTCCGATTGAGGGACTTAACCTGCTGCAGAAAAAAGGGATAAATTTGGACGGACTGGAGGTTAAAGAGGGTAAAACCTTTCGCTGGAGCGGAAAATATAATACCTGGAATAAAGTGGAAACACTTTCTACGGAGTTAAATGTTTTTGCTGATTTTTCTCCGCATTTGCCTGAGACCTGCAAAAGCTGTCGTAGTTTATTATTAGCGAACATTAACCCTTCCTTGCAAATGCAGGTTTTAAATCAGGTATCCTGTTATTCACATCTTGCCTGTGATACAATGAATTACTGGATTTATTTATGTCCCAAAGAAGTAGAGCAGGTGCTAAGCAGAGTAAATATTGTGTTTATGAATGAGGACGAAATTAGAGATTTTACAAATAAGGAAAATATTTATTCTGCTGCCCGAGATATACTTTCTTTGGGACCACAATGGATAATCGTTAAACGCGGTGAATATGGTTCTGTAGCCATTTCTAAAGATGATATGTATTTTGCGCCTGCTTTTCCGGTTGAAGAAGTTAAAGACCCGACAGGGGCAGGAGATAGTTTTGCCGGTGCATTTATGGGTTATTTGGCTAATTACGATATTTTGAACCGGGCAGTTATTAAGGAAGCAATTTTATACGGAACTGTTATATCAGCATTGAATGTAGCTGATTTCAGTGTGAAAGGTATAGTTGACAAAACCAAAGCTGAAATTGAAGTAAACAAGGAAAAACTGGTGAAATGGACAACTTGAAAAACGAGCTGGATTATTGCAAAGCAGGAGTTGATATAAAAGCAGGAGAAAAAACAGTTTTAGCAATAAAACAAAAGGTCAGCAAAACCTATAACAGAAATGTTTTAAGTGAATTAGGAAGCTTTGGCGGGCTTTATAAAATAGATATAAATTTATGGCATCAGCCGATTCTTGTTTCCAGCACTGACGGAGTAGGCACAAAACTTTTAATTGCTATTTTAGCTGATCAATATGGAACTATAGGTCAGGACCTAGTAAATCACTGTGTAAATGATATATTAGTTCAAGGTGGGATCCCGCAATTTTTTCTGGATTACATCGGTATGGGAAAACTGGAACCGGCAAAAGTAGAAAAAATAATTGAAGGAATCATCATTGCCTGCCAGCAAAATTTCTGTGCTTTGATCGGAGGAGAAATGGCAGAAATGCCGGATTTGTACAAAGGCGAAGAATTTGATCTGGTAGGAACAATAGTAGGCATTGTAGAAAAGGAACAAATATTACCCAGACCTGAAATAAAACCTGGTGACCAGCTTATTTCTTTGCCCAGCAGTGGATTACACACCAATGGCTATTCACTGGTAAGGAAAATTGTGTTTGAAAAGCTGAAATTATCTCTGGATAACTATATTCCTGAATGTCAAACTACCTTGGGTGAGTTTCTTTTAAGTGTTCATAGAAGTTATCTACCTTTACTGAAAGAGCATCTTACCGACCCTAATCTTAATGGTTTAGCTCATATTACCGGAGGCGGCATTACGGGAAACTTAAAACGGATTCTACCTGAAGGTGTGAGTGCTCAAATTAAAATCAAGAACACAGAAATACCTCCTTTCTTTCATTGGTTACAAGAAGCAGGAAAACTATCAGAGGAAACAATGAGAGAGACCTTTAATTTGGGAACTGGTATGATTTGCATAATTAATAATGAATCATTAGATGAATATTTATCTATACCCGAAGCAAGATACCTTGGCGAACTTGTGAAACAAGACCGAATAAAGAAAAAAGTAGAATTCATTCAAGAAGGTTAAAGCCAAGAATACTAAATATATTTCAGCTTGCCAAAAGAAGAATTTTGATTATATTATAAAAAAATCTCTTGACTTTTTTCTGAAGATTACAAAAAAGAGTTTTTAAGAAAGATGTTAAGAAAGAGGAAAAAACTGATTTGAGCTTAGAACGAAAAGAAAAATATAGTTATAAAATCCGGACAAAGGGGAGGTTTTGATGCGTAAATATGCATTGATCCTACTAATAATTATGCTTGCAGGAACAATATTTTTGGAAGCTGCTACAACAGGAAAACTTGCAGTTCGGGTGCGCGATAATTCAGGTCGTCCCATAGAATTTGTAAATATAGTTGTTATGCAAGGAAATCAACGAATAACCGGTGGTCAAACTAATGCTAAAGGAACAGCAATTATCATAAATATTCCCCCAGGTCTTTATACAGTTAAGTTTTCGCTTATCGGCTATGATACTGTGGTGTTTAATGATGTTCGTATAATTGTAGATCAAACCACAAATCTTACTCCTACTATGAATAAAAGCGGTTTTGAAATGAAAGCGGTAACAGTTACAGCTACTGAAGATAAAGTAGATAAAAACCGTGTAGGAAGCGCAAGAAATATAGAAATGAGTGTTGTAACCGATGCTGCCGTTTCAGATGTTGCTGATATTGTTGCTCTCCAAGCAGGGGTAACAAATGTTGGAGGAGAATTACATATTCGTGGTGGTCGTTCCAATGAAATCAATTATACTATAGATGGTATGAGTGTTACAGATCCTGTAGATGGTGGAGCAACATTACAAATTGATACCGATGCAATTAAAGATATGAAAGTGATGACAGGTGGTTTTCCGGCAGAATATGGTAATGCTCAATCGGGTGTGATCAATATTGTTACAAAGGATGGAGATCCTTTTTTCTCCGGTAAAGTAGAGTATAATACTGATCATCTTGTAGGTGAAGGACGAAATTCTGATGTAGTAAAATTAGCTATTGGCGGACCTGTAATACCTTTTGCTTCTCAGGATATTAAAGAAAAATTTACCTTTTATTTGAATGGTTCAGGTGAATGGATGGATGGGAGATTGAAAGATTATTATGTTAGTGATCCTAACGGAGATTTCACTCTTAATGGCAGGTCTCTAATAGATGATGATTATCCTATCTATGACCCTTATGCAGGCAGGGATAAAATTCTCGGTATTGATATTGGCAATCGGAATTACAATTCCTATAATGTGAATTTAAAGACCAAGTATGCCTTTAACCCTGGTCAAGTAGCTACATTTGCTATCAGAGGAGATAGAAGTTTAAACTATCCTTTCAATGAATATGCTGGGGAAAATAGATGGCGCTATGCTTTACAACATTTTAAGGAAATAGAAACAACACAACGGCAATATATCGGAACTTATGACTATGTAATCAACGATAAAATGAATATAAAAGTGAAAGGCAGTTATTATCAGAAAGATAATTATGAAGGTCCCAAAGGCATAGATCGGGATTCCTATATCTTTATGACAGTAGATCCTGATAATATTCCCGATGATTATGTCCAGAGGGTTGCATTAGGGGATTATGGATATTCCACAATTGATGCCAATAATGATGGCATATATGATTACGGGTTTTTACCTAGTGACTCTTGGAAATATCGTCTGGAAAGTGTAGAAGAGCCGAGACCAATTCCCCAATATCTTCCTCCTGGTTATATATATAATTCCTTTATTGATGATACCACCAAAATACTTAGTGGACGAGCAGATTTTGAATGGCAAATAAATGATACCCATATGGCAAAGACCGGCTTGGAAATTATAAAGCATAACATTAAAAAAAATCAATTAGA
>Ga0209200_1003929_pt1 | contig 12461 bp, 9 predicted proteins | sample AD_UKC033_MetaG_FD_184406 | JGI IMG/M metagenome (GOLD analysis project Ga0209200, IMG submission 184406) | Active sludge microbial communities of municipal wastewater-treating anaerobic digesters from USA - AD_UKC033_MetaG (SPAdes) (version 2) | ecosystem: Engineered > Bioreactor > Anaerobic >...
ACCGCGCTGTACCGGGAGTTTGTCGGCTTGTCCAGCGTCGAACGCATTCCGGACCGGGTCAGCATCCTTCGATTCCGGCACCTGCTGGAAGAACACCATCTGGCCGAACGAATCCTGGCCACCGTCAACGCCACGCTCACCGACAAGGGCCTGATGCTGCGCCAAGGCACGGTGGTGGACGCCACCTTGATTGCCGCACCCAGTTCCACCAAGAACAGCACCGGCACCCGTGACCCCGAGATGCACCAGACCAAGAAGGGCAATCAGTGGCACTTCGGCATGAAAGCCCACATCGGCGTGGATGCCGACTCTGGGCTGGTTCACACCGTGGTGGGCACGGCAGCCAACGTCAATGATGTGACGCAGGCCAGCAAGCTGGTCCATGGTGAAGAAACCGATGTCTTTGCCGACGCGGGCTACCGGGGCGTTGAGAAGCGCAAAGAGATTCAGGCCCAGCACCCCGACGTGAACTGGCACATTGCGATGATGCCGGGCAAGCGCCGTGCGATGGACAAGGGCACGCCCATGGGAGCCATCCTGGAGAAGCTGGAGCAGACCAAGGCCAGCATCCGGGCCAAGGTGGAACACCCCTTCAGGGTCATCAAGCGGCAGTTCGGCTACGTCAAGGTCAAGTACCGGGGGCTGGCCAAGAACACGGCCAACCTGATGACGCTGTTTGCGCTGAGCAATCTGTGGATGGCTCGGCGCAGGCTTTTGCAGGGGCTGCAGGGATGAGTGCGTCCACAACCGGCCAAAGGGCCGTCCACAAGGGCGAAATGCCCTTGTTTGAGACCGCAAAAACGCCAGATTAGTCACCATGTGGAATATCTCGCCTCAGTGGCCATCGCCGCGGGCGTTTTGAACACCTTCCCTAGGTAAGCGCTGGAGGGCTATTTTGTCTCAAAACCCACAGATCAAGGCGCAGGCGCCTGGATGCCCAGGGCCACCAGTTCTTCGGGGCTGAACACCCGCGAGCGGGTGTGGAAGGCCTTGCCCTCGGGCCCCTCCAGCGAGAAGGTGCCGCCGCCATGCCCGTCGATCACATCGATGATGAGCTGCGTGTGCTTCCAGGTCTCGTACTGGGCCTTGCCCATGTAGAAGCGGCAGCCGCCAATGTCGCCCAGGTACACATCGCCCGCACCCATGGTGATCTCGCCGGGCAGGTAGCAGTTGGCGGCGCTGTTGTCGCAGCAGCCACCGCTTTGGTGGAACATCAGGTCCTGGCCGTGTTTGGCTTGCAGCAAGGCCAGCAGCTCCAGCGCGGCGGGCGTGGCCACCACCCGTGGGGGTGGCGGGGTGCCGTTGGGGTGTGCGGAATCCACAGCCATGGTGTCAGGCCGTCATGGCCCCGCGGAAGATGCCTTCAATGTCCGCCTGCGTGGCGGTGCGCGGGTTGGTCAGGCCGCAGGCATCTTTCAATGCATTGGCGGCCAGCAGCGGAATGTCCGCTTCCTTCACGCCCAGGTCGGCCAGGCATTTGGGAATGCCCACATCCAGCGCCAGCTGGCGGATGGCGGCGAGGCAGGCTTGTGCACCGGCTTCGGCGTCCAGCCCCGCCACGTTCACACCCATGGCGTAGGCCACGTCGCGCAGACGTGCGGCCGATGTGGGCACGTTGAACGCCTCCACATGCGGCAGCAGCACCGCATTGCACACGCCGTGGGGCAGGTCGTAGAAACCGCCCAGCTGGTGCGCCATGGCATGCACATAGCCCAGCGATGCGTTGTTGAACGCCATGCCGGCCAGGAACTGCGCATACGCCATCTGCTCGCGGGCGTTGAGGTCGTCGCCATGGTTCACGGCGGTGCGCAGGTGGCGGGCGATCAGCTCCACCGCCTTCAGCGCGCAAGCGTCGGTGATGGGCGTGGCGGCGGTGGACACATAGGCCTCCACCGCATGGGTCAGCGCGTCCATGCCGGTGGCAGCCGTCAGGCCCTTGGGTTTGGCCAGCATCAGCTCGGGGTCGTTGACGGACAGGATGGGCGTGACGTTGCGGTCCACGATGGCCATCTTGATGTGCCGCGTCTCGTCGGTGATGATGCAAAAGCGCGTCATCTCGCTGGCGGTGCCCGCCGTGGTGTTGATGGCCACCAGGGGCAGCTGCGGCTTGGCCGAGCGGTCCACGCCCTCGTAGTCGGCAATCTCGCCGCCGTTGGTGGCGCACAGGGCAATGCCCTTGGCGCAGTCGTGCGGCGAGCCGCCGCCCAAAGAGATCACGAAGTCGCACTGCTCGGCCTTCAGCTGCGCCAGCCCGGCGCGCACATTGCCCACGGTGGGGTTGGGCTGGGTGCCATCAAACACCACCGAGGCAATCTGCTGCCCGGCCAGCTGGGCCTGGATGCGCGCCGCCACGCCGAGCTTGCTGAGCACGGCGTCGGTAACGATCAGCGCCTTGCGAAAGCCGTGACCCTTCAGGGCCACCATGGCTTCCTGCAGACAGCCTGCGCCCATGATGTTGACACTGGGCATGAAGAACGTACTGGTCATCGTGAACCTCCTTGGTAAGGTATGGGGAAAGGGTTGGGTCGGTGTGTCGCAGCAGGGCGGGGCTGCCCTTGCCTTGGGGTGCTGCGGGTCGATCCGGGTCCGCCATGCGAGTGGCGGGGCGGTCGGCCCGGGGCGTGAGAAGCAGGTCTCAGCGCCCAAGGCAGGGGGTTGCTTTGCCAAAAGCGTACGCCCGCTGCGGCTTGGCAAAGCGGGGGGCTCAGGCCATCCGTTGACCCCCGTCAAATGGGCTTAAAAGAAGCCCAGCTTGTTCTCGCTGTAGCTCACCAGCAGGTTCTTGGTTTGCTGGTAGTGGTCCAGCATCATCTTGTGGTTTTCGCGGCCGATGCCCGATTCCTTGTAGCCGCCAAAGGCCGCATGCGCCGGATAGTGGTGATAGCAGTTGATCCACACACGGCCGGCCTTGATGGCGCGGCCCATGCGGTAGGCGACGTTGCCGTTGCGGCTCCACACGCCGGCGCCCAGGCCGTACAGCGTGTCGTTGGCAATCGCCAAGGCTTCGGCCTCGTCCTTGAAGGTGGTCACGGCCAGCACGGGGCCGAAGATTTCTTCCTGGAAGATGCGCATCTTGTTGTGGCCCTTGAACAGCGTGGGCTGCACGTAGTAGCCGCCCTCCAGGTCGCCACCCAGGTGGGCCTGGCCGCCACCGGCCAGCACTTCGGCGCCTTCTTGCTTGCCCAGGTCCAGGTAGCTCAGGATCTTGGTGAGCTGCTCTTTGCTGGCCTGCGCGCCCATCATGCTGTCGGTGTCCAGCGGGTTGCCGTGTTTGATGGCGGCCACGCGCTTCAGGACACGTTCCATGAACTTGTCGTAAATGCTCTCCTGGATCAGCGCACGCGATGGGCAGGTGCAGACCTCGCCCTGGTTGAAAGCAAACAGCACCAGACCTTCAACGGCCTTGTCGAGGAAGGCATCGTCTTTGTCCATCACATCAGCAAAGAAGATGTTGGGGCTCTTGCCGCCCAGCTCCAGCGTGGCGGGGATGAGGTTGTTGGCGGCAGCCTGGGCAATCACGCGGCCGGTGCTGGTCGATCCGGTGAAGGCGATCTTGGCAATGCGCTTGCTGGTGGCCAGCGGCATGCCGGCTTCACGGCCAAAGCCGTTCACGATGTTGAGTACGCCCGGCGGCAGCAGGTCGGCAATCAGCTCGGCCAGGATGAGGATGGAGATGGGGGTGCTCTCTGCGGGCTTGAGCACCACGCAGTTGCCAGCGCCCAGGGCGGGTGCCAGCTTCCAGGCGGCCATCAGGATGGGGAAGTTCCACGGAATGATCTGGCCCACCACGCCCAGCGGCTCATGGAAGTGGTACGCCACGGTGTTTTCGTCGATCTCGCTGATGCCGCCCTCTTGCGCCCGCACGCAGCCCGCAAAGTAGCGGAAGTGGTCCACGGTGAGCGGAATGTCGGCGTTCAGCGTCTCGCGGATCGCCTTGCCGTTGTCCACTGTCTCGGCGTAGGCCAGCAGTTCCAGGTTTTGCTCAATGCGGTCGGCAATTTTCAGCAGGATGTTGGCGCGTGTGGCGGCATCGGTCTTGCCCCAGGCGTCGGCCGCAGCGTGGGCGGCATCCAGTGCCAGTTCGATGTCTTCAGCGGTAGAGCGGGCGGCCTGGGTGTAGACCTTGCCGTTGACGGGCGAGATCACATCAAAGTACTGGCCTTTGACGGGGGGCACGAATTTGCCGCCGATGAAGTTGTCGTAACGGGGCTTGTAGGCGATCTTGGCGCCAGCGGCGCCGGGGGCTGCGTAAACGGTCATGCTGTGTCTCCTATCGATGCTTTGGACATCTGCTGCGCGTGTTGCGGCGGCAGATGACAGCACCTATACAAGACCCATGCCAGCCCTTGCATGCCTGCTGGGCAAGGGTTGATTGCGCGCTAAGTGGCTGATTTGTTTGGGTTTTGGTGTGTGGGGGCTCTATGGTGTGACGCGCTGGCGCCATGCGTTACGTTCCAACACAGAACACCTGTCACGAAATGGAACAGTTGGACAGTTTCCCTGTGCAAACGCTATTGCTCCGGCTTTCGCACCCGGCCATACTGCCCCTTCGAAGCGGGTGCCATGACGCCCGTTCAGGAGACAGCGTGCGCACCACCCCATCCCCCCTGCTGGCCTTGCAACAGGCCCGGCGACATTTGCTGGAACACGGCCATTGCCCCACGGGCCTGGTGGATGAGCGCCTGGCCCGTTCCTGGAGGCGCAGCATGGCCGCAGGCCTGGCCCCTGCCGGGCGCGCAGCGGCCGATTTGCCCAGCCCCGGCGAGCTGCGCGAAGCCATGGCCTGTAACCACAGCCTGCTCACGCATTCGCGCCCCATCATGGAATACCTGTTCGACCAGGTGCGCCACAGCCACAGCGTGGTGGTGCTGGCCGACCGGGCCGGCATGCTCATGCACACCCTGGGCAGCCCCGGCTTTGTGGACAAGGCCGAGCGCGTGGCGCTGACCTGCGGCGCCTCGTGGCACGAATCCCACCGGGGCACCAACGCCATTGGCACGGCGCTGGCCGAAGGCACGGCGGTGGAAGTGCATGGCGGCGAGCATTTTCTGGAGCGCAACAGCTTTCTCACCTGCGCGGCCTCGCCCATCCTCTCGGCCACGGGCGAGCTGCTGGGCATCCTCGACATCTCGGGTGACCACCGCAACGGCCACGCCCACACCCTGGGGCTGGTCAGCACTGCGGCCCGCATGATCGAAAACCGCCTACTGGTGGCCACCTGCAAGCGCAACATCCGCCTGCACCTGCACCGCGAGCCCGAGGGCATTGGCAGCGTGGCCGAAGGCATCTTGGCCGTGTCGGCCGATGGCTGGATCGTGGGCGCCAACCGCGTGGCCCTCACCCAGCTGGGCCTGCACATGGGCGACGTGGGCGCCACCCCGCTGGCACAGGTGCTGGACGTGCGGCTGGACGACCTGCTCTCGCACCACCGCCGCCGCCCCCAGCAGCCCCAGGCGCTGCGCCTGCGCGGCGGGGCGCTGCTGTATGCGCAGGTGCAGCTTGACCCCGCTGCCTGGCCCGCCGCCCGCGTGGTGCGCGGCACGCCGGGTGCCCCCGCCGCCAACGAATCCGCCGACGACGCCCTGGCCCGGCTGGACACGGGCGACGCCCGCTGGCGTGCCGCCGCCGACAAGGCGCGCCGCGTGGTGGGCAAGCCCATCGCGGTGCTCATCCAGGGCGAATCGGGCGTGGGCAAGGAAGTGTTTGCGCGCGCCCTGCACGCCAGCGGCCCACGCCGCGCCGGGCCCTTCGTGGCCATCAACTGCGCGGCCATCCCCGAGCACCTCATCGAATCCGAACTGTTCGGCCATGTGGCTGGCGCCTTCACCGGTGCCCGCAAGGAAGGCAGCCTGGGCCGCCTGCGCGAGGCCCACGGCGGCACCCTGTTCCTCGATGAAATCGGCGACATGCCGCTGCCCCTGCAAACCCGTCTGCTGCGCGTGCTGCAAGACCGCAGCGTGACGCCCGTGGGCGCAGGCCACGCCGTGCCGGTGGACTTCTGCCTCATCAGCGCCACGCATTGCCAGCTGCTGCAGGCGGCCGAGCAGGGGCGCTTCCGGCACGACTTGTACTACCGCCTCAACGGCCTGACGGTGCAGCTGCCCGCCCTGCGCGAGCGCACCGACTTCGCCGCCCTGACGGCGCAACTGCTGACCGACCTGGCCACCGAGCAAGGCCTGCCCCACCCCGTGCAGGTGGCGCCTGACCTGCTGCAGCGCCTGGCCGCCCACCCCTGGCCCGGCAACCTGCGCCAATACGCCAGTGTGCTGCGCACCGCCTGCGCCATGCTGGCCGAGGGCGAAGACACCCTGGGCTGGGAACACCTGGGCGACGACATCGTGCAGGCGCTGCAAACGGCGGCTCCACCCTTGTCCGCAAGGCTGCCAGGGCTGACCACCGCCAGGCCCGTGCCTGCGGCAGCGGTACTCAGCCTGCAAGAGCTCTCCAGCGCCGCCATCGACCAGGCGCTGCAAAGCGCACGCGGCAATGTCTCGCAGGCGGCACGCCAGCTGGGCATCAGCCGCCAGACGCTGTACCGCAAGCTGGCTGCGCGGGGGCGATGTCCCGCGGATTGTTGAACGGGTGAGCTGAGGTGGCGGCTCCTTTGACCCGCATGTGACCATGCGGGTTGCCTAGCAAGCAACCAAAGGAGCCACCGACATGAAGTCTCGCACGAAGCCCGCGCTGCGGGTTGTTCCGGCTGCGCAGGTGCAGCTGACGTTGCCGATCCAGGGCGTGCTGCAGGACGTGAAGCACGCGTTCTATGGGCTGTGCATCAACGCCGGCAAGCAGGTGCTGGCAGCCATGATGGAGGCCGACAGGATCGCACTGTGCGGCCCCAAGGGCGTGCCCGATGCCGATCGCCGCGCGGTACGTGGCGGCAGCACGCGCAGCGCCGTTGTTCTCGGCGGGCAGCGCATCGGCATCAAGCGGCCACGTGCACGCGGCGTCGATGCGGGCGAGCTGGAGCTGCCCAGCTTCGCCTGGGCCGCCGGCACCGACCCGCTGGACACCGCGACGATGGCCGCCATTGCTGCGGGCGTGTCCATGCGCCGCTACGCCAGCACGCTGGAGGAATTGCCGCCGCCCGAGCAAGCGCTGTCGGTGTCCAAGAGCGCGACCTCGCGGCGCTTCGTGGCGCTGAGCGAAGAGCAACTGCTGCAGTGGCTGTCGCGCTCGCTGGGCAAGCTGGACCTGCCGGTCGTGATGGTCGACGGCATCCACTTCCGAGACCGCGTCATCCTGCTGGCGCTGGGCATTGATGCCCAGGGGAACAAGCACGTGCTGGGGCTGCGCGAAGGCTCCACCGAGAGCACGCGGGTCGTGCGCTCGCTGCTGAGCGATCTGATCGAGCGCGGTCTCGATGCCGACCGCGCACGGCTGTGGGTGATCGATGGTGGCAAGGCGCTGCGCAAGGCGATCGTCGAGACCTTCGGGGCCACGGCGCTGATCCAGCGCTGCCAGGAGCACAAGCGGCGCAACGTCATCGAGCACCTGCCCGAAGAGCTGCACGCCAGCGTGGGCCGCGCGATGCGCGACGCCTGGGACAGCGCCAACGCCGAGCTGGCCAAGAAGCAGCTGCAGCGCCTGGCTACGTCGCTGCAGTCCAAGCATCCCGGCGCTGCGGCCAGTCTGCGCGAGGGACTCGAGGAGACGCTCACCGTGCAGGCTCTGGGCATCACGGGCGCGCTGTACCGCACGCTGCGCACCACCAACCCGATCGAGAACCTCAACGGCTCGATCGCGCACTACACGCGCAACGTCAAGCGATGGCGGGACGGACAGATGACGTTGCGCTGGGTCGCCAGCGCACTCAGCGACGCCAAGGATCGCTTCCGCAAGCTGCGCGGGCACCGCGACATGAAGCACTTGATTGCCGCGTTGGACAAGCGCATCGCCGCCACGCAGCCCGCCGAACTCAAAGCCGCGTAGCATCACGAATGAGGAGCCGTCACACGGTCTCGTTCAACAGCGAACGGGACATCGCCCTGCGCGGGTGCATTGATTTGCTATTGAATACATAGCTGCTTGCGCTTATCCATCAAGCGCTACAGGTCATTTATGGGCTCTTCTAGCTGTCGTGTCCCGGCTGATTGGTAACACGTCTGTTGAACAGTTCGGGGTGTGATCGCTGCCATTGTTTCATGGCCTGGATGGGGCTGACATGCCCCAAGGCTTTCTGTGGCAGTTGGTGATTGTACAGCCAGACATACCGCAGGATGGTGGCCTCAAGTTCTTCGCCGGAATGGAAGTGATGGGTGCGCAGGATGTCGGCGATGCGCCCGTTGAAGCGTTCAACCATGCCGTTGGTCTGCGGGTGTTTTGGGCGGGTCAGGCGATGCTCAATGCCTAGCTCCTCGCAGAGCTGATCGAACTGATGCCTGCCGGTCGGCGTACGCTCTCCCCGTGTGATGAAGCGATCCGTGAATTCCTTGCCGTTGTCGGTCAGGATCGTTCGGATACGGAAGGCAGCGGCCTTGTGCAATTCCTTCAGGAAGCGCCGGGCGTTGGTAGCGCTCTTGCTGGCATAGACACGCACGAACACCCAGCGGGTGGCGCGATCAATGGCCACAAACAGGTAACGCCGCGTGGTTTCGTCCGCCATCTGCGGCAGGTACTTCACATCGATGTGGACGAAGCCGGGCTCGTAGGCCTTGAACGGCTTGGTCCTGGGGCGATCCACGCTCAATGCCTCGCGCGCCGACACTCCATGGCGTTTGAGCATGCGGTGCAAGGCAGCGCGTGAGACGGTCGGATGGATGAACTCGCGTACGACTGCCAGCAGGTCATCCAGCGAAAGGCCCAGGCTTTTACGCAAGACGAGCACGATGGACTCCTGGGCCGGCGTCAGCGTGGTTTGCAGTCGATGAGGGGTATGGGAGGCGTCATGAACCGATGCACGCTTCTTCCAGCGAGCGATGGTGGAGACACTCACGCCAAAGCGCTGGGCCAGAACCCTCATGGGCTTCCGACGGTGACGGATCGGCTGATCCAGCAAGCCCTGCTGCAAGTCTTGCAGCGCATCATTGATCCGACGTTCTCCGAACACAGCTACGGCTTCCGGCCGGGACGCCGTGCGCACGACGCGGTGCTCGATGCACAGCGCTACGTGCAGGACGGTTACCGGGTGGTGGTCGATGTGGATCTGGAGAGGTTCTTCGACCGGGTCAATCACGACATCCTGATGGAACGCCTGGCGAGGCGAATCGACGACAAGGCCGTGCTACGGCTGATCCGTCGTTACCTTGTGGCCGGGATCATGGATGGCGGCGTGGTCATGGCGCGCTACGAGGGGACGCCGCAAGGCGGACCGCTGTCGCCGCTGCTGGCCAATGTGCTGCTCGACGAGGTGGATCGGGAACTGGAGCGAAGGGGCCACCGCTTCGTGCGCTACGCCGACGACTGCAACGTGTATGTACGCAGTCGCCGAGCGGGCGAACGGGTGCTGGCGGGCCTGACCAAGCTCTACGAGCGACTCCATCTGAAGGTCAACGAGGTCAAGACGGCGGTGGCGCCTGCGACCGGTCGCAAGTTTCTGGGCTACGAGTTGTGGTGCAGTGCGGGTGACCGGATCAAGTGTGCTGTGGCCCGAAAGGCCCTGGCGACCTTCAGGCAACGTATCCGGCAACTCACACGTCGCTCGGGCGGGCGCAACCTGTCCGAGATCGCCGAACGGCTGCGGGCCTACATGCCCGGTTGGAAGGCCTACTTCCAGCTTGCGCAGACACCCAAGGTGTTCCGCGAACTCGACGAGTGGATCAGACACCGGCTGCGTGCCGTGCAGCTCAAGCACTGGCGGCGAGGCACGACGATGTATCGGGAATTGAAAGCGATGGGTGCGTCGGATACCGACGCCTATCGGATTGCAACGAACAGCCGCAGGTGGTGGCGTAACAGCCGCTTCGCGCTGAACCGAGTAATGCCGATCGCCTACTTCGACCGACTCGGCGTGCCTCGGCTCTCATAACCTCAACAACTCGAACCGCCCGGTGCGGACCCGCATGCCGGGTGGTGTGGGAGGGGAACGGTCAGATAAGCTGACCGCCCCTATCCCGATTCGCGGAACGCGGTGCCGGCGCATTGCCGATTCCCAACGGACGGTCGCCGCCATGTGCCGCACGCTGGCCGCATGTTCGCTGGCGTTGCCGGCAGCATGCCCAGGCAGTCGAGACCTTCAAGACTGCGGCGCGGTTCGCCGTGCTGGTTGCTTCGTTCTCCGGGCGCACCCGCGTCCATCCACCTCACCCTCAAGGGACAGACCTCCCTTGCGGGCGGGAGTCCCTTGGTTGCCACAAGGAGTCTCCCCATGGATACCCAAGCCATCCGCGCACAGATGCCGACGCTCGTTGTCGGTCATGTGCCTTCCAACGTCCGTTCGTTCAAGTTCAACATCTTCGACGGCCAGCCCAAGGTTTCGACGCTGGGCTTTCACATCGACCCGAAGCCTTTCGAGGGCAAGGTCATCGCCACCACCGACGAGGCCATCGTCGTCAAGACGGGACGAGCCGAGTTCGCGGTGCTCGATCGCACGCTCGTGACCGAAGTGCCCGACGAGGGCGCCAAGGTGCAGGTCGAACCCTATGTCAGACGCCGCTTCGACGGTCAGCGGGCGGACACGCCCGAGGAGCAGACCGAGTTCACCGCCGACGGCCAGCCCTACACGGTGAAGCGGTTCGTGCTCGGGGCCGCACCGGCGAAGCTGCCGATCCCCGAGCCGCGCTGCCCCGAGCTGCAGGAACTGGTCGACCAACTGGAGCAGTTGCCCGCTCCCGACGGTTTCCGGCGCGTCACCCACATGCTGGTGGATGCCGGCGCGCGGGACATCACCTGGGTCGATCCGCTGCCCGCCGACATCATCCGCACGCCGCCGGCCATCGGCTTCACCGTCGCCACGAAGAAGTTCCAGGGTCGCGTCACCGTGCTGTATGAGCGTGGCCTCGACCTCTACGCGGTGGAGCTGCACCGCGACGGCGAGCTGATTGAACGGGTCGATGAGGTGTTCTTCGACACCCTCGGCGAGACGCTGGAACGGCTGATCGACGACGGGAGCTGGCGCCGCATCCGAGTGCAGTGCCTGTTGTCGGGTCGCAAGGCTGTCCGGCACTGATCTCCCAGCAGCTTCCCGCCTTCGCGGCGGGAAGCCTCTCTTCCTGCATCCCTGGAGATCACACCCATGACTGTTCGATTCAAAGGCACGGAGCTGCGGCCCGTGCTCGCCGAAGCGGTGGCGAATCAATGCCGCGTCATCCTGGTCAAGGATCAGGGCGTGTACTTCCTGGCCGAGCGCGGCGAGCGCCGACCCGATGGTCGCCAGAAGACCATCGCCTATGCCGCTGGCTGCAACCCGGATGTCGATGCGTTCGATGACTGGTGGGAGCTGGCGCGCGCCGAGTTCGGCGGCGATGACTTTGGCGAGTTCTTCGATCCGAAGGAGGGCGTGTTTGCGTGCATCCTGCACAGCGAGGACGATCTCGACGTGTCCGCCACCGCGACACACCTGTCGCTGCAGGCGGTTCCTTCCGCGCCCAGCGGTAACTGACCGCCCATCCCTGGCCCCCGCTCCGGGGGCCTCTTTCTTCCCGGCAATGCGGACAGCCGCGAGTGCCAATTACCGCTCGCATGCGCGCCGCCCCGGCGCCACGCTTCCGCCCATGTTCCGCTGACGTCCGTCAGCGACATGCCCAGGCAGCCACGATCTTCAAGGCTGCGATGCGGTTCCGACCGCGTTGATCACCCCAGTTCGCACCGGCATCCATGCGCGAACGGCCATCGGTTCTCGATGGCGATGCCACCAAGCTGTTCCATCAACCCACGCGGGGGTTCCACACCTTCCCCGCCTTGGGTCGGGTGTGTCTCCGCCTCATTGTTCTCAGGAGATTCACCATGACCACTTCCACCGAAAAGTCCTACTTCGATCTGCACATCACCGGCCTCGGGTATCTCAATCGCATCCGCGAAGTGAAGCCCAAGAAAGGCGATGCGTTCCTGGCCTGCGACATCGCGGCTCTGAACGGTCCCAGCGATGACGTCTCGTATGTGCGTTTCGACACGCGCGTATCGGGTTCGGAAGCGCAGCACCTGGTGCGCCGCTGCATTCAGGCGGTCGACGCCGAGAAGAAGGTGATGATCGGCTTCCGCCTGGGCGACCTGTGGACCGACACCTTCACCTACTCCAAGGGCAAGCGTGCCGGCGAGCAGGGTGTGAGCCTCAAGGCCCGCCTGCTGTTCGTCAGTTGGATCAAGGTCGACGGCAAGCTCGTCTACAAGGCCGAACCCAAGCCGACCGAGACCGACGAGCGCGAGCCGGAAGTCCCTGTGACGTCCGACGCGCCCGCTGCGCAGCAAGCCTCGGCACCGGAGCCTTCCGAGTCCGTCGCCGATGCTGCCGACGACGCAGCCGATGCCCCCGCATTGGCCGTTGCCGAGTCGTTCTGATCCGCAAGGCCCTATCCCCGGGGCCT
>Ga0209200_1003930_pt1 | contig 12461 bp, 4 predicted proteins | sample AD_UKC033_MetaG_FD_184406 | JGI IMG/M metagenome (GOLD analysis project Ga0209200, IMG submission 184406) | Active sludge microbial communities of municipal wastewater-treating anaerobic digesters from USA - AD_UKC033_MetaG (SPAdes) (version 2) | ecosystem: Engineered > Bioreactor > Anaerobic >...
AACCCCTCGAGATGTTACAGGGCGAAGGGAGATACTGCATTCCCTCTCTTGTCTTCACGACACAGAGGAAAGCTCTTTATCAATGGGCGGGGCCCGTTGCCATAACGAACACTTACCTCTACACGACCGAGGAACTTTCGAGTGAATTCAAATCGCTCGAGGACGCCAGAAACGCAAACTCCGTCGGCGTGGTAAGCGAGTACTATTCCCACAAACTTTTGGAGGAGCAGGGATTCGCCAACCTTATCGTTTTTGAAGACGAAGAGTCGTTGCTCGAGGCCCTTTTTGAAGGAGAGATCGAACTGGCGCCCTTCAACTCGGCGGTCCTCCAGGAACTTCTCAAAAGGGAAAAAGCCTCTTATAGTCCCGTATCGACAGTCGCGATCGACCTGGATATGACATACCTCGGTTTCTCGAAGGACGTCCCGTCTGAAATCGTAGACGCGTTCCAGAAGGCTCTCGACGGCCTCAAGAGCTCCGGCTCCTTCTCCAATCTCTACGAAGAATGGTTTCCCGGACAGCCCGTTCCCGGCATCTACACCTTCCTGACCGAGGAGTACCCGCCGGTAACCTCCAGGGGTGAAGACGGAGAACCGACGGGCTTCGTGACCGAAATGGTAAAGGAGATACTACGCAGAAACGACATGTCTGCCGAGATCCTGATCGTTCCATGGTCCGTCGGTTATGAACTGGCCTCGAATCTGCCGAACGTCTTCCTATTCAGCATGGATCAGACCGAGCAGAGAAGGGATAACTTCGAGTGGATCGGACCGGTGGGAAAGAACACCGCTTACCTCTACGGCCGCAAGAGCACAGACACTCCAGCCACAGACCTCGAGTCAGCAAAGAGAGTAGCCGCCATAGGCACGACGACAAACTGGTGGACCGAACAGCTCCTGAAGGAGATGGGCTTCGAGAACCTAGTGAGCTCTCTCGATCCTCTCGACACCGTCGTGCAGCTTGTCGAAGGCGAGACCGATCTCGCGGTCTTCACAGACCTGACTGTAGCAGAGCTGGCAAATGAAGCAGGCTACAGCATCGACGACCTGGAAGCCCTTATTGAGCTTCAAACAAACTACTTCTACATCGCGGCTTCAAATGGAACGAATCTCGGACTGATTTTGAACTTCCAGAAGACTCTCGACGAAATGAAGCGAGATGGAAGCTTCGAAGAAACAATCAGAGAATTCGTGCCAAACATGCTCGTGACATCGCTGCTCTGGAATTCCTCCCAGCTCGATGTCAAAGGTCTTCGAACCTCCATGAACACTCTCTCTGTAGGAGAGATAGCGACCATGGAACTCCAGGAAAACGGATCCACAGGCTATATCTGGGACGTAAAGATAACCAATCCAAACGTCGTTTCGCTGATCTACGAGGGCTCGATCTTCGAAGGGAAGTTCCTTGACGATTCCGCACTCGTAGGAGCTCCCTATAACGTCCAGTGGGTATTCGAAGCCCAACAACCCGGCGAAACAGTTGTCATATTCTCCCTCAGGCGCCCCTGGGAAAGCGTCCATCCAATACAGACCTTTGCGATAAACATAGCAGTGGAGTAAGAATTACTGTGTCATATGGGAGGCCAAAGGGCGGAGCTCAAGCGATTAGAGAACATACTGCCCCTAGCCTCCCGTATCGGCACTTCAAATCAAGTGAAATTCCATTTGCTCTTTTCATGGTCGAGCACTTACATTCTTCCCCGCCGAAAGGTAAATACATTCCATGCTCAGCCAGAATCAACAGCACTTCACTTCATCGCAATAATTGATAAGCATAAGCCTCACTTCACTCGATCGCACTAGATATTCGCCATTCTTCCAGATCCTTCTACATAGAGGATTCCAAGGTTTGATTAATGATTCCTTCTGTAGGATCTCATTACATACAGTCTGGCTTGGTAACCCCCATATTTCGGATTAACTTTATCCACTTTTCTGAATCGTGCTCTAACATGCTCCTATAAAACATTACCCGACTTAATAATTCCGTTACCGGTTCACTCAGAGCGTTCTAATTATCTTCTGTCACTTGGTGTGTGCAGAAATTACAAGAGGCCTAGCCCTCTTCACTTTGATGAACACTTCATTCGATATTGTATGATTTCAGTCAGTCCTGCCATATTCCTCTGGCTACGGTCCGGAGAAGAAAGAGAAAGTGAAGCAGATGATGAAGGACGCGCTTCCAGATGAACAATGGAAGATCGATCCCGAATTCTTCGACTTCATCCTGGATGTTCTGATAGACCTCGTCGCCATGTTCCTTAACAGAGGCCTTTGGAAGACAGCGATGAAGGTGCTGGTGAAATAGGCGTACGTCATAAGTAATAGTTAAGAATACCTTTTTATACAAAATCTACCAAAACTGGTCGGATGATCTGAAGAACACATATAGTGATCGTTCAAAAACCCCGAATATTACCGGGGTTTTTTTGATACGTAAACCATTGCATTTGGTTTTCTTTGTAAAAATGCTTATAATCTTTAGTAGGAAATAGTTGCGACGATTACCATTTAACGGAACACTCAAACTAGCTAAACTATTGGTACAGATTAATTAAGACATTGCTTCGAAAACGATTTCAACTGTCGTAACTGCTAAGAATATTCGAGTTGGAGACCAAATGAAAATAATCGACAACATTCGAGAGACTCTTAAGGATGATCTGACAGCAACCATTAGCGACAGGAGCAAGATAGACATCGCCGCGTCATGCTTCTCCATATATGCCTTCCAGGTTCTCAAAGAACAGCTTGAGGGTGTCGATGAGCTGCGATTCATATTTACTTCTCCAGCCTTCGTGGTGGACAAGACGAAGAAGGAGAAGCGAGAGTTCTATATTCCCCAATTGAACCGCGAGAAAAGCCTCTACGGGACGGAGTTCGAAGTCAAGCTTAGGAATGAACTCACTCAGAAGGCGCTAGCGAGAGAATGCGCCGACTGGATACGAAGAAAGGCTTCTTTCAAAACCAATGTGACCGACGAGAGCATGGGTGGCTTTATCAACGTCAAGAATGGGTCTGAACAGATCACTTACATGCCAGTAAATGGCTTCACAACGGTCGATATCGGCTGCGAAAAGGGGAAAAGCATATATAACATGGTCAACAGGTTTGAAGCTCCATTTAGCCTGGAATACTTCAAGCTGTTCGACGAAATCTGGAGAAACCAGCAGAAGCTTCAAGATATAACAGAAAGCGTTATAGAGAATATCACGGCAGTATATAAAGAGAATCCTCCGGAATTCATTTACTTCGTGACCCTATACAATATCTTCAGTGAATTCCTTGAAGACATCTCGGAGGATGTATTGCCAAACGAGGCTACCGGGTTCAAGGAAAGCGCGATATGGAAAAAGCTTTACAACTTCCAGCGCGATGCAGCTTTGTCCATAATAAACAAGCTGGAGAAGTTCAACGGCTGCATACTTGCGGACAGTGTAGGACTTGGAAAGACATTCACTGCACTTGCTGTAATCAAATACTATGAGAACAGGAATAAATCCGTTCTTGTGCTCTGTCCGAAGAAGCTGAATGACAACTGGAATACTTTCAAGATGAATCTTCTCAACAATCCGATCGCTTCCGACCGATTGCGCTACGATGTTCTATATCATACGGATCTTTCACGTACTGGCGGAACTACAAACGGAATCCCTTTGGACAGGCTAAACTGGGGGAACTACGATCTTGTAGTCATAGATGAGTCACACAACTTCAGAAATGGCGGTAGAACCTACGGAGAGGGTGGCGAAAAAGAGAACCGTTATTTTAGACTGCTGAACAGGGTTATAAGGACGGGTGTGAAGACCAAAGTGCTTATGCTTTCAGCTACTCCCGTCAACAACCGCTTTACCGATCTAAGAAATCAGCTGGCGCTGGCATATGAAGGCGATGAGGAACAGCTAAATGAGAAGCTGAATACACAGTCATCTCTGGATACGATATTTAGACAGGCTCAGACTGCTTTCAACAGGTGGAGCGAATATGATCCAGAGGCAAGAACAACTGAAAATCTTCTGAAGATGCTTGATTTCGACTTCTTCGAGTTGCTGGATAGCGTCACCATAGCCCGTTCCAGGAAACACATCCAGAGGTATTATGATACAAAAGATATCGGTCCATTTCCAAAGAGGAACAAACCGATTTCTATTCGCTGCGGCCTGACCGACCTCCCGAATATAATAGACTACAACGACATCTACGAGTACCTGTCGTCTCTGAATCTAAGCATCTACACTCCCTCTTATTACATACATCCCAGCAAAATCGAAAAGTACGAAGAGATTTATGGCTCAGATATGGGTAATGTGCGTTTCAAGCAATCCGATAGAGAATATGGAATTCTGATACTCATGAGGATAAACCTTCTTAAACGTCTTGAGAGTTCCGTCTACGCTTTCCGATTGACGCTCCAACGCATCCTTGAGTTAATAGACAATACGATTGAGCAGGTAAGAAACTTTGATCCAAAACAAGCCATAACATTGAAGGATCTTTCAGATTCGGATTTCGATATGGACGATCAGAACACAGATGTGTTCACCTTCGGAAAGATAGTGAAGATAAACCTTGAAGACATGGATTACAAAACCTGGCTCGACGACTTAGAGCAAGATAGGGTGGTGCTTCAAGAGCTTCTATGCGGTATCGAACCGATAACGCCGGAACACGATGAGAAATTAGATGTTCTGATGAACACAATACGGAATAAGCTGGCGAACCCTATAAATCCAAACAACAAGAAGATCATAGTCTTTTCAGCCTTCGCTGATACTGTCGAATATCTCTATAAGCACGTTAGTAAACTTCTGAAGATGGACTATGGAATGGATTCCGCTATGGTGACGGGCAGCAGCGGCAGTAAGACAACCATTCCGAAGCTTCGCAACGATTTGAACACGGTCCTCACTTGCTTCTCCCCCCTTTCGAAAGAGAAACATCTCATAATGCCTAATCAAAGTGCCGAAATCGACATGTTAATTGCCACCGACTGTATATCTGAGGGTCAGAACTTACAGGACTGCGACTATCTTATAAACTACGACATCCACTGGAATCCTGTGCGCATAATTCAAAGATTCGGCCGTATAGACCGTATCGGGAGCAAGAACGACGTGATTCAGCTGGTGAACTTCTGGCCTGACATTGACCTGGATGACTATATAAACCTCAAGGCAAGAGTCGAGACGAGAATGAAAATCTCCGTCATGACTTCCACAGGAGACGACAATCCGATAGATGATGACAAAGGCGATCTCGAGTACAGGAAGCAGCAGCTCGAAAGGTTGCAGCACGAAGTGGTGGATATAGAGGAAATGACAACCGGTGTCTCGATAATGGATCTGGGACTGAACGAGTTCCGGATGGATCTTATAGGGTACATCAAAGATAATCCAGAGGTAGAAAGGACCCCATTTGGTTTGCACACAATAGTTCCCTCAAATGGAGATGAGCTACCCCCCGGTGTTATATACGTCTTGAAGAATCTTAACAACGGAGTCAACGCTAAGAACCAGAACAGGCTCCATCCCTTCTACATGGTTTACATCGCTGAAAATGGTGAGGTCATGTCCAATCATCTTGAGCCGAAGAAAACTCTCGATCTCTTGAGACTTCTCTGCAGGGGAAAGAATGAACCTATAATTGAACTGTGCCATGAATTCAATATAGAAACGCGTGACGGCAGAGATATGCGCAAATACTCGGACCTGCTTCAAGAGACAATAGCCTCGATAATAGATGTGACTACAGACAACGCGCTTGACAGCCTCTTCAAGGCAGGAGGAACAACTGCGCTGAAGACTAATATCACCGGGTTGGATGATTTCGAACTGATCTGTTTCGTGGTGGTGAGATAGGTGCTTGATTTCCCGCCAAGTACTGTATTTAACAAGTGGGTGCCAAAGAAAAAATTCTACGAGAACCTCAGCATATCCAGTCGTATAGAAAAGCAGTTCGCGACAGAGATAGAGTCGGTCTACTGGACTCACAAACTCTCTCCGGAAACACTGAATGTAAGCCCTGGAACAAGAGTAACGGAGATAGAAGTCTTTGAGGTTAATTTGAAAGAACAGCAGGTAAGCAACAACCTGATAGCCACCATTGATCGCGAGATTCCATATCATCTGGTATTTGTCTTGAGATATGAAGGCCGGGCTCAACTAATGATCAGCTACAAAGAAGAGAGTAAGAGTAGAGAAGACAAGTTCAAAGTAGATAGCTATTACCGTACCGACTGGATCGATTACGAGAAACTGACTCTAAGAATAGAAGGCCTCGATCTCGACAGGATATATGAGAATTTCATTTCCCAGATTGCCGGTGATGCGCTCAACATCGAAAAGGCTGAGGATATACGAGACGCGGTTATGATAGCCAAAGAGATAGACAGTCTGGAGACATATATAGCAAAGCTGGAGAAGAAGATCCAGAAGGAAAAGCAGTTCAACCTCAAGGTGAAATTCAATCAAGAACTGAGAAAGGCAAAGGAGAAACTTAAAGACTATCTGGAATAAACGGGGGTATCGCGATGGATAAGATGAAACAAGAAACGGCTGATCTTACACAAGAGAATATCGCACGTATAGAGAAACTCTTTCCTAACGTCATAACCGAGATGAAGGATGAAAACGGGAAGCTAAAGAAGGGAATAAACTTCGAGCTTTTGAAACAGGAACTCTCGGGAGATGTCATCGATGGTGAAGAGTGCTACGACTTCACCTGGGTCGGAAAGAAGGCCTCTATCGTCGAGGCGAACACTCCAATAAGAAAGACTCTCCGACCGTTTATAGAAGAGAGCAAGAACTGGGAGACAACAGAGAACTTATACATTGAAGGCGATAACCTCGATGTGCTGAAACTTCTGCAAGAGAGCTACCTGAACAGCGTGAAGATGATCTACATAGATCCGCCTTATAACACAGGGAAGGACTTCATATACAGAGACAAGTTTATGATGGACAAAAAGGATTACGAAGAACAACTCGGGATGTACGACGAAGTAGGAAACCGCCTCTTTCAAAACAAAGAGACAGAAGGCAGGTTCCACAGTAATTGGTGCAGCATGATGTACCCGAGACTAAAACTTGCTCGAAGCCTTCTCAGTGACGATGGTGTAATTTTCATTAGTATTGATGATAATGAATTGGATAATGCAAAAAAAATGTGTGATGAGGTATTTGGAGAAAGACATTTCCTTGGAATCATCACTTGGGTGAAAAAAACAAAACCAATTAATTCGGGAAATGCAAGATTTCAACTTCAGAGAAAAATAGAATACATCTTAACTTACTGCAAATCCAAAGGGAAGGAAGATGTGTACAAATTCATCCTTAAGTCATATGGTGTTAGAGAGTATAAGCATGAAGGAAAATATGGTTTTTGCAGATTGAAAGACATTCTTGACTCAGATAGTGGGATGAAGAAGAGGGATTCTATGAAGTTTCCCATATTGGGTATAGTTCCTCCTGAGGGACAAAGATGGAAAATTGGTGAAGAAGAGATGGAAAGACTTTTAGCTTCCAACAGAATTGAAATAGTGGATGGAAGAGTGAAGGTTGCAATATATCCTGAAGATGAAGAGCAAGAGATAATGAAACCATTCTGGTCTCATCTCGATAATATCGGTACGGCAGAAGCTGGAAAGAAAGAGCTAAATGATTTGTTTGAAATGAAACTTGGATTCGATACAGTAAAACCTTGCGATTTGATGAGAGAGCTGATCTCTCATTTTGGACGGGATTGCATTATAATGGACTTCTTTTCAGGTTCCGCTACAACGGCACATGCTGTAATGCAGCTCAATGCAGAAGACGGAGGCAACCGAAAATTCATTATGGTTCAGCTTCCAGAACCCTGTGACGAGAAGAGCGAAGCTTTTAAGGCAGGGTACAAGAACATCTGTGAGATCGGCAAGGAAAGAATCCGCCGTGCTGGAGATCAGATAAACGAAGAGATTGAGGAAGGCAACAGGCAGCTTAAGCTGGGAGAAGAACCGAAGAAGCCTGTGGATATAGGATTCAGGGTTCTTAAGGTCGATAAAACGAACATGAAAGATATCTACTACGCCGCTTCCGAGTACACTCAGAATCTTCTCACCGATCAGATTTCGAACATAAAAGAGGATCGAACTGATCTGGATCTGCTTTACGGTGTTCTTCTAGAATGGGGTCTTCCTCTATCGCTTAAGCACGAAATAGAAGAGATTGATGGCGTAAAGATTCACATAGTGGATAACGACTCTCTCATTGCGTGCTTTTCAGAAAGTGTTCCAGAAAAAGTTGTCAGACAAATCGCAAAAAGACAGCCGCTAAGAGCAGTCTTCAGGGACAGCTCTTTTGCAAGCAGCTCTGACAAGATAAACGTAGAGGAAATCTTCAAGCTCCTCGCTCCGAATACATCAGTTAAGGTCATATAAGGGGGTGACGGGGTTTGAAGCTGAAATTCAAGCACCAGAAGTTTCAGGAAGACGCCGCGATGGCAGTATGTGATGTCTTCGCCGGACAACCATTTACCTCTCCAACTTATATAGTCGATAGCGGTCTTTCAGATGATATACAGAGAGCAATGTTTGCCGAGCAAGATTACACAGGGTACAATAACGGAAAAATCATCATATCCAACGAAGTGATTCTAAGGAACCTCAGAGAAGTTCAGAAGAGGAATCAAATACAGCCGTCTTCTAAGTTGGAAGGCCACTACAACCTCACGATTGAAATGGAAACCGGTGTAGGTAAGACCTACACGTATATAAAGACGATCTACGAGCTGAACAAGAGATACGGTTGGTGCAAGTTCATCGTTGTCATGCCTTCGGTGGCTATTAGAGAAGGTGTATTCAAATCCTTCGAGATTACAAAAGATCACTTCGTTGAAGAGTACAACAAGAAGATACGCTACTTCATCTACAATTCTAGCGACCTTACAAGGATTGAACACTTTGCCAGCGATAGCGCAATAAACGTTATGATTATCAACTCGCAGGCCTTCAATGCAAGAGGTGAAGCGGCAAGACGCATTACGATGAAACTTGATAGCTTCCGCTCCCGTCGACCCATTGATGTAATCGCCGCCACGAATCCCATTCTTATAATCGATGAACCTCAATCCGTGGAGGGTGCCGCAACCGCCGAGAGACTAAAAGACTTCAACCCTTTGATGACTCTGCGATACTCGGCAACGCACAAGAAGGAGTATAACCTGGTTTATAGGCTAGATGCCATTGAAGCCTACAACAAGAAGCTCGTTAAGAAAATTTCTGTAAAGGGCATCACAGTCTCCGGCACCACTGGAACGGAAGGTTATCTATATCTCGAGAAGATAAACGTGTTCCCTAACAAAGCTCCGGCTGCAACACTCGAGTTTGAAATGAGAGAAACTAACGGGGTGAGAAAGGTCTCTAGAAATGTTGTTGAAGGGTACAACCTGTATGAGCTGTCCCGTGGTCTCGAAGAATACCGTGGCTATACAGTGTCCGAAGTCAACGCCCTTGCTAATACGGTCAAGTTCACAAACGGTGTTGAAATAGCTGCCGGACAAGTAGTTGGACAGCATAACGAAAATGATTTAAGACGGATACAGATAAGAGAGACGATAAAATCCCATCTAGAACGGGAGCGGAAACTCTTCAGAGAAGGAATCAAAGTCCTGTCGCTATTTTTCATAGATGAAGTGGCCAAATATAAGCAGTATGATGCTGGAATAGCCTCCAACGGAGAGTATGCGACTATATTCGAAGAGGAGTACAAAGCTGCCTTCGAGAATTTGCAGCTGGAATTCGGCGAAGAGGATTACAGCAATTATCTGGAAGGTATTGCTGCTGAGAAAACCCACGCCGGCTACTTCTCCATAGACAAGAGTAGCAATCGTATCAAAGACAGCAAAATAAAAAGAGGTGAGGATAGCTCAGATGATTCAGACGCCTACGACCTTATAATGAAGGACAAAGAAAGACTCCTCAGTCTAGACGAGCCCGTTAGATTCATCTTTTCTCACTCTGCACTTCGCGAGGGCTGGGACAACCCCAACGTCTTTCAGATATGCACGCTTAGGCACGGTGAAGCTGCTATTCGAAAACGCCAGGAGATTGGTAGAGGACTTAGATTGTGTGTAAACAAAGAAGGAGAGAGAATGGACAGCAGCTCTCTCGGGAGCAACGTCCATAACGTAAATATACTTACGGTAGTCGCCAATGAGAGCTACAATAGCTTCGTAGAGCAGCTGCAGACTGAAATCGCAGAGGTTGTTGCTTATAGACCAATAGAAGTTACTGCAGCGCTATTTGAGGGAAGAGTTATTGCAGACGGTGTTGGAGAAAAGAAATTGACTATAAAGACTGAAGATGCGCGGAAGATCGTGAATTGTTTGACAATAAATAGATACATAGATCATAATGCTCTTCTAACTGATAAATACCATGAGGATGTTAACTCTGGTAAATTCGTAGTCTCAGAAGAACTGGAGCCCTACAAGGCAGATATCATAAACATAGTGAGTTCCGTTTATGACCCGAAAGTACTTGCCCCGGAGGACGCTCGAAGCAACAACGTGGAACCCAGAGTGAATGAATCGAAGCTTCAAATGGACCAGTTCAAGGAACTGTGGAAGAAAATTAACTCAAAGTCGGCTTATGTTGTGAATTTTAATACTGATGAACTCGTCAAAAACTCCATAGAAGCAATAAACAATAGCCTGAACGTTTCCCAGATATATTACAGAGTTGAACAGGGAGAGATGGGAGAAATAGAGGGAAGAGAAGCTCTGGAGGCAGGAGAGGCCTTTGCTAATGTCCATGCCGAGAATATCGTTGCAGAACCCTCTGTAAGCACACAGGTAAAGTATGACCTCATCGGAAAGGTCGTTACTGAAACAGGACTGACCAGAAGCGCTGTTGCATCTATTCTTACGGGAATAAGAGAAGATAAATTCTCTCTCTTCCGACAGAACCCAGAAGAGTTCATCATAAGGGTGTCGAATATCATAAACGAACAGAAGGCAACGGTTATAATCGAGCACATAACCTACAATAAACTCCAGGAAGCTTATTCGATGGATATCTTCACTGCTTCATCTCTCAAGGGAAAGCTCGGAAAGAACGCCGTTCAGACAAACAAACACCTATACGATTACCTGATCTACGATTCGGAGAACGAGAAGAACTTCGCTGAGAAACTGGACACGCAAAATGAAGTGGCTGTTTACGTGAAGCTCCCGGGAGGGTTCTATATAAACACACCGGTAGGTAAGTATAATCCCGATTGGGCAATTGCCTTCAATGAAGGAAACGTGAGACAGATCTATTTCGTCGCGGAGACAAAAGGTGATCTTTCGTCTTTGCAGCTGAGAAAGATAGAACAATTGAAGATAGACTGTGCTAGAGAACACTTCAAAGTCATAAGCAACGATTCAGTCAAATATGATGTCGTTGATTCATGCGAAACTCTTCTTGAGAAGGCTGGACGTGTTCGGGCTTGAGAGAAGGTGTGACTCCTAGAAAAGACACTATAGATCAAGCCATTGAAAGCATACCAAACCCTTAACCGAAAATACTTACGGTGGAGGTGCTTGTTTGTCTGCAAGGTCGCAGAACGGAATTTCTAAGATAGGCACTCTCATTTATTTAAATGTTGAAATTCCTGTAGAGGATAAGGAAACAGAAGACCTCACTGATCTGGACGGGGTTTCAATAGGAATGGATAATCGTAGCTCAAATGCAAGTCCTACTGTCGTTAAGTTTTCGTCGGACGGAAGGCGTCTTGTATATGGACTATACGACGGTAGAGTAATTGTAAGAAGCGTCGATAGCTGGCAGAAAGAGCTGGAACTAAACGCTCACAAGGGATTTGTGACCGGCATTGTCCTTCTAAGCGACGGTAGGCGCATCATTACCTCTTCAATTGATGGTTCCATTATTATGCACGACTTAGACAATGGCGAAGAGTTGAAACGCTGGAAACCGGCTGAATCATATGTGCCTGTGTTCTCAATGGGAATTACCAGAGACGAGAAATATCTTGTTGCGGACACCTATGAGACACGCCTCCTGGATATCTCCTCTCTTAACATCATTCGTGTATTCCCTGAAGGCCATCCCCTTGGATTCATATCTGTGGTAACTCCAGATAGAAAGAGGTGCTTCATGTGCTCAGAAGAGCATCCGATATCCTTGTGGGAAATAGAAACCGGAAAAAGACTTATGACTCTAAAAAACAAAGTGGGGAACGCTCTCTCATTGACAATAACGTCAGACGGTCGTTACTTGCTAGTTGGAAATATCAATGGGACAATCGATCTGTGGTATGCAAAGACAGGAAAGAAACTTAAGACTATGGCCGACCGCCATAGGGATAGAATTGTCTCTATTGCGGTGAGCACAGATGACAAATATCTGGTTTCTGGTGCTTGGGACAAGGCAGTGAAAATCTGGGATGTAGAGAATGGCAGAGTCATCAAATCTATAAAGGC
>Ga0209200_1003937_pt1 | contig 12447 bp, 9 predicted proteins | sample AD_UKC033_MetaG_FD_184406 | JGI IMG/M metagenome (GOLD analysis project Ga0209200, IMG submission 184406) | Active sludge microbial communities of municipal wastewater-treating anaerobic digesters from USA - AD_UKC033_MetaG (SPAdes) (version 2) | ecosystem: Engineered > Bioreactor > Anaerobic >...
CTTTGAAGATAATTAACCACGACTTTCTAAGCTCTAAATATTCGTGGGCACATTCGTTCGGAGTTACCTTGTACAGTGTGATACAATACTTTCAGGAGAACAAGAAAGGATAGAAAAATGACTAAAAGTATGATGGAAACAATAAGGCCTTCAACTGCTGTCAACAGTGAAGGCCGGTTAGTAGAAACTTGTATGATTCATTGGTATCCCGATAATACCACAGAGTATTATCAAGATGGAAGCCTTTTCGTGTAAGCTTCTTGAATTTGTTCAAATCATACTAACTTCTACTAGCCACCATCCATCAAAAGGTGGTGAGCTTCATGAAAGATCTTAAGCAGAACACATCTTAATTCACCATCACAGATCTATAAGAGATCTGAGCTTTGTTATCTCTAATACTGAAAGGATGGTGAACACTGTGGAAACTACGGCAATGAAATTAGCAAGACAGTTCAGAGTAAGGGTCAATGTAGTCTACGATGTGATCTACACACTTCAAACTAAGAAAGGTCTGACCTTCAGGAAAACAGGGAACAGGTACAACTTCACACCTGATGAACTGGATATGGTAACAACTGCACTAAAGGACCGTGGACACCAAAGGATGATGTGATATGGCAAACTCAAATAACCTTGTGAAGCTAACTGGATTATGGAAACGAAAGAGCAAGAAGGATGGCAGCCAGTACCTTACAGGTAAACTGACACCAACAGCCACAATGATTGTGCTGCCAAACTCAAAGAAGAAGACCGACAAAGAACCTGACTACATCGCTTTTGTGTCTGCATATCAGGCAAAAGCAAAACAGCAGACAGAAGAAGCTGATGAGTTATGACTGAGAAAAAAGAAGTGGCCACTTCCAGCGTGGCCACCACTTTCTTAAATCAGCTTCAGTCCATAACTTCTGACTATATTATACTATGTGAAGGCAAAGAAAAGCTACAAACCTTCAGAAGGTATGACAAAGGCTGTACACCTGATCCTTCCGTCAACACTTACTATACGGTTAATCCTAGATCTAGTCTTCCTGTGAACCATTCTGGAAAACTCACTGGCCAGGGCACTAAGGAAAACATAAGAGAAGTGATAGCCTTCTATGCTGATGTAGAAGCTGGTCAAGATGGGCACAAGAAGACTTCTTTCTATCAGACCAAGGAAGATGCACTTAAGACCATTAGATCTTTCAAGTACAGGCCTTCCTTCATCATAGATAGTGGCCACGGCTACCACTGTCTTTGGTTGTTCAAAGAACCTTACATCTTGGGTGAAGATGTAGATCTGGAATACTATGAAGCGATGAACCGCGGAATCCAGAAAGCACTGAAGGCAGACACCACAGCAGATGTGACTAGAATATTGAGAGTTCCAGGAAGCATCAACGTCAAAGATCCTGAATATCCTGTTCGGTGTGAGATGGTTGAAGATTCGGGCGATAGATACAACTTGGAAGACTTTGAAACTTACATCACACCTGTCTGGTCCACCGAAACTGCAGAGACCGAACTTAACCTTAATCTGGAAAAGGTGAAAGCTTCCAGAAAGAGTCTTTCACCAAGAATCAACAAGATCATCAGTGAAGGTGTAGATCCTTCTGATCCATCCAACACAGACAGATCTAGTTTGATCCAGACTGTAGTAGATGCGATGGTGGCCAAAGGATACAAGGACAATGAGATCTACAGTGTACTTACAGATAAAGATCTAAAGATAAGTGAAAAGATCCTGACTGAGAAGAAAACAGAGATGGAAAGAAAGCGATACATCGCACTGTCTATAAGCAAAGCCAAAGGATTCATTCAAGTTCAGCAGATGAAAGCTGAATCGATGAATGAAGAAATGAAGTCAGTTCTAACCATCCTGGGATACACCAAAGATCACAAGGTGATGTTCTGGCACAAGGGAACTATTCAAGAATTTGAATTGAAGAGAATCACACCTGATGACCTGTGTCTTCTGACAGGAAAGGATGACATGGCCAAGGACACCTTCAATGAATTGAAGAAGCACATCAGGCAGCAGTGCAACTTCAAGGGAATCATCAAGGAAGATCAAAGGATGCGAAATGGTGTCTGGAAGCTGAAGAATAGGTTTGTGATTGTGAGTGGTGAAGACATTCTTGAAGTAAAGGATAAAGAGATCCGCAGGATAGATAAGCCTGTAGTCGATGGAAGGATAGTTGAGTTTGAAGAGAAGTGGCTTAACGTTGAGATCTTCCAGCAGGTCTTCAAGGAAGCTTCACTTGAAGAAGTCTATCAAGAACTTAGTGACTATATCGGTAAATGGCAATGGAGAGATCCAGAGATGGTGGCGTTTGTGGTGTCCTTTGTGATGCTGGCGGGCTTCCAACAAGCCATGAAATGGAGACCGTGGCTATACTTCCATGCCAGACCAGGAAGCGGAAAGACACTTTTCTTTGAAAATGTTGTTCAAAGGATATATGGGCCACTGGCAATTAGACTGGATAAAGCCACCGATTATGCAACTGCACAAAACTTAAACCGCACAGGAAAAATACCACTTCTGGACAACTTTGAACCGAACAAGAAAAGCCAGAAGATTCTAGACATGTTCCAGGCTGCATCAAGGGGAATAGGAACAGTTCCACGCGGAACTACAGGCGACAAAGCCAAGAATATGCAGATCTATCACATGCTTTGGTTCAACAGTGCCATCCCTGCAATTGACAGTACCGCTTCAGACACAAGAACAGTGATGTTCAAACTGGATGCGATAGATCACAATATTGACTTGATGACTTCTGACGATGCGGAACTTCTGCTGGCAAAACTGCTGGCGGTGATGTTGAAACATTGGTGGACCATAGAAGAGAAGGCAGCAGACTACATCAAAGAGTTCCACGAAAGGAAGACAGAGAATGTGGCGTATGCCTTGGCTATTCAAGAGATTGTGACTGGTGACAGGGCACGACTGCCAGCCTTCATCAATGAAAGAGAACTAATTGATGATGAAGGCAACTTACTAGATGCGATGATGAGAGCCAGAGTAGTTCCAGAAAGTGGCGAAGTACCAAACACAGAAGCATTCAGAAGACCTGTACACAATATTCTTCTGAGTGGTGGAAGAGTTGAATCTTGTGGAATCAAAGTGATTTACAAAAGAGATGGCAAGAAACACCTGGCAATTCATCCAGCAACGGCACTTCGTTACTTGCTGCAGGACATACCAGCCTACAGGAACTATGCACCTAAAGCGATAGAAGAGATCCTGCTTAACCTTGGTGGTGCTGAGAAGCAAAGGCAGAAGCTGAATGGTAATGGCCAGTGGCTTGTGACGCTGCCTTACAGCTACCTTGAAGCCTATCTGAACAGCGGTGAAGAAAATGAATAGAACCAGTACACCACATCAACAGCGGTTTATAGCAATTTACGGAACTAATGGAACTTTACGGAACTCATGCGGAACTTCTGTAATTAGTATTATAAGTAATATATATATATATAGTTCCAAAGTTCCAAAGAAAAGAAGTGTAGTAAGTAGTGTGTGATGTATGTTCAAAAACATCAACATGAGAATCTATGTGATATTGATGTTCAAAACGCTAACATTGGCTCTGTGTGATGGATATGTTCAAAAGAACATCAACATGAAATCTGTGTTTTTACACATTTTTTTCGGAACTTCGGAACTTTTCACTTCAACACAAATACCAGACTGGATTTGCGTAGTTCCGTAGAAGTTCCGAGAGTTCCAAAAGTTCCGTAGAAGTTCCGTAAGTGCAGACATTGCTGAAGATGTGTGAAACTGAAAGGAAGTGATGAAATGCTGACAGAGAAACAACTAGAAGCGAATAGAAGGAATGCTGAACTATCTACAGGGCCTGTTACTGATGAAGGAAAGGCCATTGTGAGCAAGAACCGTGTTAGCCACGGTGTTCTATCCAGGGATGTTGTTCTTCCTGGAATGGAACAGTTCGAGAATGTAGAAGACTTCCAGCAGCTGAAAGAATCGATGAAAGAATACTGGAATCCAGAAGGGGTTATGGAAGAATCCCTGTGTGAAGATCTGGCCATCCAGTGGTGGCGAATGAGAAGACTTTACAGGCACGAATCAGGCAGTCTGAAGGAACAACATGAAAGTACAAAGAAATGCTGGTATGACACCAGGACTGAATTAAGGGGTTTCAGTGACATTCCAGAAGAAGTTCTTGGTATAGATGAATATGAGAATGACTTGAGATGGCACAAAGAGTGTCTGGATATAGTTGAAACCAGCCTGAAGAAGAGAAGGAAGAGCCTGAAGCTTATCTTCGATGACGAAGACTGTTTGTGTATGTTCAGTGAGTGGTTTGAAGATTATGACAGGGTAGAAAAGGCGATAGACAGAAGAAGAAACATACCCGATTGTTATGATGATGACTATGAAAAGTTTGTGGTGCAGACACTGCTGAAGGCAGGTGTGAGCATCAAGGAAATTCTGGAAGACTTCAAGGCACGTCTTGAATATCGAATAAAGGACATTGAAGGTAAATTGACTGATAAATTACATCAGTATGAGATCAAGAAAGAGCAGATACTACCTTCAACGGTGACAAATGAGTCCTTTCTTAAGTATGAAGCATCCATAAGAAGGAACATTGAGAAGGATATTAAGCTGTTACTCCAACTGCAGGCCTTCAGAACTGGTGCAATGTTCAGTAATAATAGAAGCAATGATGATTGATTGAATTGTTATTGTGAACGGCTTTGAATCTGAGATTAGGGCTAAGAATGGACACAAAAGATGCAATGAAATTCAATAGATTTAGGCATCGGTGAAGTGAATGAAAAGAAAATGGAGAAAGAGCATCAGGAAGTTTGACAGGGAATGTGCGGAACTGACTGCAAAGCAAGTGAAGGGATACTATCTTCAGAAGGAAGAACTGCAGAAGGATGTGCAGTTGACTTTGACTTACTCGATAAAAGGAATAAGCCAGTCAGAACACATAATTGATTTATGTGATGACTACCTGCAGATCACAAGCCTTGGAGTACACAACGGCAAAGATCTTGAATATGAAGTTCAGATAGTGAAGCAGCCTTGGCAGTTCCAGGGTGAACGGTGGTGGCTTAAGTGTCCTAGCTGCGATAGGAAATCATCGGCACTGTACATCACAAGAGAAGGTCCTGCCTTGATGTGCTGGAAGTGCCAGAAGCTTAAGTATCTGTCACCTATCAATAATCATGATCAATACTGGAAGATAGATAGAAGGATGCGTCAGATCTTCCTTGAGTTAGGCACTGAAGAATGGACACCACAAGATCCTATTCCAAGAAGACCAAAGGGAATGCACCAGAAGAGATATGAAGCCTTGTGTGATGAATACTACCATCTCGATATGGAAAGAGACCGAATATTTATGGAAGGCGCAAAGAAAATACTGGGAAGAATGGGAAGACTGGAAAATTCACTGAAACACTGAAAAGCAACAGCTTACAGGATCGATTCTAAGCCACTTTCATTCCTTCATAAGGGTAAATGCACCACTACAAGTGAGAAAATGCAGCAGAAGGCAATATACAAAGAGCTGGATTAAGCTAATGAAGCCAGTTACAGGACAAAAGGGGTATATCCTACATGTGTGAATCCTTCCATCTTTTGATGATGGCCTTCTGAATCTTCTTGGCTAGTATCTTGGCTTCAGTAAGTGACTTTGTATCTGACTTCTTAAATTGCTGGTCTATCCAAAGTTCAAGTTCTGTGTTAGTTCCTATGGAGTCCAGGAGCTTTGAGATGGCAAGATCTGCAGCAGTTTCTGATGATTCGGATAGTTGCTTCTTGATAGTTTCTTCCATGGCTGCCTGCATCCTTGAAGTGAGAACATCCAGTGCAGTTGTGACTGCATCGCTTCTGTACATGGTGATACTGTCACCGGAAACTTCCAGCATGGCTTCAACTTCTTCAGTTGTGTGATCCTGAGAAAGTTCATGAATCTTCTGCAGGGTGGCCAGGTCTTCAGGAGTAAACCGCTTCCTTCCTTTACCTTTTGATGGTGAGATATAGGAAGCGAACCTGTCAGCATACCATTTGACCGTTGATGCTGGTATATCAAGCCTTTCAGCAGCTTCTGTTATTGAGTACACAGGCATCACCTTCCTTATGGTCAACTTCTAACTTACTTCTAACTTACTTCCAGGTACTTCTACCTTGAAAAAAGATAGAAGTGAGTTAACATCATTCTGGAAGCTAGAAACAGCAAAAGATAGAAGTAGATAGAAGTGCCTTAAACTTGCTTACTTTCTTCTTAGTTACTTCTAACTTACTTCTAACTTTACCACAGAAGGCTTCAGGTCACTTCAATTATATATACAGTTACATAAGTTGACATTGATACACAAATAATGATATTATATAGGTGAAAGGTGGTGAAGGAAATGACAGAACTGATCACACTAGACACAAGGAAGGCAGAGATCTTGAAGGCACTGAACATCTTTGTGAGTTTGCTTAAGGTGAACACTGCCAGGGCATACCAGAAGGATGTAGAAGAGTTCCTAGCAGGTGTGAAGGACCTGACACTTAAGGAAGCCATGGGATACTTCCAGAAGCTTGAGAAAGAAGGCTATGCAGCTTCTACCATAGACAGGAAGAAGGCAGCCTTAAGCAAGTTCTTCCAGTTCCTGTATGAGAATGGCCAGACCAGTTCTAATCCTTTCACCACCGAAACCTTCAGAATGATGATGAAGAAAGTCAGGCAGGATGCAGACAGGACCGAAGCGAACCTATCCAACAAGCCAGAAGCACACCATCTTAAGTGGGATGAAGTGGAAAGGATGCTGGCCTTGTGTGATTCATCCTTGGAAGGCCTGAGAAACAGATCTATCATCTTACTTGGTGTGTATGAAGGCTTAAGAAGATCTGAGATGGTGAACCTTAAGTGGTCTGACATAAGAGAAGAAGTCAACGGTCGATCCTTACTGATTAGAGCTGCCAAGGGTGGAACTGACAGGGTAGATCTTCACAACAGAGTATATGAAGCACTTGAAGATCTGCAGAAGGCACACAAGGCTGCAGGAATTGAATCTGAACACATCCTTGTGAGTCTATCCAACAGAAGCCAGGGCAAGAAGCTATCTGAAGTGAGCCTGAATAGAATTGTGAAGGCACTGGCCAAAGCTGCAGGACTGAAGAAGAATGATGAAATCACTGCACATGATCTTAGACACACCTGTGCGGTCCAGCTTCTTCTTCATGGTGCATCGATTGAGAGAGTATCCAGCCATCTGAGACACAAGAACATTCAGACTACTATGACCTATCTTAAGACCTTAGAGATACATGAAAATTCAGCGGTGGCCTTTCTTCCTTGAAGGAAGGCTTCCTATGTTTGATAACGTTTCTTATCATACATAGAGAATGGAGAAAGGAAGGTGGAAACATGGCAGATGAAGTGATGACCATTCCTGAAGTTGCAGAACACTTGAAAGTGACAAGGCAGACTGTTCACAAGCTGCTGAAGGATGGAAGGCTTAAGGCTTTCAAGATAGGTAGATCTACCAGGATACTGAGATCTGAACTCGATAAGTTCATTGAAGAGAGAATGAAGGCAGATGAAGGATGAAGTAAGAAAGGCAGTAGAAACCATCAGACAATACCTTTATGAACTGGAAGAAGAAAAGACTTTGGATGTTCAGAATATTCTTAATGTGAGTGACTTTGAAAGAGCGGCGGCCGACATCCTTGATGGAATAGGACTTAAACCACGTCACCTTGTAGATCATTTGATATGGTCAACCATAAGAGATAAGACCAAACTATCAACTGAACATCAATTGGCTTTGATGTTTGATCTGATCGACAATGAACTAAAGGAAATGAAGTTAGAAGGCTTTGAAGATAATGATCACATTGCAGGGATGGTCACACCTGATAACATCTTTCTGTACAACGGGGAACATGCTGAAGTTGATAAATTAAGACAGACTGACAAAATGAATGTGTGGGAATTAACACATGAGACCATAATAAAGCTGCACAAGGCGGGCCATCCGAAAGTGTGCAAAAGAATATCTGCAGCAGTCTTAAGGAACAACTATTCTGAATACATGAGCTTGTGTGAAGATCTGTTTGGAAGTGTCCTTAAGAATTGGCCCTATCCTTTCCATAGGCTTCAGATCAACATCAGGAATATAGGAGATCACAACCTGACTTCCATAATCGAGAGAATCAATAATATGCTGAGAAAGACCATTCCTGAACAAAAGAACAAACGAAAACTAAGGCAGAATGTGCCTGTCTATGTGATAGCCACGCTTGAGAAAGATAGCCAGCAGAGATGGAAAGATACATGGTACTGGCTAAATGAAGCAAAGCTTCTGAAAGAAGATGATCCTTTACTTAGATTCACAGACTACGAAGATCATATTGGTAACACCTTAAGTTCGAGATACAACAGCGCAGCTTACTACTTTGAAGATAATTAACCACGACTTTCTAAGCTCTAAATATTCGTGGGCACATTCGTTCGGAGTTACCTTGTACAGTGTGATACAATACTTTCAGGAGAACAAGAAAGGATAGAAAAATGACTAAAAGTATGATGGAAACAATAAGGCCTTCAACTGCTGTCAACAGTGAAGGCCGGTTAGTAGAAACTTGTATGATTCATTGGTATCCCGATAATACCACAGAGTATTATCAAGATGGAAGCCTTTTCGTGTAAGCTTCTTGAATTTGTTCAAATCATACTAACTTCTACTAGCCACCATCCATCAAAAGGTGGTGAGCTTCATGAAAGATCTTAAGCAGAACACATCTTAATTCACCATCACAGATCTATAAGAGATCTGAGCTTTGTTATCTCTAATACTGAAAGGATGGTGAACACTGTGGAAACTACGGCAATGAAATTAGCAAGACAGTTCAGAGTAAGGGTCAATGTAGTCTACGATGTGATCTACACACTTCAAACTAAGAAAGGTCTGACCTTCAGGAAAACAGGGAACAGGTACAACTTCACACCTGATGAACTGGATATGGTAACAACTGCACTAAAGGACCGTGGACACCAAAGGATGATGTGATATGGCAAACTCAAATAACCTTGTGAAGCTAACTGGATTATGGAAACGAAAGAGCAAGAAGGATGGCAGCCAGTACCTTACAGGTAAACTGACACCAACAGCCACAATGATTGTGCTGCCAAACTCAAAGAAGAAGACCGACAAAGAACCTGACTACATCGCTTTTGTGTCTGCATATCAGGCAAAAGCAAAACAGCAGACAGAAGAAGCTGATGAGTTATGACTGAGAAAAAAGAAGTGGCCACTTCCAGCGTGGCCACCACTTTCTTAAATCAGCTTCAGTCCATAACTTCTGACTATATTATACTATGTGAAGGCAAAGAAAAGCTACAAACCTTCAGAAGGTATGACAAAGGCTGTACACCTGATCCTTCCGTCAACACTTACTATACGGTTAATCCTAGATCTAGTCTTCCTGTGAACCATTCTGGAAAACTCACTGGCCAGGGCACTAAGGAAAACATAAGAGAAGTGATAGCCTTCTATGCTGATGTAGAAGCTGGTCAAGATGGGCACAAGAAGACTTCTTTCTATCAGACCAAGGAAGATGCACTTAAGACCATTAGATCTTTCAAGTACAGGCCTTCCTTCATCATAGATAGTGGCCACGGCTACCACTGTCTTTGGTTGTTCAAAGAACCTTACATCTTGGGTGAAGATGTAGATCTGGAATACTATGAAGCGATGAACCGCGGAATCCAGAAAGCACTGAAGGCAGACACCACAGCAGATGTGACTAGAATATTGAGAGTTCCAGGAAGCATCAACGTCAAAGATCCTGAATATCCTGTTCGGTGTGAGATGGTTGAAGATTCGGGCGATAGATACAACTTGGAAGACTTTGAAACTTACATCACACCTGTCTGGTCCACCGAAACTGCAGAGACCGAACTTAACCTTAATCTGGAAAAGGTGAAAGCTTCCAGAAAGAGTCTTTCACCAAGAATCAACAAGATCATCAGTGAAGGTGTAGATCCTTCTGATCCATCCAACACAGACAGATCTAGTTTGATCCAGACTGTAGTAGATGCGATGGTGGCCAAAGGATACAAGGACAATGAGATCTACAGTGTACTTACAGATAAAGATCTAAAGATAAGTGAAAAGATCCTGACTGAGAAGAAAACAGAGATGGAAAGAAAGCGATACATCGCACTGTCTATAAGCAAAGCCAAAGGATTCATTCAAGTTCAGCAGATGAAAGCTGAATCGATGAATGAAGAAATGAAGTCAGTTCTAACCATCCTGGGATACACCAAAGATCACAAGGTGATGTTCTGGCACAAGGGAACTATTCAAGAATTTGAATTGAAGAGAATCACACCTGATGACCTGTGTCTTCTGACAGGAAAGGATGACATGGCCAAGGACACCTTCAATGAATTGAAGAAGCACATCAGGCAGCAGTGCAACTTCAAGGGAATCATCAAGGAAGATCAAAGGATGCGAAATGGTGTCTGGAAGCTGAAGAATAGGTTTGTGATTGTGAGTGGTGAAGACATTCTTGAAGTAAAGGATAAAGAGATCCGCAGGATAGATAAGCCTGTAGTCGATGGAAGGATAGTTGAGTTTGAAGAGAAGTGGCTTAACGTTGAGATCTTCCAGCAGGTCTTCAAGGAAGCTTCACTTGAAGAAGTCTATCAAGAACTTAGTGACTATATCGGTAAATGGCAATGGAGAGATCCAGAGATGGTGGCGTTTGTGGTGTCCTTTGTGATGCTGGCGGGCTTCCAACAAGCCATGAAATGGAGACCGTGGCTATACTTCCATGCCAGACCAGGAAGCGGAAAGACACTTTTCTTTGAAAATGTTGTTCAAAGGATATATGGGCCACTGGCAATTAGACTGGATAAAGCCACCGATTATGCAACTGCACAGAACTTGAACCGCACAGGGAAAATACCACTTCTGGACAACTTTGAACCGAACAAGAAAAGCCAGAAGATTCTAGACATGTTCCAGGCTGCATCAAGGGGAATAGGAACAGTTCCACGTGGAACTACAGGAGACAAAGCCAAGAATATGCAGATCTATCACATGCTTTGGTTCAACAGTGCCATTCCTGCAATTGACAGCACCGCTTCAGACACAAGAACAGTGATGTTCAAACTGGATGCGATAGATCACAATATTGACTTGATGACTTCTGATGATGCGGAACTTCTGCTGGCAAAACTGCTGGCAGTGATGTTGAAACACTGGTGGACTATAGAGGAAAAGGCAGCAGACTATATCAAAGAGTTCCACGAAAGGAAGACAGAGAATGTTGCATATGCTTTGGCTATTCAAGAGATAGTGACTGGTGACAGGGTAAGGCTGCCAGCCTTCATAAATGAAAGAGAACTAATTGATGATGAAGGAAACCTTCTAGATGCGATGATGAGAAGCAAAGTATTTCCTGAAGGTGGAGATACACCATATTCGGAATCTTTCAAAAGACCAGTGTTTGAGATCCTTCTTAGTGGTGGGTTCATAGAATCCAACGGAATCAAGGTAGTTCACAAAAGAGACGGCAAGAAACATCTTGCAGTTCATCCTGCAACGGTACTGCGTTATTTACTGCAGGACATACCAGCCTATAGGAACTATGCACCTAAAGCAATAGAAGAGATCTTACTTAACCTGGGTGGTGCTGAGAAGCAAAGGCAGAAGCTGAACGGTTCTAATCAGTGGCTTGTGACACTGCCTTACAGCTATCTTGAAGCCTATCTGAACAGCGGTGAAGAAAATGAATAGAACCAGTACACCACACCAACAGCGGTATATAGCAATTTACGGAACTAATGGAACTTTACGGAACTCATACGGAACTTCTGTAATTAGTATTATAAGTAATATATATATATATAGTTCCAAAGTACCAAAGAAAAGAAGTGTAGTTAGTAGTGTGTGATGTATGTTCAAAAACATCAACATGAAATCTGTGTTTTCACACATTTTTTGCGGAACTTCGGAACTTTTCACTTCAACACTAATACCAGACTGGATTTGCGTAGTTCCGTAGAAGTTCCAAGAGTTCCAAAAGTTCCGTAGAAGTTCCGTAAGTGCAGACAGTGCTGAAGGTGTCTGAAACTGAAAGGAAGTGATGAAATGCTTACAGAGAAACAACTTGAAGCGAATAGAAGGAATGCTGAACTATCAACAGGGCCTGTTACTGATGAAGGAAAGGCTATTGTGAGCAAGAACCGTGTTAGCCATGGTCTTCTATCCAGGGATGTTGTTCTTCCTGGAATGGAACAGTTCGAGAATGTAGAAGACTTCAAGCAGCTGAAAGAATCACTGGAAGAATACTGGCAGCCAGAAGGGGTTATGGAAGAATCCCTGTGTGAAGATCTGGCCATACAGTGGTGGCGAATGAGAAGACTTTACAGGCATGAATCAGGCAGTCTGAAGGAACGGCATGAAAACACAAAGAAATTCTGG
>Ga0209200_1003944_pt1 | contig 12443 bp, 12 predicted proteins | sample AD_UKC033_MetaG_FD_184406 | JGI IMG/M metagenome (GOLD analysis project Ga0209200, IMG submission 184406) | Active sludge microbial communities of municipal wastewater-treating anaerobic digesters from USA - AD_UKC033_MetaG (SPAdes) (version 2) | ecosystem: Engineered > Bioreactor > Anaerobic >...
GCATAGGTAACTAACGATTCATCCTGGCGCCGGGGAATGATTGCTTTGCGCTTCCAGCCTCTGATGGTGGAGGCCAGAAGCTCGGCTCCGACACGCGCCAGGCGGTCGTGGAGCGCTCCGGCTGTTTCGTCAGGATCGATTGCCACTTCCTGCTGCAGGAGAATATCTCCGGCATCAAGATCCTTGTTCATCAGCATGGTCGTGACGCCACTGGCGGTCTCTCCGCGAACAAGTGCCCAGGTAATCGGTGCGGCCCCACGGTATTTCGGCAGCAGCGAGGCATGAATATTGATGCATCCATGTCGAGGAATATCGAGAACCTTCTGGGAGAGGATCTGCCCGTAAGCAGCCACGACGATGAGTTCGGGGTTGCACTGCAAAACCATATCCAGAGATCGGTTGAGTTTTTCCGGCTGAAATACCGGGATCTCATGCTGCTGCGCCAGGGTCTTGACCGGTGTTTGCTGAATCCGAAGACCTCGCCCCTGCGGCCGATCCGGCTGCGTGAAAACCCCCGCTACAATGTCTTCACCTTCCGCTAGTATCTTAAGGCTAGGACAGGCGAAGTCGGATGTTCCCATGAAAACGATGCGCCACGATTCACTCATAAGCTGATGTCGTCGAATATGGTTAGAGTTCTGAACTCCCGGAATCGTTGTTCCACATCACAGAATGAAAGGGTTCGCAGCCGTTCTACACTGAATTTCTCTACACAGAAGGAGGCCATGACACTGCCGCAGATGACCGCCCGGCGAAGCGAGCACTCTTCAGCGCTGCCGCAGCGAGCAAGATAACCCATGAATCCGCCGGCAAACGTATCTCCAGCTCCCGTCGGGTCGAACGTCTGCTCCAAAGGATACGCTGGGGCAAAAAATGTGGAAGCGCCATTGAACATTAAAGCGCCGTACGTTCCCTGTTTGATGACCAGAGTTTTCGGCCCCATTGTCAGAATGGCGCGAGAAGCGCGAATAAGGTTAAATTCTTGAGAGAGTTCACGAGCCTCTGCTTCGTTGATAATGAGAATATCGATTTTCCGTAACGTCCTTTTCAAGGCCTCGAGCTTGTTTTCAATCCAGAAATTCATGGTATCGCAGGCAATCACTCTAGGGCGATCTACCTGGCTCAGCACTCGCAGCTGCAATTCAGGATCAATGTTGGCCAGAAACACATACTCCGCGTTGCGGTACTGAGGCGGTATTTCAGGGCTGAAGGTCTGAAATACATTGAGTTGGGTGTCAAGGGTTTCAGCATCGTTCAGGTTGTAGCCATACCGCCCTTCCCAACGGAAGGTTTTACCATCCTCATGGTGCAGTCCGCCCAGGTCGATGCCTTGTTCTTCCAGAAAAGCAATATGATGATCGGGGAAATCAGCTCCCACAACGCCGACCAACGAGACGTCGGTGAAGAAACTAGCTGACAGAGAAAAATAAATTGCCGACCCTCCCAGAACGCCTTCCACTCTGCCGAAGGGTGTTTCGATTGTATCCAATGCCAGTGACCCGACCACCAGAATACTCATATGTTGTATTCTCCTCTAACAGGGTTTATTCAGGTTGCTGCGCCTGCCAAAGCTCCAAGCCTTGGGGGGTGCCTTGATTCAGGGAGAGAGAGTGAGCAGTAAGCAATACGTTAACCACCTCGCCCGACTTACCGAGAGGCTTCAGTTCGGTTCCGTTCTCCTTGAGGATAACTCCGCCGGCATTACCAACTCTCAAGCTTATTTTTTCAGTAGCCTTCCAGGTTATCGAGTTCCCGGAGAAAAGCATGACCTGGAAAGGCTTGCTATCATCGATACTCACCTCCATCCAGGTTCTGGCTTTGCCTTCCACCACGAGAGCGAACGGGGTAGCTGGAGGTGGAACTGGTTGCGGCTGCTCGATCAGTTTTTCAGGATCGGCTGGCTCTGGAGCTGTTTGCTGACCGGTCAAGGCTTCATCTTGCGGTAGGATTTCTGTACCTGCCGGGCCTTCTCGCGTGGTTAAATCCTCACCCGGCGCTTCCAGCGCCGGAAGAACAGGTGGAACTAGCTCAACCGAAGCCAGTTCAATCGGAGTCGATTCCTTCGGAGCCGGTCCATTAGGGGTGAGGGCAGATTCGGGAAGCTTCTCTTCAGGAATCGATGGCGGCACAAGTATCGAATTCTTGCTCAGCAGCGGAAGATTTCCACTGGTTACAAAATATATGGCTAAAATCACGAGGACTAAAATCAGAATAACCAAAAAGAGAAGAAGCGGCAGGTTGTGCCTCTTGGCCGATGGTGCCGGTTCTTCCCGATGTTCATCAGCGTTGTGACCGGTCTGGTCATATAGAGCCAACGCCTTTTTTTCGTCAACCTCGAGAAATCGAGAATAAGCTCGGATGAAGCCTCTGATGTAGACCGAAGACAATGTCGGATCATAGTGATTGCGTTCAATGGCTTCTAAAACTTTTCTGTTGATTTTGGTTGCCTCTTCTGCAGCATCGAGCGAGATATTTTTGCTTACGCGTTGTTGCCGCAGAAACTCACCCAGTGTGCTCATGAGCTTGTTTCCTCGATATGTGTGTTTTAGGAAAAAATGGTGTTACTTGCATAATCCGGATAAAAAAATCCGTACGCCCTGCAACGGATCGCTTTGCCACAAGTATAGCACTCTGAATCAGTATGTACTACACTCCTAATTAATAACCGACACTTACCGTCGTGAATCGAACGTGGCAACACTGCAATCTTACACCTCAGACCTTGAACCCAAGATCCTTGTTTCACTTTTTAGTGATGGTGTCTTAATGGCGTTCAGTCCAGAATAATCAGTTGCCCTTCTTCCCGATTTGTAGTTGAATTTATGAAAGGGGGTGGGCGGCAATGCCCATATGCAGGTAAAGGGTATACTGAAACGTCCTTACATTAGCAGACAACAACAAGGAGATCAAACAATGCTCGTGCTAACATTTGTTATTGCGGTTGCTGCATTGGTTGTTGCCATCCTGGCGTATCAACGGGCAGCAGGAGCCAAGGACATGGATGCACAGCTCAGCTCGCTCAGAGCAAGAACAGCCGATGCTCTGGCTAAGATGGAACGATCCCTACGGAAACAGGGACCCTGTGAAGGAGGAGATGATAAGGGACCGCTCGAATAGCACGAAAGCTGAAAAAGGCACATTTTTGTCGACGTGCCAGCCGCTTGAAAGGGAGACCCGGGCTGAGGCGATAGAGTTACTTCTCCTGCCTCTCAGGTTCAAAAGCTCGGTTGGAGAGAGAAAGCGTTCATGGCCTCTTCCCCGAGCCGAAATCTGCCCGCATGCTTCTGCCCTCACCACGGCGGGCGCAGGCACACTGAAGAAAAGAGGTAATCTTTTTTGCATGTATGCATTCTCATGAGGAAACGACAATGTACCTTTCGCTTATCATAACATTTCTGCTTATTCTTGGGATCACGATTTTTGCTCTTCAAAACAGTGTTCCTCTCGATATCACCTTCTTCATCTGGCAGTTTAGAACTTCGCTGGTGGCAGTCATCTTCGCTGCCTGTTCAGTTGGACTCCTCATTGGTCTAGTGTTTACTCTTCCTAGACTGACGAGAAAACACCTGCGGGAGAAGAAGCTGATCAAGGTGGCACGGGATCTGGAAGAACGGTGTGCCGTGCTGGATGGTGAACTGACACAGGTCCGGGAAAGAGAACGGACAATGCCTGCTCCTGGCGGAATACCTACCGGATCCGGAACAGGAAAAGCAGGATAATACTACAGCTGATCACGATAATGCTTCTCGTATGAAACTCGCATGCAGCATATCTCCACGGTGAGCAGGAGATGATGCGCCCTGTCGCTTGCTGAAGCGCTCTTGAGTCGTGAACTCCCCTGAACCCCTCTTTAAAAGAGGGGAGACATTGGGCAAGGCAAAGAGCATAGAGCGAAGAGCCTGCAGCAGGAAGCAGGGTGCGATGTCTGCACCAGCTGATGGCCAGATGCCCCTTCTTGAGCAAAGAGGGGACAAGGGGAGTTCGGTCTTACAACCAGTGCGTTTTGTTTCTTCTGCCATCAACCTGGGCCCGAAGCCTGCCAGAGGCTTGCTTCTTACTCCTAACTCCTTAATCTTTACTTCCTCACGCTGATTAGTTTTGCCTGATGATTACAATTAGTGCTATACTCGAACAAAAATTCCGAACCGGCAGGAACTTGTTCGGCTCGGCCACGTCCTCTGTATCTGGCTGCAGGCGCGGCCGTCACCCTGGAAGGCTTTTACTATGAAAAATGTCATGTGCGTGTTCATGCTCGGTGCCCTTTTCCTAGCATATCCTTCGTCAATGAGTGCTAAAACCAGTGGCGACTATACTGTCCGGAACTATTATGCGGTCATTGTGGGTATAGCTGATTATCCGGGCATGATTAACGACCTTGCTTACAGTGATCTTGATGCGATCGGGGTCAGGGATGCTTTGCTGACCTATCCTCAATGGCAGGCCACGAATGCGGTTCTTCTTCTCAATAGTTCAGCTACCAAAGCTAATATCGGAGCAATGATCGCTCAACTCGGTGCTAAGACAAGCGCCGAGGACGTCTTCTTTTTCTTCTATTCCGGGCATGGTTCGACCATGCCTGATATGATGCCGTTTGATGAGCTGGATTTTCGGGACGAGACTCTGTGCGCCTACGATTATGAGATCCGCGATGATGAGCTGAGCGCCTGGCTGGGAGACATCAACACCAACAATGTTATTGTTATCCTCGATTCGTGCCATAGCGGCGGGCAGATAAAATCTCCTGCCCCTGCCGGACTGCGGGCAAAGGTCTGGCCTTCGACTGCAGGGACTGTTCTGGACGGTGACGGCTTCGATGCCGATCTCAAGAGAGGATACCGAGCCAAAGACATGAGCACCCGGCCGGGCTGCATTATCATGACCGCCTGTCGGGCGGACCAGTACTCCTTTGAGTCTGCTTTGGCCCAACACGGGCTATTCAGCTTTTTCGTCATAATGGCAATCAGCGATTTTCTTGACGGGAATGGCAATGGACAACTTTCAGCAGAAGAAATCGGGTTTTCCATTGTGTGGAGCTTCTGGAATATGTATACGACCTATCCGCGCGTGTACTTCTTGATGCCCCAGTTTCCCCAGTTCTACGATGATTACCCTTCCGGAGCTTCAGCTACTGCTGAACTGCCAGTCTGCTGGCCTTAACTCGTGAATGGTAGATTGGTTAAATGGAAAATTGGTCAATAGAGAAATGGCTAAAGGGACAAATGGTTGAATGGAAGCATGGAAAACTCTTACCATTCAACCTGTTTCCCATTCTCCAGTGTCCCACACTCAGTGCGGCTTCAGGACGACCTTGATGCAGCTGTCCCGCTTTTTCCTAAATATTTCATATGCCTGAGGTGCATCGTCCAAGGGTAGATGGTGAGTGATAATGAAGCTCGGATCAATTTCACCATTCTGAATGCGTTCGAGCAGCGGCCGCATGTAGCGTTGAACATGGCACTGGCCGGACTTGATCGTCAACGATCGGTTCATTACTGATCCCATCGGAAACTTGTCGATAAATCCGCCGTAGACGCCGATCACCGAAACCGTGCCGCCGTTGCGGCAGGCCAGTATCGCTTCGCGCAGTGCTATAGGACGGTCGGTCTCCAGCATCATAGCTTGCTTGACTCGATCATAGGCGTAGATAAGGCCAGGTGTATGTGCCTCCATGCCGACTGCATCGATGCAGGCATCAGGGCCGCGTCCTCCGGTCATTTCTTTGAGTACATCCAGAAGCTCGACTTCTTCGTAATTGATCGTTTCCGCCTCAACCTGCTCCCGGGCCATTCTGAGCCGATCGGAAAACCGATCGATACCGATGACACGCTCAGCACCGAGTAGAAAGGCGCTCTTCATTGCGAGCAATCCTACCGGGCCGCAGCCCCAGACAGCAATGGTGTCGCCGGGCTGGATCGAGCACATCTCGGCACCCATATATCCAGTCGGAAAAATATCCGAAAGAAATAACACCTGATCGTCGCTTAATTCATCCGGAACCTTGATCGGCCCGACATCGGCAAACGGCACTCGCGCGTATTCCGCCTGTCCGCCGGCAAACCCGCCGAGCAGGTGTGAATATCCGAATACGCCGGCAGGCGAATGTCCCCACAGCTTCTCAGCCATCCAGGCATTCGGGTTGGAATTCTCGCATACGGAGTACAAACCCTTCTGACAGGAGAAACACCTGCCGCAGGCGATTGGGAAAGGAACGACTACCCGGTCTCCTTTCTGGAGGTTGTGGACGCTTCCCCCGGTCTCTACGACTTCACCCATAAACTCATGACCGAGAATATCGCCGGACTCCATCGTTGGGACAAACCCGTCAACCAGGTGAAGGTCGGAACCGCAGATCGCGGTTGACGTAATTCGCACGATAATGTCGCGCTGATCCAGAATCTGCGGGTCAGGAACGTTTTTTACCTGTACATCATTTTTGCCCATCCAACAGACAGCTTTCATAGGGCCTCCTTTGTTTGAGTGAAGAGTAAAGAGCGAGGAGCGAGGAGTGAGGAGAAGACGCCCTCAATCCCAGCCCTGTTTCTCGCGCGGAGACGCAGAGCTCGCCGAGGGAAGGAAGGATTCGTCGTTGTGAGGAGCGATGCGCGTCAGCTCATGGACGCAGCGCGACGTGGCAATCTCATTGGATCATCATTGTTCTTCACCAAGTAACACGATGGGCCTCAGACGCTACTACCCACAGCTGAGATTGCCGCGGTCGTCCCGCGCCGCGCGGGACTCCCTCGCAACGACAACCCATTTTTCTCTCCTCCGCGTGCTCTGTGTCACCGCGCGAGATTGGTGGCTGGCAGCGGGAGGGATCTTCTTGCTTTTTACTTCTTACTTTTCACTCCTCACTGTTTATTCAGACTGCCATCCGCCGCGGAGATGCGCTGCCGCGCTGCCGTTCACCTGCCGCCTGTTCACGCTCTGAATACGCTGGCGGCCGGGCGGGGTGCATGCCAGGATGAATGCTCGACTCGGATCTGACAATGTCTCCGGTCTCCAGAATCTGTTTTATCAGGCGCAATGCACGTTCGATCTGCTGGCCCGGTTCGGCGCCGAAGAGCTTCGCGATCTGCGCTGCCAGAGCACCACCGGGTGGAACGTACTCGATTTCAACTCGAACGAGAGTTCCTCGACCGCCGGTCGCCCGCTCGAAACGTACGGACCCGGCATGATCGATATCGGATTCAGATGTCGACCGCCAGTCAATCTGGCTGTTAGGCTCGTCATGAGTTATTTCCGCGTTCCATTGTATCGGTGACCCACCAGGAATCTTCACTCTCCAGCGCGATTGCTGGTCAGTTGCCTGAAGAGATCGAAAATGGTCGATGAGCTTCGGGCAATGTTCAATATCGCGGAAAAAGGAATACACGTCAGCCGGTAAGCGGTTGATAGTGATGGTCTTTACCTCATAGACGGGTTCGGTTTGCAGTCTCTGACTGCAGTAGAGATCGAGCGCAGCGACTCCGAGCACCGCCGCGGTTGCCATCGCTGTTCGGGTCCGGTTTGTTTCATTGGATTTCAAAACTGAGCCGAGTGAAGCCAGATCGACTAGATCGCCTGCTACCCGGCTCCAGATCCAGGCGTTTGGCCGTTCCTGGGACAGAATTCCAATGCCTGAGGCAATCTCCCGAAGACCGTAGAAGCGTATCAGTTCGCGCTGCTTCCGATCATCGCTGGCCCCAACAAGGTGAGCGATAGATGCAGGTGCGGTGACTTCCACCATTCCTAAAGCGATGCTGAACCATCCTAGTCCTCGTGCCAGACGCTCGGCCGCGCCATTCTGCACCTGGTGCGGCCTGCCTTGATAATGTTGTCCTGTGGGCACTTCCATACATTTTCCTCCTGCTGTTTTGCAGCGAATTTAGGCCAGGCAACGTGTCGCCTGCTCATTGCGCCGGTATTATAAAGCGATTCTAGTCGGCCTTGTCTGAGACTATGTGCGGCTTGCGTTATCGCCACTTCGCAGATCCACGACCAATGGCAGCACACAGTACTTTTTGCTGTTTGTGCAGCATGAGCAGCTTATTTCATTGATTTTGATTTACGGTTTTAGAGTAAGAAAGCTGCTGAGGAGGGAAATAGGGTTATTGCCTTCTTTTCTTTGGCCAGGGACTGTATTTAGTCCACACTGTTCCCTGAGTCAGGGCATTGCTAGCAGCGGCAAAAAGATGTTGATGTCGTTTTAGCGGCAAGAGCGAATCGTTGAGTGCTTACGACTTACCTTGCTTGTATTGATCCAGTAAACAAAATGAGGCATCAAGGAGCAAGAATCCTAAGGTATTGCTCCGTTCAGCCCAAATTCGAAATTCAGGCTTATTCTAAAGCGCTTCCGCCGGTTACCACATTTGCACTCGGATCGTACGGCCAGCCGCCTTTCAAGACGTCGGTTACACAAAGTCTGAAGGGGCGGCCAAGCCAGCTCCAACTGGAGGTACAGCTGGCAACGCCATCAGCATCGGTATAATAAAAATGGCTCTTCTGGATTTGTTGTGCAGCGAAACGGGGATAATATCCCGTAATCGCATGGAATCTGTTCTTTGAGAATTGACACGTTTTGTAAGGTCGTTGTACAGTGGCTCAATGGAAACAATAAAGGCCTTACGAGACATCTATAGCTTCCCTGGGTTTCGTGCCTGTGCCAGGTTGAAGTCACACCCGAAAGACCCTGAGGGCCGAATCGTAACCCTTGTGCGCCGTCAAAAAAAACGATCTGCTCCGGGTGTGGACAAGCGCTATCAGGTTTTCGAGACCGGCATACGCATCTGGTCCGAGACCTGGATGCCGGTGCAACCCGCATCTATCTGGAATTCGAATATCGGCGGGTTGCCTGTCCACGGTGCAAAGCAGTGAAGCGCGAAACGCTTTCCCTGCTGGCCAAATCGGCCCGGTTCACGCAGCGGTTCGAAGACCGCATCGGTGAACTGTGTCGCGAGATGACCGTTAAGCGCGTAGCTGAACTCAACAACCTGAGCTGGGACCAGGTGTGGCGCATGGAGAAATGCTACATGCGTCGAGTGATTGACAACCATCCGCCGTCAAAGCAGCTACGGGCCATAGGCATCGATGAGGTCTCGATCCGTAAGGGTCATACCTACGCCGTGGTCGTTGCTGATCTTGACCAGAAGCGACCGATATGGCTTGGCGGCCAGGGTCGAAGCGAACAAGATTTAGCGCTGTTCTTCGATGCCATGGGCACTGAACGGTGCGCTCCAATCGAAGTGGCAGTGATGGATATGTGGAAGCCATTTCGCAAAGCAACGCTTAAAGCTGCTCCTAAGGCGCAGATTGTGTACGACAAGTTCCACATCATCCGACACCTGGCCGATGCGCTTGATCAGGTCAGGCGTAACGAGTACAAACGGGTCAATGAGAAAGAACGTCGATTCATCAAAGGACAGCGATACACGCTGCTGTCCCATAAAGCCAATTTGGATATCGAAGGCCGCCGGGCCTTGCGTATGCTGCTGAAGGCAAACAAACGGCTTAATAAAGCCTACCTGCTCAAGGAGTCTTTCGGGCAGCTGTGGGATTATACCAATCCGACCTGGGCCCGTAAGTTTTTCGAAAACTGGAAATCCCAGTTGCGCTGGCAGCGGTTAAAACCTTTTGAACAATTTGCCGCAATGATCGAGCTCCATTGGGATGGGATCGTAAGTTACTGCCATCCAGACCACAAGGTTTCTCTTGGATTCATGGAAGGCTTAAACACCAAGATCCGTGTCATCCAGCGAAGAGCATACGGCATCAAGGATCAGGAGTACCTTATGCTCAAAGTCATTACTTCATGTATCAAAGAGCCTAAAACAGGCTGAAATCATGCACAACAAATCCAGAAGACCCATAAAAATAAATAGCCATGGGTTGTTGATTGTTCATCACCTCCACGACGGCATCAGCTACCGGCCTGCCAGTGGAATCAACAACGTGAATCGCTGCGGTGCTGCGTTTGAAGAGCCACCAGCGCTGTTCAGTCACCGTGATAGTCTGTATAGGGATGTTGTATCCGGTCACCGTAATCTCCTCCGTAATCGTATCCGACCCGCATTCATTCATTACTGTCAAAGTGACGGTAGTGGTTCCGATCTCCGTATAAGTGTGCGTGGGGTTCTGAGCTGTAGAGCTGCTGCCATCACCAAAGTCCCATAGCCAGGCAGTAGCATTCTGTGACTGATCAGTGAAGGTGACCGTGAGTGGGCTGGGGCCATCCAAGGGAGCAGCACTGAAAACAGCAACGAGTTTACAGGCGACGACGGCTGCAATGTAGTCCGCCTTTGTTTCCATATTCGAAACCCGCGGGCTAGCAGCGGTCAAAGCGGCTGCATGGACTTCGGGAACGGTACAAAAGTGAGAAGGGTTAGGCTCTGAGCCAGCTCCGAGGTCCCTAGGACGATGCGGAAGGGTAACCCGCGAATGGGACCGTAGTAATCGGAGGGCATGCTTCCTCTTCCTTTGTCTAGGCTCCGGTTTTTCACCGCATTTGATCATTTCCTCCTCCTGTTCGTTTTGCTCGCCCTACCACAACTCCAGTTCGCTCACCGGCATCGGACGCGGCTGGGTGATTGCGCTGCTTGCATAAGGATTAACAGAACTCCAAGTCCACACGGTTCCGTCATCCTTGAGAGCAATACTATACAGATCGCCGGCGGCAACCGCAACGGCATGCGAAAGGTTCAGTGTTTGAACGGGGCTTAGACGATCAATTGTGGTGCCGTCCCCCAGCTGGCCAGACTCATTATGTCCCCAGGTCCAGACCGTACCATCACTCCTGACGGCGACCGTATGGTCATTTCCACCATCAATGACCTGCCGTGATAGCACATCGACTCGACCGAACACTCCCATGGTTCCGGTAGTGAGATTCTGGCAGCGAAGCTGGTCGGTTTCGCTGAAGGCATAGAAACAATGATCAGGAAAGCGATAGGCGTAAGGCCAGCGGGTAAAGAGGAGTCCGATGCTGAGCGCTTCATAGCCGAAAAGCGGTACCTCACCGGTGCAGTAATTGTAGACGTAGAAGGAATCCTGCTCGTTGAAGTAATACCAGGTTTCTTCTCCAACTGAATAGCCGTAGGGCCAGGCCATATACACCCAGCCATTCGGTACCCAGGCAGAGCCGGTTTTGGTGGTCAGCAGCAGTACAAGTAACGTAAGAGTTGAGAAAACTCGTTTCATTCTCTCCTCCCCCTTTTCTCTGATGCGAGTTAAAGGGAATGCTTCTTAGATCCCATGGATCTGCTTCGAGAAGCAGTATTTCCAGGGATGGAATTAACAATTACTCGTTTGACCTAAAGCAAAGATCATGCCTTCGCAACAGCCGGAAGAGCCAATATTGTTTCGCCAGTAATGTCGTTAACTTAGGAGGATGTGGGCATTCGGCGCATTCGAAGATTGTGGCACTCAGTGGCTATATTTAGCCAGTGTGATTTGTGTTAGAGCCGACTTTATTGCGAAAATATTTTGAGTTATTATCTACTATCAGCGGATTAGAGTAGTGGGTTAATTCTAGCCAGGGGGATTGAGCGGCTGGCTGAATTTAGCCACAAAAAGCCCTGACCGTTAGAGCACCTGGAAAAAAACCTATTGACATGATTCCTTAAACCGGATACAACCAAATTCGCATCATTCAGTTCTGGGAAGGAGATAGTCTCTTCACTACCATAAGGAGGATGTATCATGAGGAGATTGTCTCTCGCAACAGTATTGGCCGTCATGTTGGGATTGGTGTGGCTGTCGGCAGCGGATGTATCGTTCGCTGCGGATTCAGTTGCCGCAAAAGGTACTGCGCAGGCAGCGCAGCCTGGTCACACAGCTCTGGTCAACGTCAACACTGCCTCTGTCGCCGAGCTTTCAACCCTGAGCGGCATCGGAGAAAAGATCGCCCAGGACATCATTGCCTATCGGCAGGCGAATGGTCAGTTTGCACGAATCGAAGACCTCATGAACGTTAAAGGCGTTGGAGGGAAGAAATTCGAGGCCATTAAGGGCAACATCACGGTGAAGTAATGGTTATCGTCGTCGCCTGTTCTAAGCGTCATGAGACCACGGCACCATAACGAAAACCAGAAAGGCTCCCAAAAGGAGCCTTTTTTTGTGCATCGTTGAAAGTGAATGATTGGATCGGCGGAAGAAGAGCTGGTATTCTGTTCACTATAAACATCTTTGTGCTACAGTTTACCATAGGATAATGTCTCCGATAATCGGATAGCAAACAATACTCATTATCGTATGGAGGAGATTTCCATGAGCGATATACGACAGCGCATCTTCACGTTATTGCAGGAGCCGCAGCTGGCTTCTTTTGCGACGACAACTGAAAAGGGCAGCCCTTGGGTCCGCTATGTCATAGCCCATGCTGCTCGCGACCTCAGTATTCGCTTTGCTACCAGCCGGGAATCTCGCAAGGTAGCTCAGATCCAGAATAACCCTGACGTTCACATCAC
>Ga0209200_1003954_pt1 | contig 12416 bp, 3 predicted proteins | sample AD_UKC033_MetaG_FD_184406 | JGI IMG/M metagenome (GOLD analysis project Ga0209200, IMG submission 184406) | Active sludge microbial communities of municipal wastewater-treating anaerobic digesters from USA - AD_UKC033_MetaG (SPAdes) (version 2) | ecosystem: Engineered > Bioreactor > Anaerobic >...
GGCCGGCCGGGGTCAGTTCAATGACTCTGGTAGCGATAGTTTCGTTGAACTGCAGATCCTGCGAGGTGAATAAAATGGTACCGGTGAACTTCATCAGCCCGTTATTCAGCGCTGTAATCGATTCGAGATCGAGATGATTGGTCGGCCCGTCGAGCAGCAGCACGTTGGCACTGCTCAGCATCATTCTGGCGAGCATACAGCGAACCCTTTCCCCGCCTGATAAAACGTTCGTCATTTTCAGACCTTCTTCGCCTGAAAAAAGCATGCGGCCAAGAAAACCGCGAACAAAGCTGTCGTTTTTATCTTTGGAATACTGCCGCAGCCATTCGACCAGATTCAGGGTGCTGTCGCTGAAGAAAGCCGAGTTGTCTTTTGGAAAATACGACTGGGAAGTGGTAACGCCCCAGTTGAACGACCCCGCATCAGGCTCCATTTCACCGGCCAGTATCTTGAAAAGGGTGGTGGCAGCCAGTTCATTGCTGCCGACAAAGACGATCCGGTCATTTTTATGGACCGTAAAAGTCACATTGTTGAGAACCCTGTTGCCATCGATGGTTTTTGTCAGGCCCTGAACGCGCAGAAGCTGATCGCCGGCTTCTCGCTCGGGTTTGAAGGCAATGAAAGGGTAGCGGCGAGAAGATGGTTTGATGTCTTCAAGGTTCAGCTTTTCCAGCTGCTTGCGCCGCGAAGTTGCCTGCGATGATTTTGATTTATTGGCGCTGAATCTGGCAATAAAGGCTTTCAACTCTTCGGCTTTTTCGGCAAGCTTCTTGTTCTGATCCTGCTGCAGTTTCAGCGCCAGCTGGCTTGATTCGCTCCAGAAGTCATAGTTGCCGGTGTAAAGGGTGATATTACCGTAATCGATATCAGCCATGTGCGAGCAGACGTGATTAAGAAAGTGGCGATCGTGCGAAACCACGATGACCGTTTTATCGCAATTGACCAGAAAATTTTCGACCCAGCGGATTGCGGCGGCGTCGAGGTGGTTGGTTGGCTCGTCGAGAAGCAGAATGTCAGGATCGCCGAACAAAGCCTGTGCCAGCAGCACCTTAACCTTTTCTGAGCCGGTCAGTTCACGCATCAGCAGGTTATGCAGCTCGGTTTTGATGCCCAGGCCGGCCAGCAGAACGGCAGCGTTCGATTCCGCTTCCCAGCCGTTCATTTCGGCACACAGGCTTTCGAGCTCGCTCGCACGCACACCATCAGCTTCAGAAAAATCGGCTTTTCCATAAAGCTTTTCTTTTTCCTGCATTACGGCATAAAGTTCCGGGTAGCCCATGAGAACGACCTGCAGAACCTGGGTATCTTCATAGGCAAAGTGATTCTGCTTGAGAGTGGCGATGCGCTCACCGGGGGTTATGTTTACGTTTCCGGAATAATTGGTGATTTCGCCTGAGAGTATTTTCAGGAATGTTGATTTGCCTGAGCCGTTGGCCCCAATCAAGCCGTAGCAGTTTCCGGGGAGAAACTTGATGTTTACCCCTGCAAAAAGCTTGTTGCCGCCAAAACTGAGGCCCAGGTTTTCGGTGCTGATCATTATTTTCTCCGATGCTGTGATTAAAAAGATGTATCCTTGCGCCCGACTGATTTTCCTACTATCCCCGCCAATTCCACTTTCCGAAAAGGCTTGTTCAGAAACCCGTTCACTCCAAGCTTGTTCAGTTCTGTCATATCTTCTTCTTTGGCAAAGCCTGAAGCAATAATGATGGGAATGTCTGAACGAATCTCGCGCAGTCTGGAAAATGCCTCCCGGCCTCCCATGACCGGCATAATCATATCCAGAATTATCAGATCAATCTGCCCAGACATCTCACGGAATATATTGACACCCTCAAGACCGTTATCAGCAACGATAACCCGGTAGCCAAGCGACTTCAAAATTGATGAAGCTATAAACCTTATCAACTCTTCGTCATCGATCACCAGCACCGTGCCAGAACCGGTAACAACAGGTTCAGCCTGCTCTTCACTGCGCACCTTTTCAGCAATAACCGGCAGGTAGACGCGAAACACCGTTCCCGAGCCAACTTCAGAATTGACCGTAATTGCTCCATTATGCTCCTGTATCGTGCCATAAACTGCCGACATGCCGAGTCCAGTGCCCTTGCCCTGTTCCTTTGTAGTAAAAAACGGTTCGAAAATGCGCGACAGAACCTCAGGAGGCATGCCGCACCCGGTGTCACGAATGGCAATTTCAAGATATTCGCCCGGCTTGATTTCAAAGGGAGAGAATTCACAGTATTCTTTATCAAGTTCCAGATTCTTCAGCGTAAAGGTCAGTCTGCCGCCGTTCGGCATAGCGTGACTGGCATTTATACCCATGTTCATAAACGCGTTCTGGAGCAATGAATCGTCACCGGCAATCGACGTATGAGCCGCATGGTTTTCCATCGAAACGAAAATATTTTTATTGATTGTGTGTTCAAGCAGCGAGACAGTATCGCTGACAATTTTGACGCAATCGACAACCGTATTTGTCCTGCTCTCTCTTCGAGAAAACATGAGCAGCTTTCTGGTTAGGTCTGCAGCTCGTGTACAGGTGGTGATAATAATGCCAAGAAACTCGTCCTGTTCATCTTTGCTGAAGTTTTGAGACCTGAGCAGCTCGGCAATACCCATAATTCCACCCAGCGCGTTATTGAAATCGTGAGCAACTCCACCACCAAGTTGACCGATCGCTTCCATTTTCTGTGACTGGTGAAGCCGTTCTTTCAGCTTTTCCTGCTCCTTCTGAACACGGCGGATTTCGGTAATATCTCTGGTCACACCCTGAAAACCAATTGGCGCGCCTGACAAATCACGAATGAACTTCGCATGATTTGACACGGTAACCAGCGAGCCGTTGCGGTGATACTCTTCTATTTCCATAACCCGGCTGCGATTCGGGTCGGCCGATGGGTCTGACTCCAAGGCTATTTCCTGTGCCAATATCTCACTGATAATGTGAAGACTTTCAGGGGTATAGCGTTCCCGCGGTGAACGCTTTCTGTATTCTTCGGGCGTGAAACCCAGAAGCCGCTCTACAGATGGACTGACATAGATTGTATTAAGATCGAGATCAACTGTGTAGACCACATCGGTCATATTGTTGGTAATCTGCAGAAGGCGTTCTTCACGCTGTTTCAACTCAGCCATCTGAGATTGAATCGCGTCGCGCATCGATGCAAAATTGTGCGCCAGCAAAGCCAGTTCGCCTATGCCGGAAGTCGATATTTTCACCGACAGGTCGCCGGCGGCAATGGAATTCGATGCCTGTGTCAGTAAAGCGATTGGAGCAATAATGCGTTTAACGATTACAACGGTTACAAAAATAAAAAAAACGGTAATCAAGAGCATAACCGGAAGCAGTACAAGAAAAAACGCTGTTCTGTCAGAATACTTCTCCTGCTCGGAAACTGCATAACATAGTGTCCAGCCCCATGGCCTGAAGAGGGCTGCGTATATCCACGTTCCATTAATCGTACGGCTTAATCGACCGGTAGATTCGACTCCGGAAAGCTCGTGCCAGATAGATGACAATGACTCAGGAGCATGCCTTCCGTCTGCCACAATTGTCTGACCGGTTTTTGAAAAGAGTATAGGGGCACTCTTTGTATTGGCAGAATTTGCCAGGAATAACCCTTCCAGCTCCAGAATAGCCTGCTTTTTAAAATCATCTTCATAAACTTCAGGCATTCCTGTTTGTATCAAACGGTCGTAACGTCTTTGCAGAAGCGCGAGAACAGCCTCTGCCCGCTGCGCGTAAATTTTTTCCTGACTTGAGGCAATAATGGCCGTCAGGTTGAAATATGCAAGCACGGTTGTCGCCATGATCAACAGAACCATGGCAAGAGACACAACAAGTGCCAGTGCCCCGACAATCGACAGCCTTGATTTCATTGGGTTTTCCCGTCACCTATAAAAAATGAGGAATCGATCAGTGACGTAGGCATCTTAATAGAAAGCCTTTTCATCAGCTCGGTATGAACATATTTCACAGATCGTACGTTTTTTGTCATGGCAATTTCTGAAATCGGTTTGCCTGAAAGCACAGCAAGGGCCTGTTCCCCGGCCCACCAACCCTGCTCTTCTGCAAGGCGCGCGAAACTTACCAGAGCTATTCTGCGAATTATGGTTGTGGTCGTGCCCGAGGGAACTTTTGTTTCGTTGATGACAAATTTTTCCATCTCGGCATTGTTCCAATCAGGGATACCCACATAAGAAAGAATAATTACAACATCACAGGTTGTTTGCAGGCGACAATAAAGGTTTTTCCAGGCCTCAACACTTTTCACCAGACCACCATCGTGAAATGAAATTTTAAGCGTATTCTTGTAATGATCCAGTTCTTTTGCTTCAGAGAGAACATCCGCGCCGATATATCCGATTCGTTTTCCCTTCGCCAGAGGAACCAGAAACTCGATCAGTTCACGAACCGGAGCCACTTCAACCATGCCGCGAATATTCGAGGTGGGAAATCCATATACGGATGCATCCCAGTTAAGTCCACAAAAGAGAACCGGCTGATCAGTATTAATATAATGAGGAACCACGAGATACTTCGCGGCATCGTCGTCAGCAGCGATTATCAAATCTGGCTTCCACTGATTCAGCTCGCTGAAGGTTTCCTTGGACCGCTTTGTCACGAGTTCCTTTGCCGGATTCTTTTTGCCATCGAGATAGAAAAAACGAATATGCAACCCTTCTGTATTGTATTCATCCTTCCCGGCAAAGTCACTGACACCAATTGATTTTAGAAACGCCTGTTCGATTTTGTCGCTCCATTCATAACCACGATGGTATGAGTTGATAAACGCAATTTTGCCGGTAAAGGCCGATACAAAATTGGCTGATTCAAGAAAATCTGCCGAAAAGGTGATTCCAAGTTTTTTTGCAATTCGAGTATTCAGCGTACGATTGGAACGAATATTTTTCTCGTAAGGAAGCGACTGGGGAGGTGTGCCGCTTAAAATCTTTACAATGGTTTTTCCTGCGTATTCGCCGAATTCTCCGTTATCTTTGGGGTAACAGAGCAGCGTGTATGGGCTCATGTGAAGATTCGGGCTCCCAGTGGGAATTAGAGTTTCAGCAAGACAGAATGCCTGGGCTTCCCGGTCATCCCAACCGCTGATACCTGAGTTCTGGCGCACAATCAGCAGATCAACCTCGTTCTGCAATCTGCGAAATTCACGTTTCCAATCATCAAAGGTCGTTACAAACGCCTGTTCAGCAAACGAGATACCCAGAACATCCTTATACGCGGAAATACTTTTTTCATCCGTTGCAGATCTGGCCGTAAGAATACCGATGCGGGAACCCCTGGCAAACTGCTGCAGGTCAGAAACGAGTTTTGAGAGAACTTCAACTTCCAGCTGACCAGTAAGAGGGGCTTGAGAAGCCGGTGGATATTCCCAGTTCACGCCGATAAATACGAGGGGAATTTTTTGGTTCATAAGAAACGGTTCTGCCACCCATTTCATAATGGGATCATCAGCCAGAACGATAACATCGGGCGTGATAGAAGCGATCTCATTGAAAATTGCCAGGCCGCGCTGATGAAGAATTGCGGTGTCGCTGGTATTTTTTTCGTCGAGATAGCGGTACACAATCGACGCGCCGGTATCTTTCAGTTCGTTTTCCATGGCACGCCGGGATTTTATATTTGGCTCATAAGACTCGTGATAAGAGTCGAGAAACAGTATTTTTTTTCCGGGGAAAGCGACTGACCGATTGCCCGACAACTGCTTTGCGCTTTCTTCTGCTTTCTTTTCACAGCCAATTGCAAGAATAGCCAGCAGCAAACTGATGGTAAATGCCAAAACTTTCATAAAAAGCCTGTTATAAGGGTTTACGACACCAGACAGAAATTCAGGCACGCCATGGATTTTTTGAATCATGTTAATCAAATCGCAGAGCAGATCTCTTGATATCCTCTCAAGACGTTTATACAAACACGACAATAAATGTGATAACGGAATCTAGTCTGACACCTGAGATCAGGCTCTCTGACGTCAGATTTGAGTATACCCCAGAATGAACGTGCAGGAAACTATAAATTCGCATGTTTTAACTGTAGATGCTGTAATTTATTGCAGGTTATGTGACTGCATGGTACTATCGCCCTGAAAAAATCAAGAGGACAAGAGGCGAACCCATGCTCAAATCATTGCGTTACATCCTTCTTTTTATCATTGCCATTGCTTCTGCAGCCACGCTGCAAGCCGATAACAGCGGTTTTATCTGGCAGGGCGCAGCCGACAAAAAACCGGTAACCGCGACGTTCAAACACGATGGCAAGCAATTCACGACACTTCAGATAAGGCTTAACGAAGTTGCTGACCGCCTCAACCTGAGGATTACGGCAAAACAGGAATACGGCAAAGCTGTCTACGAAACAAAACTCTCCGCCAACATTGACGGCAAAAACGGCCTTGAACAGACAATTGACCGACTGTGCCAGATGCCCGGCGACTACGAAATACAGATTTCAGGAAAAGCTGCCTCATGCACGATTTTCACTGAACAACATGCGCCGCTTGACCAGTTTACCGCCGGCGAGCAGCCAGGGGAACTGGTCGTAACCGGCACTGGCGGTGCAGCCGTGTCGGTCGAGCCCGACATGTTCTCAGTCAAGCACCCGGACTTCAAAAAAGGCATGAACAAAGGTATCGCCAGCCCCAACGGTGACATCTTCTTCAGACTGCCGGCTGGCTACTGGGTATTGCAGCGCAGCGGCAGTGGTAACGGTACAGGTTACGCCAGACTTATGCCAGTAAGCAGCGGGGGCAGAACAACGGTGCGATGGGCGGCGAGCCCTGAGATAAGTATCGAAAGCCAGACGCCGGCTTCGGTCAGGCGGCTTGAAATTCGAGCTGTGATTTCTGAAGCTGGTTCAGAAAATGCTCTGTGCCGATTTTCGGTTCCGGCGGGTCTCTCGACCCACACACCTGCTATTGACCAGCTGCAGAGCTTCGAGCGCTCACTGCCGGCTGAAATTATCGATATCAAGCAGTCAGAAACACCGCTGCACCTGGTTATGCTGCTCGACAGTTCAGGCTCGATGAAAAAATCAATGAAAGCGGCCATCGACGGCACGGTTAAGTTTGTCGAAGCGCTGCCGAATGAAGCCAGAGTAGAAGTCATCGACTTCGATACCAAAGCAAAGCCGGTTAAGGCCGCCAGCCGAAGCGACCTGATCAAATCGATCAAAGCCATCAAAGCCGATGGAGCGACAGCGCTCAGAGACAGCGTTCTGCTCGGGCTCTCACAGTTGAAAAGTTCGCCGCGCCCGGCACTGGTAGTTTTCACCGACGGTTTCGACGCAAACCACAACGACACGGCACCTGGCAGCAAAGCCAGCGAAAAAGAGGTATTCGAAGCACTTGTAAAAGCGCGCATTCCGGTTTTTACCATCGGTTTCGGCGATGGCGCCGACCGCGAAACCCTGGCTCGCCTCGCCGATCTTTCGGGCGGCCTGTTTCAGACAGCCGACGAAAGCAATATCAACGAAGTTTTCGCCAGACTTGAAGCCACAGTCGCCCGCGAATATCTTCTCACCTACCGCCGGCCTCAGAAATCCGGTTTCGGCATTCGGCCGGTTATCAGTATCTGCGTCGACACCAGCGGTTCTATGGCCAGCGGCCTTGAAGGCGGCGTTCCGGGCAGCAGACGTGATGTTGCCAGAAATGCGCTGCATGACATGCTCAAAAAATTGCCGGAAAACGCTCTGGTACAGATTCTCGATTTTGATGCAAACACCCGCATTACCCAGACCGCTACCGCCAACCGGGCGAGAAACCACGCCGGCCTGGCCGCTTTTGACGACGGTGGCGGCACCGACGTTCTCAAAGCGGTTTCAGTGGCCATGCAGGGGCTGCTCGCAGTGCCGTCAAACCGTCGTTACATGCTGTTTCTGACCGATGAAGCTATTAAAACCAACAGCAAAAAAGATGAAGAAATGTTCAACCGGCTGCTGGCGCGCATGAAAGATGAGGGCATCTTTTCGATGTGGATCGGCATGGTCAAAGAAAACGAAAATGGCGAATTTCATAAAACCGCGGCAAAAGCTGGCGGTGAAGCAATTATCGCCGACAACTTTGCCGAAATGAATCAGATCATCGAGCGACTGCTTACCAGAGTGGCCGAGCCTGTTGATGAAAGCACGGTTCCATTTGAACTGGTCTGGAACATGCCGCAGAACGACAATTCTCCGGTTGCCGTCTCAGGCAACGGTATTTTCGATCTGCCGCCGCTCAAGCAGACTGCATCAGGAACAGAAGAAGCAGTAGACACTCTGCAGATAACCTGCGCCAACCTTCCTGCAGGCTCTGCAACAACCGTTTCGACTGCAGCGGCCGGCAACCAGGCAGGTGCCAATCAGCAGCTGACAAAGACCGGTGATAACGGTTCCGCACCAGGTAATGCAAGCATCAGTCAGACCGCAGGCAGCGCCAGAATGGCGATAGACATGGATCTTAAAGGCCAGAACAGCGCCTGTGCATTTCACATCCGAAAAATGGCTCTGTATGACAGTCTCAATGGCGTACAGGCGCCCGCAAAAAAACTGTTCGCTGCTTTTGACATCGAGCTGAGCAACATTCTGCCGGAACAGGATGTCGCGGTTTACCCTGACGGCGGCAACCACCCGGCGCAATGGGTCGGCCGCAGCAACGACAAGGTAAAAATTATCAAGGCGATACCGCCATATCAGATCGGTGATCTGGCACGACATTTCTATCTGCGCTGGAACAACGACCCGGCGGTGCCATGTTCCCCGGCCAGCTGGCTGTTCGAAGATTCACTTTCGCCTTTTGGCAGCCGATCGGTCACGGTAAACCCGGGTAAACCGGTGCGCGGGCAGATCGTCTTTATCGTTTCAGACGATCAGGGGCTCAGCGACGGCGCCATCGACTTCTTCGACCGCAGCTACGGGCATCTTTCGCTGACAATTGCGGGCAAAATGGAACCCGCTGATCTTAAAGCCGCAGGGCTGCCGGAAGCGCCGCAGGGCAAGCTCGGTTCTGCTTTCAGCATGACTGTTAAAAGCCTCGCCGATGTCGCTTCGCCTCTGGCGGGAGCAACCGCCGGCAAACATCTGATCTGGCGGGTTATTGACGGCGAAATCGAATCGCAGGTGCAGGCATTGCTCGATATCGACCCGAAAGCACGCATGCACCTTGCCATACCGACAACAGCCGGGCCGGTGCGCCGCCCGGTATCGGCGGTGACCGGTCTGCTGCCCTTCGGTTTTTATGACCGGGTAAAACTCTCGCCCGGCTCGAACAATCACTTCACCCAGGCCTATCTGCTGCCGGCTGAGCTGGCGGCAGCCGCTTCGGGCAGTCTCTGCATCGACATGAAAAACGACGATGTCTGCATCACCATGAACCCGGCCGAAAATTTTATCGACAAGCCGACAGAACGCAGCTGGTCTGCCGAAGGCAATGGCATGAAGCTGGTCATCAATACTCAGGCTCGCCTGCCGCTCCTGAACAACCGCAAGGGTGACTGGCTGGTCGTCGATGCCACTGTTGCAGATATGCCCGATGGCAGTGCCACCCGCATCGACAAATTGCTGTTTCTCGGCCGGGCCGATCTTAAAGACCAGGGCTTCGCCCTCAAGCCCGGTGAACGCATGATGAAAACCGCCGGCAACCAGGCCGGACACAAGGGCATGGGCAATTTTGCCGGCAAAAGTGAGGCTGACGGCAGCCAGACAAGAATCTACCCTGATTCTGTATGCCGCCAGATGATCTTTGCCGCCAACGAAAATGCGATCGTGCCCGATGGCAAAGAGCTGAGATTTGTCGCTGTTTTCAGAATGCCGACAAAGGGCGACTATCTGCTGGCAGCTGACAGCATGCCATTTGCAGTGACCCCGGCCACGACCGCGGCAGAACCGCAAAACCTGCCAGCCTGGCTGCTTGCCGAAAATGACGAAACGATCCCGGTTCTGGCGGCCGATTTTGAAAAAAAGCTCGCAAACCGACTTAAACAGCTGGCGAATGAAAGACGTCGGCAAAATGCTGCTGCCATCGCTGAGGCGGCAGATAAAACCACCGATGCCGACGGCAATATGATTGAAGCGGCTTTCAGGCTGAGCCCGCCGGTTATCGCACCCTGGGCCGGGCCGGTCGACAATCAGTTCAGAATCGAAGTTTCAATCGATGTGGAACCGGCAGCAGAAGGAGCCGCAGCCCAGACCAGCGCGGCCGCATCAGCGCTCAGCGGCGGCAGCAGTAAAACACGCTCCTTCAAAGTAATCAGCCACAATCTGCCTTCTGAAAGCATAGCTAAAAGCCCATTCGAAATAATCTACGCCGAAGAAAACGGCAAAGGCGGCGAAACGCTTCTCAAGACGAGCCTGATCGGCATCTGGGGTTCTTCTGAATGCCGCGAAAGCATCGATCTGAACACCTGGAAACCGGTTAGAGAAAGAATCACTCTCAGTGGCAAAGGTGTAAAATGGCCGGTGATCGAGCGTGATCTGCCAGAAAAATCATTACAGAACCGCATTCACAGTATTGCGCTCGCGCTGCCTGACATTTCGGCTGAGCAGACCGAAGAACTGCAGCAAAGATGGCAGGCAGCCAGGGTCGACAAAACACCCGACCATCTGTCGCTGTGGCAGTGGTATGCGCACGCCCGTCTGGCAGCATTCATCAGCGCCCAGACCACTTTTGAAAAACAACTCTGCGAAAATACCGGCATAAGCCTGAGCCGCGAAAAACAGCCGCGCCTGATGCTTTTAACCGGTGCTGCCGATGATAAGGGGGCATTTGAAGCCAGGCTCGATCTGGTTGCTGTACAGCCTGAAGTTAAGGCCGAAGCTGAGGCAGCCGCAGCCTTTCGCATCGCCGCCGGGATTTTTGTCAGCGATCTTGAAGCAAAAATCATGAAGGGAAAAGGCGTTTTTCAGTTCTGGGGCAGAAACCGCCTGCAGATTATCGCCGACAGCGGCAAACAGAAAAATGCCTGGCTGAAGTTCGCAGAAAGCCGCGGCGTCAGCGAACGGGTTATCAAAGCCATAAAGAACACCAGATCGGTGGTTCTTTTCCCGCAGAATCCGGCGATGATAAACGACCGGCCGTTCTGGGCCTGGCTCGAAATCAACCCGAAAACCTACGAAACGATTGGCGTTCTCGAGACCGGCGAACGCGGGACAATCGCGGGCGAAGCCATCATTCAGGCTCTGATTCCTGATGGTGCCGGTATTGCTCTCGGCTTCTGGAAAGGAACCGAAACTGCAGTATGGGGTATGTCTGCCTTCATTCTCGAGGGGCAATCAGCACTTGAAGCTGCTGCCAGCACCGAAAAGTTTATTGGTGAGCTGTCTGAGAACCTCGGCAAGGTCGGCGATTCGTTCGAGATTGAAGCTGGCGACGCCAGTATCGATCTGCTAAGCGGCAAGATAACTCTGGCCGGTTTCTCTTCTGAGGGTGATTATTCGCCCTGGGATGGTTACAAAGGTTTTGTTACCGGCTTCAACGCCGGTGCTTCATGGTATCTCAACAAGGTCAAAGCTGCCGCATCAGGCAAATAAAATAAGGAAACAGCATGTTCAAAGTAAAAATCGACAAGGCACTTTCGTTCCGTCTCACAGGGCTTGCAAAACGATCTCTTCTGGTAATGGTCACACTTATACTTTCAGGCGCATCGTTATTCGCGGCCGCGCCTGCCAGCTTCAGCGGCCTGCCGGCAATCGACCGCGCAAAAGTAGAACTGTTCGCCCGCACCATGACAATCGCGCAGGGCAAAGCTACCGCTGCAACCCTGGAACTGCGCAATGACGCGAACTCGCCTGAAAAAGCCGCCAGCAAAGATGAAGCGGTCAAAGATATCAAAACCGTTCTGCAGCTTGGCAGCAATATCATCGATGCCGAAAAAAAGGCCTGCGCTGAAACCGGCATGAGCGACACCGACTTTCACGAAGTCAAAATCAGACTGCTGCAGGTTCTCATGCTGCAGAACATGGATAAGATGAAGGCAGCCATGGTCGGCAAAAGAAGCGGTACAGACATGGCAGTCGAGGGCATGGCCGGGGTCGACCAGAAACTCGCAGCTCTCGAAGCCCGTCTGGCAAAAAGCCGCGAAGCTCTCGCCAAAGCACAGAGCGAAGAATCTGAGTATTTTGCAAAACAGGACAAAAAAATCACCGAGCAGCAGAGCAAAATCACAAAACTGCAGAGCGAAGCCGCCTCAGAAACTGTCGCAAAAAAACGCGAGGCAAAGACAAAGCAGCTCGAAAGCGCCAGAGAAAAACTGGTTAAAATGCAGGCCGACCGGCAGAAACCGTATAGCAAACTCGCAAGTGCCCGCGAACGCGTCGAAAAAGACGAAAAATCAGTAACCGTTTTCCGCGAAAATATGGCGGCGGCTAAAGATCAGATCGCCAGCATGGGCAAAGAGATTCAGGACTTTCAGAACAAAATGGAAAC
>Ga0209200_1003962_pt1 | contig 12389 bp, 8 predicted proteins | sample AD_UKC033_MetaG_FD_184406 | JGI IMG/M metagenome (GOLD analysis project Ga0209200, IMG submission 184406) | Active sludge microbial communities of municipal wastewater-treating anaerobic digesters from USA - AD_UKC033_MetaG (SPAdes) (version 2) | ecosystem: Engineered > Bioreactor > Anaerobic >...
GTCTCGACGGTCATCACCGAGCAGCTCACGCAGCAGATGCGGGGCCAGGCACTGCTGGCGGCCTTGCCGACCGCGGTCGTCGTGCATGGGGTCCGTGGCGAAGTGGTCCAGGTCAACGCGGCCGCCGCTGCGCTGCTGGACCTGCACGCAGGCGACCCGGCCGACAGCCTGCTGCAGCACGGGCCGCTGGACGACGAACTCGAGCCGATGGAGGTGGAGGACCTGCCGGTGCAGCGCTGCCTGCGCACCGGGCGCGGCGAGCGCGGCCAGCTGATCGCGATCGACGACGGCGACAACGGCCGGCGCTGGCTGCTCGTCCACACCGAGCTGCTGCACGACGCGCTCGGGCAGCGCGACGGGGTCGTCGCCTGCTACGTCGACGTCACCGAGCGACGCCGCCTGCTCGAGCAGCTGCGCGATTCGGCGATGCACGACGCGCTCACGCGCCTGCCCAACCGGAGCGTGGTGCTCGAGCGCATCCAGCGCGCGATCGAGCACCGCCGCCGCCACCCGGCCTACGGCTTCGCGGTGCTGTTCATGGACGTCGACCGCTTCAAGCAGGTCAACGACACGCTCGGGCATGCCGCCGGCGACGAACTGCTGTGCCAGGTCGCCGTCCGCGTCGTGGAGACGCTGCGCCCAGGCGATGCGATCGCGCGCGTGGGCTCGCAGCTGCGCACCGCGGCGCGCATCGGCGGCGACGAGTTCGTGATCGTGCTCGAGGGCATCCGCCATGTCGACGAGTCCTGCACCATTGCCGACCGCTTGCTGCGCGCGCTGGCGCAGCCCTACCGCATCGGCTCGCACCAGGTGCACGTGAGCGTGAGCATCGGCATCGTCGGCGCCGACCACGCCGGCGGCGACGCCGGCGAGGTGCTGCGCGACTGCGACACCGCGATGTACGAGGCCAAGCGCGCCGGCCGCAACCGCTATGCGGTGTTCGAGCCCTCGATGCACGAGCGGCTGCGCCTGGCGCTGGAGCTCGAGAGCGAGCTGCGGCAGGCGCTGGCGCGCAACGAGATCGACGTCGCCTTCCAGCCGATCGTCGAGCTGCAGGGCCGGCGCCTCGTCGGCGTCGAGGCGCTGGCGCGCTGGCGCCATCCCGAGCGCGGGGACATCCCGCCGTCGCAGTTCATCGCGCTGGCAGAGGAATGCGGGCTGATCGACGCCCTCGGCTCGCAGGTGCTGGCCAAGTCCTGCGCGCAGTTCACGGCCTGGCAGCAGCGCTGGGGTGAACACGCGCCGTCGCTGCTGGCGGTCAACCTCTCGCGCGCCCAGCTCCGGCAGCCGGGGCTGGTGCCGGAGGTCCAGGCGATCCTGCAGGTCAGCGGGATGCGGCCCGAGCAGCTGCAGCTCGAAGTCACCGAGAGCTTTGCCGCGCAGGACGTCCAGGTCCAGGTCACGCTGCGCGCACTCAAGGCCGCCGGCGTGCGCCTGGCGCTGGACGACTTCGGCACCGGCTATTCGTCGCTCGCCTGCCTGCACCAGCTGCCGGTGGACACGGTGAAGATCGATCGCTCCTTCGTCGCCCACGCGCGCGAGGTCGAGTACCACCGCGTGCTGATCGCCGCGACGATCCGTGTCGCGCGCACGCTCGGCATGGTGACGGTGGCCGAGGGCATCGAGTCCGAGGACCAGGCCGAGCTGATGACCAGCCTCGAATGCGACCGCGGCCAGGGCTGGCTCTTCGGCCGCCCGATGAAGGCCGAGGCGCTGGAGCGCTGGATCGAGGCGAGCTGCGCCGACACGCTGGCCTAGCGGCGGTCCGGTCCCTCCTGCGGGGGCTCAGGGCCTGACCAGGAACTTCTCGCCGGTGGCGCGGCGGCTGTAGACGGCCACCGCGTCGGCGGCGAGCATGCCGGGCAGCGTCACTTCGCGGCTGTAGCGGCTGGCGAAGGTGGTGCTCAGCTCGTCGGCGACCCGCTGCATGAGGCGCTGCGTCGTCGCGCTGCCGGCACGCGCCAGAGAGGGCGTGAGCAGCCAGCCGCCCATCGCCCACGCCATGCCGAAGGCGCGGCGGAACTCGGTCGGGCCGAGGTCGAGCGCGCCGTAGAGGTAGACCTGCTTGAGCGTCTCGCTGCCGTAGCGGTGGTAGCCGCCGGCCTTGCGCAGCAGCGCCAGCTCCATCGCCTGCAGGATCTGCCCGGCCAGGCGTCCGCCGCCGATCGCGTCGAAGGCCAGCGTCGCACCGGTGGCTGCCAGCGCGTCGATCAATCGATCCTCGAAGTCGGGGTCGCTGCTGTCGCACACATGCTGCGCCCCTTGCGCACGCAGCAGCGCCGCCTGCTCGGGCCGGCGCACGATGTTGACCAGGGCGATGCCGTCCTTCAGGCAGACGCGGTTGAGCATCTGGCCCAGGTTGGAGGCCGCCGCGGTGTGCACGAGCGCCCGGTGGCCTTCGCGACGCATCGTCTCGACCATGCAGAGCGCGGTGAGCGGATTGACGAAGCAGCTTGCGCCCTGCACGGCGCTGGCGCCTTCGGGCAGCGGCAGGCAGGCGCTGGTCTTGGCCGCGCAGTGCGACGCGTACATCGCGCCGCCGAGTGCCGCCACGCGGCGCCCGAGCAGCGCCTGCGCGGCCGGCGACGCGCCCGCGGCCACGACCGTGCCGGCGCCCTCGTTGCCGGCGGGCAGCGCCTGGCCGACGCGACCGGCCATCGCCTTCATCGCCGCCGGCGGCACCGGGGCGTGCAGCACCGGGCGCTCGGCGCTGCCGCCCACGCGCATCCCGGCGAGGTCGGCCGCGCCGAACAGCAGCAGGAGGTCCGAGGGGTTGATCGGCGCGGCCTCGACGCGGATCAACACCTCGTCCTCGCCCGGTGGGTGCAGCGGCTGCTCGTGCAGTGCCAACTCGAGCTGGGCGTCGCTGCGGATCAGCGAGCGCAGCTGCAGCATCGTGGGGGGCAGGGTCGTCATGGTGGCGGCCTCGTGGCGTTCTCGTGGGGTTCGTGGAAAGCGTCGAAACGGGTCGGCAGGCCGATTCTGGCGTGCGCCGACCGCCGGCCCGGCGCAAGCTGCGCGCTCGGTCCCGGCGATGCTTCCTGCCGTTCATCGGCGTGGGCTGCAGTCTGTCGCAAAGCGCCGCCTGGGCGCAGGCGCGCCGGCCGCGCAGTCCTTACACTGCGCGCCGCCGCGGATCCGACGCGGGTCCGGCAAGGGTGGAATCGATGAAAAGGAAGTCGTGGTGGCTTGGCGGCCTGGCGCTGGCGATCGTCACCGCATCGGCCACCGTGCTGTGGAGTGCCGGCTTGCAGCGCGGCCTGGCCGCGGACAAGACCACTGCCGGGCAAGCGGCGGGGAAGGCCACGCCGCTGGAGTTCACCGCGCGCGAAGTCGTGCAGCCCAGGCGCACACGGCTGTCGGCGCGGCTCGAGTTCTCCGGGCCGCTGGTGGCGCCGCGCACGGCGATCGTGCGCGCCAAGGCCGGCGGCACGCTGCTTGCCCTGGCGGTCGAGGAGGGCAGCCGCGTCGCCGCCGGGCAGGCGCTCGGGCGCATCGACCTCGCCGAGCAGACCAGCCGCGTCGCCGAGCGCAGCGCAAGCGTCGAGAGCGCGCGCGCCACGCTCGCGCAGGCCGAGCGCACGCACGCCTCCAACGAGCGCCTGGCGGCGCAGCAGTTCATCAGCCCGATCGCGCTCGAGAACTCGCGCGCGGCGGTGGACACCGCGCGTGCGGCGCTGCACGCGGCGCAGGCGGCGGCCGACACCGCGCGCATCGGCCTGCGCGAAGCGGCGCTGGTGGCACCGATCGCCGGCATCGTCGCCAAGCGCCATGTGCTGCCGGGCGAGAAGCTGGCGCCCGAGCAGCAGGTGCTGACCATCGTCGACCTCGCGCGGCTGGAACTTGCCGGCCTCGTCGGCACCCACGAGGTGAGCCGGCTCGCCGCGGGCATGCCGGTGCAGGTGCAGGTCGAGGGCCTGGTGCAGCCGGTGGCCGGGCGCATCGCGCGCATCGCCCCGGCGGCCGAGCCGGGGACGCGCTCGATCGGCGTCACCATCGAGCTGCCCAACCCCAAGGAGCGCCTGCGCGCAGGCCAGTACGCGGTCGCCTGGGTCGAACTGGCCGACGACGCCGAGCGCCTGACGCTGCCGCTGGCGGCGGTGGCCAGCAGCGGCGGCCAGAACCACGTCTGGATGATCGAGTCCGGCAAGCTGGCGCGCCGCGCGGTCACGCTCGGGCGGCGCGACGAACGGGCGGCGCGGGTCGAGATCGTCGAGGGCGTGCGCGAGGACAGCCAGGTGCTGGCCGCGCGCTTCGACAACCTGCGCGAGGGTGCGCCGGCGCGGGTTGTGCCTGTGGCGACGTCGCCGCAGGCCTTGCCGACGGTCCGGCCTGCCTCCGGCGCGGGCTAGTGCCGGGCGACGCAGCATGTGGATCACCCGCGTCTCGATCAACAACCCCGTCTTCGCCGCCATGGTGATGGTGGCGCTGTGCGTGCTGGGCCTGTTCTCGTTCGCGCGCCTGGGCGTCGAGCAGATGCCCGACATCAGCTTCCCGATGGCGTGGATCGAGGTCTCCTACCCGGGCGCGAGCCCCGAGGCGGTGGAGCGCGAGATCGTCAGGCCGCTCGAGGAATCGGTGAACAGCGTGGCCGGCGTCAAGCGCATCACCTCGCGCTCGCTCGAGGGCCTGGCGCAGGCCGGCGTCGAGTTCGATCTGGCCACCGACATGGGCCGCGCCATGCAGGACGTGCGCGACCGCGTCGCCGCGGTGCAGAGCCGCTTCCCGCGCGAAGCCAAGGCGCCGATGATCCAGCGCTTCAACGCCGACAACGGGCAGCCGGTGGTCAACGCCGCGCTGCTGTCGAAGACGCGCAGCGCGCGCGAGCTCTCGGTGCTCGGCGACGAGCTGGTGGGCAAGCGGCTGCAGCGCGTGGCCGGCGTGGCGCGGGTGGAGATCAACGGCCTGACGCTGCGCGAGGTGCGCATCGACCTCGACCCGCAGCGCCTGCGCGCCTACGGCGTGACGCCGGCCGAGATCGCCACGGCGCTTGCCGCCGCCAATGCCGACCAGCCGGTGGGCCTGCTCTCCGACCCGGTGCGCGATGCGCTGCTGCGCGTCGAGGGGCGCGTGCGCGATCCGCGCGAGCTGGAGCGCATCGTCGTCGCGCGGCGCGCGGGCCTGGCGCTCACGCTGGCCGACCTCGGTACCCTGGTCGAGCGCGAGAAGGAGCCCGACTCGCTGGCGCGCGTGAACGGCCAGCGCGCGATCGTCTTCAACATCTTCAAGCAGCAGGACGCCAACATCGTCGCCGCCGGGCAGGCGATCCAGAAGGCGATGGACGAGGTGCGCCGGCAACTGCCGCCCGACGTCGAGCTGCGCCTCATCTTCGCCACCAGCGACTGGGTGCGCGGCTCGCTGGACGGGCTGCTGGGCACGCTGATCGAGGGCGGGCTGCTGACGGTGGGCATCGTCTTCCTCTTCCTGCACAGCTGGCGCAGCACCATCATCACCGGGCTGACGCTGCCGATCGCCGTCATCAGCAGCTTCATCGCCGTCTACGCCTTCGGCTTCACGCTGAACTTCATGACGATGATGGCGCTGTCGCTGTGCATCGGCCTCCTGATCGACGACGCCATCGTCGTGCGCGAGAACATCGTGCGCCACGTCGCGCTCGGCAAGGACCACTTCACCGCCGCGCGCGAGGGCACCGACGAGATCGGCCTGGCGGTAATGGCCACCACCTTCGCCATCGTCGCCGTGTTCGCGCCGGTGGCCTTCATGGGCGGCATCATCGGCAAGTTCTTCTACCCCTTCGGCGTCACCGTCGTGGTGGCGGTGCTGGTGAGCCTGTTCGTGAGCTTCACGCTCGACCCCATGCTCTCCAGCGTCTGGAAGGACCCGCCCTCGTCGCGCCTGCAGACGCTGCCGCTGATCGGGCACGCGATCCGTGCCGTCGAACGCGGCATGCAGCGCCTGCACGAGCTCTACGCCCGCACGCTGGCCTGGATCTTCAGCGGCCGGCGCTGGCGTCTGTGGCTGCCGGCCTTCGCGCGTCCCTTCGGGGCGAACGGCGCGCGCGACAAGGCGGCGCCCAGGCGCTGGCGCCGCGCCACGATCACGCCGCGCGGCCTGGTGATGGCGCTTGCGGCCTTCAGCTTCGTCGCCGCGCTGGCGCTGGCGCCGCTGGTGGGCAGCGAGTTCGTGCCGCAGGCCGACCAGGGCTTCACGCAGCTGCAGCTGCGGCTGCCGGTGGGCGCGAGCCTCGAGCGCACCAGCGACAAGGTGCAGCAGGTGGAGGACGCCGTGCTCGCGATGCCCGAGGTGAAGACGGTGTCGACCTGGATCGGCGGCGCCGGCCAGCGCAACCTCGCCTGGCTCAACATCGTGCTGAAGCCGCGCAAGGAGCGCAGCCGCAGCCAGAAGCAGGTCGAGGACGCGATCCGCGAGGCGATCGCGCACATCCCGGGCACCGACGCGGCGCTGGGCTTCGAGCGGCCGATCTACGTCGCACTGCTGGGCAGCGACCCGGACGTGCTGGCGCAGCTCAGCAAGGACTTCGCCGAGAAGGTGAAGAAGATCCCGGGCGCGGTCGACGTCGAGAGCTCGGTCAAGGACGGCCTGCCCGCCTACGCCGTGCGCCTGAAGGACTCGGCCGTGCGCGAGCTCGGCCTGACCGCGCCGCAGCTGGCCTCCAGCCTGCGCGCCTACGTCAACGGCGAGGTCGCGACCTACTGGACGACGCCCGACGGCACGCAGGTCGAGGTGGTGCTGCGCCTGAACCAGGCGCAGCGCCAGCAGCTTGCGCAACTGCGCGACCTGCCGGTGGCCTTCGCCAAGGACGGCACGCCGATCGCGCTGGACAGCGTGGCCGACATCGTCCCCGTCTTCAACCCCGAGATCATCCGGCGCCAGAACCTGCAACGAAGAGAGGCGGTGTTCGCAGGCGTCAAGGACCGCAGCGCGGGCGACGTCGGCGCCGACGTGCAGAAGCTCATCGAGGAGACGACGCTGCCGCCGGGCTACAGCTTCGACGTCGGCGGCCAGATGCAGGAGCAGGCCGAGGCCTTCGGCGGCCTGCTCTCGGCGATGGCGCTGGCGGTGATCTTCATCTACATCGTGCTGGCCAGCCAGTTCGGCAGCTTCCTGCAGCCGATCGCCATCATGGCCAGCCTGCCGCTGGCGCTGATCGGCGTGATGCTGGCGCTGCTCTTCTGGCGCAGCACGCTCAACGTCTTCAGCATGATCGGCCTCGTCATGCTGATGGGCCTGGTGACGAAGAACGCGATCCTGCTCGTCGACTTCGCCAACCAGGCGCGGCGCGCCGGCGCGAGCGTGAAGCACGCGCTGCTGCAGGCCGGGCAGACGCGCATGCGGCCGATCGTCATGACGACTGCGGCGATGGTCTTCGGCATGCTGCCGCTGGCGCTGGCCTTCAACGACGGCGGCGAGCTGCAGGCGCCGATGGGCCGCGCCATCATCGGCGGCATCCTGACCTCGACGCTGCTCACCCTCGTCGTCGTGCCGGTGCTCTACAGCTACCTGGTGCGCGACCCGGCGCGGCGAGCAGCCGCAGCCGGCGCGGTGCCACTCGGCGCGGCGATGCCGGCCGATCGGGATTGAGGGGGCGCGGCCTCAGCCGCGATTGCGCTTCTCGCGCTCGAGCCAGGCGAGCATGCCCTGGGCGTTGAGCGCGAGGTCGACTTCGAGCAGTTCGAGCACGGTCGCTGCCGGCAGGGTGCAGCCGTGCCCGGCCAGGCTCTCGAGGAAGATCGCCGACAGGCCCTCGTGCAGCCGCGAGAGCCGCCGCTGCGGGTCCGACTCGGCCGCGCGCACCGCTTCGCCGAGCGCGACCATGCGCTCCAGCATGCCGAGCAGCGCCTGCGCCAGGCGCGGCACCTCGTCGACGCGACCGAAGTGCGTCAGGTACATGCAGGCCGGATCGGCGTCCATCAGCCGCTGCACCGACGCGCGCAGCGCCTCGGGCTCGAACTGCACCGGCGTCGTCGTCGGGAAGATCCAGCGCCCCTTGGCCGTCGTGAACTGGTCGAAGCTGATGCCGAAGGTGTCGCCGGTGAACCAGCCGCGCGTGTCCTCGTCCCAGATGCAGTGATGGTGCTTGGCATGCCCCGGCGTGTCGATCAGCCGCAGCGTGCTGCCCCCGAGCTCGAGCGTCATGCCGTCGCCCGAGGTCGCGATGCGCTCGGCCGGCACCGGCGTCAGTTCGCCGTAGCTGCGCGCCATCTCCTCGGCGCCGTAGATCGCCAGTGCCCCTTCCCAGAGCGCACTCGGGTCGATCATGTGGCGTGCACCGCGCGGGTGCACGAGCATGCGCGCCGCCGGCAGTTCCTGCATCAGCGCACCCGCGCCGCCGGCGTGGTCCAGGTGCACGTGCGTCGGGATCACCCATTCGACCGCCTCGCGCGGCACGCCCACTTCGTCGAGCGCGCCGAGCAGGCGCGGCAGCGCAAAGCGCGTCCCGGTGTCGACGAAGGCCGCGCGCCCCTTGCGCACGATCAGATACGCGGCGTCGAAGGCGTCGCGCACGAAGGCGGTGTCGATCGCGTGCACGCCGCTGCCGAGGTCCTGGAGCCAGCTCTTCGTCTCTGTCTTCATCTCTGTCCTCAACCCGCGATCAGCCACAGGCGCGCGATGTCGGCGACGCCGTCGGTCCCCTTGATGCCGCGCAGCGTCGCCGCTGCCTTGCCCTTCGCCGCCGGCGACTGCAGCTGGGCCATGCCCAGGCGCAGGCGCGCGTCGGTCGGGTGCTTGAGCCCGCCCTTGGCGATGCCCTGCTCGATCATCGCGATGCCCTTGTCGGCCTGCCCGAGCGTGACCAAGGTGTAGCCGAGCTTCACCAGGTCGTCGCCGCTGCCTTGCGACGCCGCCTGGTCGCCTTGCGCGGCGATCGCGCTCTTCTGCTCGGCCAGCTGCCTGATCGCCAGGTCCTTGAGTCGCTGGTGGCGCGCGGCCTCGGCGCCGGTGCCCAGGGCCCCCGCCTTGTAGCCCTGCTCGACGATCGCCAGGCCCTCGGCCGGCAGGCCGGCCTGCAGCGCGAGCTGCGCCATCTCCATGAAGTCCTCGGTGCGCGTCAGCGTGCCGCTGGCCAGGCGCAGCCGCATCACGTCCAGCGCGAAACGGTCGGAGAACCCCGGTTTGCGCGGCAGCCGCGCCAGGTAGGCGTTCCAGTAATCCTTCTTCGGATGGTTCAGCAGCAGCTTCTCGAGCGTGGCGACGTAGCCCGCGTTGTTGCCGGTGCGCTGCTGCGCATCGGCCAGGCGCAGCAGGTCGCCCTCGTCGGGGCGGCGGCCGGCCTGCTCGGCGGCGGAAACCGCGGCGCCGGCGTCGCGCGCGATCGCCGCGTAGTCGCCGCTGGCGCCTTGCAGGTAGGCCTGGAGCTGCTTGATCGTCGGGCCGTTGTTGCCCGCGGCGATCGCCTTGTTCATCCACTCGGTGGCCTTGGCGTTGTCGCGCTGCTGCGCGTAGGCCGAGGCGATCTGCTCGGCCAGCGCGCCCATCTCGCCGGCCGGCGCCTTCGCCGCCACCGCCTCGAGCGCGGTGACCGCGGTGCGCAGGTCGCCTGCGCGCTGCGCCGCGGCGGCCTTCATGCGGTCGATCGTCAGTTGCTCGGCGGCCGTCCTGCCGGGCACGGCCTCGGCTTCGCGCACCTTGGCCAGCGCCTCCTTGGCCTTGCCGGCCTTGAGCAGCTCGCCGGCCTGCTGCAGCGGGCGGCCGACCTCGGCGCGCAGGCCCTGCGCCTGGGCCTGGGCCGCGCTCACGCTCAGGACGGCGGCGGCGATGAAGGGGAGGGCCGTGTGGGCAAGGGTGCGCAGCGTGCTCATCGGATGGGTGTTGGATCGCAGGTCGGTTCGTCTACATGCGGATGATCGCCGGACGGGAGGCCGGCCGGCGAACACGCCCGCTGCCTCGATGGCCGCCCGGCGGCTCGTCGTGCGCAAGGGTTCCCGCGCACGACAAGGTGCGTGCGCAGGGCGCGGATCGGATCAATCGAGGAACTGCTCGTTCCCGACGATGCCGATCTTCGTCACGCCCAGGCGCTGTGCCGAGGCCATCACCATCGCGACGTACTTGTAGGTCACGAGCTTGTTCGGGCGGATGTGGACCTCGGGCTGGTCCGGCTGCGCCGCGACCTGGCGCAGCCGCTGCTCGAGCGTCGCACGGTCGGGGATGATCTCGCCGTTCCAGCCGATCGTGCCGTCGAAGTCCAGGTCGATGCGCACGATCTCCGGCGGCACCGGCGGCGGCGCGGCGCTGTTCGGCACCGGCATGTTCATCTTCACCGCGTGCGTCTGGATCGGGATCGTGATGATGAACATGATCAGCAGCACCAGCATCACGTCGATCAGCGGCGTGGTGTTGATGTCCACCATCACCTCGTCTTCGTCGTCGCCCTGCGTGAAGCTCAGGCTCGTTGCCATGCTTGCCCTTTCTCCTCGGAGGCTCTTCAGTCCTGGCGCGCGGCGATGCCCGCGGGCGGCTCGGTGATGAAGCCGACCTTGAAGATGCCCGCGCGCTGGCAGGCGACCACGACGCGGCCCACCGACTCGTAGCGCACCTCGTTGTCGCCGCGGATGTGCACCTCGGGCTGCGGTTCCTTCACCGCCTCCAGCTTGAGCCGCGCCACCAGCGTCTCGGTGTCGGGGATGCGCTCCATGCCCCAGAAGACCTCGCCGTCGCGGTTGACGGCAATGACGATGTTCTCGGGCCGCGTCTGCGTCGGGACGTTGCGCTCCTTGGGCAGCTCGAGCTGGATCGTCTGCGTGACCACCGGGATCGTGATCAGGAAGATGATCAAGAGCACCAGCATCACGTCCACCAGCGGGGTCGTGTTGATGGTGTTGTTCAGCTGCTCTTGCCCGTCGCCCGCGTCCGGCGAGCCCACGTTCATGGCCATCTTGCGTGCTCCGCGAGCGCAGGAAGGTGGCGGCTCAGCGCTTGCCGGCGATGAGCACGTTGTGCAGGTCGCCCGCGAAGGCCTTGACGCGGTCCATCACCGCCTTGTTGCGGCGGATGAGCCAGTTGTAGCCCATCACCGCGGGCACCGCGACCGCCAGGCCCACCGCCGTCATGATCAGCGCCTCGCCCACCGGGCCGGCGACCTTGTCGATCGAGGCCTGGCCGCTGATGCCGATCTTCACCAGCGCGTTGTAGATGCCCCAGACCGTGCCGAAGAGGCCGACGAAGGGCGCCGTCGAGCCCACGGTGGCGAGGAAGGCCAGGCCATCGGTGAGGCGGCTCTGCACGCTGCCGGTGGCGCGGTCGATGCTCATCCCGATCCAGGTGTGCTTGTCGACGGCCTCGACCATCGTGCCTTCGTGGTGGTCGTTGGCGGTGATCCCGGCCTCGGCGATGTAGCGGAAGGCCGACCCCTCCTGCAGCGCCGAGAGCCCGGCCTTGACCGAACTCGCCTTCCAGAAGGCGTCGGCGCCGGTGGCGGCACTCTTGAGCATGCTGTGCTGCTCGAAGACCTTCGTGAAGATGATGTACCAGCTTCCCATCGACATGATGAGCATGATCAGCAGCGTGGCGCGCGCGACCCAGTCGCCCTGCGTCCACAGCGCCTTCAGTCCGTAGGGGTTGTCGACCGCCTCCTCGCCGACGATAGGCGTCGGTGCCGGTTGAGCCTCGGGCGCCACCGGGGTTCCGGTCGCCGCGGCGGGGGCGGGTTCGGCGGCAGCCGCCGGTTCCGAAGCCGCCTGGGCGAGCGCGGGCGACGGGCTTGCGCCGATGAAGGCGGCGGCAGCGATCACTGCCGCCGCGAGGGAGGCGCGAAGGGCATGGAACGAGGGCATGTGGACTCCGTGAAATCAGCGCGGTGACGGGGTGGGCGCCGGTACAGGGGCAGGATAGGCGGAAGAGGCCGGGGCGGGAGCGCGAACGCCGCTCGAGACGCCGTGATGCAGCGGGCGCGCCCCTGTCACTCCAGCTTCCAGACGTAATCGACTTCGAAGGATCCGCCGACGGGCTTGCCCGTCTCGTCGCGGCCGGCGCTGAAGCTGCACTCGCCGAGCTTGGCGACCGCGATGCGGTCCAGCATCTTGTGTTCGCGCGTCGGCCCGGCGCTGCGGACGACCTCCGGCGGGCCCGAGAGCTTGCCGTCCGGCCCGACGTGAAAGCGGATCTTGGTCGTGCCGGTGGCGTCGGCGCGCCGCGCCGCGGCCGGGTAGTCGTCGCCGGTGGGCGCGCAGGCCCGGACGTTGGCGATCGCCGGGCGCGCGGCCACGCGCGGCGGCGGTGGCGGCGGTGGCGGAGGTGCCGGCGGGGCCGGCGGCGCCTCGGGTGCCGGCGGCGGCGCGATCGTCACCGGTGCCGGCGGCGGCGCCACGGTCGTCGTCGTGATCGTCGGCGCCGGCGTCGGCGGCGGATTGACCTGGATCTCCGGCGGCGGAACGAAGGACGGCGGCGGCGGCGCGAACTTCGGCGGCGGC
>Ga0209200_1003963_pt1 | contig 12387 bp, 8 predicted proteins | sample AD_UKC033_MetaG_FD_184406 | JGI IMG/M metagenome (GOLD analysis project Ga0209200, IMG submission 184406) | Active sludge microbial communities of municipal wastewater-treating anaerobic digesters from USA - AD_UKC033_MetaG (SPAdes) (version 2) | ecosystem: Engineered > Bioreactor > Anaerobic >...
CTTAATGTCGTCTTTAATCTCTTTCAGCATGGACAGTATAATGTTTTCGTTATCCATGTCGCGCCTTTCTTCAAAATTTTAACCACCCATAGATTATTTTAACATAACCTACGGGTGAGTGTCAATTATTTATTTAGATTTTTAAAAGCCTTTAGTATCTCCAACTTTTCGCGCATGGTTGCGCCTTTGAGCGCGCCGTAAAGGTCGAAGGCTTTTGAACCTTTCATGCCCTTCATCTTTTTAACATACGCTTTTTCCATCTGGCTTTGAATTGTCTTGGGCGCGTATGTGAGTGCTTCTTTTAATTCGTCGGTAAACTTAATCGGCTTTTCATTCTGAACAGAGTCCTCGACCGCTTTCTGGATTAATATTTTAGCGCGGGCCTCTAACTTCTGAACATCTTCTTTTGCCTCATAAAGTTTGCCCGGAATACCACTACCGCCCATTCTGAATAAACGGCTGATCGGTGCGACCTTTAATGCGCCATAGCCTTCTGGAACATTCTTCATGGTGTCCATGTTAAACCAACCGCCTATGCCGTAGGTGTTAAGCAGATAAGAGCCAAACGCCTTTGTGGTTGAGAGGTCGTTCATCTTGTTGTCGCCAACAATTTTATTCCAGAGCGTCGCATCGGCTTTCATAACTTGGTCGGGTATGATTTCGCTATCGCGGTAATAATCGTAAGGTGCTTTGCCGGCCATGTATGAGCCAACATCAAAGGCTAATCCGACGGGCCTTGATAAACCAGAAGGCAGTTCTGATAATGCCCCTTTGCCTAATCCCTTAACCGCTTCGCCGACCGTCTGCGCAAAACCTTTGTCGTTCTCGAGCATGTCGACCACCATTCCGTAAAACACTCTTGCAACACGCGGAAGCGGAAGCGATAAAAATATTGGTTTATCTTTCGCATCTTGTCCGGTATAAATGTTGACAAAGTTTTTCTTCTGATAGTCGCTCAACCCGTTCCATCTTTGTCTTGCTTCGGGGTCGCGTTGCATATATTGATAAACGCCATAAGCAAGTGCGGCGGGAACACCAATATTTGAGGTTGTGAATACGGCGGGATTGTCTTTGTAATTTTTGGCCGTGGCTCTTAACGCCTGCAATATTGCGTTTCCAAAAAGCGTTCCTCTGCGTAAGATAGGCTCGGCAAGGCCCGATCTTTTTGTGGCCGGTGTTCCCATTTCGCGCGTCATGGTCGCTATTTTTTCTTCGCCCAAATTTGGCTCAAACGCTTTGAGATAGCGATAAAGGCTTTCCTTGCTTGATTGGTCAACCTTGCTTACCATATCTTCAAAAGTGTTGTATGCTTTTGTAGCCTTCCATTTTTTCTTGCCCGTGAAAAATTCCAGAGCGTTCTCGTTTATACCTATGCCTTTCATAAAATCGCCAAGTTCGGTTTCTTCGCCGGTCGTTCTTTCGTATAACGAGCCGATGTTGTAGATACGCTCTTTAGTCATCTTCTTCTTAACGTCCGCAAGGGTATCTAATCCAAAGGCTTTTGATAATCTTGCCACGCCGGGCGCGTTTATTTTTTCAAGCATCGTCAAAGCGTGAACAATAGGATAGCCGATCTTTGATTTAAACGAGGGCAGTTGCGCCCATGTCGTAACGGGGTCGAGCATTAATGAGTTGCCGAGCATAAAGCCTGGGTTGTTTATAAGTTGCCTCGTCATCCACTTGGCGTATTTGTTATTAAAAAATATCTTGTCAACAAGTTTTATCGCATCGTGCGTTTCGCGCGGCGCATCCATCAGCGATTGTGCAATTCTACGCGGGGCATACTTCTCAACCCATTCGCCTTTGTGCATATAACGGATAGGCTCATAGCCTTCTTTGGGGTCGGCAGATATTTCACCAGCCTTGTCAAGCATTTCCGTAAGTTGCCGTTTCGCCATTTCGCGGCTTGTAAATTGGTTGATCGCGCGACCGTATAAAACCATCTGCTCAACCGGGTTAAGTTTTTCTTTCTCGGTTCCTTTAAGGTGTTCAACCAGATTTTTATAACGAGCGTCTTTGCCTGTTTCTGTGCCTATATAATCGACTACGACATCGCGGGAATAGTTATCGTTGTTTTCAATATAGTTATTTATCTTCGGGTCAAACACTTCGCTTCCCGTTATCTGTGGAACAACCGTCTTCTTCCAGTTCTCTTGTAATTCTTCAAATGTTTGTTGAAGAACGGCCCTTTGTTTAGGCTGAAATTCGTCAAGAAGGTCAATAGCCTGTTGTTTAGTAAGCCTGCTTTTAAGTCCGCGCGGGTCGCGTTCGTAAAGTATTCGGCGGGCCTCGGCGTATGCGCCAAAATGGTCGATGTTTAAGCCGACCGATTGCAAATTCTTTGCCATGTTCTCGGCCAGACCGCTATCCTTCGCAAACTCTTTCATAAGGTTGTCAGCATATAGCATGCGGTCAACGGTATTAACGGCTTTTGTCGCTTCTGCTTTGCCGAGTTTCTTTTCAATGGGTTTAATCGCCGGCGCAAACCTATCAAACAAAACCGTTCGCAACGCTTCAATCGGGTTTCCGAGATATTCTCTTTTCTCGCGCATCTCGGTAACTTTCTTGCGGCCTTTATTAAACATATTGACTGCCGCGTCAACAAGCGGGCCGACAGATAATGAACCGCTCTCGTCTTCGACAAACTTTTTGCCCTTCTTGAACAGCAAGTCCGCGCCTTTCTTGAGGGTCGGCTCAACCTTCTCGTAAGCGTTCTGCAACTGTGCGCCACCGAACATTGAGGGGCCGGTCTTGGGGCGGGGTTGATTCAAGTCCGGGTATTCCGCAAGCACTTCGGGAGGCACGGGTTTGCCTTCGGCGAGGGCGCGTTTGACTGCGTTTTTGTGTTCGTCCGGTGCATATTGGTCGCCAACTTCTCTAATTCGGCTTTTCATTTCTTGCCTATCTTTTTGACCTGTTGGCTTTCTGTAAACTCTGGCTTTTTGTTGTTTTTGATAAATATAATCTTCTAAAGTTAATTCGTAAGGTTGAGCGTTCATTATTCTGTTAAAATTTTGTTGAGCAATTTCAACATTCGACGGCCCCTTAACCTCCGGCGTTTTAACGGCCATCGGCTCAGCCGGCTGAACGGATTTTATTTTGTTTATTCCTGCATCACGGTCATATATAACCTCATGGCCTACGGTGTCCTTGTTTACTCCGACCTCCGGCTTTGTTCTTTCAATTTTTATTATTCTGGAAATATTTTCTAACGGGATCGGCCCCTTTGATTTATAATATTTATTGCTGAACTTGGTAAAGGTTTGGAAATTGTCAGGCGTGGCGTCGCTTTCGATAATATAACCGCCATGTGTGTCCTTATCAAACATATAACGTGAATATGTATCTGGTGCCCAGTTTGTCGTTCCTTCGCCTGTCTTGGTCATCACGCTTTTTTTCGTGAAAAGGTCGTTTATTGCAGCCTCGGATTTTACTCCGCGATACATCTTGCCATTGATATCATATCCTAACTTTTTTAAAAGTGGCGTTTCACCGCCGATAGATTCCATTACAAACTCTTTTGACCTTTCGTAACGTCCCATTATATCTTTTTTATTTTGTTCGTATCTTGTATTGGCTTCTTTTTGAATTTCTGGCATAGCACGGGCGGCAATTTGTTGGGCGTCCGAGGAAAAAGCAGCCTTGTTTTTTAGAACTTGCTCCGCGTATGGACGAATTTCATCTTGGCTTTTTGCAGTTTCTACGATTTCCCAAAATTTTTCTTCGCTTAAAAGAGATGTTTTGTTAGTCCTCGTCAACATCGCTTCGGGCGTCGGCTGGCCGGTGGCGGTCATACCCTTGCCTTCGGGCCGATAAGTTTTTAACGCATTGTCATTAATAATTGCGGCATTTCCCTTCGTGTCAATAACCGCATCAACATTTGCTTCATACAAAACATTCCCGATTTCCGCGTTGTCAATAAGGCCAACTTGGTTATAATCCGCCTTTTGCAAATTGGCGGCAAATTCTTTAATATCAAAATCGGCGAAATCGTCAATTCTTTCTTTTAATAATTTTGCAAGTTTTTCGGCTTGGGCGTCATCGTTTAAATCAAAAATATTTGCATCTTTTTTTAATTCTATCGCTTTAATTTTTGCGGTATCACCATCAGTATAGTTTTCCGCCACACGCCAATTTTTGGTTAAATAAACGCCTCTTTCTGTGTCTGTTACACTAAAATTTTTGATTTCGCCATCAATATCGGTTCCATGTAGCCATACGTTTTCGGGCAGTTTTTCATATTCTTTAATGCCTACCTCTGCTGCGGGCCTTGCAATTATTCCTTTGTTTTCCGGTTCTGGTTTTATTTTGCGCTCCGCTTCCTTCCTAAAAGTTATCGGGGCGGGTTGCGTAACGGTCGGGGCAATGGCTTGAGGTTTTATGCCTTCCGGTTCGGAAACGGGCGTTGTAGCGGCCTCCGGTTGCGTTATGGTGCGTTCTCGTCTGAATAATTGGTCGATAGGTTGCGGACGCATTTCGGGGCGTGGCTCTTGCTGATATTCTGGTTGCACTCGTTCAAGCCTCGCGTCTGGGATTTGCGGTTGCTGAATGACGGTCGGTGCGGGTTCGGGCGGCACTACCAATTGTTCCGTCGTCTGCTCCATATTCTGCGGAGGTGGCTCGGTTGCGGTCGGGGATTCTTTTCTGAATAGTTGATTAACGGGTTTACTTAATTGTTTATTACTAAACGGAGGGTTCTGGTTTGGAACTCTATCGCGTAAAGGTAAACCGCGTGAAAGATCAAGCAAGTCTGCCGCATCTTCCATCGTTAAGTCTGGTATGCGCTCTTTAAATTGGTTCATTACCTCGGCTTTTGTAGTAAGACCTGCGTTGCGTATTTCGTTTACAATATTTTTATTGCGAACCGACTCACGCCCGCCCTCAACTATTCCTTCAAAAGGCTTGAGGTTTCCTTCCATTGTGGTTTCGTAAGGAAATATGGTTGTTGGTGAAGGTTCTGAATACATACCTTCTTCTACGTTTGCTTTACGCGCCTTTGCCTCCGCTTGTTGTTCTGGCGTAAGCAACCCATATTTTTTTCTTATCTCTTGCGCCATTGTTTCTTCAAACTGTTCTTCGCTAATTTTTGGGCGTTCGGCTTGATACTTCGGCGCTGTTTCCTGTGCCTTTACGCTTTCAAGTTCTGCGTTATATCTTTCAAGTGCCGCCTGCTGTTCCGGCGTTATTTTAGTAGTTTTCACCTGCGGTTTGGCTTCCAAGCCTCTTTTAGTTTTTAACCCTATGCCGATTGGAATAAGCGCGCCAATTATTGGAGCGAGTGCGGTTGAAAAAGGCTTATTAGAAAGTTGCTTTATCATTTCGGGATCGCCTGCCGAAATAGCACCGGCTATTGTTCCGAGTTCTTCAACGCTCATTTTAGAAAATTCAGGTATTGCGGCAAGGCTATCTATTATTTCGCTATAACCTGGATATTGCTTTAACGATGAACCGGCTTCAACTATCTCGCCCGTCTGTTTTGCGCGTCGCATTTCGTAGTCGGCAGGCAAAAGTTCACGACGCATTTGAGGCTGTATTGCTTCTTCTGTGGGTGGGATTCCGGTCAATAAGTTTTGTGTGCCGCCCATGATATTTTTAACCATTCCGGTCGCGGTATCAATATCAACGCCCAAGTCTTGACGCATTAAAGCGGCGTTGGCCTCGGCCTGTGGAGTCGCAAAAACAGAAGGGGCAACCGCTTTTAAAAGTTCTTGTGGAGGAACCGTTGCCGCCTTGCCGACCGCCGTTGCCGCGCCGCCCATATAGTCTAAAACACCAGAGCCGAGTTGGTTTAATGCCACCGGCAAATCTTTTGCCGCGCTTATAATTCGGCTCGATTCGGGGATTTGAACAACCTCTATTTCATCTTCGGCAATATCATTTATATTTAATTTAGCCGGTATTTTTTCTTGAACAACTTCTATTTCTTCGGGGTTGAAGTCGTTTATATTCATTACTTCACCTCTTGCAAATCGCCTTGAGCGTTAATGACCTTCATGAGTTTGCCACGCACTTTAAGAATGGTTCCGGGGGCGTATGCCGATTGTGGCTTTGCGGGCGGTGCTTGGGGAGAAGGTGTTTCTTCGGTAGTGCCACCGTCCATTTCGTTTATGGCCGACATTGTGCCTTTCATGCTTCCCTTGCCGCGCGAGGCTGAAACATCCTCGTTCAACATCTTAATTGCGTCTATGCGATTAACGCCAAAAAGTTCCATATATGAGCGTATATTTTGTTCCGTGGTAGAAACTTTTTCCGCTTTCTGTTCCTTTTCCGGTTTCGGCATTTCGCCCATTAACGAACTGCGATATTTGTCAGCTATTATTCTGTCTTTGGGCTTCGGATTTGTCGTTAAATATTTGCGATAAGAAAATTCTAATTCGGCTCGCGTGGGCCTCGGTTCGCGGGTAACGGGGTCGTAAGTGCTTGTATTCGCCGCAAGTATCGCTTGAAAGCCTGCGGGCATTTCTTCCGTTGGCATTTCGCCGCCGCCACTTCTTCCGCGCCCACCGCCACCGCCCATTGTGCCTTTCATCAAAAGCCTGTCAAGTGCCGTCTGCTTGTATTGTTTTTCAAGCGGAAACATTTCTTTCTTCTGCGCAAGTTCGGTCTGCAAAAGTTCGCGCCGTAACTGCGTGTCGGGATCGCTCTCGTCAAACTCCCGCTTCATCTGCATACCTTTGCGGGCCTTCGTGAGGTCGAGCGCGTCCTTGAACCTCGCGTCGTAATCGCTCTGCTGCGCTGCCTGTTTTGCGGCCTCGACATTACGCTTATCCTGGAGGATGTTGCCGAGCGCGACGAGCATGGCGGTTGCGCGTGAAGGTGTGGCTTTGAACTCCATATTGGAGGCCAGTTTCGTCAGTTCCGGTCGCTGCATGCCGGCGGTGTAATCGACATCAGGCGGCGGTTCTGGCGTGAGTTGCTGCGGCGGTTCCTGCGCTTGCGGACTTGCCGTGCCTGACATCCCCACCGCCTTGTCTGTTATTTGCTTTTTGATCGCTTCCACTACATCGAGAATTGAAGTCGCTATCGGCATTTTGCCCTCCTACTATGTTGCTATTTGGCCGGTATAAGTTTTCTTAACTGGATTGGCGAAACCTGCGTTTGCCCCCGTAACTGCACCATTAAAGCCGCCTTGAACCTGTTGTAACGGCACATAGCCAGTTTTGGGCGTAATAGCGTTTGCTATTTGCGCCGCGACCTTGCCAGCCGTTTCGTTTTGTGTTGCCGCACTTTGAAGGTTTGCGTCGTAAACTTTGCCGCCGACATTCGCCGCGTTGGTCTGCGTTCCCGCCTGCCCCGCGTTTATCTGCTGCGGAAGGTTAAGGAGGTATAGCGCGTTTGCCACCTTGTCTTTCCATGCCTGGTTCTGCAAGCTGAGGTTAAGCAGAGAGTTCGCGTCTTGGTATTGAATGGCCTGCATATAAGGACTTTGCGCCGATTGATAGATGTTCTGCTTCTGTGCGCCGACATTCGACATCTGCGTTCCGGCCTGTAAACCACGGTTGGCGATGCCGCTTTCGAGGGTCTGTGCGTCCTGCAAATAGCCTCTGCGTAATTCCTCCGCGCCGACCGCCGCTCTGCTTGCTGCTTCGCCGAGTCCTTGTAAGAGTCGCTTATTGGTTTCGGCCTGCACATCGTTCACGACCGTTGACATTCCGAGGCCGCGAGAGGCAAGGTCTGCCGCCTGTTGGCTACGAAGGTCGCCCGCTTCATTCCTCAACCTTTGCGCCACGCTTTCGTATAGAGCGTCTTGGTATGCTTTCATGCCTTCGGGCGTTGTGTAGCCGCCGTACGCATCGCGCAGTTTACCTTCAAGGTCTGTCGGGCCTGCGCCTTGCTTTATCATCGCTGCCGCTTCGTCTTGTTCTTTCATGCCGGTCGGATTATCGGCTTCTTTTTGCGCTTTTGCTTTGGCCGCAAGAAATTCTTCCGTAAGCGGTATTACCTGAGCGATTGGGTTATCTATCGGTGAAACCTGTTCAAGATATTTAAGATTATCGAGTGCGGTCTTATTCGCATTGTAATAAGGCTTGTATATTTCGTTATAAGTCTGTACGGTTTGATAGGCCTTAGATTGTTTATCTATATCTTTGCCTTCTAACCACCTACCAGCCTTTTCATTCCAAACATATTGTTTGCCGTCTTGTTCATATATCATGCCATCTTTGAGTGCTGATTTGTCTTTTTCAACGGCGGCTTTATATTCGTCAACCGCTGCTTGTGCCTCTGGAGTTAGTTTATTTGACTCTGGCTTTTGAATAACATCCGTCAAATAGTTTTGTATATTTTTTATTCCTTTAAACAAAGGGTTGCTTTTAAGTTTTTCAAGCGTTTGAGCCGCGTAGTTGGTCGGCTTGTAAACTTTAGACGCGCCAAACTCGCTTGCCGTGGGTGCGGTCTGTGAGTAAGTTGTTGGAGGCGTTCCGGCCTGCTTGCCGCCTGCGTCATCAAAATCTGCCTGCGGTGCTTGCGTTGACGGAGGCGTTCCCGCATGTTTGCCACCCGCGTCATCAAAATCTGCCTGCGGTGCTTGCGTTGACGGCATGGTGGAGGTTTGGTTTGGCGGTTGCGAATAAGCATTGCTCATAAGCTTTTGCAGAGCGGCCAATTTTTCAGGAGCCGTCTGCTGTTGCCCCTGCTTCATTGATTGCCATTCAGCGGGAGATATTATCTTTTCACTTTTGGTTCCTTTGTTTAATATGTAATTGCCGTTTGCGTCTTTTTCTGGCTCTGCCATCTGGCCTTGGTTCTGAAGATTGTTAAGCAATGCGTCATATAACATTTTAGGATCGTAACTTGCCATATTATCTACCCCCTAACAGTTTCGCGTCCATAGCCTGCTGTTTCTGACGCTTGTACGCTTCGAGCATTTCGGGCGTTATCTTGCCCTGCGCAATTTCTTGATAAATTGGTCGGGTAGCGGGGTCGGTCATAAATCTCATTTGTGCCTGATAGGTTCCAGTACCACCTATACCCTGGGGACTTCCTTTTATTAAGTCCATATATTTCGCTGCTTGTTCAAGTTTGTCGTCAACAGCAAATGAAGATGTATTCTGCGATGTTGGAGGCGTAATTGTCGTAGCAGACAAAGCCGTTGCCGGCGGATTGCCCTGCAAACGGTTCATGGTTGCGTTGTATGCCGCCTTGTTTTGGTTAAATCTATCCTCGTTAAAATATTCTTTGCCCCACTTTGAACCGAGCTTGCCAATGTCGATGAGGTCTTGCTGTAACGCTTTTTGTGCCGGTGTTAAAATCTGATCCATGCTCGGCTGCTGATAAGTTGGCTCGTCTGCGCCCATTAGACCGCCTAAAAGGGAAGGCAATATTGCCCCTGCAATTTGTTCGCCCATCTTCAATTCCTGCCTTTCATTAAATAATAAATTATGTTGTTGTCTAAATCCATGTGCTTTTTAAAACCGGCTCTCAAAGCCATCAGTCGTATGTGCCGCGTTTCCGGTTTCTTGGCGAGGCTTACCAATATCAGTTTGATACCGCTTGCGAACAGCGCGTCGAACACCAACCTAAAATACTTCAACGCCCTTGCGCCCCGCACTACTTCGTTCTTGACAATATGGAAGTTGATGACGTTATCTGCCAAAAACTCTATCTTTATTTCTAAACCTTTGATTAATTCTATCACGATTATATTCATGATTATATTATATTATAATACTGCCGCCATGTCAATCATTTTGTTATGACGAGTATCGAAACGCTCGCCGTATCAGCCGCCGCGCCGTCGAGGTAAACTATCGCCTGGTTCTCGGTCGGCACTATCTTCGTAACATAGTTTGCGATGTTGCTGTTCAGCGTCGCCACAATGCAGGAGTTTGCGTCGCAGGCAATGTCGGTGTAGATCATGGAGGTTGCCGACTTGTTGAAGGTTTTTTGGTAGTAGGCGATGTTATTAAAATTGTCGCGTATTGACATGCCGTTAAAATCGTCCGGCTTTGGATAAATCGGCTGCCACGCGTAAGCTATTGTCGTTAAAGACAAAACTACAATGAACACTATCAAAACATCTTTCATCAATAACCACTCCTTAAAGTGCCGTATGAGCCGAGAGGTCTATAATAAATGCGTATTTTTTTTATTACATAATTAATTTTTTGTGTTTGTTCTCCAAAAGATTGAACACCTAAAAATAATTTATTTATAGGTTTTTTTCCAACCGGAGCGTTCCAAACGCTCGTTGTTATACGCGAATCAAAAGTGGGATAAAATGTTTTCGTTGTTGAAACATATTGATAAGTTGGCGTTGCGTAAAAAAGATTTACCGATGTCGTTGAACCTTGATATTCAATTTCAATTCGGTTTATTTCTTTTTGAGTATTGGAGTTGCCGTCAAGCGTTAACCATGCAGAATCCCATCGCCAAGGATAAATAACATTTCTTCCGTAAGATGTGTCAGACTCTGCAAAATTGGGCGTAATTTTCAAAGAAAAACTTGTATTAAGCGAGCCGGTATTTATGTAATAACCGTCTGAACCGCCAACTAAATAATTAAACTCTGTGTTTAAATACCAACAGCGTTCTTGCAAATCGTAAATTATTCCGTAATTAGTATTAGCCGGATTGGTAAGACAAAAAAATCTATTTTTTAACGAATTGCACGATGTGTATGAAGTAATGTAACTGCCCCATCTTTGAGGCATTGTGCTTACAAGCTCTATTGCATTTCCGCTTATTCTAAAAAGAGCGTTTGTTTTTGTGAGAAAATAAACATCGTTTCCAATGACCGCCGCATAATAATTCCAACTGCCATTGTTTCCAAGAGGATAACCAGAAAACACTTTATCTAAACGCCACGACGAAGGCACATCGCCGCCGCTTAAAAGAAAAATTTCATTGTCGCACATTATATAAAGACCGTAGTTTGTTGAGCAAAGTTTTCGCACTCCAGAAATACTTTGAATATTAAACACGCCGCCGGTTGTTGCTCCGACGGTAAAATCAGACCAATCGCTTGCCGATGAATACCAAAGATAAGTATTTGTGCCGTTGGCCTCGGCAACCCATAGCCTGTTTTTATAAATGCAAGCCGCTCCAGAAATGCCCCACGGTTTTGAAAGCGTTGCCGGTGAAGGCGCGGAAGGCTGAAAACGCATAAAACTATCGCCGTTTACTATGTATATATACGAATTAAAAAACGCCGAAAACCATGAGTTATAATTAGAGGCTGAAGCGTCAATTTCGTTTGTCAACGCTCCGCCAGCCGTGTACCACACAATTTCGGAAGTACCTAAAGCGGTTCTTTTTTCAAGTGCAAGGAAAGATTGACCGGAATTATCGAAAAAAGTCCCATCAACATATATGCGCGGAATGTTTGTGTAGTTCGCATTGAGCGCGCCAAAATCAAGAAGTGAATAATAACCTTCCGGCGATGGGATAAGATTAATCAAAGATTGAGCAATGCCGGTATCTTCAATTATGGTTTTAGGAAGCATACCTGTAAATTTGCCGCCGCCTATTTCAAAAACTTGTAGGCCCGAGTCATCGGTTCCTGCCCAAACTTCACACGGCGTTAAAATAAGGGCCGTCAAGAGCAAAAAGGTATAAACACTCGTTCGCATATTATTTGCCCCCTTGAACGCGCTCTATGACGTTTGAGTTAATTTCTGCGTTGTTTTTTATCGTTACCCTATCTGTCAACAATTTATAAACTGCCGCCGCTCGGTTTGCCTGATTATCAAGTTGTAAAATATACCATGTTGCCGCCAAGGTGAGCATATCGAGATAGTCGGTCTGAACCGTTATTGTATCGCTGCCGCTGGCTAATGTTGTGTATTTTTTAAGATAAGTTACTTCGAGAGTGCCTGACGCTGCGCTTGCCGGAAAGTATTTTATCGTACCGCCGTTGATGAAGAAAGCCGGATCCTTCGTCGTCGCCGAATAAAGTCTGTGCGCTTCTTCTGGCTTAATCTGGATATAAGGCTTGTAGGTTGCTGCGTCGTAAATGCCGATTATCTTTTTAAAGCCGGTCGGCGAAGTTATGCTGACGCTTGAAGTTGTATAAGCACATGACGCGGTTAAAACATTCTCGTCGTTTGCGGAATAACATAGAAGGTCGGATAAAATATCTTGCCCCGCGTTTATGGCTTCCGTGATAGTGGCGTCGCTGTATGTGCTGTTAGTGCTGTCGGTCTGATAAAGATACTCGCGCACCCTTGCAATCTGCGTTGTCAGCGTCGCGGCCTCGGCGGGAATGTTGATAAAAAGTGCCGCTAAAATTGATAAAAGAATAATAAGCCGTTTCATATTACCCCCTCTATTTCTTTAAATAATTCGCCCATTTGAACAAGCGGTGCGAGGCGTGGAGTATAAAGTAAAGCCTTTGCCTCTGCCACATTCTGCGCCACATACGAGCCGGTAAACTTAATCCCCTTGCGT
>Ga0209200_1003964_pt1 | contig 12387 bp, 14 predicted proteins | sample AD_UKC033_MetaG_FD_184406 | JGI IMG/M metagenome (GOLD analysis project Ga0209200, IMG submission 184406) | Active sludge microbial communities of municipal wastewater-treating anaerobic digesters from USA - AD_UKC033_MetaG (SPAdes) (version 2) | ecosystem: Engineered > Bioreactor > Anaerobic >...
CAGGATGGCCTCGGAGGCGTCGACGCCGATCACATCCTCGATCTCGCCGCGCGCGTTCTCGGGGTCGGCCGCAGGCAGGTCGATCTTGTTGAGCACCGGCACCACCTCGACGTCGAGGTCGAGCGCGGTGTAGCAGTTGGCCACGGTCTGCGCCTCGACACCCTGCGAGGCATCGACCACCAGCAGCGCGCCCTCGCAGGCGGCGAGCGAGCGACTGACCTCGTAGGAGAAGTCGACGTGTCCGGGGGTGTCGATGAGGTTGAGGTTGTAGACCTGGCCGTCCTTCGCCTTGTAGTGCAGGGCCGCGGTCTGCGCCTTGATCGTGATGCCACGCTCGCGCTCGATGTCCATCGAGTCGAGGACCTGCTCCTCCATCTCGCGCTCGGACAGGCCGCCGCAGAAGTGGATGAGTCGGTCGGCCAGGGTCGATTTGCCGTGGTCGATGTGGGCGATGATGGAGAAGTTTCGGATGTGCTTCATTTGAAACGAAAAAGGTGCCTTTCAGCACCCGTTTCGGAAAGGATTCGGTTGGTCGCTGGCCGGGTTCGGTCCAGCGCGTCAGGCCCGCGATTCTAGCGGAAAACCGCTCAGATAAGCGCGTACGGCGGTCTCGTCGAGGTGATAGTGGCAAAGTTCGTGCTGGCCGTGCAGCAGCACCGGGACCCACTCGCCCCAGCGCGCCTCGAGATCCGGGTGCTGGTCGACGTCGATGATCTCGATGTCCCAGCCGGCCGCATCTGCCAGCGGGCGCAAGGCGTCCACGAGATCGTGGCACAGGTGGCACCACTCCCGGCTCATTACGGTGAAGCGCTGTTCCACTGCCGGACCGCTCACTTTTCGGCGCGCAGGCTGACGTAGGACGAGGCCTCGCCGCGCCCGACCAGCACGGTGACCTGCTGCCCGGGCTTGAGCGCCGCGACCGCGCGCTCGAAGTCCTCGACCCGATCCAGCTTGACCTGGCGGCCTTCCGCGACGATCGCCAGCACGAGATCGCCGGCGACGATCTCGGCACGCGCCGCCGGCCCCTCCGCGCGCTGCACGAGCAGGCCGTGGGCGATCGAGCGCTCGCGCCGCTGCTGTGCAGTGGGCGCGGCAAGTTCGAGGCCGAGGCGATTGGTAACCCCCGCAGCCGAGCCGAGCGCCGCGGGCTCGATCTCCTCCTCCGGGTCGCGCCACTCGCCGAGCGTCACGCTCAGCGAACGCGGCGTACCGTCGCGGTAGATCTCGACCTCGACCCTGCTGCCGGGACGTGCCGCCGCGACGATGCGCGGCAGATCGGCGGAGTTCTCCACGGCGCGATCGTTGAAGCGCACGATCACGTCGCCCTGCACGATGCCGCCGACCGCAGCCGGCCCGCCCGCCTCGACGCTGCTCACCAGCGCGCCCGCCGGACGCGGCAGGCGGAAGCTGTCGGCGAGGTCGCGGGTGATCTCCTGGATGGAGACGCCGATGCGCCCGCGCTCTACCCTGCCCTTCTCGCGCAGTTGCTGCTGGACGTCCATCGCCACGTCGATCGGGATCGCGAAAGACAGGCCCATGAAGCCGCCGGTGCGGCTGTAGATCTGCGAGTTGATGCCGACCACCTCGCCGCGCAGGTTGAACAGCGGCCCGCCGGAGTTCCCCGGGTTGATCGCCACGTCGGTCTGGATGAAGGGCACGAAGTTCTCGTCGGGCAGGCTGCGCCCCTTGGCGCTGACGATGCCGGCGGTCACCGACTGCTCGAAGCCGAAGGGCGAGCCGATCGCGAGTACCCATTCGCCTACCGCGAGCGCCTCGGGGTCGCCGAGCACGACGTGCGGCAGCGCCGTGGCATCGATCCGGATCAGCGCGACGTCGCTGCGCGCGTCGGCACCGATCACCGTGGCGTCGAACTCGCGCTTGTCGGCGAGACGCACAACGATGCTCTCGGCGGCCTCGACCACATGCGCGTTGGTGAGGATGTAGCCGTCGGGGCTGATGATGAAGCCGGATCCCAGCGACTTGTCGTCGGGCTCCGCGCCCGGGTACTCGGGCATGCGCGGAATGAACTTGCGGAAGAACTCGAACATCGGATCCGATTCGTCGAGTTCGGGCAGACGGAAGGGCTGCTTCTGCGGCCTTTCCGGTGCCTGGGTCGCGCTGATGTTAACCACCGCGGCACCTTGCGTCGCCACCAGGCGGGTGAAGTCCGGCAGCGTCACCGCGTCGGTCGCCCGGCTCGGCGGCGCGACCAGCATCAGCAGCAGACACACCAGCAAGACGAACGCGCCCGGGCAAGCCGCGCGCAGGCGAAGGTCGAGGTTCATTGCAGGACGCGCAGCCGGCGGCTGCAATCCTCCTCGACCGAGAGCTCCATGCTCAGGCTGTTGCGCCAGTTGCGGCTGCGCGGCAGAAGGCGGTTGACTCCCCATGCGAGCGCGAGTCCCGCGACCGCCCCGGCCAGACCCCAGGCGTCCCCGCGATCCGCGCCGCCCGCGAGGCTGCCGAGCGCCGCACCCACCAGGAGGAGCAGTGTGCCGAGGCCGTAGCTGACCAGCGCCGCCCGCAGGGGCGCGCCGTCCGGGATGCGGATCACCACGGCGTCGCCCACGGCAAATCGGGAATCGACCGGCATCGCGAATTCGTCCCTGGGCATCCCGAAGGCATGCGAGATCTGCATCGAACCGCAACCGCCAGGTTCATCGCAGCGTCCGCAGCCGCCCTGCTTTCCGCTGAGCTTGACCCAGGCCTGGCCGTTCTCGATGCGCAGGATGCGGGCGCGCGCTTCCATCATCGGACCTCCGGCCGGATGCTCTCGCCGACACGACGCACCGCAGCCTCCGGCGCCTCGCCGAGCGCGGTGACCAGATGGCCGCCGATCGCGCGCTTGAAGATGTTGATTGCTCCGCTCGAGAGCGGACCGAGGCCGGCCTTCGAACCCTCGCCCACCGGCTCGATGAACACCGAGATCGCCGCCAGCCCGTCGCTGAACACCATATGTACCGCCTCGCCACGTTCGCGGCCCAGCGGACGCTTCATCACCGAGGTGAGCGTGTATCCGGGAACCGCCGGCTCCAGCACCCAGCCTGCAGCCTCGACGGGCATGCTGCTGCCACGGGCGTTGAGCGTTCGCCAGCCTTCGCCGGTTTCGAAGCGAGATTCGAGCAGCGAGTCGTCCACGTCACCGCCGATGCGCACCTCGCTGAAGCTGAACTGCTCTATGAGGCCACCGTGCTGGTCCAGCGTGCGCGATTTGAGCAGCAGGCCCGTTTGCAGGTCGGCCCAAAGCACATGCCCGTAACGGAGCTCGTCCTTGGGTTCGAGCACCAGGGCCTGCGCCTCCAGCCCGGCCACCCGGCCCAACTCGCCCTTGCGCACCCGGTAGCTCTCGGCCAACCCGGTCGGCGACACCGGAAGGCGCGCCGGGAAGGCCCGCCGGCCTTGGGCCTCGTCGATGATCACCGTGCGCTCGTCGGGCAGCACGCAACGCACCTCCGCGCCGCGACGGATGATTTCGCGCGGGCTGCCGTCGAGCACCTCGAGGCGTTCATACTCGCCGCTGGCGTCAACCCGATGGGCGATGCGCGAGGTCTCGACGTGGCTGCCGGACTGATAGACGAAGGTGCCGACGTAATTGAGACGCTGCCCCGCGGTGGAGATGCGCCCAAGCCAGGACAGGGGATCGGTCGGATGCTCGGCGAACGCCGGACCCTGCGCGAGCAGCGCGCAGAATCCGAGCATGACGGAGAACAACCTCATCGAGCCCCGCCCTCGCGCGTATCGGACACCGTACGGACATACTGCACTCCGGCCGGCATCGGGCCGCCGCGGGTGAGGCCCTGGTGGGCGAACAGGTACTCACGCATCGGATCGGCGGCGGGCGCGACGACCGGACGCACGTTTGGCGAATTCACCAGCTGGATCGGCGATGCGGCTACCGCCATCTGCGGTGCAGGCGCATCCTGCCTGTACAGGCTCGCCGCCACCAGCCCCACCGCCGCCACGCCCATCATCGAGGCCGCGAGCGGCATCAGGCGATGCACCAGCCCGCGCTGCGTCACGGCTGCCGGCTGAGCACGCGGCGCAAGCAGCGTGGGCTCGTCGTCCAGACTCGCCATGACGCGGGAGACGAAATCGCCGGAACCGGCAGCGTCACCGCGCAGGGTGTCACCGATCAGGCAATAGGTGTCCCACTCCCTGCGCAACGAGGCATCCTTGCGCATGCCGTCGAACACCGCACGCATCCCCTGGTCGTCGAGATCTCCGTCGAACAGCGCCGACACTTTGTCCTTCATGCTTGCACCTACCAACGTTTGTCCGGGGCCGTGTCCAGCAGGGGCCGCAGACGTTCGGCTATCGCTTCGCGCGCACGGAAGATCCGCGAGCGCACCGTCCCAATCGGGCATTCCATGATCCCGGCGATCTCCTCGTAGCTGAGCCCTTCGAGCTCGCGGAGCATGATCGCCGTCCTCAGTTCCTCGGGCAGTGCGGCCATCGCGTCCTCCACGGTCTCGCCGATCTGGCGCGTCATCATCAGCCGTTCCGGCGTGTTGATGTCGCGCAACTGATCGCCGTCCTCGAAGGTCTCCGCCTCCTCCGAGTCGAAACTCGTCGAAGTCGGGGCCCTGCGGCCCTGTGAGACCAGGTAGTTCTTTGCCGTGTTGATGCCGATGCGGTAAAGCCAGGTGTAGAACGCACTGTCACCCCGAAACGAACCCAGCGCTCGATAAGCCTTGATGAAGGTTTCTTGCGCCACGTCCTCGACTTCCGCCGGGTCGCGGATCAGCCTCGACAGCAGTCGATTCAGCTTGCGCTGGTACTTGGATACCAGCAGACCGAATGCCTGCTTGTCGCCGCGCTGAACACGCTCGACGAGTTGCTGATCGAGTTCCCGATCGCTCATGGGTTCCTGTTGATTCCGGGGAATTCAAAAATTCGAAGATCCCGGATTATAAGCGAGCGGGACAATCCATCAGCAGAAATCGAAGACACTGGAACTGACAGGGTCGGGTGGAAATAGTTCAGGCATGAGGAGCTTCGTCGCCAGGGCCCGACGATCCGCGCGCGCCCGGCGGCCTGTCACCGCATGCTATATTTCCTTCCCCGCAAATCCCGCCCGAGCGACATCTTGCTGAAACAGTACGACGTACTCATTCTTGGCAGCGGCACCGCCGGCCAGTCGATGGCCCTCCGCCTGGCGGACCGCCTGCGTGTGGCGCTCGTGACCAAGCGCGAACTCGCAGACAGCGCGAGCAACTGGGCGCAGGGCGGCATCGCCGCGGTGCTCGACAACACGGACAGCATCGAAGCCCACATCCAGGACACCTTCGTCGCCGGTGCAGGCCTTTGCAACCCGCAATCGACACGCTTCGTGGTCGAGAACGGCAAGCGCGCGATCGAGTGGCTGATCGACCGCGGCGTGCCCTTCACCCGCGAAGCCGACTCCCAGCTCGGCTACCACCTCACCCGCGAAGGCGGCCACTCGCATCGACGCATCATCCATGCGGCCGACGCAACCGGCGCCGCGGTGCAGGCCACGCTCGGCGACCATGTGCGCCGGCACCCGAACATCGACATCTTCGAGCACCACATCGCGGTCGACCTGATCACCGGTGACAAGCTCGGCCAGCCGGGCGCAGGCTGCCTCGGCGCCTACGTGCTCGACATCGAGGGCGAGCGCGTGCTCACCTTCGCCGCGCGCAACACCGTGATCGCAACCGGCGGAACGGGCAAGGTGTACCTGTATACGACCAACCCCGACGTCGCCACCGGCGACGGCGTCGCGATGGCCTGGCGTGCCGGTTGCCGCGTGGGCAACATGGAGTTCATCCAGTTCCACCCCACCTGCCTCTACCACGCGCAGGCCAAGTCCTTCCTGATCTCCGAGGCGGTGCGCGGCGAGGGCGGGCTGCTCAAGCTGCCCGACGGCACCCGCTTCATGCCCGATCACGACCCGCGCGAGGAGCTCGCCCCGCGCGACATCGTCGCGCGCGCGATCGACTTCGAGATGAAGAAGCGCGGCATCGACTGCGTGTACCTGGACATCAGCCACAAACCCGCCGACTGGCTGCGCGGCCACTTCCCCAACATCCACGCCCGTTGTCTCGAGCTCGGCATCGACATCACGAAGGAACCGATCCCGGTCGTACCGGCGGCGCACTATTCCTGCGGCGGCATCATGACCGACCTCGCCGCGCGCACCGACGTTCCCGGGCTCTACGCCGTGGGCGAGTCGGCGTGCACCGGACTGCACGGCGCCAACCGCCTGGCGAGCAACTCGCTGCTCGAGTGCCTGGTCTTCGGCGAGGCTGCCGCGGAGGACATCCTCTCCAAGGAGAACACGCCTGCGCCGGTGCTGCCCGACTGGGACGAGAGCCGCGTCACCGACGCCGACGAGGAGGTGGTGATCTCGCACAACTGGGCGGAGCTGCGTCGCTTCATGTGGGACTACGTCGGCATCGTGCGCACCAACAAGCGCCTGCGTCGCGCCCAGCACCGCATCCGCCTGCTGTCGCGCGAGATCCACGAGTTCTATTCGAACTTCCGCGTCAGCAACGATCTGATCGAGCTGCGCAACCTGGTGACCACCGCCGACCTGATCGTGCGCTGCGCGCTCAAGCGCAAGGAGAGCCGTGGACTGCACCACTCGCGCGACTTTCCCGAGACCCTGCCGAAGGCGCGCGACACCGTCCTTCGCCCGCAAGCACCCCGGCCCCGCAAGGGCTGAACAGCCGCGCAGGCCCTGCCCTGCCCTGACGCGGGCCGTCGCAGTGCGGTCGCTTCAGGGCGCGGTGTTCCCTGGCGGCACGCGCCCGGCACGGTGGCGCAACCAGACCCTGAGCAGTCGAAAGCTGCCTGCCGACAGATTGTCGGGTACGAGGAACAGTCTTCGCACGCGCGATGCTTCAGCCTCGGCCGCTGACTGCGCCACCGGATCCAGCGCGAACCACGCCGCCATCGGCAACACCACCCGCGAATCCGCGCGCACCCGGTACAGGCCACCGGTTCCTCCGGGCTCCCTCGACAACTCGAGTGCGCCATCGCCCTCCAGCCACACCGTGCAGCCTTCCAGACCGGCCTGCGTGCGCAGGCCGCGCAACAGCGACACCAGCAGCGAACCCCAGGCGCCAGCGGCGATCAGCCCATCCACGCCTCCGCCTCCCCACTCGCGGAAAGCCGGGACATGAAAAAGCGCCAGTGCGGCCGCGACATGCACGACCCACACCGACGCTTTTATTGTGCTCGAGCCGCGCAGCTTCAGTTCGATCGGGAACCGCATGCCGCGCCGCCGCGCAGACGGATCAGACCCGGCGGAAGACCAGGGTGCCGTTGGTTCCGCCGAAGCCGAAGTTGTTCTTCAGGGCCACATCGATCTTCATCTCGCGAGCGACGTTGGCGCAGTAGTCCAGGTCACACTCGGGATCCTGCTCGAAGAGATTGATCGTCGGTGGCGAGACCTGGTGATGCACCGCGAGGGCGGTAATGACCGACTCCAGACCGCCGGCGCCACCGAGCAGGTGGCCGGTCATCGACTTCGTCGAGTTCACCACCAGCTTCTTCGCGGCATCCACGCCGAAGGCGAGCTTGATCGCGTCGGTCTCGTTCTTGTCGCCGAGCGGGGTCGAGGTGCCGTGCGCGTTGAGGTAGTGCACCTGATCGACGCTGACGCCGGCATCCTTCATGGCGTTGACCATGCTGCGGCGCGGACCGTCGGTGTCGGGTGCGGTCATGTGGTAGGCGTCGCCGCTCATGCCGAAGCCGGCAATCTCGGCGTAGATCCTTGCGCCACGGCGCTTGGCGTGCTCGTACTCCTCGAGCACCATCACGCCGGCGCCCTCGCCGAGAACGAAGCCGTCACGCCCCTTGTCCCACGGACGGCTGGCGGTGGCGGGATCGTCGTTGCGGGTCGACAGCGCCTTGGCGGAGCCGAAGCCGCCGATGGCAAGGTTGGTCACGGTGGACTCGGCGCCGCCGCACACCATCACGTCCGCGTCACCGTAACCGATCATGCGCGCGCCCATGCCGATCGCGTGCAGGCCGGTGGTGCAGGCGGTGACGACCGCGAGGTTGGGCCCCTTCATGCCGAACATGATCGACAGGTTGCCCGAGATCATGTTGATGATGGTGCCCGGAATGAAGAAGGGCGAGATCTTGCGTGGACCGCCACCGAGGAAGTCGTTGTGCGTATCCTCGATCATCGGCAGTCCGCCGATGCCCGAGCCGATGTTGATGCCGATGCGGTCGGCGTTGGCCTCGGTGACCTCGATGCCGGAGTCACGGATCGCCTGGATGCCCGCCGCCATGCCGTAATGGATGAAGACATCCATGCGGCGCGCCTCCTTGGGCGACAGGTAGGCGGACACGTCGAAATCCTTCACCTCGCCGGCGATGCGGGAAGCGAAGTTGCTCGCGTCGAAACGGGTGATCGGACCGATGCCGCTCTTGCCGGCGATCAGGTTGGACCAGGCTTCGGTGACAGTATTGCCGACAGGCGAGATCACGCCCAGACCGGTGACGACGACTCTACGACGCGACACAGGCGACTCCGTTGAAATCGTTGGGGAAATTCAGACCTGTCCGCTTGCCGCTGCGATGCGCGGTAACGCGGACAGGGGACGCGCAGAATGCGCGCGGGTTACTTCTTGAGGTGGGCGTTGACGTAGTCGATCGCCTGCTGGACGGTGGTGATCTTCTCGGCCTCTTCGTCCGGGATCTCGCACTCGAACTCTTCTTCCAGCGCCATGACCAGCTCCACGGTGTCCAGCGAATCCGCGCCCAGATCATCGACGAACGAAGACTCGGTCTTGATCTCCGATTCGTTCACGCCAAGTTGCTCAGCGACGATCTTCTTGACGCGCTGTTCGATGTTCTCCATGAACCAACTCCTTCCTGAGGGTGACAGGTGAATGTAAAAAGCCGGCGTATTCTACCAAAACGCCGCAGAACCGCTATCCCGACGCGAATCAGGACATGTACATGCCGCCATTGACGTGCAGGGTGGTGCCCGTCACGTAGGCGGCAGCGGGGGAAGCGAGGAACGCGACGGCGCCGGCAATTTCTTCCGGACGGCCGAGGCGACCCAGCGCGATGTTGCCGAGCAGGGCGTCGCGCGCGGCCTCGGGCAGCGCGCGCGTCATGTCGGTGTCGATGAAACCGGGGGCGACGCAATTGACCGTGATGTTGCGGCTGCCGAGCTCGCGCGCGAGCGCGCGCGTCATGCCTGCCACGCCCGCCTTGGCCGCCGCGTAGTTGGCCTGCCCCGGGTTTCCGGAGCTGGCCACCACCGAGGTGATGTTGATGATGCGGCCGTTGCGGGCCTTCATCATGCCGCGCATCACCAGCTTGCTCATGCGGAAGACGGCGCGCAGGTTGGTGTCCAGCACCGCATCCCAGTCCTCGTCCTTCATGCGCATCGCGAGGTTGTCGCGGGTGATGCCGGCGTTGTTGACCAGGATGCCGACGGCGCCGAAGCGCTTCTCGACCTCGCCGAGCAGCGCTTCGCAGGCGGCGGCGTCGGTCACGTTCAGCGCCATGCCGGCACCCTGGATGCCGGCGTCGGCGAGCGCCTTGCCGATGTCGGCGGCGCCGGACTCGGAGGTGGCGGTGCCGACCACCGTGGCGCCGAGGCGGCCGAGTTCGAGCGCCACCGCGCGGCCGATGCCCCGCGACGCGCCGGTGACCAGGGCGACCTGGCCTTCGAGCGAGAAACTCATGTCTTACCTCACCGCCGCAATGGCTTGTTCCAGGCTCGCCGCGTCGTGCGCCGAACCCCCTTCGACTTCCTTGGCGATGCGCTTGGTCATGCCGGCGAGCACCTTGCCCGGGCCGCACTCGATGACGTGGCTCATGCCGCGCGCGGCCATGGCCTGCACGAGCTCGATCCAGCGCACCGGCGAATAGGCCTGGCGCACGAGGGCATCACGAATCTTTTCGGGATCATCGTACACCGCGACGTCGACGTTGTTGATGACGTCGATTTCCGGCTTGACGATGCTCACCCCGGCGAGGCGCTCGGCAAGCCGCTCGGCCGCCGGGCGCATCAACGCGCAGTGGAAGGGAGCGGACACGGGCAGCAGCACGGCACGCTTGGCACCCTTGGCCTTGGCGATCTCGCTCGCGCGCTCCACCGCCGCCTTGGCGCCGGCGATCACGATCTGGCCAGGGGCGTTGAGGTTGGCCGCCTCGACGACTTCGCCCTGCGCAGCCTCGGCGCAGGCGGCATGCACCGCGTCGGGCTCCAGGCCCATCACCGCGGCCATCGCCCCTTCGCCCGCAGGCACGGCCTCCTGCATCGCCTGCGCGCGGAAGCGCACCAGCGGCACGGCGTCCTTGAAGGCCATCGCACCCGCAGCGACGAGCGCCGAGTATTCGCCCAGGCTGTGCCCGGCCACCACGGCCGGCTTCGGCCCACCTGCGGCCAGCCAGGCGCGCCACGCCGCCACGCCGGCGGTCAGCATCAGCGGCTGGGTGTTGACGGTGAGCGCGAGGCGCTCGGCGGGGCCGTCGCAGACCATCGCCCAGAGGTCCTCGCCGAGCGCCTCGGAGGCTTCCGCAAAGGTGTCACGGATGACGGCGGACTCGCCGTAGGCGGCCATCATGCCGACCGACTGCGAACCCTGGCCGGGAAAAACCAGCGCAAACGCCATGCTGTTCTCCGCTTGTATCAAAGGTGGGAAATCGGGGAAAGGAAACTCAGAAATCGATCAGGGCGGCGCCCCAGGTGAAGCCGCCGCCGACGCCCTCGACCACGATGCGGTGCCCCGGACGCAGTTGCCCGGTACGCACCGCCTCGTCGAGCGCGAGCGGAATCGACGCCGCCGAGGTGTTGCCGTGGTGGTCGAGCGTGGTGACCACGCGCTCCATCGGCACGCCGAGCCGCTTCGCGGTCGCCTGGATGATGCGGATGTTGGCCTGGTGCGGGATCAGCCAGTCGATGCTGGACGCCTCCACGCCGGCTGCATCGAGCACCTCGTTGGCGACGTCGCCGAGCACCTTGACCGCGAACTTGAACACGGCCTGGCCATCCATGCGCAGGAAGGGGTCGCCGATCACCTGGCCGGAGGCCACGCCGCCGGGCACGCACAGGATGGGGTGATGGCTGCCGTCCGCGTGCAGCGCCGAGGCGAGGATGCCGGGATGCTCCGAGGCCTCGAGCACGACCGCGCCCGCACCGTCGCCGAACAGCACGCAGGTGGCACGATCGGACCAGTCGAGGATGCGCGAGAACACCTCTGCGCCGATCACCAGCGCGCGCTTGTGGCTGCCCGAGCGGATGAACTTCTCGGCAACGCTGAGCGCATAGATGAAGCCGCTGCAAACCGCCTGCACGTCGAAGGCCGCGCCGCCGTTGCGGATGCCGAGCTTGGACTGCACCAGGGCGGCGGTGCTGGGAAAGATGTAGTCGGGCGTCGAGGTGGCGACGATGATGAGGTCGATGTCCTCGGCCTCGCAGCCGGCGGCCTCGATCGCGCGCTCGGCGGCGACGCGGGCGAGATCGCTCGCGCCGGTGTCGGCGGCGGCCAGGTGGCGGCTGCGGATGCCCGAGCGGCTCACGATCCACTCGTCCGACGTCTCGATGCCGCGCTTGACCAGATCGTCGTTGCTGACCGGCTCGCCTGGCAGATAGCTGCCCGTACCGGCAATCCGTGCGTAGATCATGCGTTCACCTCGTTCATGCTCGCCATGCGTTCGGAGATGCGCTCGATGAGCCGGTTCGACGCCGCCTCGGCCGCACGCGAGAGTGCATTGCCGAAGGCGAGCACGTCGGCCGAGCCATGGCTCTTGAGCACCACGCCGCGCAGGCCGAGCAGCGGCGCACCATTGTAAAGACGATGATCGACCCGCTTCTTGAAGCGCTTGAGCACGGGCATCGCCGCCACCGCCAGCAACTTGGTGAACAGCGTGCGCTTGAACTCCTGCTTCAGGAATGCTCCGACCATCTGTGCCAGGCCCTCGGAGGTCTTGAGCGCGACGTTGCCGACGAAGCCGTCGCAGACGACCACATCGACGGTGCCCTCGTAGATGTCGTTGCCCTCGACGTTGCCGTGGAAGTTGAGACCGCTGTTGCGCAGCAGATCCCCCGCCTCCTTGACGACGTCGTTGCCCTTGATGACCTCTTCGCCGATGTTGAGCAGGCCGACGCTGGGACGATCCTTGTGCTCGATCGCGGCAACGAGCATGGCGCCCATCACGCCGAACTGGAGCAGGTGCTCGGCGCTGCAATCGACGTTGGCGCCGAGGTCGAGCACGTAGGTGTGCCCCTTCATCGACGGCAGCACGGTGGCGATCGCGGGGCGGTCGATGCCCGGCAGGGTCTTCAGCACGAAGCGCGAGATCGCCATCAGCGCGCCGGTGTTGCCCGCCGAGACGGCCGCGTTCGCCTCGCCTGCCTTGACGAGGTCCACCGCGACCCGCATCGACGAGTCCTTC
>Ga0209200_1003970_pt1 | contig 12374 bp, 10 predicted proteins | sample AD_UKC033_MetaG_FD_184406 | JGI IMG/M metagenome (GOLD analysis project Ga0209200, IMG submission 184406) | Active sludge microbial communities of municipal wastewater-treating anaerobic digesters from USA - AD_UKC033_MetaG (SPAdes) (version 2) | ecosystem: Engineered > Bioreactor > Anaerobic >...
GCGCCGAATACGGGATGTTGCCGTCGTCGTTCTTCACCGTGCCGACCAATCGATTCGCCTCCGTAGGGGATTACGGGCGATGGTTGCACAAAATGCACGGGCGGGGGCGTGGAGGTTTTGGGGGAAGGGGGGAGGTTGCTGCATCAGGATCTGACCATTGCTCACATCCGCCGGTGGAGTTGCCGCCGTCTCACGCGCGCGTTGTCTTCGCGCCCTGCGGCGCTCGTGCAGAAGCGGTCGTGGCTGGATGCACCTGTAGGAGCAGCGGCCGCCGCGAATCTGGCGGTGCAGTGCTCTCAGCGGGCGTGGTCGCGTGACGGCGAGGCCGCGTTCGCGCCTGCCGGCGCTCCTTCTATGAGGCCTCCGTTGTCAACCCTCTCCGGTTTTCGGTTTTTACCCCGGAACGGGGTCAAGGGGTCGTTAGGCTCGTGCAGGGTCGTCGGTCCGGCCACACCGGGCCGACGACCTTGCAAGACCGCCTGTCTGTTCTGTTCGACATCGTTTCCTCCTCGCGCCTGCCCACCGTGTTGCGGTCCATCGTGCTGCGCACATCGTCGATGCAAGGTCCATTGGTCGATTCATCGCGTGAGAGGACTGAGCCTGTCACCACCTTCTATCCGTACCGCGCCCCTTCGGGCTGCGGTGACCTAAAACTGCATACGCCCGCAGGCGGCAGTCCGACCAATCGTGTGCGGTGCCCCTTCTACAAGGTCGGTGCATTCATGCACCCAGGAGCGCCTCGGGCAACCGCGAAACCTTCTTCAACCTGTGCTCGCACGCATCGACCGTTCCACTGGGCCTGCGTTGCGGATTTCCCTCCGTCTAGCTCAATCGTGCTTCATGCATCCATCGTCCCGCCTCACGCCTTGGCCGGCTTGAGCCGGGCGCCCGTGGGGACCTCGCCCGTTTGCAGGTAGCGCCACAGCGCCACCAGCAGCTTGCGTGCCACCGCCACGATCCCCACCCGCTTGTGGCGTTTGCTCGTGCCGGCAAAGCGCTCGGCGTACCATCGGCTGAGCGCGCTGTCGGGCTGGTGGCGCAACCACAGCCACGCGATCTCGACCGCCAGCGCCCGCACCCGCCGGTTGCCCGCCTTGCTGATGCCCTGCTCGCGCTGCATCTGACCGCTCGCGTACGGCGTGCCCGTCAGCCCGGCCAGGGCGCCCACCTCCTTGCCGTTCTTGAACTGTCTCCAGCCGAAGAACTCCATCACGAACACCCACGCCGCCACCGAACCGATCCCCTTGAACTGGCGCAGCGCCTGCACCATCGCCATCACCCCGCCCACCTCGGCCGCCTCGCGCACGCGCCGCTCCTGCTCCTTCTCGATCGCCTGGATCTGCTCCTGCACCATCGCCAAGCGCTCACTCTCGCGACGCACCTGCGCCATCAGGTCGGCCGGCAGTGCACGACCGTCGTGGCGCGTCAGCCCCATCAGATAACCGGCCCACTTCTTGCCGCCGACCTGCTCGACCCGCACCCCTTGGGCAAACAGCAAGGCCTTGATCCGCAACACATGGCCCGTGCGCTCCTTCTTGAGCCGCTCGAGTTCGCGGTGCAGTAGCCGGCCTTCCTCGTCCTGCTCCGACGGAACCTTCACCACCTTCCAAACCCCAAATTCGCCCGCGTGGTACTGGCGCAGCTTCGACAGCAGCGACAGCAGATCCACCCGATCCGTCTTCGTCCGACGCGCCTGACGGCTCACCTCGATGCTCGCCGGATCCACCACCACGTTCTCCACCCCCCAGCCCTCGAGTAGCCGGTGCAGCCAGAACCCGTCGCGGCCCGCTTCGTAGCAGCAGCGCACCACCGCCCCTTCGGGCACGCCCAGCTTCTGCATCGCCTCCTCGAGCGCCTGGCGCAGTCCGCCCACCTCGCCCCCTTTCACGTTCTTGATCCGCCGTTTGCCCTGGTATTCGAAGCCGACCTTCCACGTCGACTTGCTCAGTTCCAGTGCCATGTACAACACCCCAGCCAATCCACTATCGTTCGTTTGAAGGGCCATCTGTGCCATCTCTTCCTCCTGTTCTCCCGCGCAACGGGTTCAGCTGGAGAGAGCGTGGATGGTCCTTCATAGTTTCTACAGGAACCATCACGCGGCCCCGAGGCACGGGCGGCGGAAGCGGCGACGGCCTTTGCAGGAGCGGCGGCAGCCGCGAACAGGGCGTTCCGACACGGGACGCGCGTGCCCGCATGCAGACCGCCACCATCCATGCAGCGCGAGACTTGCGGCTACAATCGACCGCTCACGCATCCCCGGCCGTGCCCCGATGACTCCTCCCGAACGCCCCCTGCTGAGCCAGGCCAGCCGTCCGCTCACCATCGACATCCCCGCGGTGAACGAACGCGGCGAGACGGTGCCGACCTCGATCGCCGGCGAGCACCCGCTCACCCTCTACGTCGACAAGCGCGAGATCGTCACGCTGATGACGCTCGGCGCCGCACCCGAGGCGCTCGCCATCGGCTGGCTGCGCAACCAGCGCCTGGTGCGCAGCCTCGACGAGATCGCCGCCGTGCAGGTGGACTGGGAGACCGACGCGGTTGTCGTCACCACCCGCGCCGGCATGCAGGACGCCGAGCGCAAGCTCGGCAGCCGCACCGTCACCACCGGCTGCGGGCAGGGCACGGTGTTCGGCGGGCTGATGGACGAGATCGACCAGGTGCGCCTGCCGCACGACCGCCACCTCCGCCAATCCACGCTCTACGCCCTCATGGACGCCGTGCGCCACCACGAGTCCATCTACAAGCAGGCCGGCGCCGTGCACGGCTGCGCGCTCGCCCGGGCCACGCCCGGCGGCTGCGAGATCCTGATGTTCTTCGAGGACGTCGGCCGCCACAACGCGGTGGACGCGATCGCTGGCCAGATGTGGCTCGACGCCCTCGACGGCGCCGACAAGATCTTCTACACCACCGGCCGGCTCACCTCCGAGATGGTGATCAAGACCGCGCAGATGGGCATTCCCTTCCTCGTCTCGCGCTCCGGCCTCACCCACATGGGCTGGCAGATCGCACAGAAGATCGGCCTCACCATGATCGGCCGCGCCCAGGGCAAGCACTACCTGCTGTTTTCCGGCGCGGACCGCTTCGAGCGCGACTGCAGCGCGCCCACACACGAAGACGAGACCACCCCACGATGAACCCAACCACCTCCCCCCGCCCCGCCGACCGCCGCATCACCGGGGTGCTGCTCGCCGGCGGCCAGGGCAGCCGCATGGGCGGCGTGGACAAGGGCCTGGTCGAGCTCGCCGGGCGGCCGATGGCGGCACACGCGCTGGCGCGCCTCGCCCCCCAGGTCGACGAGCTGATCATCAACGCCAACCAGAACCCGTCGGCGTGGCAGGCCTTCGGTCATCCGGTGTTCGGCGACGACATCGGCGGCTTCGCCGGCCCGCTCGCCGGCCTGCACGCGGCGCTCGTGCGCGCCCGCCACCCGCTCGTGGTGACCGCGCCCTGCGACTCGCCCTTCCTCCCCGCCGACCTCGTCGAGCGCCTCGCCACCGCCTTGCACGCCGCAGGCGCCCAGCTCGCGGTGGCCAAGACCTTCGACCAGGCGCATCCGGTGTTCTGCCTGTGCCGGCGCGATCTCGCCGAGCACCTCGGCACCTTCCTCGCCGGCGGCGGCCGCAAGATCGACCGCTGGTACGGCAGCCTGAAGGTGGTCGAGGTCGCCTTCGACGACGAGGAGGCCGCCTTCCGCAACATCAACACCCGCGACGAGCTCGCCGCGGCGGCGAAGGACCTGCCGGCCGGCGCCGCCTGAGCCGGCGCGCGCACGCCGATGCCGGCCCGCAAGACACCGCCCATCTCGCCTGCGGCAGCAGCCTGCCCCGCTGACCCGCACGACGCGTCCATCCCGCCCGGTGCGGAACATACGACGCCCGCAAGCTTCTTCGCGACACAGGGAATGGCGGAACGGACGCCCGCCGGCCTCCCCGGCCCCTGCCTCGACACGCGCGAGGCGGCCGCCTTCCTGCACCTCAACGAGAAGAAGCTCTACGAGCTCGCCAAGAACGGCGAGCTCCCCGCCGCGCGCGTGGGTGGAAAGTGGCTGTTTCCGCGCGCCCTGCTGGAGGAGTGGCTGCTCGAACAGGCGCACGGCGGCGCACTCAGCGACCGTCTGCTCATCACCGGCAGCGACGATCCGCTGCTGTCAGCCACCGTGGCTGCGCTCGCGCCGGCGCTCGGCGCCGAGGCCTTCGTCGCCTACAGCCCCACCGGGACCCTGGCCGGACTGGAGCTGCTCGCCCGCCGCCGCGCCAACGTGTGCGCCCTGCACTGGGGCGGTGTCGAGCACAGCGTCCAGCAGCACGCCATGCTGCTGCGCCGCTTCGGCCCGCACCGCAAGTGGGCGCTGGTGCGCCTGGCGCTGCGCGAGCAGGGGGTGATCCTGCGCCGCGGCCTGCAGGTCGACGGCATCGAGACGCTCGCCGCCTTCGACTACCGCTGGGCGATGCGCCAGCCCGGCGCGGGCTCGGCGCACTTCCTCGAATCCGCCCTCGCCGGCCGCGGCTTCTCCGCCGCCGACTGCAGCGCGGTCGCGACCGCCCACACCGAGCGCGAGGCCGCCGCCGTGGTCGCGCGCGAGGACGCCGACTGCGCGCCCGGCACGCGCGCCGCGGCCACCGAGTTCGGGCTGGGCTTCCTGCCCCTGGGCTGGGAGGCCTTCGACCTCGCGCTGCCACGCGAGATCCTCTTCCGCCGCCTGTTCCAGGACCTGCTCTCCGCCTGCGCCAGCCCGTCGGCCCGCGCCCTCGCCCAGCGCCTCGGCGGCTACGACCTGGCACCGCTGGGCAAGATCATCGGCCTGGACTGAGCCACCGCCGAAGACCGCTCGGGGGGGCGCGATCGGACGACGCCCCGGCGATGGGCGCCGTCCGCAACACGGACCGCCGCTTCGCGCCGGCCGGCGCGAACGCGGTGAGTTCCCGTCACCCGCGTCGCCTGCGGCACGGCCGTCTTCGCGGCTGCCGCCGCTCCTACGGAGACCGTCGCCGCTGCCGCGGCCCGTGCCTTGGGGGCGCGTGATGTCTCATGTAGGAGCGCCGGCAGGCGCGAATGCAGCGCGGGAGCAGGAACCCGGGTCCTTGCCGGACCACCCCGTCCGCGGCTACCGCCGCGCCTACCGGGCGGAGCGGGCGCCGGTGCGCAGCCCGAGGTGCTCGACGATGAAATCCGCCACCGCCTCGGGATCGTTGATGTCGAGCCGGGGGAGCGCACTCTCCACAGGCATGTCGGTCGCCAACGCGACGATCCAGGGATCGTGCGGATGCAGCAGGGGCTCGCCGACCACGCTGCGCCAGACCTCGATCTTTGGAATCGCCGCGCGCTTGAAGCCCTCGACCAGCACCAGGTCGCACGGCCCGAGGTGGCCGAGCAGCTCGTCGAGGCCGGCCTCCGGCGCGCCGCGCAGCTCGCGCGTCAGCGACCAGCGCTGGTCCGAGCTCACCATGACCTCGCGGCAGCCGGCCTGGCGATGGCGCCAGGAGTCCTTGCCGGCATGGTCGATATCGAAGCTGTGGTGGGCGTGCTTGACCAGCGACACCACCAGGCCGCGCGCGCTCAGCGCCGCGATCACCTGCTCGACCAGCGTCGTCTTGCCGCTGCCGGACCAGCCGGCGAAACCCATCACTTTCATGTCGCTTCCGTTTGTCCTGTTCCGTCTTCCCGTCCGCCGGGCGGCGGCGCGGGATCCTTGCGATACACCGGCTCGGCGAGCAGGCTCACCGTGAAGGCCGCGCCCTCGCCGGGCGCGCTGTCCACCTCGATGCGGCCGCCGTAGCGCTCGACCAGGGTGTGGCTGATCGACAGCCCCAGCCCGGTGCCCTGGCGCTTCTTGGTGGTGAAGAAGGGGTCGAAGATGCGCGCCAGGTCCTCGGCGCGGATGCCGCCGCCGGTGTCGCGCACGGTGATGCGCACGCCGCGTGCATCGCGCACCGGGTCGCGGTCGACCGTTTCCAGCGTCAGCGTGCCGCCGGCCGGCATGGCCTGCACGGCATTGACGATGAGGTTGATCAGCACCTGCTGCAGCTCCTGCAGGTTGATCTGCACCCGGCCGCTGGCGCCGAGGCGCTGCACCACCTTCACCTCGGCGCGCGCCAGATGCTGGCGCGTCAGCACCAGGCAGTCGGCGAGCGCGGCATTGACGTCGACGTCCTCGACGTAGCCGGCGAACTCGTCCGGGCGGGCGAACTGCAGCAGCTTGGTGACGATCAGGCGGATGCGCCCGACCTGCTCGTGGATCAGGCGGATCTCGTTGGCCACCGGCTGCGCCGCCGGGCCGAGTTCCTCGCGCAGCAGGTCGAGGTTGCCCTGGATCACCGCGGTCGGGTTGCTGATCTCGTGTGCGACGCCGGCGGTGAGCTCGCCGATCGCGGCGAGCTTCTCGCTCATCACCAGGCGGTGCTGCGCTGCACGCAGCTCTTCGTTGGCCGCGGCGAGGTCGGCGGTGCGCTCGGCGACCTTGCGGTCCAGCGAGGCGTTGAGCGCCTGCAGCTCGGCACGCCGCGCGGCCTGCTCTTCGAGCAGATGGTCGAAGGCCGTGGCCAGGCGGCCGAGCTCGTCGCGGCTGGCGACGTCGCCGACACGCGCATGCTCGTCGCCGGCGTCGATGCGACCGATGGTGGCGTGCATGCGCTCGATCGGGCGGAAGATGCCGCGCGCCCAGAACAGCGTCAGCAGCGCGCCCGCGGCACTCACCAGCAGCGCGAGCGCGCCGACCACGAGCAGGGCCGTGCGCTTGGCGGCGCGGAAGGGGGCCTCGAGGAAGCCGACGTAGAGCATGCCGACGCGCTCGCCGCGGCTGTCCATCACCGGCTCGTAGGCGGACACGTACCAGTCGTTGACCACGAACGCGGTCTCCAGCCAGGTGCGCCCATGGTCGAGCACATGCGCGCGCACCTCGTCCGACGCGCGCGTGCCGAGCGCGCGCGCGCCCTCGAACAGGCGCACGTTGGTGGCGATGCGCACATCGTCGACGAAGAGCGTGGCGGTGCCCTCGCTGCCCTCGGGCAGGCTGCCCTCGCGGTAGACGATGGCGTTGAGCGTGTCGACGAAGTCGAGGTTGCCGTTGAGCAGCACGCCGCCTTCGAGCACCGCGACCAGATTGCCCGCGGCGTCGAGCACCGGGGCCGCGGCGTGCACGACCAGTCCGCGCTCTTCCTCGGGACGCGGATCGGGCCGCGCGCGCGGAGTCGCCACCAGGGCGAGGCGGGCGCGCTCGCGCAGCCCGACGTCGATCGCCGCGAGCTCGGCGGCAGCGAAGCGCTCGACGACGCTGCCGCCGCGAGCGCCGATGGCCCGCTGCACGACGCTCCAGTCGCTGCGCGCGCTGCCTGCCGCCATCGCGGTCGAGGAGTGCAGCACACGGCCGTTCACATCGAGCAGGTTGAGGAAGTCGAGCGCGAGCCCGCCCTTGCGCGCGCCGAGCAGCGCCGCGACCGCCTCCGGCGTCTCGTGCGCCAGGGACTGCGCGAGCGCGTGCGACCCGGCGAGCGCCTGCACGCGGCTGCCGACGCCGTCGATCACGCGCTCGAAGTAGCCGTGCGCGGTCGCCAGGTCGCTGGCGACGCGCGATACCATCAGGCGGTGGTAGTAGACCTCGCCCCAGTACCACAGCAGGCCCATGATCAGCGGGAAGCCGAGCATCAGCGGCGCGAGCACGAGGGCGAGCAGCTTGGCGCGGACGGAGCCGCGCAGGCGTTCGGCGAGGCTCATCGCCACGCCCCCGCGCAAGCGCCTGCCGTGCGGCGCGACCTGCCCGCCCCGACCCTCGCCACGCTCAGGCCCGCCGCTCCGCGCGCGTTGCCGCGGCGTCCTCGAGCGCCCACTCGGCAAACTTGCGCTCGAGCGTCTTGCGCGAGACACCGAGCCGGCGCGCGGCCTCGGTCTTGTTGCCCTCGCAGGCCGCGGTCACGCGCTCGATGTGGCGGCGCTCGACCTCGGCCAGGCTCAGCTCCAGCTCGCCCGCCGGCGTCGGCGCGGCAGTGGGCGCCGCGCTCGGCTGCGGCGGGAAACAGCCCAGGATCAGCGAGCGCTCGACGTAGTTGCGCAGCTCGCGCACGTTGCCCGGCCAGGAATAGCCGGCCAGCCGGCTCACCACCTCGTGCGACAGCGGCAGCGGCGGCACGCCGAGCTGGACGGCGAGCTGCTGCATGAAGTGGCGCATCAGCTCGGGGATGTCCTCCGCCCGGGCGCGCAGCGGCGGCAGGGCGATATCCACCACGGCGAGCCGGTAGTAGAGGTCCTCGCGGAAGCGTCCGGCGCGCACCTCGGCAGCGAGGTCGCGATTGGAGGCGGCGATGATGCGCACGTCCACCGGCAGCTCGCGCTCGGAGCCGACCGGACGCAGCTTGCGCTCCTCGAGCACGCGCAGCAGCCGGGTCTGCATCGCCAGCGGCAGCTCGCTGATCTCGTCGAGGAAGAGCGTGCCGCCGTGGGCGTAGTAGAACAGGCCATTGCGGCTCTCGCTGGCACCGGTGAAGGCGCCCTTGACGTGGCCGAAGAGCTCGCTCTCGATCAGCTCGGAGGCGATCGCCGCGCAGTTGAGCGGCACGAAGGGGCGCTGCGCGCGCGGGCTGGTCTGGTGCAGGGCGCGCGCCACCACCTCCTTGCCGGTACCGGACTCGCCCAGCAGCAGCACCGTGCTCGGCATCTGTCCGACGCGGCGCACCAGCGCGCGCAGTTGCTCCATCGCGGGCGAATGGCCGATCAGCCCGGTGGGTTCGGCGCCCAGGCCGGCGAGTTCGCGGCGCAGCACGAAGTTCTCGCGCGCGAGGCCGGCGCGCTCGAAGCAGCGCTTGATCGAATTGAGGATCTGGTCGACGCGGAAGGGCTTGAGGATGAAGTCCGAGGCGCCGCCGCGCAGGGCGTCGATCGCGGTCTCCATGTCGGCGAAGGCGGTGATCAGGATCACGTCGCCGGCGTAGCCGTGCTCGCGCAGCTCGTGCAGCCACTCGATGCCCGACTTGCCGGGCAGGGCGATGTCGAGCACGAGCAGGTCGAAGTGCAGCCGCGCCATCAGCGCCGCGGCGTGCTCGGCATCGGCGGCCGACTGCACCATGCCGCAGCGGCGCGCGAGCGTGCGCTCGAGGAAGTTGCGCATGCCCTCCTCGTCGTCCACCACCAGCACCGAGTGCGCCGGCCAGTCGTAGTCGGCGAGCTCCACCGGGCGCGCAGGCGCGATGCCCTCCCCCGGCGCCGCGCCCGCCCCTGCTGCGGCCGCCCCGCAGTCTCCGCCGTGAGGTTTCGCGACCATGCTCAGAAGGGCTTCAGCACCACGAGGAACACCACCACGAACAGCACCAGCACGGGGATCTCGTTGAAATAGCGGTACCACACGTGGCTGCGCGTGTTGCGTCCTTCGGCGAAGGCGCGCATCAGGCGGCCGCAATACAGGTGGTAGGCGATCAGGAACACCACCAGCAGGGTCTTCGCGTGCAGCCAGCCACCTGCGAAGCCGTAGCCGAACCACAGCCACAGGCCGAGGCCCACGGCGAGGATGCCGAGCGGGGTCATGAAGCGGTAGAGCTTCATCTCCATCATGGCCAGGCGATCGCGGGTGGCGGCGTCCTCGACCATGGCGTGGTTGACGAAGAGGCGCGGCAGGTAGAAGAGGCCGGCAAACCAGCTCACGACGAAGACGATGTGAAAGGCCTTGAGGGTCAGCATGCGGGGAAGGGCTCCAGGTTCGATCGAAGAGGGTGTCTTGCGGTGCCGCGGCTCAGGCGGCGGGGACGGTCGCGGCTCGCAGCCCGTCGGCCACCGTCGGATAGCGCAAGCGCAGGCGCAGTTCCCGCTTCAGGCGGCGGTTGTCGAGGCGGCGCGACTCGCTCATGAAGGACAGCGTGAGCGGCGACAGGTGGTGGACGATCTCGGCGCGCGCCATGCGCGGCGGCCGCGCCAGGCCGAAGCGCTCGGCGACCGCGTCGAAGTATTCGCCCATGCGCAGGCCGGAGTCGTCGCTGGCGTTGTAGGCCCGCCCGGGACCGGCGCGGAACAGCGCCAGGCAGGCGATGCGGGCGAGGTCCTCGGCGTGGATGTGGTTGGTGTGCACGTCCTCGTCGGCGGCGAGCACCGGGTCGCCGCGGCGCAGGCGCTCGAGCGGCAGGCGGTCGGCGGCGTAGATGCCGGGCGCGCGCAGCAGGGCCACGCGCACCTGGTTGCGCCGGCCGAAGGCGCGCAGGCGGCGCTCGGCATCCACCCGCCGGCGGCCGCGCGCGGTCTGCGCCCGGCACGGCCGCGTCTCGTCCACACGGCCCCCCGCACAATCGCCGTAAACCCCTGTCGTGCTTATGTATACCACCCCCTGTGGTAGACTCGACCGCCCTGCCAGCGTGGCCAGCAGCCGCGCCATGCGCGGGTCGCCGTGGCCCGTCTGCGGCGGCGGCGCGAAGTGCAGCACCGCGTCGGCGATGCCGGCCAGGCGGCGCAGGCTTTGGCGATCGTCGAGGTCGCCCACCACCGGCACCGCGCCGAGTGCGCGCAGTTCGACCGCCGCCTCGGGCTGGCGGACGAGCGCGAAGACGCGAAAGCGGCGCAACAGCCAGGGCAGCGCGCGGCGGGCGACATCGCCGCTGCCCACGATCAGTATTCTTTTCATCGTTTGATTATCTCACGCACCATGAGCCACCGGATTTCCCTCCAGCCCGGCAACCACTCCTTCCAGGCCGACGACGACCAGACCGTGCTCGAGGCCGCGCTCGCCGCCGGCCTGCTGCTGCCGCACGGCTGCCGCGACGGTGCCTGCGGCGCCTGCAAGGGACGTGTCCTCGAGGGCGAGGTCGAGCACGGCGAGCACTCCTCCGGGGCGCTGAGCGAGGCCGAGCGCGGCGAGGGCCTGGCGCTGTTCTGCTGCGCGAAGCCGCTCGGCGACCTGGTGGTGCAGGCGCGCAGCGTGACGCGCGCGGGCGACATCCAGGTCAAGAGGCTGCCCTGTCGGGTGCAGAAGCTCGAGCGCCTGGCCGAGGACGTGATGCGGATCGAGCTCAAGCTGCCGGCGAGCGAGAACTTCGCCTTCCGCGCCGGGCAATACATCGACATCCTGCTCGCCGATGGCCAGCGCCGCAGCTTCTCGATCGCCAACCCGCCCCACGATGCGGGTCATCTCGAGCTGCACGTGCGCCGCATCGACGGCGGCCGTTTTACCGGCCACGTCTTCGAGACCATGCTGGAGAAGGAGATCCTGCGCTTCGAGGGTCCGCTCGGCAGCTTCTTCCTGCGCGAGGACTCCCCGCGGCCGATCGTGATGGTGGCGGGCGGCACCGGCTTCGCGCCGATCAAGGGCATCGTCGAGCATGCGATCCGGCTCGGCCTGCAGCGCCCGATCGCGCTGTACTGGGGCGCGCGCCGGCGCGACGGGCTCTACCTCGACGCGCTCGCGCGCTCATGGGAGGCCGCGCTGCCCGGCCTGCGCTACGTGCCGGTGCTCTCCGACGAGCCCTGGGAAGGACGCGTCGGCCTGGTGCATGAGGCGGTGCTCGAGGACTTCGCCGACCTCTCCGCCCACGAGGTCTATGCCTGCGGCGCCCCGGCGATGATCGATGCCGCACGCGCCCGCTTCTGCACCGACCGCGGCCTGCCCGAGGACGCCTTCTTCGCCGACGCCTTCACCTTCGCCCAGCCCTCCACCCGCTGACCCGGAACGCCCGATGAGCCAGACCACCCTGCTGACCCGCGAGCCGGTCGTCAACAAGAACCGCGCGATCACCGCCAACCGCCTCATCGCCCACGGCCCAAACATCGCCGCGGTGGTCGAGGCGCTCTCGGCGCAGGCCGAGGTGTGGCCGACCCATCATCCGGTATTCATCAGCCTGGGCCGCCTCGTGCCCACGCCCGAGCTGATGGACTGGGCGATCCCCGCGAACGTCGCGATCGAGATCCCGGTGCAGACGCTCGCCCATCCGCACACCCAGGCGCTGATGGCGCGCCTGCGCGACGCCGGTACCGGCATGTGCCTGACCTGGTACCAGCCCGAGACAGCCCTCCCCGCGGGCCACGACTGGCGCTTCGTGCTCATCGATGCGCGCCGCCATGCCGCCCCCACCGGCTCGCCCGGCCTCAGCCTGGCGTGGGGCCTCCCGGACATCGGCGCCTTCCGCCAGGCGGTGGGCGCCGGATACGACGGCGCCTCGGGATGGTTCTTCCTGCACGGCAACCCGCCGGCGAAGAGCCTTTCGCCGGGGCACGCGCAGATCGTGCGTCTGCTCAACCTGGTCCGCAACAACGGCGAGATCCGCGACATCGAGGCGGTGCTCAAGCAGGACGTGGCGCTCTCCTTCAAGCTGCTGCGCTACATCAATTCGGCCGGCTTCGGCCTGATGGTCGAGATCCAGTCCTTCCGCCACGCGGTCAGCATCCTCGGCTACGACGCCCTCAAC
>Ga0209200_1003971_pt1 | contig 12372 bp, 7 predicted proteins | sample AD_UKC033_MetaG_FD_184406 | JGI IMG/M metagenome (GOLD analysis project Ga0209200, IMG submission 184406) | Active sludge microbial communities of municipal wastewater-treating anaerobic digesters from USA - AD_UKC033_MetaG (SPAdes) (version 2) | ecosystem: Engineered > Bioreactor > Anaerobic >...
ACGCGAGAAACGAGTCCACCGCATGGTAGCCGATCTCGCTGCCGCTGATGACGAACGCGTCGGCCAGGGGCCGCCACGCCGCCGCGGACGGCGCGACGGGCGACGCTTCCGCCGCATCGGGCGCGGGCGCGTCCGGGGGCATTGCAACGGCGCTTTCGCCGCCCGCGCCGACCTGTACGGGGATGCGCACCGCGAGTTCGGCGGGAAACGCGCAGACCTTGTCCGTGCACGCTTGGTACTTCAACGCGCCCGTGACCGCATACGCGCCCTCGGGCAGCGAGTCCGCGAGTTCGAGCACCGCCTCGATAACGAATTCCTCGCCGTAGACCTCGAGCGGCGTCGGTTGAAACTGCGGCTGAAACATCTCCGATTTCGGGTAGACCACCTCCGCGATGCTTATGCCCTCCGGCGCTTCGAGGGAAATATCGGTCGGGTAGGCGTCCGGGTCCTTCGGCGCGTGCGCGTTCACGTGCCAGCCTTTCTCGAGCCGGAACGTGATCAGCGCGCGCGCCTGGCCGCCCGGTGCGACGGCTGCGGGCTCGATCTTCACCGAGTATTCGATCTTCGGGCCGCGCTGCGCCGATGCCGCGCCCGCGCACAGCGCCATCGCCAAGCCAAATAGAAGAGCGTATTTCGCGCGCTCGATGTTGAACATGGGACCACTCCTCGGCGGTTCGAGAAATACACTGCCTCGGGATTATGACGCACCGGAAACGGAAACGCCACAGCGCCGCGCGCGGGTGACAGGCGGCGCGCGGCTTATCCGAATAGAACAGACGCACCGGCCCGCTTCATTCCGGGGATCACGCGGCGCCGTCGGGGGCGGCATCGCGACGCCGCCAGTACGTCGTGAGCAGGCTCGCGGTGATAATACACAGGAACACGAAGAAGACCGCGGGCAGCGTGGCCTTCTTGTCGAAGTGCTCCTTCGCAATCACCACGCCGAGTCCGGCGTTCTGCATCCCGATCTCGATGGCCAGCGTGCGACGCCGCGCGACCGCCATCCGGAACAGCGCGCCGACGCCGTAGCCCGCCGCCATGCCATACAGGTTCAGCAGCACGTCCGCGCAGAGCAGCGTAAGCACGATGATCGGAAACACGACCGCCGCCTCGATCACCCCCTCGCCGTTGACATCGCCGATTGCGGCGGTGATCGACGGCAGCGAGTCGCGGTTTATGGCGATGACCACGCTGCAAATGAACACGATGAACGTGGCCGAGATGGCGGGGAACACGTCGATGACGGCCTCGATGCGCGCGCGGGCGACGTAGCGCAGGCCGAACCCCGCCAGCAGCGGGACCACCACCGTGAGCATGAGATCGACGAACATGCCCGTGAACGGCACGTCCATCGCCGCGCCGGCCAGCAGGTACGTGACGCCCGGCGTCATGATCGGGCACAGCAGCGTGGACGCCGTGGTCAGCGACACCGAATACGCGGCGTCCGCCTTCGCGAGGTAACTCATGACGTTGCTCGTCATCGCGCCCGGCGCGGCCCCCGTCAGGATCAGCCCGACGGCGTATTCCGGCGGGAGTCGGAACGCCTTGCCCAGCAGAAACGCGCCCAGCGGCATGATCGTGTATTGCGCGCAACAGCCCACCACGACCAGCCAGGGTTTCCGCCCGAAAACGCGGAAATCCTGCGGCTTCAACACCACGCCGATGCCGAACATCGTCAAGGCGAAGAACCACTTCATCCCCTTGCCGATATACTGGAACGCCTCCGGCCAGCAATACGCCGCCACGCCCCCCAGCACCACCCAAATCACCAGATTCCGCGTATAGTATTGCAGCGCCCGATTGAACATGGCCGCCCTTCCGCCTCCAAGACCTCGCGTGTACCGACCGCAACGCATCGTATCACATCGCCGCTGATTTGCAATCCGCGACGCCGGAAGGGCATCATGAGGCTCTCCCCGCGCGCATGTTCCACAAGGTCTGCGCGGCATCCGTGCAAGTAAATAATGGTCGAGGACGGCTTTTCATGAGCAAACAGGTATTCGATCCGGCGCCGACGCCGTTCAACTTCTCGAAGGCGGAGGAGAACGTGATCCGGTTCTGGAAAGAGCGCGGCATCTATCATAAGAGTCTCGAACAACGAAAAGACACGCCGAAATTCGTATTTTACGAAGGCCCGCCCACGGCGAACGGCCTGCCCCATCCCGGCCATTGCCTCACGCGCACGATCAAGGACATCTTCCCGCGCTACAAAACGATGACCGGCCATTATTGCGAGCGCAAGGCCGGTTGGGACACCCACGGCCTGCCGGTCGAGATCGAGGTCTGCAAGGAACTCGGGATTCTCGAGGGCGGCAAGGCCGCCATCGAGGAATACGGCGTCGAGCGCTTCAACCGCGCGTGCGTCGAGTCCGTCTTTCGCTACCAGCGGGAATGGGAGGAACTCACGGACCGGATCGGTTTCTGGGTGGACCTCGAAGAAGCCTATGTCACGTATCATCAGAGTTACGTCGAGAGCGTCTGGTGGGCGCTGAAACAACTTTTCGATCGCGGCCTGCTTTACCAGGGCCACAAGGTGGTCTGGTGGTGGGCCCAGGGCGGCACCGCCCTGTCCGCGGGCGAGGTCGGCGAAGGCTACCGCGACACGGACGACCCGGCGATCACCGTCGCGCTCACGCTCACGCCGGAAAGCACGGAGCGCCTCGGCCTGAGTCCCGCGAAGGCCCACCTGCTCATCTGGACCACGACGCCGTGGACGCTGATCAGCAATTGCGCGGCCTGCGTCGGCGCGGACATCGAGTACGCCATTGCAAAGATCGAACAGAAGGACGGTTCCCACGAATTCGTGCTGCTCGCGGCCCCGCTGGTCGAGAAGTATTTCGCAAAAGGCGCGGAAGTGGTGCGCGGCGTGCGCGGCGCGGACCTCGTCGGGCTGCACTATGAGCCACTCTTCAATTACGGCCCCCCCGAGCGCATCGCGGGCGAGGACGCGCCCCATGACATCTGGTGCGTCATCGCGGGCGATTTCGTGGACCTCGAAACCGGCACGGGCATCGTGCACATCGCGCCGGCCTTCGGCGAGGACGACTACCGCGTCTGCAAGGACCGGGGCATCGGCTTCCTCTGCTACGTGAAACCGGACGGCACGTTTGACGAGCGTGTGACGGACGTGGACCCCACGGATCAGCAGCCGTTGGCGGGCAAGTTCTGCAAGGACGCGGACAAGGGCGTCATCCGCCTCCTGAAAAACCGCCACCTGGTCCTCAAGCAGGAAACGTACCGCCACCCGTACCCGTTCTGTCCCCGCGCCGAGGACGAACCGCTCATCCAGTACGCGCGGAAAAGCTGGTTCATCCGCACATCACAGTTCGTCGCGGACTTCCTCGCGAACAACAAGGCGATCAACTGGCTGCCCGAGCATATCCGCGACGGCCGCTTCGGAAATTTCCTCGAAAGCAACGTGGACTGGTCCCTCTCGCGGGAGCGCTACTGGGGCACGCCGCTCCCCGTCTGGGTCTGCGAAAAAACGGGCCATATGGAGGCCGTGGGCTCGTATGCCGAGTTGCTCGCGAAGCCGGACGTGCAAGGCACCGAGGTCTGGGAGCAGGCCAAGGCCGCGCATCCCGAGTTCAGCGACCACCTGAAGGTCCACAAGCCGTACATCGACGCGGTGACGTACCGAAGCCCGAAGGACCCGACGGCCCGCATGCGGCGCGTGCCCGAGGTCATCGACTGCTGGTTCGACGCGGGCTGCATGCCCTTCGCGCAATGGGGCTACCCCCACGCGCCCGGCTCGGACCGGCGGTTCAAGGAATCGTTCCCCGCCGACTTCATCAGCGAGGCCATTGACCAGACGCGCGGGTGGTTCTACGCACTGCTCGCCATCAGCACGGTCGTCCACGGCAAGGACGCGCCGTGGCCGCACCCGTTCAGGACGTGCATCTGCCTCGGCCACATCATGGGCGAAGACGGCACGAAACTGTCGAAGCGGCTGAAGAATTACGCCGAGCCGAAGGTGCTCTTCGAAAAATTCAGCGCGGACGCGCTGCGGTGGAGCTTCATCGCGAAGAACCCGCCCACGAGCACGGGCCGCCTCTCCGAGCACAACGTCGAAGAATCTCAGCGCGAAGTGCTCATCCGCTGGTTCAACGTCTTCAGCTTCTTCACCATCTACGCGAACCTCGACGGCTTCGACCCGGCGGACGCGCCCCCCGACGTGCTCGCGCGCGTGCTCGCGGGATCACCCGATCGGTCCGATCGGTCCGATCCGTCCGATCCGTCCGATCCGTCCGATCCGTCCGATCAGTCCGGCGTCGCGCCCTACGCGCCCGTCGCGCAACGCGCCGAACTCGACCGCTGGATTCTCCACGAACTCGCCCGCACGACCCTCGAAGTGCGTCGCGCCATGGACGCCTACGAGTGCCATCCCGCCGCGCGCCTGATCTCCGAGTTCATCGACAGCCTCTCGAACTGGTACGTGCGCCGCAGCCGCGCCCGGTTCTGGGCCTCCGAATGGACCCAGGACAAGGCGGACGCCTACTGGACCCTCTACGAGTGCCTGCTCACGCTGTCGCGCCTGGCCGCGCCGTTCCTGCCCTTCTTCAGCGAGACCGCGTGGCGCACGCTCGTCAAGCCCGTCGAAGGCGCGGTCGAGAGCGTCCACCTGGCCCCCTATCCCGACGCGGACCCCGCCGCCATCGACCACGCGCTCCTCGACGACATGGCCGTGACCCGCGAAGCGGTCAGCCTCGGCCTCAGCGCGCGGCGATCGCGCAACATCAAAGTGCGCCAGCCCCTCGGCCTGTGCGAACTCGTCCTGGCCGATGAAAGCCGGAAAGAGGGCCTGACAAAGCACCTCGACCTCATCATGGAGGAATTGAACGTCAAACAGGTCGAATTCACCGACGCCCCGGAACAGTACGTCGCCTACGAGGTCAAGCCGAACTTCAAGGCGCTCGGCCCGAAATTCGGCAAGAAGATGAAGGCCGTCGCGACGGCCTTGGCCGAAGGCGACAGCGCGTCCTTCTACGCGCAACTCCAGTCCGGGCCGGTCCGCCTCGACGTGGACGGCGATCGCCTCGAACTCACCGGCGACGACCTCGAAGTCCGGCTCACCGCGAAGGAAGGCTTCGCCGCGGCCCAGGGCAGGGGCCTTGTCGTCGTCCTCGCCACCGAAATCACCGAGGAACTCCGCCGCGAAGGCTGGACCCGCGAATTCATCCACACCATCCAGAACATCCGCAAAGACCAGGGCCTCCCCTACGACGCCCGCATCGACGTCGCCGTCCAGACCGCGGACCCGGACCTCGCCGGGCTCATCGAGCAATTCCGCAGCACCATCAGCCATGAAGTGCTCGCATCGAGCCTCGTCATCGCCCCCGGCGACGACGCCCCCCGCGTCCAAGTCGAGGACGACGAGATCGGCCTGCGCGTGACAGCGAAGTGATCGCAACCTGCGGGCCGCGAATCGGGGAAGGAAGTAAAGAACTGCTCGCGCACCCACCCTCGAACGCTTGCCCAGAACGGTGTGCGGCGTCGCCGGCTCGGGCCAGGCGCTCCTACAGCACACGAACCAATCCGACTACGGCTGCTTCCGTCAGGACCTGACCGGGTTTGCCGGCGGCCCGTTGAGTAGGACCCAGCCGTCAACGCCACGTGCGCCGCGCCTATAAAGAGCAAGACGCCCTCAAGTGGGAATTCAACCTCGCTGAAGCGGATTGCGAGTTACAGGACACCGCTAGTTTCCCGTCTAGCGCGAGCAAAATCGGCGTCGAATTCACACTATTCGGCAACGAGCGACTCTAACAGACGCCCCCGCGGACTGTCAAACGCAACCCGCCCGCGCCATGCCGTCCCTCTTGCGCCGTGATGCGCACGCCGCGTGTTCGGCGCGCGTCCTGAAACGGTCAGGCCTGCTGGTCCGCCGCCTTGAGTTCCTCGACGAATTCGATGTACTGCGTCATCGCGTCGTCCTGCGACGTGCCCTCGAGAGCCTTCCAGGCGTCGTACTTGAACCGGCCCGCCGGGTTCAGCATGCCGGGGCGTTCCCCCGTGCAATCGCCGGCGCTCGCCTGCTTGTACAGCGCGTACAGGCGCAGCTTCGCCATGTTGTCCGGCGCCTGGGACAACTGCGTGACTTCCTGGCTGGCTTGCTCGAAGCGGGCTTTCAAATCGTCGGACATGGCGGCGTTCCCCTTCTCAGTTGGGTCAATGAAAACACTAAAGACACGAATTTCAAGAGACTTATACCCGATTTCATGCCCGGAATGCAAGCGCCGACCGACACCCGCCAAGTATTGCATGCGGCCCGGCTGGACGCCTAGAATGGAAACGCCAGTTGTATTGGACGAGTTGGAACGTCGAAATGACCCTGCGACTCTCGGCATACGGGCGGGCGTCCGCGGTACCGTCGCCGGTGAACCGGATGATGGCGGAGTTCGCCACGGATTTTCGGGACGGGGTGGACATCAACCTCGGCGTCGGTTACGTCAACGAGAAGACGATCCCGGACCGGCGGCTGGTCGAGGCGCTTGCCGAGGTGGCGGCCCACCCCGAGCGCTACCGCCAAGCCTTCAACTACGGCGGGCCGCACGGCTCGCCGAATCTGGTCCGCGCGTTGCGGCGGTACTACCTGGAACACCGCATCGGCGGGATCGACGAGGCGCTCTTGGCCCGCAAGGAAATCGTCATCGGCCCGAGCGGCGCCACGAGCATCCTCGACGCGCTGGCGGACGCGTTCGAGCCGGGGCTGGTCGTCACCGCCGACCCGATGTATTACATCTACTGCAATTACCTGGAGCGCAAGGGCTTCCGCGTGGTCACCGTGCCGGAGGACCACGAAGGCATCGACCCGGACGCCGTCGATGCCCGCCTCACGGCGCTGGGCGACGCGGTCCGCGACCTCGCGTTCTTCTACATCGTCACCATCAACAACCCGAGCTGCGCCATCCTCTCGAACGCGCGCCGCCGGCGTCTCGTGGAACTCGCCGCCGACTGGTCGCGCAGGCTGGGCCGCACCGTGCCGCTTTTCTTTGATCAAGCCTACGAGTGGCTCCTGCACGACCCGGAAGCGGAACGGCCCGTCTCCGGCCTGTGTTTCGACGATGCGGACGTGGTCCACGAGATCGGCACGCTCTCGAAGGTGCTCGCGCCGGCCCTGCGCATCGGCTTCATGATCGGCCCGCCGGGGCCGCTGATGGACGCCGTGGTGCAGAAGACGAGCGACGTCGGCTTCAGCGCGCCCTTGGCCAACCAGGAAGTCGCCGCGTACATGCTCGAACACCACATTGCCGAGCAGCTTGCGCACGTGAACGCGGGCTATCGCGCGAAGGCGCGGGCGGTCCGCGAGGGCATCGACGAAATGCTCGGGCCGTTCCTCGAAGACCGCGGCGGCGGCAGCGCGGGTTTCTACTTCTATCTCACCTTCCGCGACGTGGCCACGGACACGGGCTCCCCCTTCTTCCGCTACCTGACCCGCACCACCGGCGACCCCGAAATCGACGGTCCCGCCGCGCAACGCAACCCGCGCGTCATCTACATCCCCGGCGAGTACTGCGTACACCCGGCGGGCGCATCGGTCGCGAAGGGCCGCCGCCAACTGCGCCTGTCCTACGGATTCGAGGAAGTCCCGGCAATACTGCGGGCCGTCGCCATCATGCGCGAGGCCGCGGACTACGCCCGCGCGCGCCGGGACTCCGAACGCCCCGCTTGCCCGGCATCCTGATCTTGCGGGCGCCCCGGCGCGACGGTCACCGCTTTGCGTTGCCAAGCGCGATCCGCGCGTTGCGCAGCATGCCGCCGTGCTTCGCGCGCCGGACGGGCGTCCCAGCGAACCGCGCGTTGAAGGCGTCCTCATCCTGTTCCGCGAGTTCGGCAAGCGCGGGGTGGGCGACGCCGGGGCGCGGATGAAACGCCGCCTCGTCCGTCGTCTTCGCGAATCGGTTCCAGGGGCAGACCTCCTGGCAGATGTCGCACCCGAAGACCCAATCGCGGAAGGCCGCGTGCAGCGCTTCCGGGATTTCGCCCCGGTTTTCGATCGTGTGATACGAGATGCACAGCCGCGAATCGACAACGCCCGGCGCGACAATGGCCCGGGTCGGGCAGGCGTCGATGCACGCGCGGCACGATCCGCAGCAGTCCTCGACGGGACGGTCCGGCGCGAGTTCCACCGTCGTCAGAATGACGCCGAGAAAGAACCACGAACCGAGATCGCGCCGTAATACCAGGCTGTTCCTGCCGATCCAGCCCACCCCCGCGCGCGCCGCCCAGGCCCGTTCGAGGACCGGCCCGCTGTCGATGCGACAATACGTCCGCGCGCCCGGCTCGAATCCCTCGACTGTCGCCGCCAGCGCCCGCAGCGGACGCCGCAGCACCTTGTGGTAGTCGCGGCCCCACGCATACGCCGCCACCTTCCCGGAGCCCGGCGGCTGCTCGGGCCGCGGATGATGATAGTTGCGCGCCACGACGATCACGGACTTCGCGCCTGGCAAGAGCAGTTGCGGGTCCTGCCGCGCGGCGCGTGTCCGCGCCATCCACGCCATGTCCGCGTGATACCCCCGTTCGAGCCACGCGCCAAGCCGGTCCTCCGGGTCCGGCGCCTCGGCCCGCGCGATGCCGCAGGCATCGAAACCGAGTTCGCGCGCCGCCCGCTTCATTTGATCAGCGCGCGCGGCAACAGAATCGACCGCATGATCGCTCATGCCTCGGGCGGGTCCGGGCGCACGTCGGCGGGAGCGGGCGTCTCGACCGGGGTCGGCGCGCTTGCCGCCGCACGACGTCCATTATCGCCGGACTGTTCGATGCTGAACAGTTCGTCCACAAGCCCGAAAATGCGCGAGACGGCGCGGCGGCTGCTCTGCAGCGCCTGGCGTTGTTCGAGGGTGACCGGCCCGAGTTCCTCGTTCAGCAGGAGTTCGATAAACCCGAGCACGGCGGACAGGGGCGAGCGCAGCCGCCGCGACACATTCGCGAGGAACATGGACTTGAGCGCGTTGACCCGCTGCAGTTCCTCGTTGATCCGTTCGAGTTGCAGTTGCGCGAGCCGCGTCGCCTCCTGCATCTCCTTCTGCTCCGTAATGTCCCGCCACATCGACACGAAAAACCGCTTGTCGCCATGGATAAACGCGCGGATGCGCATGTCGATGACGCGCTCGTCGCCCGAGGGCTTTAACACCACCGCTTCGCCGTGATATTCGCCGCGCGCGCGCAACGTCGCCAGTTTGTTCGGCAGGGTCCCGTCATCAAAGAGATAGGCGCGGATGCGCTGCCCGATAAGCTGCTCGCGCCCGACGCCGAGGAACGCGCAGGCTGTGTCATTCGCGTCCGTGATGAATTCGTTCTCGTTGTGCGTCAGGATGGGCTCGCCGGCGCTGTCGAGGATCATCCGCAGCGTCGCCTCGGACGAGGCCAGCGCCTGCGCGCGGCCTTCGGCGGCGATCTCGGTCTCCATGAGAAACTCGCTAAGCGAACCCATGACCCAGCCGCCCATCACGATGGCGAGGAACTTCGCGGCCACGATGGACGCGGGCGTCTCGACGGCGAGGAAGTACTGCTCAAACAAAATGAGGCCGCCGTAACACACACAGCATAGGAACGTGACCAGCAGGCCGCCGCGGGCCAGCCGCGAGTACGTGTTGAAACCAATGATGAACAACAGGTACAGCACGAACAGGGGGCTGTCCCCCGCGCCGACCAACCCCACGATCATCGTAATCTCGGCCAGGTGCAACAGGAAGTTGAGCGGCGAGATAAACCACTCGTGGCGAGCCGTGGCCAGCACCCAGTGCACAAACAGATTGTGCAGCAGGACGTACACGCCCAAGCCGAGGTGAAAACTCAGGCGATCGGGCCGATACCCGAGCAACAGCAGGCCAATGAGCGTCAGATACGCGAGATACCGCGCCGCAAGCACGGTCCGCTCGATGTTCAACACGAGCGTCATGCGCGGGTCGGCCGATCCCGGCCCTTCCCCGCGCTTTGCCGCCGCGATAAACGCTCGGATGCCGTCCGTGTTCACGTTAAGATTCCGCCATTCCCAGGCCGACGCGCCCCCGCGTCCCCAGGCAGTTCATCATAGCACAGCCGCGCCTATTCTTCTCTTTCCCTGTTTCCCTCTTTCCCTCTTTCCATATTCAATCATCCTCATCCCCCCGCGCCGATTCTTCACGTGCGCAAGCCCGCGCCCGTGTGCTATTCTCTGGATTCTTTCCCGAAAAAACGCTATCACGGAACACACGCCGGGAGGTCTCATGGCGAAGGGAATTACAAAACGAGCGGACGACTACGCGCAGTGGTATATCGACATTGTACTGAAGGCGGATATGGCCGACTACTCGCCGGTCAAAGGCTGCATGGTCATCAAGCCGAACGGCTACGGCATCTGGGAACGCATCCAGCAGCATCTTGACCGCATGTTCAAGGAGACAGGGCACGTCAACGCCTACTTCCCGGTGTTCATCCCCGAGAGCTTCCTGAAGAAAGAGGCCGAACACGTGAAGGGCTTCGCGCCGGAATGCGCCGTGGTCACCCACGGCGGCGGCAAGCTCCTCGAGGAACCGCTGGTCATCCGCCCCACCTCCGAAACGATCATCTGGTCCACCTACAAGAACTGGATCAGTTCGTACCGGGACCTGCCCATCCTCATCAATCAATGGGCCAACGTGTGCCGCTGGGAAATGCGGACGCGCCTCTTCCTGCGCACGACCGAGTTCCTCTGGCAAGAGGGCCATACGGCCCACGCCACCCACGAGGAAGCCGAAGAAGAAACCGTTCGCATGGTACACGTCTATCGCAGGTTCGCCGAGGAATACATGGCCATGCCGGTTGTGGTCGGGCGCAAGACGGAGCAGGAAAAGTTCGCGGGCGCGGAGCACACCTACTGCATCGAGGCGCTGATGCAGGACGGCAAGGCGCTCCAGGCCGGCACCTCGCACCACCTCGGCCAGAACTTCGCCAAGGCCTTCGACGTAAAGTTTCAGGACCGCGACAAAGAATTGAAATACGTGTATGCCACGAGTTGGGGCGTGTCGACGCGGCTCATTGGCGGCATCGTCATGACGCACAGCGACGACAACGGCCTCGTCATTCCGCCGCGTCTCGCGCCGCTGCCCGTCGTCTTCGTGCCCATTTGGAAGAGCGACGCCGAGCGCGACGTGGTCTGTGAAAAGGCCCGCGAGATCACCCGGGACTGGGACCCGCTCTTCTACCGCATCGACGATCGCGACCAGTACAAGCCCGGCTACAAGTTCAACGATTGGGAGTTGAAGGGCGTGCCGATCCGCGTCGAGATCGGCCCCCGCGACGTCCAGAACAACACCGTAGTCGCCGTGCGCCGCGACACCGGCGAGAAGCAAGCCCTGTCCATGGACGGCCTCCGCGAGCACCTCACGCGTCTGCTCGACGATATTCAGAACAACCTTTTCGCGCGGGCCGAGCAGCGCACGCGCGACAACACGCACACCGTCGATGATTACGAGGAATACAAGGCGCGCATCGATCAGGGCGGCTTCTTCCGCGTGTTCCTGGACCACGCCAACCCGGAAGTCGAGGCGAAACTTCAGGAGGACACGCGCTCGACCGTGCGCTGCATCCCCTTCGACGCGCCGGACGAGGAAGGGCCGTGCATGATCACCGGCAAGCTGTGCAAGGGCCGCGTCATCGCCGCGCAGGCCTACTGAAGTCGCCGCGGAACCCTCGCCAATTCGCGCAATCCGCTCCGCGTCTCTTGTGGGCAATCGGGCATTGTTGCTATAAATGCTGGCAAGGTCCGTATCGTGTTTCGGGGCGGGGCGCGCCTCTCCCCGCGGCCTGAGACGGCGCGACACGCCGTGCAACAGGAAGGGAACAACCATGAAGCACCTATCGGCGATACTGGCAACGGCTCTTATGCTCACGTCGGGCGCGTGGGCGGCCCCCGAGGAGGCCGCCTCGGCCGCACCGGAGGGCTATGCCCTGGTCTTCGAGGATGATTTCGGCAAAGGACTCGACCGCTGGGAATTCACCGATCCGAAGGCATGGAAAATCGTCGAGGAAGAAGGAAATTCCGTCCTGGCCCTCGTGCGGCCCAGCAGGTACGAGCCATCCGTCCGCTCGCCGAAAAGCATCGCATGGATCAAGGGGCTGGACGTCGGCGACTTCGTCCTCGAAGTCGACGCGAAACAGACGGGCCGTGAATACGGCCACCGCGACCTCTGCTTCTTCTTCTGCAAGCAGGACGAGTCCCACTTCTACTATGTCCATCTCGCCACCGCCGCCGACGACTACGCCAACTCGGTCTTCCTCGTCAACGGCGCGCCCCGCGTCTCCATCGCGAAGGAACGCACCTCGGGCACCGACTGGGGCTCCAACGTCTGGCGAAAAATCCGCATCCGCCGCACCGTCGCCGACGGACACATCGAGGTCTTCTTCGACGATATG
>Ga0209200_1003984_pt1 | contig 12349 bp, 11 predicted proteins | sample AD_UKC033_MetaG_FD_184406 | JGI IMG/M metagenome (GOLD analysis project Ga0209200, IMG submission 184406) | Active sludge microbial communities of municipal wastewater-treating anaerobic digesters from USA - AD_UKC033_MetaG (SPAdes) (version 2) | ecosystem: Engineered > Bioreactor > Anaerobic >...
CGGGGGCGCCGCAGGCGCCACGGCCGGCGCGGCCACGGGGGCGTAGACCACCTGGGCCGCCGCCGGCTGGCCGCTCTTGACGATGCGCACCTTGCCTTCGGCTTCGGTGATTTCCAGTTCAGACACGTTAGACTCCGACACCAGGTCGATCAGGGTCTTGAGCTTGCGCAGATCCATGTTGCTTACCAATTCATTGGGAACAGGGTCGAATTTACCTCAATTCGCGTCGATTTGCGTCGAATTGCCGCTAATTTTCAATTATCTGGCTTGCGCGCGGCATCACGCCAAGGCCGCTGGCAGCCCTCAGGCGCTGCCTGCGGCCTTGCGCCAGGCGCGCAGATCGCCTTCGCGCAGTTGCCCCAGCTTGCGTTCGCGCAGCGTGCCCTGGGCGTCGAACAGCACGCTGAACGGCAGGCCGCCGGCACTGTTGCCCAGCTCACGCGTCAGGCTGGCGCCCTCCAGCCCCGCCAGCGCCACCGGAAAGCTGACCGGCGTCTGGGCCAGGAAACGCCCCACGGGCTCCGCCTTGTCGACCGCCAATCCGAGCACTTGCCAGCCGTTGGCCTTGTTTTCGGTGTAGAAGGCGCTCAATAGCGGCAGTTCGGCGATGCAGGGCGGGCACCAGGTGGCCCAGAAGTTGACCAGCAGCGGGCGCCCGCGCAGGCCGGCCAGCGCCAGCGTGCTGCCGTCGGGGGTGGGGAAGCTGCGCTCCCAGAAACCGGCCAGCTGGGGTTCGCTCAGTTGCAGGCGACGCGCCGCATACCAGGCGCCGGCGCCGGCCGCCGCCAGCGCCACGCCGGCCACCAGCAGGCGGCGCCCCAGCGGACGGGCGGGCGGCGCAACGACCGGCGCTGGCTGGGGTTCGGGGAGGGTCATGGCGTGGGCTCCATCTGCATGCGCTGCACCAGCGCCTGCCGGTCGCCGCGCAGCGGCTGGCCCAGGCGGCCGGGCTTGAGCGCGCCGCGCAGCTCGTCGTGGTCGTGGATCATCAGGTGCACGCCGATCGGCTCGCCCAGCTCCGGGCAGGGGCTGGAAAAGCTCAGTGTATCCACCGGCACGCCGTGCAGGCCGTTGATGCTGCGCGCCTGGTAGCGCACCTGGTGGTCGATGAGGCTGATTTCGGCCGACTTGGGATCGTCGCAGAACAGTTGCAACCAGACGTCCGAGCGCCGCGTGGCGGTGCCGTTCCACACCGCCCCGGTGACGTGCGGCCGGAATTCGGCCAGCCGCTCCATCCAGCGCAACGCCAGCCGCCGCAGCGCGGCCAGCTCGGCCGGCTGGGTGTCGGCATGAAACAGCGCCAGGTAGGCGCGCACCTCGGCTTCCACCAGCTCGTTGTCGGGCAGGGCGGTGCGCGCGGGCAGGCCCATGAGCTTGTGGGCGCGCCGCTTGGCGCCGCCGTAATCCAGCCCCTCCTCCACCACCAGGCGGGCGGCGTGGGCGGCCAACTCCTGCGTCAGGGTTTCCATGGGTGTCATTGTGCCCTTGCGGGCGCCCGGACTCACTTACATTCGTTCGCCAATCCACCGGAGAGCCGCCAATGCAAGCCACCATGATGTCCACGCCGCTGTCGCTCAACCACCTGTTGGAGCGCGCCGGGCGGCTGTTTCACGACAACACCATCGTCTCGCGCCTGCCCGACAAGAGCCTGCGGCGCCACAGCTACGGCGAGTACTACCGCCGCACGCGGGCGCTGGCCGCGGCGCTGCAGGGCCTGGGCCTGCAAAAGGGCGACCGCGTGGCCACCCTGTGCTGGAACCACCACGCGCACCTGGAGTGCTATTTCGGCATCCCGGCCGCCGGCGGCGTGATGCACACCCTGAACCTGCGCCTGCCGCCAGAGGAGATCGGCTGGATCGCCGGCGACGCGGCGGACCGCTTTCTGATCATCGACGACGTGCTGCTGCCGCTGTACCAGCAGTTCGCCCATCTGCACCGCTTCGAGCGGGTGATCGTGTTTGCCTTCTCCGGCGCGCCGGTGGCGCCCGAGTTCACCGACTACGAGGCGCTGCTGGCGGCCGCCGACCCCGACGCCTTCGACTACGCCCCGCACGCCGAGGACGACCCGACCTCCATGTGTTACACCTCGGGCACCACCGGCAAGCCCAAGGGCGTGGTGTATTCGCACCGCTCCACCGTGCTGCATTCGCTGGTCGGCGCCCTGCCCGACGCCACCGCCGTGCGCAACACCGACGTGGTGCTGCCGGTCACCCCCATGTTCCACGCCAACAGCTGGGGCATGCCCTACATCGCGGTGATGCTGGGCGCCAAGCTGGTGTTTCCCGGCCCGCACCTGCACCCCGAAGACCTGCTGGACCTGATGCAGCAGGAGCCGCCCACGCTGACCCTGGGGGTGCCGACCATCTGGCTGGCGATGATCCAGCTCTACGATTCGTCGCTGCAGCCTGGCTCGCCGCACCACGGGCGCTGGCAGCTGCCGACCGGCCTGCGCTCCATGGTCGGCGGCGCGGCGGTGCCCGAAAGCCTGATCCGCGCCTTCGGCCGCCACGGCGTGTGGATCATGCAGGGCTGGGGCATGACCGAAACCAGCCCGGTCGGCACCCTGGCCTACCCGCGCGCCGAGCTGCAGGGCGCCAGCGACGATGAACGCTTGCGCCGCGCCGCCATGGCCGGTGTGCCGATGCCGCTGGTCGACCTGCGCATCCGTGGCGACCACGGCCAGGACCAGCCCTGGGACGGCACCAGCGTGGGCGAGTTGCAGGTGCGCGGACCCTTCATCACCGGCGGCTACCACGAAGCCGGCGCGCCGCCCGACAAATTCACCGCCGACGGCTGGCTGCGCACCGGCGACGTCGCCAGCGTGGACGCGCTGGGCTACATGCGCATCAGCGACCGCACCAAGGACCTGATCAAGTCCGGCGGCGAATGGATCAGCTCGGTCGATCTGGAAAACGCCCTCATGGCCCACCCGGCGGTGGCCGAAGCGGCGGTGATCGCCATCCCGGACGAAAAATGGAGTGAGCGCCCGCTCGCCTGCGTGGTATTCAAACCCGGCCAGCAAGCCACGCACGAAGACATGAACGCCCTGCTGCTGACCAAAGGTTTCGCCAAGTGGCAACTGCCCGAGCGCTACGAGGTCATCGACGCCGTGCCGCGCACCTCGACGGGCAAGTTCTACAAGCTGCAGCTGCGCGAGCGCTTCCCCGCATAGTCCACTGAACCCTGCCGTGTTTAGTGCTGTCAGGCACTTATAGAAGCCAGAACAAGGCTTGCGGCAAGACGCGGCTCGCAGCCCATGCTGGCGGCCTTGGCAAGAGGCGCAACGCCGCCGCAAGCCTTTTTCTGGCTTACCGCAGGGCGAGCCGCCAGGGGGCCATCTGCTTTGTGGCGTGGCCTTGACATGGCTCCACCATGCCTGCGGCCACGCGCCGCGCAGCTGGCCCCCGGGCGACTCGCAATGGGTACCTGGCAGCGCGAAACACCGCACTGGTTGTAGTCGCCCGGCAGGGCCGGCCCGGCACAGCCGCCGGCCCGCCCCTCACAGCGCGTCCAGCGGGCTCAAAATGCCCCGCCCGCCCTTGTTCAGCACATGGGTGTAGATCATGGTGGTGTTCACATCGGCATGGCCCAGCAGCTCCTGCACGGTGCGAATGTCATAACCCGCCTGCAGCAGATGCGTGGCAAACGAATGGCGCAGCACATGCGGCGACACCGGCTTGGCAATCTGCGCCACGCGCGCCGCCTCGCGCACCGCGCGTTGCACCGACTCGGGGTACACATGGTGGCGCCGCTCCAGCGGCTGGCCGGTGCGCGCATCCGGGCGCGGGTCGATGGCCCGCACCGGTGACGGAAACACCCACTGCCAGGCCCAGGTGCGGTCGGCGCCGGGGTATTTGACGGCCAGCGCGTGCGGCAGATAGACCCGCCCCAGCCCGGCCGCCAGATCCTTCTCGTGCAACGCCCGCGCCTTGTGCAACTGCGCCTGCAGCGGCGCGATCAGGTTTTCGGGCAGCACCGTCACCCGGTCCTTGCCGCCCTTGCCCTCGCGCACCACGATTTCGCGCCGCGCAAATTCGATGTCCTTCACACGCAGGCGCAGCCCCTCCAGCAGCCGCATGCCCGTGCCATACAGCAGCTCGGCAATCAGGCCCGTGGTGCCGTCCATGTGCTGCAACAGCGTGCGCACCTCGCTGGGCGTCAGCACCACCGGCAGACGGCGCGGGCGCAGGGATGCTCGGCGTGAATCGACCGGAAAGTGCGCGCCGTGGATCGGGATGGACTGCAAGGCGTAAAGCGCAGCAATAGCCCCGCTATTGCGAGCATTTACAACACCGCAGGCCGCCCGAGGCCACGGATGCGCACGCCGCGACGGTTCATGCCGAGCATCCCCAAGGCCTGCACCACTTCGTCAAGCCAGGGCAAATCCACCCCCAGCACCTGCTTATACAGATACAGCAGCGCCGCCTTGGCCTGGTTCTGCGTGGAGGCGGACACCTGCCGATCCACCGCCAGGTGGGTCAAGAACACCCCGACCTCGGCCGCCCCCATGTCCTGCGGGTGGCGTTTATCGTGAAAAAGTATGAAGCGCCGCGCCCAATCGATATACGCCTCCTCGGTGCGGATGCTGTAATGGCGCGTGCGCAGGTGCTGGCGCATGCGCTCCAGCAGCTTGGGCGGGCGCGGCGGCGTGGGGGCGGGGTCTCCGCCCACGACCGACGCATCGGGGTCCTGGGCCATCCGGGAAATTTTAGGTTTGACTAAACGCAACCGATCTAGGGTTTACGTGGGGATGTTGCAAGATGTATTGTGTTGGGAGGCATCCTGCGCTACCATCCCCATCGTCTAATCCTAGTTAGGAAAATCCACATGAAAACTCAGATGAAAAAACTATTTATTTATGCGCTTACCGCTACAACACTAGCAGGCTGCGGAACCTCTGCTGTAATTAAGGATGTTCAAGACAAACAAGTACAGCAACTTGATCTAAAAGCAGCAGCAAATTCAAAGCCAATTCAACTATCCAAAGTTGTCGTGCGATTGAAGCGGGGTGAACACGTTGGAGCATTACAGGGTGGCTTATTATGCGTACCTCAAGCCGATCTAAATTGGAAAGGCGGACGATTAAAACTCGACTCAGACGACTTTACCGATGCCTTTAAAGAGGAGTTAGAAAAATACTCTTTTAAAACGGTTGGAGATACAAATGCGCTATTTGAAGATCCGTCAAGTTGGAAATCTGAAATATTGATTGCCGGTCTGGTGAAAGAATTAAAATCAAATGTCTGTTTCCCTATGGCTGGTTTTGGTAATTTTTCCAGTTCAAAAGGAGAGTCCTTCATAAAGGTTGAGTGGCAAATTTATTCCAAACTTGATCGAGCCGTTGTTCACGCTGTCACCACCGAGGGCTCGTTCAAGTCTTCAGAAAGCCAAGAAGGAGGCATTGATCCAATAATTATTAATGCATTCACTCAGGCAGCACGAAATCTTCTGGCCGATGAAAAATTTCGAAATATAGTTGTTCGTGGCGGCGAAACAGTCAAAGAAACGACATTCAAAACGGCCGATGGCTTTATCATCACCCCTGGAAAATCGAAGCCTTTTCACAAACAGGCGGATGAGTGGAAGGAAGGCGTGGTGACGATCTTCGCCGGGAACGGCCATGGCAGTGGTTTTGCAATTGGCGAGAACCTCATCCTGACCAATCATCACGTCATCGGAGAATCAGATAAGGTTGTCGTAAAACTCGGTGCTGGCTTTGAAATCAGCGGGGATGTTATTGCTTATAACTCTGCATATGATGTGGCGGTCATAAAAGTTCCAGCGAGTTTACCGCGTCATTTCAAATTGCAACGTGCTCTACCATCAATCGGCACGGATGTTTATGCGCTTGGCAGCCCTCTTTCGGAAAATTTAGATGCAACTCTTTCCCGCGGGGTTGTCAGCAATGTCAGAAAAGAAGATAACAAAACATTAATCCAAAGTGACGTCAATGTACTGCCGGGAAATAGTGGCGGCCCCCTAGTTAATGGGTCAGGCGAAGCGGTCGGGATTGCCGTATCAGGAGTGCAAATAAACAGATCGCCGCAAGGAATTAACTTCTTTATCCCAATCAAGGATGCTTTGGAAGCCATGAAAATCCAGTAGTCGATCATTTCTAACCATTCGTCGCAGCCGACCGCCTACGGCGTCGGCTGAACTTATTCGTTAGGCTCCACAACATGCGCCTTTGGTCACTCCATCCAAGATATCTCGACCCGCAAGGGCTAGTCGCACTTTGGCGTGAGGCACTACTTGCAAAAGCGGTGCTCCGCGGCGAAACGCGGGGCTACACCCAGCATCCACAATTGCAGCGCTTCAAAGAACATCCATTCCCGCGCTCAGCCATAAACTCGTATCTCGCTTCAGTGCATGCCGAAGCCACAAGTCGCGGCTACTCATTCGACAAAACCAAGATTGGCTCAATCCGTTCCCTTCAAATTATCCCAGTTAGCACTGGCCAACTTGCCTTTGAGTGGCAGCATCTGCAAAACAAACTCTCAGTCCGTAGCCCGGTAGTTCTTGCCAAATGGCAAGGCCTGCTCACCCCAGAGTGCCATCCATTGTTTCAACTACAACCTGGACCAGTGGCTACGTGGGAAAGAGCAATAGGTGGTGCCTAACAGTTCGTTCAAGCCGACTCCGCTTCGTGGCCGCCCCGTCGTGGTACGCTGACGCTACCACGCCGTTGCGGCCACTGCGCTGCGCGGCTTAACTCAGGCGTTAGACCCTCTTCACAATTTGTTCAAAAAAGGAGAAACACCATGAAAAGCAATCCGGTCGGTTGGTTTGAACTCTACGTTCAGGACATGCCCCGTGCAAAGGCGTTCTACGAGGCTGTGTTTCAAGGCTCATTAGAAGAGCTGAAAAACCCTGACCCTAACGGCTTCCCCGAAATGGAGATGTGGGCATTTCCGATGTCAATGGAAGGTTCCGGTGCAGCAGGAGCACTGGTGAAGATGGCAGGATGCCCTTCTGGTGGTAGTACTTTGGTCTATTTCTCCTGTGAGGATTGTTCAGTTGAGGCTGAACGAGCAGCAGCGCATGGAGGAGAAATATTCAAAGGCAAGATGTCTATTGGTGAGCACGGCTTTATAGCGATGGTTGTCGATACCGAAGGCAATATGATTGGCCTTCATTCAATGCAATGAATAGATGGTCTAACACTGCGCTCCAAGGGACGCGCCGCAAGCGTCGCGCCCCTGAGCTAGCACGTTAGTCCCATCACCCGCTTTATGCGCGCAGCCACTTGTTCCAGCGCTCTGCCTTGTTCACGGGGATTTCAAGCCTTTTGGGTTTCCAGCGCTTGTGTAGCAAGCGCCAGCAGCTATCATTCTTGCAGCGCTGCGCCGCTTCCGTGGCCCAGCGCTTTTTCGTGGGCTGCGCCCTTCTTCAAGGCAGGGCGTTCCCTTTTGGCCTTCGGGTCTAACTCTGCGGTCAAGCGGACCCGCATTCTGCGGGCCGCTTACCTTGGCCGTTAGTCATTTCACAGGGAGCATCAAATGTCATCTATAGCCGCTGAAATTCAAAGAAGAGAAAAGCTCGCACTTGATGCAATCAAGAACAGCTTTGGAACAGAAGATGGAGAGTTTGGCGCAACAATGTTTGCGACCCATCACATAGAAGAACTAAAGTCGGCGTATTGGCTTAAACACCTGGGCACGGAAACCCCCGAGCCAAAGCAAGTTTTAGATGCCCTTCAACTTAAAGAGCACTGGGGCGAAGATGAGAACGAAATGGAAGTTTTTGACTTTACGCTTCCCGACGAAGTAACTGATTACGTGATAAGCGTTCGATTTGATGAGGCAGGCTCAGTTGAAGAAGTATCGATGGAAAGTTAGCGTCGGCACCTGCGCATCGCGCGCAAGTAGCTCTGGTTTATGTAGCGCAGTGTCTAACTCTGCGCTCAAGCGGACCCGCCTGCGGCGGGCAGCTTACCTTGGCCGTTAGAACACATAAGCATGAGGCTGTATGGGAAATTTTAGTATTTGGCATTGGCTTATTGTTGCCATTTTAATTGTTTCGATAGTAAATGTTAAAGGAAATAAAATGAGCTCTTTGGTCATTAAACACTGGGCAGCCAACACGAAACCAATCGACGAAAACAATAATTTTATTAATATCACCGGTCGGAGCGGCGGGATAATTTCATGGATATTGTCCTTAGTAAAAATAGATCCGACAACAACGATTTTGGTTGGAATTGATAGGATTGAATTCACTAGCGCATCTCTGGCCGGAACTCAATCCAGATTAATACCACTGCAAAGCATCTGCTCCACATACTATGGCTATCACAAACCGTGGAAGTCTGCGTTTTCTATTTTTTCCTTATTTGTATTTTTTGGCATATTATTCGGTGCAGATATTGCCGAAAGCGGCTCGCAAGGAGGAGCATTCACAACCTTCATCACAGCGTCTATTGTTGGCCTAATAATCTCTGCTATTTATTATTTTTTGAATAGAAAATTAACTCTTGGTTTTGTTGAACAAAGCGGAGTCATTAATGGAATAATTTTTAAAAGATCGGTTATTGAAAACGTTGACATAAATGAGATGCAAGCAAAACATGTTTGCACTATTATTCAAAAGCTTATTGAACACAAAGAGCGTAGACTCCAACAAAAATAGCTCCAGTCTAACTATTCGTCGCAGCCGACCGCCTACGGCGGCGTCTGAACTCAGGGCGTTAGTCCCTTCATACTCCGCTCTATGCAGGCCGCCATTTGTTTCAGCGTTTCGCCTTTCTCAAGCGTTTATCCGCTGGGGTTTGGGCGAGGCGCCGGGCTTCGCCTGCTGGCGCTGCGCAAGTTTCAAGCTTTTTTGGCCTCCAGCGCTCGCCAGTCAAGCGTCAGTAGCTATCACTTTCGCAGCGCTGCGCCGCTTCCGTGGCGCAGCGCTTTTTCGTGGGCTGCGCCCTTCTTCATCGCTGGGCGCTCCCTTCTGGCCTTCGGGTCTAACTCTGCGCTCAAGCGGACTGGCCTACGGCCAGCCGCTTACCTTGGCCGTTAGCTGACTCAATGGCGAAAAATGACCACGAACTCGTTCAAAATATGACGAGAGTTCAAATCTCCGAGAAGCAAGTAATTGTTGAGGTCGCTGTAATTGACTGGCCGCATCCGCATGAACCACGCATTTCTTGGGTTCTAGCATCAACACTACCTTTGTCGAGCACATCGACTAGTATCGATGCAGCGCGTAGTAAGCTAATGAATAATCGCAATTTCTTTGCTTTGTGCGAGGAGTGTGGTGAGCGCAAATCCAAAGGACATATGTTCTCTGGCAAAATCTGTATGAGCTGCGCGGAGCGAAATCATGGTGTCGTTTATTAAATGCCGCCTAACAACTCAATCCAGCGCACGCGCGTTGCACGCCGCTGAATTCGTTAGCTTATAAAGCCAATGTCCATCGCATTCCGCCATTCAGCCGGTTTCGGTAAGCGTATCGAGTATTGGATCGTTGGCCTTATGCTCAAACAAGGGTTGGATGTGTATCTACCGCTCGTAGACGACGACGCCATTGATGCAGTGGTCAAGCGCCCAGATGGCAGCTTTGTCCAAATACAAATCAAGGCGAGATCTAGCACGGTCAAGATGGGCGATTGCGGCCTATTCGCTGCACTCACACACGAGCTACGTGACAACTATTGGTTCGTGTTTTATTCAGAGCGGCTCGACACCATCTGGATCATGTCTTCTCAAGAGTTCCTGGACGAGTCCGTACAGAACAAGAACGGAATTAATGTGGGCAAGCGTTCCATCTGGTTCAATGGCACAAAGAAGGACCGCGCAACAGGAGAGAGGCGTGAGTACGTTAAAGACCGCTATCAAAAGTATGTCTGTCGTGACTTCTCTCGCCTACTGCAACCACTTGTTAGCTAACCAGGCGGTCAAGCGGACTTGCCTACGGCAAGCCGCTTACCTTATTCGTTAGCCATTTCACAGGGAGCATCAAAATGTCATCTATAGCCGCCGAAATTCAAAGAAGAGAAAAGCTCGCACTTGATGCAATCAAGAACAGCTTTGGGACAGAAGATGGAGAGTTTGGTGCAACGATGTTTGCGACCCATCACATAGAAGAACTAGAGCCGGCTTATTGGCTTAAACATTTGGGCACAGAAACCCCCGAGCCGAAGCAAGTTCTAGATGCCCTTCAACTTAAAGAGCACTGGGGGGAAGATGAGAACGAAATGGAAGTTTTTGACTTTACGCTTCCCGACGAAGTAACTGACTACGTGATAAGCGTTCGCTTTGATGATGCGGGCTCAGTTGAAGAAGTATCGATGGAAAGTTAGCTCTGGCGCTTACACACCGGGCGCAAGTAGCTCTGTTTTCTATAGCGCAGTGTCTAACTCTGCGCTCAAGCGGACCCGCATTCTGCGGGCCGCTTACCTTGTCCGTTAGTCCCATCACCCGTTTCATGCGCGCAGCCACTTATTTCAGCTCTCGGCCCTGTTCCAAGAGCTTTCAAGCCTTTTGGGCCTTTTGGGCCTCCAGCGCTTGCCAGCCAAGCGCCACCAGCTATCATTCTTGCAGCGCTGCGCCGCTTCCGTGGCCCAGCGGTTTTTCGTGGGCTGCGCCCTTCTTCAAGGCAGGGCGTTCCCTTTTGGCCTTCGGGTCTAACTCTGCGCTCAAGCCGACCCGCCTACGGCGGGCGGCTTATCTGGGCTGTTAGTCCCTTCACAGAAACCGCTTTATTTGGCCCATGTTTTTCCAAACGGCATTCAGTTTCTCTGGCGTTATTCAGCGCCTGGTTTGCCGTTTCTCCGGGCTTCGCCTGCGGGCGGCTTGCTTGTTTTCAGGCGGCCTTGCCTGCGGCGCTGCGCTTCGGTTACGCTGTGCGCTTTCGTGGGCTGCGCCCTTCTCCAACGCAGGGCGCTCCCTTTTGACCTTCGGGTCTAACATTTCAGTCAAGCCGATCCGCCTACGGCGGCCGGCTTACTTCTGCCGTTAGTCTCTCGCAGAAACCGCTTTATTTGCCCCATGCTTTTTCCAACGGCATTCAGTTTCTCAGGCGCTATTCAGCGCCTTGCTGGCCGTTGTGCTGGGCTTCGCCTGCGGGCAGTTTGCTTGTTTCAAGCTTTTTTGGCCTCTAGCCCTTGCGCAGCAAGCGTTAGCAGCTATCATTTTTCATGCGCTGCGTCGCCTCGGTGGCGTGGTACTTTTCCGCAGTTCGCGCCCGTCGCCAAGTTGGGGCTTCCCGTTTTGGCCATCGGGTCTAACCGTTCGTCGCAGCCGACCGCCTACGGCGGCGGCTGAACTCAGGGCGTTAGTCCAGCATAGAAACCCGCTTTATTCAAGGTCATGCTTTTTCAATCGGCATTCAGTTTCTCAGGCGTTATTCAGCGCCTGGTTTGCCGTTTCTCCGGGCTTCGCCTTTGGGCGGTTTGCTTGTTTCAAGCCTTTTTGGCCTCTGGCCTTTGCGCAGCAAGCGCTACCAGCTATCATTTTTCATGCGCTGCGTCGCCTCGGTGGCGTGGTGCTTTTTCGCGGTTCGCGCCCGTCGCCAAGTTGGGGCTTCCCGTTTTGGCCATCGGGTCTAACCATTCGTCGCAGCCGACCGCCTACGGCGGCGGCTGAACTCAGGGCGTTAGTCCCTCGCAGAAACCGCTTTATTTGGCCCATGCTTATTCAAACGGCATTCAGTTTCTCAGGCGTTATTCAGCGCCTGGTTTGCCGTCTCTCCGGGTTACGCCTGCGGGCGGTTTGCTTGTTTCAAGTTTTTTTGACCTCTGGCCCTTGCACAGCAAGCGCCACCAGCTATCATTTTTCATGCGCTGCGTCGCCTCGGTGGCGCAGCGCTTTTTCGCAGTTCGCGCCCGTCGCCAAGTTGGGGTTTCCCGTCTTGGCCATCGGGTCTAACTGTTCGTCGCAGCCGACCGCCTACGGCGGCGGCTGAACTCAGGGCGTTAGTCCCGCTGAAAACCCGCTTTATTTGGCCCATGCTTTTTCAACCGACATTCAGTTTCTCAGGCGTTATTCAGCGCCTGGTTTGCCGTTTCTCCGGGCTACGCCTGCGGGCGGCTTGCTTGTTTCAATCATTTTTTGCCTCTAGCCATTGCGTAGCAAGCGTCATAAGCTATCATTTTTCATGCGTTGCGCCGCCTCGGTGACGTCGTGCATTTTCGCAGTTTGCGCCCGTCGCCAAGTTGAGGCTTCCCGTTTTGGCCATCGGGTCTAACATTTCAGTCAAGCCGATCCGCCTACGGCGGCCGGCTTACTTCCGCCGTTAGCTTTCAAAAGTAAAGGGAGAGGTTTGTGGATAAGAAGGTTTTTATAGTAGCGGTTGGAATTACGCTTGCCGGTTGCATGAACATGCCAACTCCGCCGGCTCAGATTACCGGAGCCTATGT
>Ga0209200_1003989_pt1 | contig 12338 bp, 12 predicted proteins | sample AD_UKC033_MetaG_FD_184406 | JGI IMG/M metagenome (GOLD analysis project Ga0209200, IMG submission 184406) | Active sludge microbial communities of municipal wastewater-treating anaerobic digesters from USA - AD_UKC033_MetaG (SPAdes) (version 2) | ecosystem: Engineered > Bioreactor > Anaerobic >...
TCTGTAGTACCTTATTCATGATATCTCTCCTTTCTCTGGTGAGTTTGAGGAGAGGTATCGTGATAAGGCCTTGGTATTCTTAAGATGTTCTCAGGGTTTTCCGCCGCGTCAGCGGCTTACTTGAACGGGCAGCATAGAGCATGGAAATCCATCCACCCATCGAGCTCCCTGCAAGATGAAACCTGGAAAGCCCCAGCGTACTTACTGCCTGATCAAGGGTTGATGCCATATAATCGACGGTGTAGGTCTTTTCGACAGATTGATCGTTATCTCCATGGCCTGGCATATCAAAGGCGAGCACTCGATAGTCCTCGGGGAGGTATCGGACAAACCGGGTCCAATGATCCTTGTTCCCGGTAAATCCATGGATGAGTACGATGGTCTCGCCCTTGCCAGCTCGCTCCAGATATGCCATGGTCTGGCCCTGGATCTGGACAATTCCAGGATTGAGATCCGACTTGGACCGCTCGGCTGACATCATGAAGTCAAACATGCCTTGTTTGAAGGATGCGCAGCCGAATGTGAGACATGCTGTCAGAAGGAGCAGAACGGCCCTGGCTATCGATTTCATAACGACCTCCTCATGTATCGAATATATTCTTGGAATCGATACAATGATTAACGCTCAGAAGGTATTTGTCAAATTCTTCTATGAGCAGGACCACGATATCAATGAGAAGGTGCTCTCCACGTGATATTTTCGGAAAAGGCTATCAATTCATCAAGTGAACCTGTAGTATCATAGATTCATACCAGATAAATGGGGGTAGATCACATGAATGATCACGATATTTACAAAGCCCAGGAGACGATGCAGGCTGCAATGAAGAAAGGACCCTTGAGGGGGGCAGTGATTATCGGGGCAATCCTGGTCGGTTTGCTGTTTTTACATCCATGGGTTTTGGTTGGAGCCGGCGAAAGGGGTGTTGTCCTCAATTTTGGAGCTGTCCAGAAGAATGTGTTAGACGAAGGATTGCATTTCAGGATTCCCATAATGCAGACTGTTGTCCCGATCGATGTTAAGGTGCAGAAGGCAACCACCGATGCGGCAGCTGCATCATCAGATCTTCAGGATGTAAGCTCCACTGTTGCGATTAACTACCATATCGTTCCTGATAGGGCGAATGCTGTCTACCAATCTATTGGCACACAGTTCAAGGAGCGAATAATAGACCCTGCAGTGCAGGAAGTGGTGAAGGCTGTTACAGCAAGGTATACTGCAGAAGAGCTCATTACAAAGAGGGCAGCTGTAAGCGATGCAATGAAGGCGAACCTCACGAAAAGGCTCATGGAATACAACATAGCAGTTGATGCGTTCTCCATTGTCGGGTTCAGTTTCTCAAAGATATTCATGGAGGCCATCGAGTCAAAGCAGACAGCAGAACAACTTGCACTCAAGGCACAAAGGGACCTGCAGAGAATAAAGATTGAGGCAGAACAGAAGATCACGGCAGCGAAAGCAGAGGCGGAGTCTTTGAGGCTGCAGAGGGCAAACATTTCGCAGGATCTTATAGAACTGAGAAAGGTGGAGGCCAATCTCAAGGCAATTGAAAAATGGAATGGGATACTCCCCCAAGTCACGGGTGGCGGTGCGATGCCCTTTGTCGGGGTAGGTGATATTCAAAAGTGATAACCAGTTACGGATGAACGCGAACGAAGACAATAACCCTGTGGCTAGAAACTGAACTGGTTTTCTCGAACCCGTAGAGTTTACACCATAATCGTTTTTTTATCTTTCACAGACAATACAGGGCAGGATCGAAAATATATTGTAGAGGTCTTGCATCCACACTCTGTGATCGTTATGAAATAGAATGAACAGTCATATCAAATCCTGCCCATTGCACCTACAAAGGAGGCATACAATGGTACAGAACATCCTCGCATTACTGAAAGACCAACTGGACGACAACCTGATAGGCAAAATAGCCGGATTTCTCGGGGAGAACAAATCAGGTGTGACCTCGGCTGTCAGCAGCGCCCTGCCGGCTCTCCTTCTCGGCCTCATGAAGAAGGGATCCGAACCGGGTGGAGCCGAGGGTCTCATGAAGATCCTGCAGGAAGGAAAGCATGACTCCGGCATACTCGACAATATCGGAAGCGTCTTGGACGGAGGCTCTGCCACAACGAACCTGCTTTCCTCGGGAAAGAACCTGCTCGGTTCGATCTTCGGGGACAAGGCCGGCGGAATCGGCGATCTTATCGCCTCAGCCAGCGGCATGAGCAAGAAATCCGGGTCCTCTCTGCTGGGCATGCTGGCGCCCATCGTCATGGGATTTTTGGGCAAGACCCTCAAGTCGCAGGGGGGCTTCAACACCAGTGGCCTCACGTCCCTCCTCCTCGGCCAGAAAGACTTCATAAAATCAGCGCTTCCCTCGGGGCTCACCAGCCTGCTCGGCGTGAGTAACCTGGATGACCTCGGGCGCAAGGCCATGCCGGGCGGACCCGGACCGCAGAAGAAGACCTGGCTCTGGATCATCCTGCTCATCATCGCACTGCTGCTCCTCTGGCTGTGGCGCAGCTGCAGCACGCAGAAAGTGGAGGAGACCGTCAGCACGGTAGAGGGGCAGGTGAGCGAGACATGGTCTGCCCTGGGTAACTTCTTCGCCAAGAAGCTGCCCAACGGCGTCGAGCTCAACATCCCGGAACTGGGCGTGGAAAACAAGCTCATCGCCTTCATCGAGGACGCAGACCGCCCTGTGGATGACAAGACGTGGTTCACCTTTGACCGACTCACCTTCGATACCGGCACGGCCACCCTGAAACCCGAATCTCAGGAGCAGCTCAAGAACATCGCCGAAATCATGAAGGCGTACCCGAATGTCGCGATCAAGCTCGGTGGCTACACCGACAATACGGGAGACCCCAACGCCAACCTCACCCTTTCCCAGCAGCGGGCCGACTCCGTCATGGCCGAACTCGTCAAGCTGGGTGTTGATGCCATTCGCATGGAGGCGGAGGGGTACGGACAGGAACATCCGGTGGCCGACAACAGCACCGAGGAAGGTCGTGCCAAGAACCGGCGGATCGACCTGAGGGTCACCAGCAAGTAAGGTCATCTCCTTCGACTTCTGAAGAGAAGTTGTTTCAAAGGGGCAGGGTCTATACGTGACCCTGCCCCGTCCTTTTATCCAGGTATGCTTTACATCTTTATATCATACTGAAAATTCTATTCGATCGTAAGTCAAGTCTCCAAAGTTCTGTAATTTAGGTACTCCGATATAGGCATCATGCAGCCAGAAGATCCTCCTCTGTCTTCCTGCCCGATACCTCATCTTCGAAGATGAGGTATCGGCGGCCGAGCCACTCCTCAGTCATTTCCATAGCCAGAGCCGTAACCAGGCGAAGGCAGGATTCCTGGTTCGGGAAGATCCTTACCACCCTGGTCCTGCGCTTGAGTTCCTGGTTGTATCGTTCCAGCATGTTCGTGGACTTCATACCCCTGCGCTGCCACACCGGAAGCTGATAGACGGTCAGGATGTCTTCCCCGTTCTCCTCCAGTATCTGAGCAACCTTTGGATGAAGTTTCTCGAGCACCTCTATGGCTTCATCCATCCGTTTCCTGGCGGTGACATATGTCTGCGCCGTCGTGATCTCCCTGAGCATCTCCACGACCTTGGACCGGTCCTTCTTGCTCACCAGAGAGCAGAGGTTCCGCACAAAATGCACCTGGCATCGCTGCCACAGCACTCCCTGAAAATGACGACCGATCGCCTTCACCAGACCGGCATGGTCGTCAGAGACCACATACCGTACTCCTTTAAGGCCTCTTTCCTTGAGCTCCTTGAACACCTCCGACCAGCTCGTTTCATTCTCCGAGTCGGCAACCCACGTGCCCAGAATCTCCCGGTACCCATCCGAGCCTATCCCTACGGCCAGGAGCACTCCCTGGCTCACGACCTGATGGTTGATCCGGATCTTCTCATACCGGGCATCCACCACCAGATAGGGATACTCTTTATCCAGCTTCCTGAACCGCCAGGCATGAATGTCTTCATCCAGGTCCTTTGCCAGTCGGGATACCTGGCTCTTCGATATGTCCAGGCCGCACAAAGCCTCTGTGATAGCCTTCACTTTCCTGGTCGACACTCCGTGTACATACATCTCAACCAGGGACAGCATCAGCGCCTTCTCGCTTCTCTGATAGCGCTCGAACAGCTCCGTCTGAAACCGCCCCTCACGGTCCTTGGGCACCATGAGTTCCATGCGACCCAGCCTGGTCGTCAGCGCCCTCGGCTTGTACCCGTTCCGGTAACCTGCCCGCTCCTTGGTCCTCTCGTGCGGCTCGGCCTGCAGGTATGCCGTCAGCTCTTCTTCAAGGACTTTCTGCACCACATGCTGCATTAGTTTCAACAGGCCGTCTTCTCCCTCGCCGGTCGCCTCTTGCCAAATGCCCAATAACCCCTTAACATCATCACCACGAGCCATTTGCTCCTCCCCATAAGCGTTAGTTTGGTCGCTACGCCTATTATCGGAGTTGCCCTTGGCTCGTTCCACCCTTTTTACAGAACTATAAAGACGGAACCGGAACGATAGCTATGACCTTAACAAGCTCCGGGAATACAGACCCCCTTATAAGCGTGTTAGGCTGAATGTCATTATACTCTACCATTTCAATAACTTCTCATTGATTAGATACCATGAGACATTACCATACTTGATTATATTTTCATATTCATAAGGAATGTAATTAAGCTTCCTCACGACTGATTACTGAATGTTTGTGATCCACACTGTGCTTATAGCGAACTTCACTTCGATGGAGAGACGGTTTTATGAGGTTGAAAAACTGATGATCTTGGTTCCAAACCTACACTGCAAGGTGCTCTAGGCTGAATCGTTGCTTGTGGCACATACTCTTCGGTTTCTGTTTCCTGATGAAACAATTGCTTCTTTTGCGTAATCTTCAGAATGATCCCAAGGCATGATGACCACCGATTAATCGCAGTTATCATCACATTGGAACGTGAGGATCAGCGGCGGAAGTACTCCGTCCGCTGGATTGAATGGTTATGCTAATCTTATGTTGACCAATAACCATTTTCATAGACACGAACAGGCTCTTCTCCTGAAAGATCATAGATAAGTATCACTACCTCACCATTATCACACCCTGAATAAGTATAATTGATGTAGAGTCTTCCATTTATAGAAAAGGTTCTAATATCATGTGTACAGCCACCTTTGAGGGCAAATGTTTTGTTATTCATATAAACGAAGAGAGGGCCGTGAATAAAAGCATGACGCTTCGCTTGAGCAATAAATATATTATTTCTCTGATCTGGCACTTGCCAGAAAGACGTTAACTCACCCGATATTCGAAAAATATCTAGGCAATTAGGATGTTCGAATTTCTTTGCATCATTAGCAATCTTCTTTGCCAACAAAGGATCTTTGAATTCCTTCAAAGTTATGAATTGGTATTGTGCTCCCGTAGAGCCTATCAGTCCTCCAAAATATTCCTTACCTTGGCATTCTTCCTTAACTTTGAGATTTGTGATTTTAAACGGTCCAACAGGATGGACATATGTTTCTATACTGGCAGTTTCAGCCAAACATGTAGATGAACCCTTTTCACTAAGAAGGAGGACTGGTGTACCTTTCTGAATTTCTCCAGCGACAAACAATTTGCCGTTCTCTTTTATAATATCTTCATAATGAATATTCGGTGCTTCGTCGTTTTCTTTTGCGTACAGATATGTTGCTAAAACAAAGATAGAAAGAATTATTACATTAATTTTATTCATACTAGCCTCGCTCTTTCAAGAAGAGCATAACGTCGGCATCAGCAGCGCGGGCGGCAGCCCGCGTCGGTCTGGATGCTGTTGTTAGCGTTCATTTGCTTTGAATTTGAACTTATTTCCATTCCAATGAATCTCACCAAGTTTTAGGCCCCAAGAAGAATCTGGAATGCCTGAAGAAACTTCAATGTTTGGGTTTTGTTTGGTTGGATGTTTTATACGATAACTTGAGTGAGCAACACTATCTATAAACTCCTCGGTATACTTTTTATCTCCTGTTTTCTTAATTAAAATTGTACTGAGGGTTTGCAAATTGATTTCAGGCCAAAGCTTATTTGTAAAATCGGTAAATGAATTTTTCCCCACTACGAACACCCATCTGTTTTCAACAGAAGCACCATCCTCTGTTATTAAGATTACATTCCTATTTTGGGAATCCTTAAAAAAGGTGATGTAGTGTTTGAACAGGATATCATCACATTCAATCTCAAACTGATGATCTCCTTTTGCATGTATGCATTTGATTAAAAAATCTCTTGAGAGTGGCGCCCCAGAATCACGAACTAACAAATGATTATCAAGAATGAGTTTGATTATGATTTCTTGATTAGATGATTGAGCAAATGAATTTGTAGTAAAAAAGATGCCGAAAATCAGAAATAGTAGTCGCTTCATTGCATTAATCCATGATTTGTATTTGTACGCTAACGTGCTGATCACCGGCGGCTGTAAGCCGTCCGGTGGATTTGCGGGTTATACACTTTTCATCTTCAGCTTTGAGTATCTTACGCAACCTTCATACAAAGGTCTTAGAACAGCATCGATTGAGAGTGGCCATTCCGTCCTACCATCAATTGGTACTCCAATATGCTCTCGAATGAGTTCAATGGTTTTTTTGTGATCTTCATCTTCGGGATGATACCTACCAGATGAGTGGGCAAAGTAATTTCTTAAGCGTCTTATAATGTTGATCTGTTCAGCCCCATCAATGTCAAAATCAATTTTTATGCTGTTTGATAAAATATGATACGATTCAAGTAAGGCACAAAGCCTAACTACAAAATTCTGATTGATCCAGTGCCCAATCTGATTAATCTTCAAGATCCCTTCCTTGGAAAGACCTTCACTAAAGACGAATGAGATATTAAAACCTTGTGCAACGTAATAAGGAGCAGTGTTCGCTGATGTAATACCAACTGCATCTTCAGGTATGTAAGGGAAATGTGCTCTACAGTTATTAAAGCTGCTCCAAAGGATCTCTAATGCTTCTAATAGATCATCAAGGCTTTTATCCATAATTACATCTCCTCGCCAGTGTATAACGTGCGGATCAGCCGCCGGCGGAGCCGGTCGGCTGGATTTGTTAGTTGGCCTTTTTTATTTCATCAATAATGACACCTGCAAAACCTTCTCTACCTAAGAGAATTATTCTATCACCATTCTTAAGAGGCATTCTAAGTTGATCTAAAGGCATTACTAATTTTTCTTCACTTGGTGGCTCATTTTCTTTCTTATATGCCAATACCTTACAATCAAATAAATATGAGCTTTCAGAATACCTTCCTCGATGATGTTTAATTTCAATAAGGGTCGAATCAAATTTGATTGGATGTGAATTCATAAAATTCATCCACACACTTGCTGGAGCATATATGAAGATGGGCAATATTATCCCTCCGATAAATGAAAACAATACTCTTACGTATTTAGGATAAACACGCCTTTCACCAGTTTTAATATCAACTGTCCATTGATTTCTAGGGGAGCGGACCAAGCTGAAATATAATAAAATAGACACTCCAAAGGGATATAAGATATAAATTGCGACCCAATTCAATTTGGTATTAAAAAATAAGACCGATTCAAAACATCTTATGCAGATTATTGCTATAAAAATTATTAGAATTAACGAGAAGATTATAAGTATAACATTTTTCGCAGATAGGTCATTTCTGGACTTTATCTTCCTGTACTTCTTATATGATTCTTCTAATGGCTGATGAAGTTCATCTAGTTTTTTCAAAACTTCTTCTAGTTGTTTTCCTTTAAACTTACGGATAGCATCCTGCCTAGCCTTTTCATGCGATTCTTGCTGCATTCGATGCAATTCTTCGAGCCTATCCACCATAAAGTGCCTTTTAGAGTAATTTATATTTTAAAATATCATATAACTTAACATGATGCAGTTGAGAGGGCCAACAATTACTATACTGCACTTTTGCAGTATATCACTATAGTTATCCGATGCACAATTGCAGTATATCCAGATATTGAGTGCAAGGGGATGTGCTATTAAAATACTTAACCCATAGCTTATATGCCAAAATAACGTTGTAGGCATGCGCGATCCCCGCTGTTGATACTAACTCATACCTCTCGCTCTGCCCAAGCCGATGATTTCTTGAATAGATGTTTAACACTGAACAGACCTAAGGAAATGTAGATTTTCAGAAATAATCTATTGGGATGATACTAAGCCCCCAGTCTCAAATGAATCTATCCTTATACTTAATAGGTTCTATCACTTCTTTGCCTTGCCTTTCCCGATTCTCTCCAGCAGCAGCATGGCGTCCGACTCCCTCGCATAGATGGGCAGCACATCGGCCGGATATGTCTCCGGGGCCATGCCCAGGGCGATCCCGGCGAGCACCGATGCCCGCGGGTTCCACAGGTGCATGGCGGCCTCGTGGTAGAGCTTGCCCAGGCCCTTGATAAACACGTCCCGGTAGAGCTCGCAGCCGCTGCCCATGAACAGGGTCTCGTCCTTGACCAGGCTCACGACCTCCTCGGGCCTCAGGTTCACGTACCCGCTGAAGCGGGAGCCGTGCTCGTCGTACCTGCAGCAGAAGACCTCGCCCTTCTTGGCATCGACCACCGGAATAATCGGCAGGTAGGACGGCACTGCGCCATGGGCGAGGGTATCGAGCGTTGGCACGCCCACGAGGCGGCATCCCAGGGACTCGGCCAGGCCCTTGGCCGTGGCGATGCCGATGCGCAGCCCCGTGAAGGATCCGGGCCCGGTGCCCACGGCGATGAGGTCTATGGCGGTACGTGGCGTCCCCGACTTGTTCAGCACCTCGTCGATGACGGACAGGAGCATCCCTGCATGCCCGGCCTTGACCGTGAGGTTGATCTCGCAGGCGGTCAGGCCGTCCCTGAGAAGGGCGACGGACAGGCAGCTCGTGGAGGTGTCCAGGGCCAGGACCTGCACGCTTCTCACCCTTTGAAGATGCGCACGATGTCGTTGTAGAAGGCGAAGAGCATGAGCATGATGAGGATGAAGAGCCCGATCTGCTGGGCCACCTCGCGGGGTTTGCCCTCGACCGGCTTGCCGGTGATGCCCTCGATGGCAAAGAGCAGCAGGTGGCCGCCGTCCAGGACCGGAATGGGCAGCAGATTGATGATGGCCAGGTTGATGCTGATGAAGGCGATCAGCGAGACGAAGGGCAGCAGGCCCGCCTTGAAGGTCTGGCCCGACACCTGGGCGATGAGGATGGGGCCGCCAAGGCTCTCCTTGACGCTTATGGAGCCCTTGATCATCTTGGAGAAGGCCATCGCGGTGAGCTCCACGATGCGGTAGCACTGGGAAAATCCGTACCCGATGCCGCCGATGGGGCCGTAGTGCCTGACCGCCGTCTGTTCACCCACGGTGATGCCGATCATGGGCCGCTTGATCTCCTCGCCGAAGAGGTTCTTGCCTGTGCTCATGGCAGGCGTCACGTGCAGGACAAAGATCTCGCCGTCGCGCAGGACCTCGATCTCCACGCTGCCGGCCACCCCCGATTCCTGGAGCATGGTCGCCACGTCGTCCCATCCCTCCACCGGCTTGTCCGCGATGGTCTTGATCGTGTCGCCGGCGAGCATGCCCGCCTTCTCCGCAGGCGACTCCTTCTGCACCTCCCCGATGACCGGCAGGAGGAAGGGGACCCCGACCCAGGCGATGGCGGTGTAGACGAACACGGCCAGGATGAAGTTGAAGAACGGCCCGGCAAAGACGATGGCGGCCTTGACGGGCAGGGGTTTGTGCGAGAAGGAGCGCTTCGGATCGATGTGGGAGAGCTGGTCCTTGTCGTCAGGGTCCTCGCCCAGCATCTTCACGTAGCCTCCCAGGGGGAACGCCGCCACCTGGTACTGCGTCTCGCCGATGCGCTTCTTGATGAGCGCCGGACCGAAGCCCAGGGAAAACTTCAGGACCCCCACGCCGCTGGCCTTGGCCACGAGGAAGTGGCCCAGTTCGTGGAAGAAGATCAGCACGCCGAGAACGATGATGAAAGCAAGGAGTGTTATCATGAGAGCAATGCCTCTGCAGTCTTTCGCGCGTTTTTGTCGAGCACCATGAGCTCTTCGGGAGTTTCTACCGCGAATGTGTCGAACATGTCCATGGTCTTTTTCATCACGGCCACGATTTGGTCGAATCTGATCCGCCCGTCCAGGAAGGCATGGACCGCCACCTCGTCGGCCGCGTTCATGACGCAGGGCAGCACCCCGGGCTTTTCCATGGCATGGCGTGCCACGGACAGCGCCGGAAACCTGGCCTCATCCGGAGGCAGGAAGTCCAGCCTCATGGCGGAATCCGCCGGAAGGGGGGCGAGGGGGATGTCCATGCGTTCCGGCCAGGAAAGCGCATAGGCAATGGCCATACGCATGTCGGGCAGGCTGAGCTGGGCCTTGACGCTCCTGTCCGAGAACTCCACCATGGAGTGCACGATGCTCTGAGGGTGGACGGTCACCGTGACCGCATCCATCCCGACGCCGAAGAGCCAGCAGGCCTCGATCATCTCGAGGCCCTTGTTCACGAGGGTGGCCGAGTCGATGGTGATGCGCCTCCCCATGGACCAAGTCGGGTGGTTCAGGGCCTCCTGTGGCGTGATGGAGGCAAAGGTGTCCTTCGGCCGGTCCCTGAAGGGTCCGCCCGATGCGGTGAGGATGATGCGGCGGATGGCTGCCGGGTTCTCCCCTGCCAGGCACTGGAACACGGCCGAGTGCTCCGAGTCCACGGGGAGGATATGAACGCCTCTTCTGCGTGCCTCTTCCGTGAGGAACAGGCCCCCGATGACCAGGGACTCCTTGTTGGCCAGAGCCAGGGCTGAGCCCTGCCGGACGGCCTCCAGCGAAGGCAGGAAGCCCGCCGCGCCGGATATGCCGTTGACCACGATGTCCGGCTCTGACCTGCGGATGACCTCCATGGCCGCACGTTCACCCGAGATGAGCGATGTCTCTGTCGTATGGGGTGGTGCGGGAGAAGAGGCGCCGATGACCCCCACCTTGAATTCCCCGGCCTGCTCGAGCAGGCGCCTCGTGTTCCTGCCGGCCGCAAGGCCCACGAGCCGGAAGTGGTCAGGCCTCATGCGCAGCACGTCGAGGGTCGACTCGCCGATGGAGCCCGTTGATCCGAGAAGGGCCACCCGCTTCATTCAGCCGAATACCTTCAGGACGAAGTAGAGGAGGCAGCCCACCGGGATGATGCCGTCCATGCGGTCCAGCATGCCGCCGTGGCCGGGTATGAGGTTGCCCAGGTCCTTGATCTGGAATTCCCGCTTGAACAGCGAAGCGGTCAGGTCGCCGGCCAGGTCCAGCACGGCGATGCATGCGGACAGGACCGCCAGCAGCCACACGGGGTAGGCGCCCGTCAGCGTTTCGACCTGGTAGTGGGCAGTGACTGCACTATATATAAGGTAGGTGGCGTACCCGAGCATCACGGCCAGGCCGATGCCGCCGATGAAGCCCTCCACGGTCTTCTTGGGGCTGAGCCGGGGTGCCAGGTGGTGTCTGCCAAGGTTCTTGCCCACGTAGTAGGCGCCCACGTCGGATGCGAACACGCTCACCAGGCCGAAGATCATCCAGAACCTGCCGTCGGGAGCCACGCGCAGGAGCACCCAGAAGCCGATGAGCGCCATGGGATAGAACAGGCCGGCGATGGCATAGACCAGGTCCCGGGCGCCGCCTTTGTTCTTCTCGTAGAGGAAGAGCGAGACGATCATGAGGACAACGCTCGTGACCCCCACGGTCATGAAGCACCATGCCGCGTCGCCCCGGTAGGCGAAGTACAGGAAAGGTGTCGACGAAACCATGGCGATCCAGCCCAGTACCCGTGCACCGGTTCCGAGGGCCACCCGGAACAGCTCGTACATGCACACCGGCACCACCAGCATGGCCAGCAGGGCCAGTACCCAGGCGGGCCCGAATATGGCCGGGAGGGCGAAGATGACGATGAGAATGAGCGCCCCGAAGATACGGGTCATTTGAGTCTCCCCTCGACCTGCTCGCCGGTCATGCCGAACCGCCGCTGCCTGCCCCTGAACCAGGAGATCGCCTCGTCCAGGTCCTTCTCGTCGAAGTCGGGCCAGAGGGTGTCCATGAAGTAGATCTCGGTGTAGGCGAGCTGCCACAGCAAGAAGTTGCTGATACGCCATTCGCCGCCCGTGCGGATCAGGAGGTCCGGGTCGGGCATGAAGGCCGTGTCCAGGTGGCCCGAGAAGGTCTCCTCGGTGATGTCGTCGGCCCGGGTACCGTTGGCCAGGAGCTTCCGGGCGCAGCGGAGGATCTCGTCCCGGCCCCCGTAGTTGAGCGCGATGGCCAGGTGCAGCTGCTGGTTGT
>Ga0209200_1004013_pt1 | contig 12294 bp, 14 predicted proteins | sample AD_UKC033_MetaG_FD_184406 | JGI IMG/M metagenome (GOLD analysis project Ga0209200, IMG submission 184406) | Active sludge microbial communities of municipal wastewater-treating anaerobic digesters from USA - AD_UKC033_MetaG (SPAdes) (version 2) | ecosystem: Engineered > Bioreactor > Anaerobic >...
AAACTCTGCCATCATGGTGAGCTCCGCTGAGGGCACTACACACAGTATCGGCAATCTCGAGGCGTCCCGCCAAGCCGACGCGATGGCGGGACGCGCATACGCAACCCGCAGGTGGGCTACACCGTGTCGAGCCGCTTCAAGGATTCCCTCTTCCCAGACCCGGTCGAGTACTGCATATCGATCGCCGCCATGCTGGCATCCCGAGCGCTGCAAGAGCGAGAAAGGCTGCTAGGCTGCTCGAACGTTTCATGGAAGCCTCAGCACGCAAAAGTCTTTGCCGACTAATCCCCGACCTGCTCGGGGCCGGTGGTGATAGAGCCGTTCGGATGGATGAAAACGGGCTGTTCTTTGAAGATAGCCGCCAAGGCGGCGAGGTCCGCGGCTGGAACGTTGATCCACTGACTCCATGCGCTGCCCAACGGCTTGATCCGATAGGCGCTGCCAGTCGTCGGATGCCAACCCAGCGCGAACATCTCTACTTGTGGCATGTAAGTCTCCTGTTGGATGAGCTCAGACGATTGCGGACGTCCAACGCCTGAATTAAGCGTGCGGCGAAGCGGCATCGGCTTGAATGATTTGTTGGCTTGTCGGTACGTGAGCTATGCAATGGGCTTTAATCAAGAAATCACGACCAACAAGATGCGGAACACCCGGCATGGAATTGCAGTCGCTGCGACCTGTCTGCCGACGTCTATGATGGACGGATGAAGCGTAACAGCGACGTACGGATTTTGGCCGGCATGAACCTCCCGTAATTCCCTTGCTTCAAGATAGACGAGCGCCATCGACCTGCAAGTGAAATGTAATCGCCACCGGCCGCTCATGGCCGTCAGCGGCCGGACACTGTGGGGTGTCCCATGGATCAGGATTCATCTACGTCGTCATATGAAAGGCTCTCGGGATAGAGCGCCATCACGGCGGACAATGTGCCGTGCAACTGTTCCACCGCTTCCATCATCTGACCAACTTGGTCATCAAGGTCGCCGGCCAGTTCGAAGAACTCGGCTACAAAGTCAGGCGTGGCGTTGGCCGTTACCGCCATCGCGAGCCGATGCAGCCGCAGCAGTTGTCGCGGATCTCCGGTGGGCGCCCGTCATCGCCATCACTCAACTCGGGGCGTAACGCATCAACGGCGTTCACCGCGGCAAGCAAACTTGCCGTGTCGAGGCCATAGTGAAGCTCTTGCCATTCTTCATCGGTGATAGCGGTCATCCTACGATCCCTTCAATCGTCTGTTGGTGAGCTACGCCCAGTTCTCCAAGATTAGCGGTGCTGCGATCCGCTCGTAATGGCGGCTGTTGTTGGTGACTAACACCGCACCGGCTGACAACGAGTGTGCGGCGATCATCATATCCAGTTCGCCGATCGGTTGCCCCGTGCTAACGAGTTGGTGGCGGATTTCGGCGTACCAGTCCGCTGCATCGGCGTCCCACGGCAGGATGCGGACGATCTTGAGGAACTGGCGCACCGCCAGGTGCAGACGATGGTCGCCCGCCAATCGCTTCAGGCCATATTGCAACTCCGCCCGCGTCATCACCGAGATGCAAACCATCGACGGCATGAGGGCCGCCAGTTTGGCTTCTATCGCGCGCGACTTTCCCTTGATCAGGTAGCTTGTCGTGTCCGTGTCCAGCATATGCAGCATCGCTAGCGGCTCACCTTGCTGTTCGTAGAGAGTTCGTCATCGAAGATGCCTCGTTCTTGCGGCAACACATTCAGCGGGCGCTCGGCCATGAAATCTGCGGGAACGTCGACTTCATGCAGCAACTCGAAAAATTCGTTCCAGGTTTTGGCCCCCGGCCGGTTCGACAGCACGACATCGCCGGTCGCATCGTCGCGCGTGACATAGACCTCGTCCCCTTCAAAGCGGAAGTCCGAGGGGAGACGAACCGCCTGACTGGCGCCGTTCTTGAACAGCTTGGCAACACGTGTCTCTATCATCATGGCTCTCCTTGGTGCGGCGAACAGTATATGTTCGAGTATATACAATCTACCGAAGCAGGCCAACTTTTCTCCGTCCATGGCCAATATGGATGGTCAAATCGGCGGTAGCCAACTTACTGTCATTTTCAGAAGACGACTGCACCAGTTGATTGAGTGTAGCGGCTGTTGTGCAGCCAGCTCCTGACAGTCCAATATCAGAAGTGATCTGCACCAATCTCGACTATGCTCAATACTCGTGTGCACCAAAGCGAGGTGAGCATGACGACCGACACCCCACGGATTCCCGAGCAAGGCGTGGCCACTCTGCCTGATAAGGCTTGGGAGCGTGCGCGCCGTCGTGCGGAGATCATCGGCCCGTTGGCGCAGTCGGAGACGGTCGGGCACGAAGCGGCCGATATGGCTGCTCAGGCGTTGGGCTTGTCTCGGCGGCAGGTGTACGTTCTGATCCGGCGAGCCCGGCAAGGCAGCGGCCTCGTGACGGACCTGGTCCCCGGCCAATCCGGCGGTGGCAAAGGCAAGGGGCGCTTGCCGGAGCCGGTCGAGCGCATCATCCGCGAGTTGCTGCAAAAGCGGTTCCTGACCAAGCAGAAACGGACTCTGGCAGCGTTCCACCGCGAGGTCGCGCAGACTTGCAAAACGCAAAAGCTGCGGGTGCCGGCGCGCAACACCGTGGCATTGAGGATCGCCGGCCTCGATCCGCGCAAGGTCACTCGCCGGCGGGAAGGCCAGGATGCGTCCCGCGGCCTGCAAGGTGCTGGCGGCGAACCTCCTGCCGTGACAGCACCGCTGGAGCAAGTACAGATTGACCACACGGTCATCGACGTGATCGTGGTCGATGAGCGCGACCGGCAACCGATTGGCCGCCCGTATCTGACCATCGCCATCGACGTGTTCACCCGCTGCGTGCTCGGCATGGTCGTCACGCTGGAAGCACCATCTGCCGTCTCGGTCGGCCTGTGCCTGGCGCATGTCGCCTGCGACAAGCGCCCCTGGCTGGAAGGGCTGAACGTGAAAATGGAGTGGCCGATGAGCGGCAAGCCCAGGCTGCTCTACCTGGACAACGCGGCCGAGTTCAAGAGCGAAGCGCTACGCCGAGGCTGCGAGCAGCATGGCATCCGGCTTGACTATCGCCCGCTCGGGCAGCCGCACTACGGCGGCATCGTGGAACGGATCATCGGCACGGCGATGCAGATGATCCACGACGAACTGCCGGGAACGACCTTCTCCAACCCTGACCAGCGAGGCGACTACGATTCCGAAAACAAGGCCGCCCTGACGCTGCGCGAGCTGGAGCGCTGGCTCACATTGGCGGTCGGCACCTACCACGGCTCCGTGCACAACGGTCTGCTTCAGCCGCCGGAAGCGCGCTGGGCCGAGGCGGTGGCCCGCATCGGTGTGCCGGCCGTCGTCACCCGCGCCACTGCCTTTCTGGTCGATTTCCTGCCCATCCTCCGCCGCACGCTGACCCGCACCGGCTTCGTCATCGACCACATTCACTACTACGCCGACGCGCTCAAGCCGTGGATCGCACGGCGTGAGCGCTGGCCGTCCTTTCTGATCCGGCGCGACCCGCGCGACATAAGCCGCATCTGGGTGCTGGAACCGGAGGGGCAGCATTACCTGGAAGTCCCCTACCGTACTTTGTCGCACCCGGCTGTCACCCTATGGGAACAAAGGCAGGCGCTAGCGAAATTGCGGCAGCAAGGGCGCGAGCAGGTGGATGAATCGGCGCTGTTCCGCATGATCGGGCAGATGCGCGAGATCGTGACCACCGCACAGAAGGCCACGCGCAAGGCGCGGCGCGATGCGGATCGACGCCAACACCTCAAGGCGTTGGTTCCGCCGGACAAGCTGACTCCGCCAGAAACGGACGTTGCGGCCGCGCAGGCAGACAACTTGCCGCCCGCCAAACCGTTCGACCAGATTGAGGAGTGGTAGCCGTGGACGAATATCCCATCATCGACCTATCCCACCTGCTGCCGGCGGTGCAGGGGCTGGCTCGGCTGCCGGCGGACGAGCGCATCCAGCGCCTTCGCGCCGACCGCTGGATCGGCTATCCCCGCGCGGTCGAGGCGTTGAACCGGCTGGAAACCTTGTATGCGTGGCCGAACAAGCAGCGCATGCCTAACCTGCTGCTGATCGGCCCGACCAACAACGGCAAGTCGATGATCGTCGAGAAATTCCGGCGCACGCATCCGGCCAGCTCCGACGCCGACCAGGAGCACATTCCGGTGCTTGTCGTGCAGATGCCGTCCGAGCCTTCGGTGATCCGCTTCTACGTCGCACTGCTCGCCGCGATGGGCGCTCCCTTGCGCCCGCGCCCACGACTGCCGGAAATGGAGCAATTGGCGCTGGCCTTGCTGCGCAAGGTCGGCGTGCGCATGTTGGTGATCGATGAACTGCACAACGTCCTGGCCGGCAACAGCGTCAACCGTCGGGAATTCCTTAACCTGCTGCGCTTCCTCGGCAACGAGCTGCGCATCCCGCTGGTCGGTGTCGGCACGCGCGACGCCTATCTGGCGATCCGGTCGGACGACCAGTTGGAGAACCGCTTCGAGCCCATGATGCTGCCGCTGTGGGAGGCCAACGACGATTGCTGCTCGCTGCTGGCCAGTTTTGCCGCGTCGCTCCCGCTGCGGCGGCCTTCCCCAATTGCCACGCCGGATATGGCCCGTTACCTGCTCACGCGCAGCGAAGGCACCATTGGTGAATTGGCGCACCTGTTGATGGCGGCGGCGGTCGCCGCCCTGGAAAGCGGTGAAGAAGCGATCAATCACCGCACGCTCAGCATGGCCGATTACACCGGCCCTGGCGAGCGGCGTCGGCAGTTCGAGCGGGAACTGATGTGAAACCGGCAGCACGCTGGCCGCTGCATCCTGCTCCCAGGGAAGGCGAAGCCTTGTCCTCATGGCTCCAGCGTGTCGCCGCCCGCTACCAGATGGACTTGTATGACCTGCTGGAGCACGACCTTGGTCACGGCCGGGTCGATGACCTGGATACTGCGCCACCTCCGGCGCTGCTGACGGCCCTCTCCCTGCGCAGCGGCATTGAGCTGGAGCGGCTGCGTTGCATGAGTTTCGCTGGCTGGGTGCCGTGGCTGCTGGACAGCCTCGATTCCCGGATTCCAGACGCGCTGGAAACCTATGCGTTCCAGTTCTCGCTATTGCTGCCGAGACGCGGCCGCAAGACGAGATCAATCACGAGCTGGCGCGCCTGGCTGCCAAGCCAGCCGATTCACCGCGCCTGCCCGCTTTGCCTGAACGACTCGGAGGATCAAGCCATACTGCTCGCGTGGAAATTGCCGTTGATGCTGAGCTGCCCGCAACATGGCTGCTGGCTGGAATCCTATAGTGGCGTGCCGGGGCAGTTTCTCGGCTGGGAAAACGCCGATGCGGCCCCACGCACGGCCAGCGACGCGATGGTGGCAATGGACCGACGTACTTGGCAGGCGCTGACGACGGGTTACGTCGAGCTGCCGCGCCGACGCATTCATGCCGGCCTCTGGTTTCGGTTGCTGCGCACCCTGCTCGATGAGCTGAACACGCCACTCTCGCAGTGCGGGCCTTGCGTCTGGAGCATTCGCCATGTCTGGGCGTGCTGCGGCCATCTACTGCGCGCTGGACAAAGCCAGTGGCGTCCCTACGAGATTCTGGCCCCGGCGGTGCAGTTACAAATGCTGGAGGCGGCGGCTACCGCCATCGAGCTGATCGAATCGAGCGTGGTGCGTCCACACGGGGAGTTGGGAGCACTGTTCTTGTCGGAGCCGCACACCGGGTTCACCAATGGCCTGCCCGAGAAGAAACGTAAGCCTGAGCCTGTCGATCACTGGCGGGAGGCGGTCAAGGCGCTCAACGAGGCTATCGCCGAGGCCCGACATAATTGCGAAACGGCCCGCTCACTGTTCACGCTGGCGTCTTATGGGCGGCGCGACCCCGAGTCCCTGGATCGCTTGCGCGACACGTTTGCCCAGGAGGGCATTCCCCCGGAATTTCTGTCACATTATGTTCCTCGCGAACCCTTTGCATTCCTTAGTATGAATGACGGGTTAAGTGACAAAATTTGACGATCAGAACTTTCCAACCCACACTGTCACATAATCGAACGTATACGTGACGGGTGAAAAGGTGCTGATCGGCTACATGCGGGTATCGAAGGCGGACGGATCCCAGTCCACCAATTTGCAACGCGATGCGCTCATCGCCGCTGGTGTGAGCCTTGCGCACCTTTACGAGGATCTGGCCTCGGGCAGGCGCGATGATCGCCCAGGGTTGGCTGCTTGCCTGAAGGCGCTTCGTGAAGGGGACACGCTGATCGTGTGGAAGCTCGATCGGCTTGGCCGTGATCTGCGCCACCTGATCAACACCGTGCACGACCTAACTGCGCGTAGCGTGGGCCTGAAGGTCCTGACCGGTCACGGTGCGGCGGTCGACACGACGACTGCCGCCGGCAAGCTTGTGTTCGGTATTTTTGCCGCGCTGGCCGAGTTCGAGCGTGAGTTGATTTCCGAGCGAACAGTCGCTGGACTTATCTCGGCGCGCGCTCGCGGCAGGAAAGGGGGGCGCCCCTTCAAGATGACCGCCGCCAAGCTACGCCTGGCGATGGCCAGCATGGGGCAACCGGAAACCAAGGTGGGCGATCTCTGCGAAGAACTCGGGATTACCCGGCAGACGCTCTACCGGCACGTGTCGCCCAAGGGCGAACTGCGGCCAGACGGCGTAAAGCTGCTCTCCCTCGGTTCAGCCGCATAAATGGAGGCGACCTGGAACGGGGCGCTGTTCAGTGCGGCAACGATCCGATTACCGGTGTCGACCCGTAAGAGACATTCGTGGCCTCGGTGGCCCTGCGGTAGGTTTCTGATGCGAAGCTGCCGTTCAACTTTGAAGCTGATCGCGAGCTACTCGGCCTTTGCTAACGTCTATGCCCCGTACGTTTATTGGCGGCAGTATGGGATAGACCTGCCGGCCAATGATCCCGCCGAGGAAGGGGGCTGCAGCACTCCCAGCGAACAGGTGGGCGTACGATGAAGATGGCAAACCGAGGGAAGTTGGCCTTGGGTGATGGGAAACGGCATAGAGCCTGATTAACCCGGCACTGTGATTAACTCCCGTTGATTTTATTGATCGACGGGCTATGTTAAATCAGCTGTATTTTTCTTGTGGTTCGAAGACGGGCTTGGCCTCCGAACCTCCAAGGAGCGAATCAGGCCGGCAGGTTGGCGCAACGGGTGCCGTAACCAAGTCGCCCTCGTTTGCGCGAACAGTCATCAAGACGACAGTCGAGGGTTTGGTCGGCCGTCTCGTGCTTCGGTGTGTGCCTGCATTAATCGTCCAAGGGGTGTTGGTAAAGTTTCGCGTCGAGCAAACAGCGGCCCTCAAGATCGGAGCCTCTGCATTGCCGGCCATCATGCTCGTGTTCTTGATCTATTACGCTTGGCGATTCGTGCGCGCCTAGTCGCGAGATATCGAAAATGGCGCTTCACAAGAGCGGGGGGAAATTATGCGAGCCGTTGTTCTCACCTTGATTGCGATACAACCCTTCCTGATAGGATCGGCCATTTCTGCCCAGGGAATCGCAGGCGGTTTAGCTGCCTTGGGAACCTGTGTCAGGGAATGTGTCGCACCGGGCAGCTATGACTTCAAACCTACGGAGCGCGAGTGCCTGGAGGTCTGCGAGTGTTGGCTGACCATCGAAAGTAGCCGATGGCGGGAAGAAATGACCGATGCGAGCCGAGAGCGGCGGGGGAAATTATGCGCAGCTCAGGTTTGGCCACAGCACTTCGCAGAACCTGATATCGCTGGGAAGGGGAAGCGAATAATTATTTGCACGCCAATGTTGACACGGCCTGATGGTTCCTTCCCTCCTGAGGTTCGGGAGTCATTCAGCAACGGGCTGAATGACGCCCACTGGCAGGAAGTTGATCGACAAGTTACGTTGCTCAAGAATGAGAAGTCTGGAAACCTCTACAAAGCGGCATCAAAGGCGAACGATTTTGTGCTCTTGGTGGTCACGACATTCAAGAGTCCTACCAAGATCGCCGGGATCGACGTGGATGCGCCATGCCCAGCTCGCCACACCTCAAAACAGTATTTGTTTGACGAGTGGGTGAAATCTCCCGGACTCATGCTCAAGAAAGTGAAGGTGCAAAGGTAGGCGCCTGCGCCTCAGTTGTGATCAGGGCATGGCTGTGCCCCAGCGTAAGGCGCTGGACGGCATTTTCGGGTTGATCGCCCGCTGGGCCAAAGCAAGGACGCGACCATTGCCCGCAGCACCTACAACGCGCGCAGCGAGACGGTGGCGCAGAAGCCGAGCTTTCGGGACGCGTGGCGGATCGCGCGCCACGGCATCTTCCCGGCCGAAGGAAATTTTGCTTTAAGGAAAACGCCGCCACAGATTTCGCTGCGGCGGCATCAAAGTAATACAGCAACACGTCAAGTTACCGGCTAGTACCCGTGGCGGGCGGGAGACTCGACCAATGCGTTTTCATTGGTGCCGGTTCGGGCCTCACAACAGGGCGTGCAATAAGAAGTGCAGATGTCCGAGTTCGATCCCGGTCCTTTGGGGGCGCTGAAAAGGGGCTCACGTATGGAGAACGATCATGAGTCTTTTTATAGTTCAGTCGCCCGTTCTCACTGGGCTGATTCGGCGTGACGGCTTGGGTGCGAGCGCGGAGCGGCGCTCTGGGTCGCGATCGCCAACGGGGTGACCCGCGGCGCATGGCCGCCTGGCTCGGACCGACTGTGGGGTGGGCGCGTCACTGATCCGGGGTCGCGAGCTCAAGGCCTTGATCCAGATGCCGTTAAGCACCCGTCCCCACGCAGCGCACAGGTCCGTCCGTGAAGATTGCCGCCTTCAATATCGAGCTTCAGTCCTCCCACCGCTTCTCCCGGGCACTCGAAACGAGCGAGCGCCTCGAGTTCTGGCGCGATGCGCCGGGGGCGGGCGGGGTTCAGTCGGGGGGGGTGCGGATCTCCGCGGCAGCCCAGGCCGCGCTGAGCGCAGAGGCCGAGGCCGGCTTCCCGGCGCTTCCCTTGCGCGCCTTGGCGGCCGCCTGATGCGCGCCCGACCAGGATCGGCTAGAGCTGGTTCGGTGGCACGATGCCGAAGCGCTTCATCTGCCGATAGACCGTCGCGCGCACGATGCCGAGTTCCGCGGCGGCGGCGGTGACGTTCCAGCGATGGCGGCGCAGGGCGGCCTCCAGTTCGGCGGCTTCGCCGCGCGGCGGCTGCGTCGTCTCGAGTGACGGGGTGTCATGGTGACTCGCGGACATGAGCTCGGCGGGCAGGTCGTCGGTCGTGATGGTGCCGCCGTCACAGACCGCGAGTGCGAATCGCAACACGTTGCGCAGCTGACGGACGTTGCCTGGCCAGCTGTATTCGAGCAGGGCTGCACGCGCGCTCGGTCCGAGGCTTGCGGTGGTGCCCAATTCACCCCCCTCCGCAGCCAGCAGGCGGTCGATCAGGTAGTCGAGGTCACGGCGCTCGCGTAGTGGCGGCAGGTAAAGGATGGCGCCGCACAGACGGTAGTAGAGATCCTCGCGGAAGCTGCCCTCGGCAATCAGCTTGCGCAGGTCGCGGTGGGAGGCTGCGACCACGGTCAGGTTCACTGGGATCGGCTTCTCCGCGCCGAGCGGCAGTATCTCGCGCTCTGCCAGCACCCGCAGCAGCCGGGTCTGCAGGTGCAGCGGCATGTCGCCGATCTCGTCGAGCAGCAGGGTGCCACCGTCCGCCTGCTGGATGAGACCGCGCATGCCCTTGCTGCGCCCGCCGGTGAAGGTTCCGGCGGTATAGCCGAACAGCTCGCTCTCGATCAGGGACTCGGGAATGGCCGCGCAATTGACCGCAACGAAGGGCTTCGCGGCCCGATCGCTGGACTCGTGCAGGGCCTTGGCCAGCACCTCCTTGCCGGTGCCGGTTTCGCCGTGGACGAGGATGTTAACCGGGCGGTTGACCAGCCTGGAGGCTTGCGCGATCAGGCGCTGCATCTGCGGATCATCGCCCGCCAGGCGCTCGAGCGCCGGGGCGCGCGCGGCCGTCTCGGTCACGCTCGGCCGTGCTGCGCGCGGCGCCACCCGGGGCTGCACGACGGTGCCGTAGTAGACCTCTCCGCTGCCGGTCGATAGCGCCGTGCGGTCGGCGGCGAAGCCTGCCCGGGCGATGCGCCAGATCGAATCCATGCCTTCGCGGAAGATCTCGCCCAGGGAGCGGCCGACCAGGGCGTTGTCACCGCCGCCGTGCAATGGCCGCAATGATCGCCGGGCGCCGCTGTTGGTGCCGACGACGACCCCGTCGGCATCGAAGGCGAGCATGATCTCTGCCGACACATCCACCATCGACCACGCCGAGCCCAGGCGCAGCACCCAGCGCTCGCGGAAATAGCGCAGGAAGTTGGCGTCCTCCACCATCTGCGCAAACATCGTGGTCATCTGCAGCGCCAGATGCTGGCCGTCGCGCGGCGAAGGCGACGTCAGTGCGGAGACGTCGAGCACGCCGAGAAAGCCCCCGGTGGGGTCGAACAAGGGTGCGGCGTTGCAGGTCAGCGCGATGTGGGTGGCGTCGAAGTGGTCGGCGTGATGAACGGTGATCGGCGCCTTCTCGACGATGCAGGTGCCCACCGCACAGGTTCCGGCGCGCGCCTCGCTCCAGTCGGCGCCAAGGTAGAGCCCGGCCTGCTTCAGCTCGCGCGCCCAGGCGTCGTTGCCGATGAAGTCCACCGCGATCCCGTGCGCGTCGGTCAGCAACAGGACGTAGCCGATGCCGGCCATGCGCTTGTACAGCTGCTCCATGCCGGTGCGGGCGACGCCGAGGAATTCCTCGATGTGGTCCTGGTGTTCGCGCAGGCGCGCATGTTCGACGATGTGGGCCCGCGTCGGACGGCAAGGGTCGAGCCCGTAGTCGCGGATACAGCGTACCCACGAACGGCCGATGCGATCGGATGGGGGCGCGCCGGTCTTCGAGACGGCAAGCACATGATCGATGTGCTCCCTTTGGGATTGGGCCAGCATCTTGTCTCCTCTTCCGGGCCGTTTCACCTTGGCGCCCGGTGCGGACCATGGATCGGTCTCTGTGTGACCTTGCAAGTTACTCCTCCCGTCCCGGCGGCTCAACAAGAAAGGACGGGGCGGCCTTGACGGCGCGCCCCGCAAAGCGCCTGGAGGAGTCAGGCATGGGAAACCGATGCCCCCGGGTAGGCCGCGCGGCGTCCCGGGGGCATGCGCGTGCGGGCAGGAGCTCAGCTGGCGGGGAAGCGCGGGTCCCACAGCTTGCGCTGCAGGGCTTTCTCGTGGGCCATGCCATTCGGTGCGCTGACGAGCTCGAGCTGCAGCCCCCAGGGAGCGAGGAAATAGACCCAGGTCAGCCCCGCCGCAGGGCCCTCGGTGAAGGTGCTGGGCGTGTCGAGCACGCGCACGCCCTTGGCCTTGAGGTAGCTCACCGCGGCGTCCATGTTGTCCACATAGAAGGCGAGATGGTGGCCGCCGATGTCGCTGTTGCGGGGCCCGCGGCGGTTCTGGTCGGGTGCGGTGTACTCGAAGACCTCGAGGTTGGTGCCGTTGCCGCAGCGGACCATCTGGAAGTCGCTGATCGCCGCGCGCGGGTGTACGTCGAGGTGGCGCTCCATCCAGTCGTCCTCGAACTTGAAGGTGCCGAAGGTGAATGACGGCTCGCAGCCGAGGACGTCGCGGAAGAAGGCGACGGCCTCATTCATGTTCGGCACGGTGATGCCGATGTGCTGGATGCCGCGCATGCCCGGAATCGGCTCCGCCTGTGCGGGGAGGCTGGTTGCCGCCAGGCTGGTGGCGAGGCCGGCTGTGATCGTGGCGGCCGACAGGATGCGGCGGATGCGGTTCTTCTGCTTCATGGGTGTCTCCGTTTCTTGTGGTGGGAGGTGCAGTCCGCGGTGTGGATCCGCAACTGCACGGTGTGGCTCAGAGTTCGCGCCGCTGCATCGCGCCGGCGATGTATTCGGCCTGGCGTACGGCGAGGGCGACGATGGTCAGGGTGGGATTGGCGGCCGAGCTCGAGGTGAATTGGCTGCCGTCGGAGATGAAGAGGTTGCCGATGTCGTGCGTCTGGCCCCACTTGTTCACCACCCCGTCGCGTGCATTGGCGCTCATGCGGTTGGTGCCCATGTTGTGGCTGGCGGGGTAGGGCGGCATGTCGATCACCCGCGTGGCGCCCACCGCTTCCGACACCTTCCGCCACTGCGCCAGGCCGTGGCGGCGCATCGCGGCGTCGTTGGTGTGGTCGGTCTTGGTCACGATCGGGATCGGCAGGCCGTACTGGTCCTTCTCGGTCGGATGAAGGGTGATGCCGTTCTCTTCCTGCGGCATGTCCTCGCCGCATACCCACACG
>Ga0209200_1004020_pt1 | contig 12281 bp, 17 predicted proteins | sample AD_UKC033_MetaG_FD_184406 | JGI IMG/M metagenome (GOLD analysis project Ga0209200, IMG submission 184406) | Active sludge microbial communities of municipal wastewater-treating anaerobic digesters from USA - AD_UKC033_MetaG (SPAdes) (version 2) | ecosystem: Engineered > Bioreactor > Anaerobic >...
TAGCGGCGGCAGGGGGTGGATGTTTTTCTAGCGGGTCAAAAACGGTATCCGTGGCCGCTGTCGGTGCGGTATTGGTCAGGGCGAACCTGAGAGTATCGCTTCCCAAATTATACCCACCGTTGGCAAGCTGGGAGAGAAATTTATTGAAAAGGGTAAAGTTTACCATTGTTCTCCTCCTTTAGAAGAAAGCCCCTCCCCAAAGGAAGGGGCCTTTTGGGCAATAAACTGTTAAGGTGTCAGAGTATTGTTAAGACCCACCCCATTCAGAATACCACATTTCTGGGCTAAACCAAACTCGAGACCGGCTTCAGTGAGGAATTCCTCATTGATACCGTCAACTCGTCTCTGACCATAGCCTTCAGCGTGCTGTTTCTGGTTGCTCTCACCATAGAACGTGGTATCGTCAATGTAACGATAGGTAAGTTCTTTAGGCTCAAGCACTACCCCCATGTTACGAGTTGTAGCATCATAACTGAATAAGGGATGAGTTTTCATATTCACTACTCCAAAAGGAGTAATCCACTGCCTGATTTCCATGCCATAGGTTTTGGCGGCAGGAGCTAACTGAATTGAATTACCTAAGGCATTAGCAGAAGCCAGAGCATCAATTCCGAGCAAGAAACCAGAGCCGCAAAGAATCAGCTTCTCAGATGCTCCATAGCGGAAAATCCGCTCGAGCATATTCTTTATCCAAGTCATTCCACCACCGGCTGCAGTCCAGGCTACACCGGCATAAGTGGGATTGAGTGTATAGTCGTCACAGTTAGCAGCAGCATACTGACGGATAAAGTTGATAGCGCCCATAGTGGTTCTCTCAGGCTTACCATTATCACCTACATTTTCAGTTCTGATGCCCCAGAGGAATGCAAGTTCCATTTCCCAAGAATGCATTTCCAAAGCCTCAGCCTTTGCCTTCTGACGCTGTTCAGGAGTGCGAAGTTTTGTTTTCAACGCAGTCCGTGTCAGAGACAGAGGAGTTCTGAAAATCTGTGTATAGTTGTAGACCTTCGAAGGATTAAGAGCGATAGCATCCGGCATCTCACCACCCTCAGGATTAATGTTACCAATAATCTTGAAAGTGTCGCAGTTTTGAAGATCATTGTCAGCTGAATTATCATCAGCCTCCAATAACTTAACTGCCAGAACAGATACTGTCGTTCCACGAGTTACACCAGTTACCTTACCAACTACATCGACTCTGTAGTCGGAAGCATCACGAAGAAGAATCTGGTGACCTTCTCTAATGCGATTGGCAAGAGTTGTGGTAATTCTAATATATATTACATCGCCAGCTACTCCACCTCCGGCGTAGGCAGCAGACAAGTCAGGCAATGTAAATACTCCAGTAACAGCTCCACCAACAGCACTCTGTTCCTGAGTCCACCAATGAAACTGCGGGTCGTTCACAGGTTCAGAACCCATCATTGACAAGATGGCTGTCAAAGGAGCTTGTCCATTGGGATACAGATATAAAATCTGTTCCCTCCAATTCATAGGGCGTTGTCCAGTTACCCAATCGCCAGTACCTCTCATTCCAAGAAACATATTTACCTCCGTAAGATTCTAAGTTATTTTATTTGGTTATATCTATTTATAGTTATAGTCGTAGCCACTATCGCAGGTAGATAAAATCTGGGCTAGCTGAAACCACTTCAAACCGTCGCTATAAAGAAGCAGACCATCACACTTTCCAGTGAGAACAATATCAATCCAGCACTCACTGTCATCCTTGTGAGTAATGGTGATAGTGTTTGTGACACTAGCTTCCCTTGCAACGATTGAATAGAATCGACCTTTTGCTTCAGCGACTGAAGGAAGTACTATTATCATAGGAGCAGTAACTGCACTAGGCCGGACTACGTAATCACGAGTAGACATTTCAATTGACGCAGCTGGATCAATGAATTTGTCGACTACTTCTTTATCATGTTGAGCACCTCTATCTTCAAGAGACATATTTTTTACCTCCCTAAGGATTTGTTCATTTCTGAGATTTCACTCTCCAGAGATGAAAGGTTCTTTTTTTGTGAAAGACTCTGGCGTTGAGTGTTTCTAGGCCCATGAAGCTTAGGAGCCTTACTCCTGTCCTCATTGTCTTTCTGCTTCGTCGCCACCTGTCTTTTTAGCCCGAGCCTCTTCCTTGCTTCAGGTGCAACAAGGTTCATGAGCTCATTATAATTTCTATCTGGGTTGTTAGCCGCTACATCATCAAAGACTGCAGCCACAACCTTTTTAAAAGGAACAAGATCTTCATTCTCCTTATAGAATTTATCACTCGTCTCTTTCATTGATATAATAGAAGTTAAATTCTGCCTTACAATATCAGGAATAGACGAGAATAATTTCTCAGTGAATAATTTATTAGAATCGCTTACTCCTTTTGCATACACTGAATTAAGCAGTTTATTAAAAGCTTTCTTATTCTCAATTAATTCTTCCAAATCCACATCACCAATGAAGTCCTGCTCTTCAATTTTAACTGGTTCATTTCTCTCTTTAGCTTCTTTCTCAGCTTTAACACGAGCTTCTTCCTCAGCTCTCTTTCTTTCCTCTCTTTCGACGTTTATTTTGTCTAGGACTTCTCTCTCTTTCTTTTCTATATCAGCTTTTATCTGTTCATCTTCTTCTGTTTCCTCTTCCTCTTCCTTTTCTTCCCTGGCAGACTCTTTAGTTTTGTCCTCAGGATTTTCTTCTTCCTCTTTTTCTTTTTTCTCTTCTTCCCTTGTTTTATCTTCTTCTTTCGTCTTTTCCTTTTCGTTTTCCTCTTCAGCTTTATTAGAAGACGAACCATCTAACGCGTTGAGCATATCTTCAATCTCAGTGTTTATGGTTTCTTCTTTTTCCACTTCTTTTTCCAATTCTTTCTCCATGATACTTTTCTCCTTATTTTAGTTTGTTTAATTATTAAACGATCTTATTTACCTTCTCTCCTCTTTAACTTTTTCCTTATTCCTTAAAACACTCAAGAACACATCAGGAAGATTAAGGAAATAGTCCACAGCTTTTTGTCTACCATTTAAATCTCCTATATGTAGCAAGACAGATGCTGTTGAGGGATTACTCCCTTCTGCATTATCAACTATAGACTGCATCTCTCCATTGAAACCTTCTTTCCATATCTTAAGCTCTTCAACAATATCAGCCCAAAGAATGGAATCCTTAAATTCTTCAATAGCTTCTTTACTTGCTCTAATTTTAATATCTTCCATTATCAAGCCTCCACAGGTATCAGGTTTCCAGCCTGAACCTGCCGTTCAACCTGCTCGTCAGGCATTGTAGCTGGCTGAATATTATTCACATTACGCTTAAAATCTTCAGCGTTTTTAGCGCCAAGCTGTTGGGCGATATAAGTGAAAATCCTTACTATATCAAAGGTCTGTCTAAGCTCTTGATCTGTTCCGATAGTTTTAAATAAATCTATCCAAATCTGAGAGAAGTTTCCGCCAGGGATTGAACCATCTCTTATTATCAAATCATAATTAATTGCCAGATCTGAAGGACTTACTCTTCCTCTCGTCTTGCCACCAGTGAAGTTTTTCATCAGTTGTTCAGTATATCTGCCAACTATATTTACATAAGTATCCTGAGTCATATACTGTTGAGTATGAACAGCAAATTGGGTTCCTATATCCTGCATAAACTGCATACCAATAATCATGGCCATTCGTTGCAATCTACTCATTGCAGAATTGCGTGTGCCACTGAATTCAACTCCAGTTAATCGCTCAGGACCTGATTGACGAAGAGCACCTTGCATAGACTGGTCTGCACCAGATATTCTATCCATCCACTGAGTGATATAAGCGGAATCAGATATATTTGTTCTTGTAATATCAGTGACTTGGAGTTGCTGCACTACTTTCTCAACACCTCTTCCCCAAGCCGGTCTTCTTAACCTGATCAGTTTTCCAGGCTGAGGGTCTCTCAAATCTTCAAAATTGACAAGGTAGGGGTCAACCACTAACATATCGTTTATAGCTTTTCTTACATTAGCTATATGACTGTTAAATAGAAAGTCTAATGTATGCTGTAAGCCGTATAACACTTCCATTCTTCCAATAGGTGTTATTGAATATCCATCATACTCAGGACTCGCCACAGCCATAGGATACTGTCCATGATTATGGTCTGCTTTTTCACAAGCTATAATCACATCATCTCCAGCCAACTCAAAGTACCATTTTTCAGGAACTTCACTCTTTGATAGCTTCCAATCCTTTGGAATAAGTGTAATATACATATGAATAATGTCTACTGGAGATACAGCACCTGATATAGCTCTATGTATATTAGCTGAACCGCCATAACTTGTCTGTCTATCACTTTCATCAAGAGCCAAGGCTGATTTCTTATTTCCTTTAGGCTTCAAATATTTTACGTTGAACAGTCCTGAGTCAGGTTGTTCTTCTCTACTCAACAGGTTCATGTAGTTATCTCTGTCAACCCAGCCTATGAATTCACCCTTCTGAATATTATCACTAGAAACAGATGGGTCTGGCAACCACATATAGGGGTCTATAGATGACAGAGCATTACCTTCAAATAATAAGCCGTCAACAAAGTTGCCTATTCTCTCTGTAGAAGTGCCTAGTTCTGACTCAGTAATTATAAGTGATTTAGTCAGTCTCTTTCCATATAATCTACGCCACTCAGGTATACCAATGCCTACTCCATAGCTTAGTGAGTCACGTAGAATAGTATGTATAGCCAAAGGCACTTTATTCTTAATACAATGGAGTCTAATAATCAACTCCATCAGCATTGCACCTACAGTATCATCATCCTCAACACCTTCATACTGAAATATAGGATCTTGAAAAAAAGCCATTGATAAGTAAGTTAATAAAGCTTCAAGCATTGAATAACTATAAGGGAATACTATACTAACAGGCTTGGTAGCATCTTTGTTTTTTAGCTGTTGTTCCTTTTCCTTCAAAGGCATATAGATAGTCAGTGTTCTATCTATCTGTCTCCAAGAATCAAAACGCTTGGAGATCTCATCTCTCGCCATTCTGGCACGCTCCCATATTCTAGATCTGAGCTTTCTATGCAAAGCGCTATCAGGGCGTAAATCCAAACCAGAAGGGTACTTGTAATTAAGATCCTTCTTATAATATTCATCTCTCCAGCTTGCAGGTTCACCAGTAACTATATACGGCATAGTTAAGTCCTCTATCCTTTAGTCAGCAAATATATTAAAGATGCGAAAAAAGCTCCACTTACTCCGCAAAAAACTCTCCAGATCCATGTTATGGATTTTCTAGTTGTATTAACCATTTCGCAAAATCCTTCCGTTCTCCCGTCTCCAATCAGAATAGAATTCAGACGACTTATTGACATATGATTGGCAAAGGCTATATCAACAAGAATATTTAATTTATCATCAGACGCCATAGTCTTTATTTTCTCTTTATTCAAGGCTATCTCAACCTCATGATTATTAGATGTGCTAGCCACTAGACATACCTCCAATTATCTATAGGTTTCTCATAAGTGAGTTCTTTATACTCAGCCTCAGCATCCTTAGTATCAAAATCCGGAGGACTGAAATATCTCTCTCCTAATTCCAACATCTCAATTAAATAAGCCTCAGCATCCATCAAATCCCAAAGAGCAGAACGAGGAAACATTAACAGTTGTTGTTCAAGCTTTCTTATTGAAGCACAAGAGGCATTGTGATAAATATATCCACCTCTGTAATAAGGAACAAGCTCTTTAATACGAAGATCTTTCTTCATTCCACCTCTGGCCTTAAGCCAGATTATTTCGTAGAAACGTCCACGTCTGAACATTTCATTTTTAATAGGCTGTTTAATAAACTCATTGAGAGATGTCTCTTCAATTCCCAGTACTTTTGCATTTAACATCTGAGCCATACCAAATAGACTTGCATAGATTTCATCAGGATACATTTTCTCAGAAATGACAGATCTGATAAAAATCTTTGCACTCTCAAGGTCAATTCCTATTCCTATAATAGCAGTCTCAGCCGAATGAATCTTTACAGTTTTAGCAGGGTCAAGAAGGATTACTGTTTCTATGTTAGGATTTTGTTGAACATCTACATCGAGCAAAGGCAAATCACCTTCGTTTAATATTTTTCCATAAGGTAAGTTGTAGTATTTGAAATATTCAGATCTGAATGCTGCATCTTTCGTTGAAACAGGAAGGTTTCTAAGCTCACGAAAGAACACATCAGTCTGTCCGGCAGCTACATGCTGTTCCCATTCCTTTTGTATAGCATCGTCAGAGATAAATTCTGGAGCAGTTGATTTAAAGTCATCATCACAGGCTTCAAGCCTAATAGAAGCCCACTCAGGTGAGTTTAATAATCTTTGCAAGATAGAATCTTCATGCTTTAAAGTATCAATATAGACAATTTTCCAACTACTTGCCAATTTACCTATACGCGGAACAGCCTTAAGCACATCAGCGTAGAGCCACTCATACTGCCTCCTACGATATTCATCATTGACTACTTGTTCAGGATCTTCAAGGTCATCTATTACAATTAAGCCTGGGCGGTCATTCTTAAACAAAACACCACGAACCTGCTGTCCAGCTCCACGAGGCCATACTAAGGTATTATAAGCAACCCAGGATTTCTTACTGAATACCTCATCAAACTCAATCCTGCTAGGATCTCGTTGTTTGAAGGAACCGAAAAACGCCCTTATTTCCTTATTGGTTACAAGCTCACGGCGAAGGTTTTCAGTCTGAAGTGAAGCGGCATCGTGACTTTTGTTAATGTAGACAATAAAATCCGTGTAATGAAATAGAATCCATCTAGCCATTAAGGCTAAGGCAACTATAGATGTCTTACCATAGCCACGAGGAGCTGCTATGGCGACTTTCTGGTCAGGACCATCTATCAAATCAAATATCTTTCCATGCACTTCTTCAGCAAAAGGCATATAGAAACGCTCTGGGAAGAAAGTTTGAGCAGTTACTCTAGTGCTGATAGCACATTGTTGAAGTATTATCTGTAATTCTGTGTCCATTATCTTATCCATTCATAGACTGTGCAAAATGCTCAGTATCTTGAACTTTTTGTCTCCATCCTCTTGCATCAACTTTTGGCTTAAAATGGTCTATAATTACTGTTTTTTCATTATTCTTTTCTAAATTATTTACAGACTCTCTTGTGTAAGAAAAACTGTCTAATTCATAGACTTGATTACTCCTATTACCACCATGAACTACCATAAAAGCATAGGAAGGTGGAATAGTATATACTACATCAAAGTGGTCTCCCATTCTTGAATGAACAGTTTCATAAACATCAGTGGTTATTTCATCTTTTTGTACAATAGCTATAAAGGGACTAGTACGGTTTTTTGTATGAGGAGCGTAGAATGAATAGACTCGACCATCAGGTGCCTGACCAAAGACTTGGTAATTAATAAGAAAACGTCTCTCACTCATTGTATTAGCCATAGACTTCATATGAGCTACCCAACCAGGAGTAACCCAATCATCTATATCTATACGAGCCATTATTGAAGTGCGAGGATAATCGAGAGATTTAATAATATCTTCAGGTGAGCCTTTATCAGTCTCTCTAGCCCAATTTTTTGATTTTTTAATAGAATCTTTCCACTGTGTTAAGTCGCCAGAGGTGTAAAGGAAGGTAATATTTAGACCTGACCAATCTAGATTTTTAATAGCTTTTGTAGCATTACAGTTTTCTGGACCTACAGCAAGATAAAGTTTAAATTCTTGGTCAGTCTGCGCCTTTAAACTATTAATAAAATTTCTTTGCATCATATCTAGATGCTTTTGATCTATAATTCCTACAGCATGAAGAGGTCCTATATCATTATAAATAGCCCTTGAGATAATAGATACTTCCATAGGTACTAATGGGTCAACTTTTATTTTGTTTCTAGGAAACCATATACAAGAAAATCCCCACTTAGATTCAAAAAGTTTACGTCCAACCTGTATTATATCATTATTGAGCTTACTCTTTTTATAATTTTCAGAGCGCATAGTTCTATCATTAAAAGCTATAAGATTCCTATCAGTGAGAGTGGCTATTTTCCATCCTGCTTTTCTCACATTCATTGAAAAGTCAAAATCCCAAGAACCAATAAAATATCTTATATCAATTATATTAGGAATTAGTGCAACTTCCTGACGTATTAACTGGGATGTTCCACCTATAAGGTCAACCTCAACGAAATCTCCTGTTACTGAATCTACAGGAGTGCAGATTACTTTAGTTCCGTTGAGAGTTCTATGGTAAGCCAGCTGACTATGCATCACATCTACCATTCCAAAGTCCGGATGGCTCTCTAAAAACTCAAGTTCTTTTTCAAGAGTGCCCTGGGCGTAGTCCATATCGTTATCAGACATAAAAACGTAGGGAGTTTTGGCGGCTCTTTTCAAATTTATGGCTCTAGGCGGTGCTATACCACCATTTCCAGTAGAGAAATAAATATCTTTTTCTACAAACCCTTCTGCAGCCTCAACAATTCTCCTCTTTAATTCAGCTGTTATCTTTTCATCTCCCTGAACATGAAGGCATAGATTAAGTGGGAGTGATGTAATCTTAGGTATGCCTTGAAGAGTTTTAATTAAACGCTCTTCGCATAACCAAGAGACAATCGCTACAGTAATTTTGGGTTCGTCTATCATTTAATCTTCCTAAATATAGCTAATTTTATTTTTCAGGATTAGCTAGGCCATAAGCAGTAGCTCCTGGTATGCGACAAGTCGCGGCGCAGAAGAAGGTGAAATTATCTAGATGAGAGTCTCCCAACCCTATTAAAGTCTCGCTGATTTTAGGCCTAGCCAATTTACCCATTAGTTTGTTTATCCATTAAACGAACTGGTTAAAAATAACAACTACTCATTACTTAATTTTTTAATTAAGTATTCCTTTAGTTTCTTCAATAACACAGGGAGAAACTTTTGAGCAATATAAAATAATACTGCTCCCAAAATAAATACTACAATATAACTTAAAGATGTAAAAGGCATTTACTTTCCTCCTTTTATTAGTTTTATTTTGTCTACTGTTCTCAACGTGCCGAGACCCAGCATTCCAAACAAGAGAGTTAAAAGTTCTGCCATATCAAGTTTTGGTGCATCTGGAACAGCTTCCATAAATAGACTTAGTAAGAAATAAAGTAATGGCATCCCTATATAAGTGTAAAACAAACCACCTACACAAATCCAAGCAGCAGCTGGACGCCATCCTGACTGCCAGAAAGATTTACTTTTCGCATCTTCTGTATTTGTTACAGCTTGAGCTTCATCTACCTTTGAAAGCAAATTAGGAATAACATTTCGCATCTCAGCCATTTTCACTTCTAACTCAGCAAGCTTCATCATGTCAACAGGCACTTTACCTCTTATTTGATTGCCAATAGAATTAACTAGTGAACTGGCTCCCTCAATTATATCACCAATATCTATCTCAACTATTCCTGCCATAAGACACTACCTATAAAGATTTTTTATATACTGTAGACTTACCACAGTATAGTTATGATTTTTATCTTTTAATTTTAGCATTCTATTGGATGTAGCACCAGCCCTATAAGAAGCATGTATCCAACCTTCTGGAAAATATTCTGCTATTAATTCGTAAAAAGGAAGTTGATTATAGATAAATTCTAAAATTTCAAAAAGTGTTACATCTCTATCTAAAGGTTCGGCATCTCCAGCCTCTCCAAGTAAGTGATTAGAATTTGCTGAGCCACCTACAAAACTATTAAGTTCTGGACAACGAAAACCTGAGTTGATTCTTATCTTACCAAAAAGATTTCTTACAGGCTGCCAGATAAACAATGCTTGAGCCTCGATAGCTTGCCACTGTTTTTCATTAGGCGAATTATCAATACCTTGACGTATAGCAGTTGTAGAATGCACGAATTCTTTATAAAGAAAATTAGTTCCTAAAATAGGAGAATTAAGATCTCTCAAAGACATAGCATTACCTATTCCTTAGGTGTAACATCAACTAACAATCCAGCTTCCTTAACAGCTTCTCGTCCGCGACTCTTAAATGATTCAATGTCTTCTTTTGATAAAGTCATATTAATAGATGAAGACTGAAACTTTGTAGGAGCTCTTAATCCTGAAAGCTCTAACAAAACTGTATCAGCCACATCTTTCTGGTCTTTTAAAGTAGCACTTCCATCTTCATTATCAAATATCTCATGATACTTTTCTAATGCCTTAGCAGTTAAAATCCTAATCTTTTCAGAAGTCTTCTTTGCATCTTCATCTCTAACATTTCTTATTTCTGCAAGCTTCTTCCGTCCCAACTCTGAATTAAGAGTCATAGAGACACAAGCCTCAGAAATATTAAGTATCTCAGCTATATCACACTGTTTAAATCCTCTCGCAGCTAAATTAATAATCTCATGAGAACGCTGCCAGAGGGCTTTAATCTGATACTGTTTTCTCGGCACACCTTCTGGAGTCCTTCTCAAATCGACATCTCTAAACTGAAAGCCGTATAAACTGTCTTTTACCACTTCTTCCATAATTTACCTATAAAAAATCTATTCTTATTATCTCAAGCCCATCATACCATAAATATAGGCAAAAGTCAACGTAATTCTTTGTGCATTTCATAATAGTTCATTTAATGATTAAACAAACTAATTAAATGTTCAACATTGTGCATTGTTAAAAAGATGGGATAAAATGTAGAGGAGCTAACCCCGCGTCCTATACGGAAAAACTCCCCCATTGAAAATAAAAAAAACTTGACATTTAATATTTTATTTGATATAATATGCGTAACATTTGATAAATGTTCATTGACGTTCATTGACAATCGAATAATTCAATACCATATTGTTATATACACCTGTTAAATACATATACGGAGGTATATAACAATGGAAATTAATGTATTGATTACAAAAGATGATGAAGGAAAATACTCATTAATAATGGTTGTTACACATGATGGTGATTCATCCGATACCATTATGAAATTGAAAGCCGATTATGTACAGCAAGACGGAAACATCATAACAACAATATAACATAAACAATGACAGGTGTATATAATAATATGGTATTGAAAAGACTTGACATTTAATATTTTATTTGATATAATATTTATAACAAGATTTAATAATGTTCTTTGACAATTGAATACATTGTGATTTTATTTATACCCTATTTTGAACAAAATGGAGGTATAACATGATACTATTCTATGAGAATAACGTAGTTGAATATAATGAAGCCGATAGTGAAAAGGTTAAGGAATTGGCTAAACCTTTGTATTATGAATGTCTTGAGGATTTTCTTTATGAGTTACAAAAAAACGGTATTAAATTCACAGCTTATATTAGGAAAGTAAAAACAAAAACGATTATAAAAACAAATCGGAGCAAAAACTTTTATTATTAATCATTGACAAACAAACCAAAATAGGGTATAAATAAAATTATAATGTTCTTTGACAATTAAATAAATGAATTGGCATTGGTAAAACTTTTCAATGGAGGTTTTACTATGAATCTAAATGACATTATCACCAATATCACGTTGACAAAAGTTTGTTCAATCAAACCGGACAAAGACTCGGATGAATCTAAAAACATTACACTGAGAATAAAGTTTGATGGGTCAACGCTGCAATCCGTGTTTGATAAGGCGGTATCGGGTGCGGTTATTCAGTGGCAGAATGGTGTTGGACGTAAAAACTTTGATACGTTCAAACCTAATCAAATTATTGACATTCAATTTAATGCGCCTGCCAGTCGTACTGCCATTGACCCCGAAACTGCAATGATTGCAAAATTGAAATCTATGACGCCGGAAGAGCAAAAAGCATATATGCTGGATATGATGAATAAAGCCGCTAGTCCATTGGGTCGTAAATCATTCGCTCCAGACTCAGACCCTAACAAAAAAGCGTAATAAAATCAACTATCTAACCTACCAATGCCAATTCAATAAATACCCTAATTTAATCAATTAGGGTTTTTTATTATCTACTCACCTATTAACAAATACTTGGGATGGCGGCTTAGATTAAATGTCCCAAATAATACCTTTACATTTACCTGTAGATTATATAATATGGTTAATGTCAACAATATGAATAATGTAGTGCTTTAATGCTATTCCATTGCACACATTTTTTTTGTGTGTAAGAGCTATGGTAAAAAATTATTATAAAAAAAAAATAAATAGATAATATATAAAGATATAATAAAAAGATATTATAATAAGGGGAATATAAAAAAGAGAAAGTTTAAAAAATCAATGGGTATATGGCAATAACACTACAGCACTACATTAAC
>Ga0209200_1004043_pt1 | contig 12247 bp, 7 predicted proteins | sample AD_UKC033_MetaG_FD_184406 | JGI IMG/M metagenome (GOLD analysis project Ga0209200, IMG submission 184406) | Active sludge microbial communities of municipal wastewater-treating anaerobic digesters from USA - AD_UKC033_MetaG (SPAdes) (version 2) | ecosystem: Engineered > Bioreactor > Anaerobic >...
CCTCGAGATCGAACGGGACAGCGGGCTTCTTCGCCAGACCCGACCCGCTTTCGGCGGTAACATCCTCGCCACGATTCTTTGTCCGGAGTATCGCCCTCAGATGGCCACGGTACGGCGTCGCGTTTTCGAAATGCCTGTGGCCGATGCCGGCCGCCAGGGCCAGGTTATCCCTGTCCCGGCCGAACTCAGCGAGGATGAGATCACGACCCGCGTATTGAACTTCATCGTCGAGCACGAGGAAGTCAACCTGGCGGAGGCGAAAATTATCGTTTCAGGGGGGCGCGGCGCAGGGGGCGCGGAGGGCTTCAAGATAATCCGTGAACTGGCCGACGTGATGGGTGGTGCCGTAGGGGCGTCGCGTGTGGCCGTTGACGCGGGCTGGATCACCTACGACCACCAGGTGGGTCAAACGGGCAGGACGGTGCGTCCCGATCTCTACATCGCCTGTGGTATCTCAGGTTCCATCCAGCACCTGGCGGGGATGAGCACCTCGCGGGTCATCGTGGCCATAAACAAGGATCCCGATGCCCCAATCTTCAAAGTGGCCGATTACGGCCTTGCGGGAGATCTGTTCAAGATCGTCCCTGCACTGACAAAACACTTGAAAAAGAAGCTTGGACCAGGGGGACAGTAAGCACATCAGAAATAATGAGCTGTAACAGTCAGGCTCTCCCTTTACAATTCTTAACCAAATTCATCGTAAATGGACAGCAGCAGGGAGCAGAAAACGAAAAGGGGTTACGACTTATCTCTCATAACCCCTTGTTTTTCCTGGAGCCGATGAGGAGATTCGAACTCCTGACCTACTGATTACGAAAAATCACTAACCGTCCCATAATTAACTGGACTTCTTCTTCAGAATGTGCTGTACGGCCTTCATGAAAAGTACAGATGCCAGAAAACTGAAAAGGGATCAGCTGACGGACTTGCGTCGGCGTGGTGTGGCGGCGGTTCAGGAAGGCGAGACGCCGGCGATGGTGGCCAAGGTTCTGGGTGTTGGTGTCAGCACCGTTTTCGGATGGCTGGCCAAATACCGGGCGGGCGGTTGGGATGCCCTTCGGGCCCATCGGCGGGGGGGGCGACGGCCGAAGCTCGACGCTTCCAAGCTGAAGTGTTTGCATGACGCGATAACGACGAAGGATCCCCGGCAGCTTCAGTTTCCTTTTGCTTTGTGGACAAGCCGCATGGTGGGGGAGCTGATCGAGAGGAAGTTCGGCATCCGGCTGGGCAAATCCTCTGTTTGCCGCCTGCTGAATCAACTTGGGCTGAGTCCTCAGAAGCCTCTTTGGCGGGCCTTTCAGAAGGATCCTGTCCGGGTTCAGAAGTGGCTTTCGGAGGAGTATCCGACGATCAAGGCGGAAGCGAAGAAGCGTGGGGCCGTCATCTATTTCGGGGATGAGGCCGGTGTCCGGTCCGATCATCACGCCGGCGCCACCTGGGCGGTGCGGGGCAAGACGCCTGTTGTTCAGACGACGGGGGCTCGGTTTGGTCTCAACCTGGTCTCGGCGGTATCCGCTCAGGGGGAGACGCGCTTCATGACCGTCAAGGGAACGTTTACAGCCCCGGTATTTGTCGAGTTTCTGAAACGACTGCTGCACAAGGCGGACAGGCCGGTGTTCCTGATTGTCGATGGTCACCCTACCCATCGTTCCGGGCTTGTTTCCAGATTTGTTGGCGCTTCCGATGGCATGCTCCACTTGTTCTTCCTTCCCGGCTACTCTCCGGAACTCAATCCAGGCGAGCAGGTCTGGAACGACCTGAAGAACAACGGTGTTGGCAGAAAGTAATCACAGGCCCCGATAAATTGAAATCGGAGGTGCTGTCCCATATGCGGAGTCTCCAGAAAAGACCCTCACAGATTCGCACCTTCTTCATGCTGCCCGATACCCTCTATGCCGCTGCTTGATACTCCCGATAATTAATTATGGGACCATTAGTAACAAGAAAAAAACGGTTTCGATTGACCCCTTGTTGACAGTCCGGAAATCGAATATAAATAAAGTATGATTTTTCCCGCCCAAACGCCACTGGATCTCAAAAGAAGATTATCCGGCAGGCCTTATGATTCGTCCCGGCGGGATGAGGTTTCCATATTAACGGATTGAAAAGGGATCGGGACGTTCCGGCGGACGGGGATTACCGGGAGACGAAGCGGTCCGGCAGGACAGGGAAGAAAAATGGAAAAAAGGGATTATCTCAAAGAGGAAGTCCGGCACATCGACATCAAGAAATTCAACGTGGTGCCCCTCGTGGAAGCCATGAGTGGGATGTCTTTTTCCGCCAGGGACCTGGCCGTGGCGGCGGACATTTACGACAGGATGCTTCGGGATGAGGACTGCGCCGTCATCCTGACCATCGCGGGAAGCACGGGGGCCGCCGGCTGCCTCCAGATTTACGCCGATCTCGTGGCCAATAACATGGTGGACGCCGTCTGCGCCACCGGCGCCGCCGTCGTGGACATGGATTTTTTCGAGGCCCTCGGCTTTCGGCATTACCAGGGGACGCCCCACGTGAACGACGGGGAACTGAGGAAGCTCTACATTGACCGGATCTACGACACGTACATCGACGAGGAGGAACTCCAGGCCTGCGACCGGACGGTCACGGAGATCGCCGACGCCCTTCCCCCGGGGGCCTATTCCTCCCGGGAATTCATCGCCGAGATGGGAAAATATCTCGCGGCCCACTCGAAAAAGAAAAACTCCCTCGTTCAGCTGGCCTGGGAGCACGACGTCCCGGTTTTCTGCCCCGCCTTTTCCGACAGCAGCGCCGGTTTCGGCCTGGTTCTTCACCAGCACCGGCACTCCGAAAGCCATGTGAGCATCGACTCGGTCAAGGATTTCAGGGAACTGACGGAAATCAAAATGGCGGCGGAGACGACGGGGCTTCTCATGATCGGCGGCGGCGTCCCCAAGAACTTCGTGCAGGATACGGTGATCTGCGCGGAAATTCTCGGCAAGGAAGTCCCCATGCACAAGTACGCCATCCAGGTCACCGTGGCCGATGTCCGGGACGGCGCCTGTTCCAGCTCAACCCTGAAGGAGGCTTCCTCCTGGGGCAAAGTGGACACGGCCTTCGAGCAGATGGTTTTCGCCGAGGCGACCCTGGCGCTGCCTCTCCTGGCGGGCTACGCCTATCACCGGGGAGGTTGGGAAAAAAGGAGGAAGAGGCGTTTCGCCGGAATTTTTTCACGGCGCTGAAGGGGGATGAAGGCGAAAAAAACCTGAAAGGCCGATCGGCGGAAGGCTTTTGCGGCGCCGCGGATTTCATGGATCGGGAAATGAAAAAATCCCTCCCGGTGACGGGAGGGATTTTGTTTTTCTGGTGGAGATGAGGGGGCTCGAACCCCTGACCTCGGCATTGCGAACGCCGCGCTCTCCCAGTTGAGCTACATCCCCGTGGTGAACGGTCCCTCGGGACGAACGGGGGAAGCATATCCCAAGGGGCGGATCTCTGTCAAGAACCGATTTGTTTGCCGTCGCTTCTCATTTTCCCGGCAGGGCCGGCCGCCATTTCCCGAAGCGCGGGGTTTACGGCTCCGAGGCGCGGTCTTTTTCTTTCTTCACGAGTTTCCGGGCCTCTTCCAGGCTCTGCCGATAAAAGGGGTGTGCCGGACGGCGGTCGACGAGGAATTCAAAGACAGCCGCCGCCTCTTCTCCATAACCGCCGTCGAGGAGGGACCTGCCGAGGCGGTTCAGGTAGGCTTCCCCCGATCCGGGGTCACAGGCCACCGCCCGCCTGTAAGCCTCATGACCTTCCTCCAGCTTCCCCTGCCGGATCAGGACATCCCCCAGGGAGCAATGGTAAAAAGAGATGTCCGGTTTTTCCGCCGAGGCTTTTCTGAGAATCCGGGCGGCCCGGTCCAGGTCGCCGGCGCGGGCGAAGATATCGCCCAGGCGACCGAGAAAGACATGGGATTCCCCGGGATCGATGACCGCGGCCTTTTCGAAGCATTCCTCCGCTTCATCGGCAGAACCCGCCTGAACATGGGCCCTGCCCAGAAGGCAGTAATAAGCCGAAGATCCCGGTTCCATTTCCGTGAGGGTCCGGAAAACCCGGATACCTTCATCCGTCTTTCCGGCCTCGAGGTAGGCTTCGCCGAGGGTGCTGAGGAAGGCGGGGTCTGCCGGCTGGGCCTCGACGACCCGTTCGCACAGGGAAACAAGACGGTCATGGAGGCCTTTTTCCCGGAAGAGACGGACCAGTTCATCGAAGGCAAACCCCGTGAACACGCGCCGCTCGATTTCTTTTTCCAGGAGACGTTCGAGACAGGCGATGGCCTCTTCGTTCCTGCCCCAGTCCCGGTAGGCCCAGGCGAGGGAAAGAAGGATGGATTCATTGGAAGGATACGCTTCCGAAAGCTTCCTGTAGAGTTCTACGGCCTCCTCGAAACGCTTTTCGGAAACGAGGCGGTCCGCCAGGTCCTGCAGGGCGTTCAGATCGCTTTCGGAAGACATGGTCCCCCCTTTCGTTTTACATCGGCTACGCCATATGTATCATATTTTTCGTATCCGTCCCACCGGCGGGTCCGGCCCGTCATTTCCGGCACGGTTGAAAATAGAGAAGTTTCTGTGATATAAAATTTACCGGCAGTCTGCGGTCCATGAACATCGCAGCGATATGAACGGGACAGGACGGAAACCATGAAAAAACTGATCAACCTGAACAAGGAAGAACTGGTTCAGAGGCTGTGGCGGGCGGAACCGCGGATCGAAAGCATCCTCCAGAATTCGAGACATGTGGAGGAGGGGCGGCATGTGGTGTTCGACTATCTCGACCGGTTGAGGCGTGATCTTTACAACATGAAAGCCGACACCTACTATTCCGAGTTGAACGTGGTCGAAAAACGGAACGTCCGGGAATGCATCCGCGTTGTTTCCAACGTGTTCCGGACGGAGAATGAACATTTGACGGGCACGTCCTCCCTGGAGCTTCTCTACAGCCTGGCCCACAGGGAGGAGGGAATTCTCGACAAGGTTTCCGAAGGCTTCATCATGGAGTTTCTGGCCCTCTTCCTGGGCATCCGGGGCCGGTACGGCCGGCACTCCCGGAGGAGCGAATTCCTCTCGGCGGGGGAAGGAAAGGAAGCGGCCCTGGCCCGCTCGGGACAGCTCGATGCCTATGCGTCCATGACGAACCGGTACCTTCGGCGTTATGTCAGCGGGATGGACGAAAAAATCGTGGAACAGCGTAAACATATGCGCCAGGTCATCCTGTCCCATTTCGGCGGGTCCGGGAAGGACTGGTACGATCACCGGTGGCACCTGAAACACATCATCCGGGACCAGGAGACCCTGGCCGCCCTGGTCCACCTGGAAGACGACGAGATCGGGGGCCTGGAAATGGCCCTGGAGAACGCTATTCCTTTCGAGATTACGCCCCACTACCTCTCTCTCTTCAACCGGGACGGCCGGTCGCCCCAGGACCGCGCCATCCGGGCCCAGGTCATTCCAAGCGTCCGATACTGCACGAATGTCATTGAAAACCGCCAAAAAGGCGTCGACATGGATTTCATGGCGGAAAAGTCGACGAGCCCCATAGAGGGGGTGACCCGCCGGTATCCCCAGATCGTCATCATCAAGCCTTACCGTTCCTGCCCTCAGATCTGCGTTTACTGCCAGCGTAACTGGGAAGTGAAGGACATGGACGAAGAGGTCATGCTCTCCAGGAAGAAAGTCGCCGAGGCGCTCCAGTGGATCCGGAACGACCGGAACATTTCCGAGGTCCTCGTCACCGGCGGCGATCCCCTGACCCTGAACAACCGCTACATGGACTGGATCCTCGGGGAAATTGCCGCCATCGATCACGTGGACCGGATCCGGGTCGGCACGCGCATACCCGTGACTCTCCCCTTCCGGATCGACGACGAACTCCTGGGGATCTTTCAAAAATACCACGAGTGGGGCCGGCGGGAAATCGCCGTGGTGACCCACTTCGAGCACCCCTCGGAGATGAACCCGGACTCCCTCGAGGCCCTTCGAAGGATTCGGAAATTAGGCATTAACGTATACAATCAGGCGGTTTTCACGTACTACAACAGCCGCAAGTTCGAATGCGCCTATCTCCGCAAGGTCCTGAAGGTCTGCGGGGTGGACCCCTATTACACCTTCAACACCATGGGCAAGGACGAAACCCTCGACTTCCGGGTGCCCATCGCCCGGATCGAGCAGGAACGGAAAGAAGAGTGCCGTCTCCTGCCCGGTCTCGTCAGGACCGACGAGCCCGTCTTCAATGTCCCCCGCCTGGGGAAATCCCACCTCCGGTCCTGGCAGGACCACGAGGTGATCATGATTCTTCCCGACGGCCGCCGGATTTACCGTTTCTATTCGTGGGAAACGAAACTGACCACCGCCAACGATTACCTTTACACGGATGTCTCCATTTACGACTATCTGAAACGGCTCAACGGGGACGGTGAAAACGTCAATGATTATCTTTCCATCTGGTATTATTTCTGAGGATTTCCTGATAATCGGGGTGGAACATCCGTGATGACGGCATCTTTTGAAAATTGTCGCGGATTGTTCCCAAAAGGAGAGGGGCGGCTGATTTGCCGGAAAATCAGCCGCCCCCGCCATGGAAAGAGTCGTAGAAGACACACTCTTTATGCTATGTAAAGCATATTTTCCGGCGGGCTGTCAAGAATTTTTTAACCGATGACCGTGAAGGGCTTTTTCCCCGGGGCTGTTAGCCTTCTGAAAACGACCTGTCTTAAAAGGGCTCTTCTGCCGAACCGGCCAGTCTTTCATCGAGGGGGTCCGTTTCGCCAAGCACGGCGTCGAGGGCCCGGTGTATCCTGCCGTTTGTCGCCACGACGGAGGGAGACAGCAGGTGAAAGGGACGGTCCCCGATTTCCGTGACCATGCCTCCCGCCTCCCGGACGAGCAGGGCACCGGCCGCCGTGTCCCAGGGCCTGAGCCGCAGTTCCCAGAAGCCGTCGAAGCGTCCCGCGGCGACGTAGGCCAGGTCCAGGGCCGCCGAACCGGCCCGCCGAATGGCCTGGACCCTGACCGCGAGGGCATTGAAGTAAGAAATGTTGTTTACGGGGTTTTCCCGGATGTCGTAGGGAAATCCCGTGGCGAGGAGGCTTCGGTTCAGGGAGTCGGTTTGAGACACGGCGATCCGCTCGCCGTTCAGGAAAGCGCCTCCGCCTTCCCGGGCGATAAAAAGCTCCTCCAGCATCGGGTTGTAGATCACCCCCAGAACGACCCGGCCGTCCCGTTCCAGGGCTATGGAGACGCAGAAGACGGGATAACCGTGGGCGTAGTTGGTCGTCCCGTCGAGCGGGTCGATGATCCACCGGAACGCCGCCCCGGTGGCCCGGCCCGACCTCTCTTCCGCCAGGATGTCGTGGTCGGGCCAGGATGACGCGATCCGGGTCACGATACGCTCTTCCGACATGGCGTCGGCTTCCGTGACGAGATCGATTTCTCCCTTGTAGGTCACCTGGTGGGATTGACGGAACCGGCTTTTCAGGAGGATGCCGGCCTCGCGGGCCGCCTGGACGGCCGTGGCTTCCATGTTCTTCATTCCCGTTTCCTTTCCTTTCAGAGAGAGACCCGTCACGGTAAATCTGCAGAAAGTCGCGAAAAAGATTTTCTGGCGGCTGCGTAAACGGCTTGACGGGCAAGACGGCCGAGGACCAGGGTCTTTCCGGCCGGTGCGCCGCCGTGACGGGGAGGCGTAGAGCCGGTGGTCGCGGCCCGTTTTCGAGGCCGTCTATCATGAGAGGTTTTTTTCTGTCAATGGAAACGCCCGGGGATCGTGTTTTGACCCGCCGTGGAAAAAAAGGTAATAAAGGGGGTAAATGTGAGGGAGGTTGCGTCATGATGCATGAAAATATAACCTGGCTGGGCCATTCCAGCATAAAGATCAAAGGCGGACAGGTCGTTTACATCGACCCGTGGAAGTTGAAGGACGGTTCCGAAAAGGCGGACATCATCCTCATCAGCCACAGCCACTATGATCACTATTCACCGGATGATGTGAAAAAGATCCAGAAGAAGGAAACGGTCATCATCACGGCGGCCGACGCGGCGGCGGGCCTCACCGGGGATGTCCGGACCGCCGGGCCGGGGGACCGTTTCGTCGTGGGAGACACGGAAATCGAAACCGTCCCGTCCTATAACAGAAACAAGGCCTTTCACCCCAGGGAAAACGCCTGGCTCGGGTTCATCGTCACCATGGAGGGGCAGCGGATCTACTACGGGGGCGATACCGACCTGATCCCTGAAATGAAAGACATCCGGGCGGACATCGCCATCCTGCCCGTGGGCGGAACCTATACCATGACCGCCGAGGAAGCGGTGGAAGCGGCCCGGATCATCGGCCCCAAGGTCGCCATTCCCATCCACTGCGGCGACCTCGTGGGCACCATGGAAGACGCCCTCCGGTTCCGGGACGCCTGTCCGGTCCCCGTTATAATCAAAAAGGTCGTCACATGATGAAATGGGAACAGCGGCGTCATCGACTCGCCAGTGCCTCCTTCAGGATGCCGATGTGGTGGTCCCGGGTTTTCAGGGAATGAACGGGACCGAGGGTCCGGAGCACACCGGGAACCTGAAGATGGAGAACCAGCTCGTTGTAGGCCAGGTCGCAAAGTCTAAACGGTTCCACTTCAAGATCCCCGGCTTCCGGGTCGGTGGCCGGTTCCTCGTTCCCGAGGGCGGCCAGGAAAAGCGTCTCGATCCGCCCGTCGAAACGAATGAGGCTCCCGGCAGCCAGGATGAGGTTTCCTCGAAGAACCCCGGTTCCGTTCTCAAAGGCTCGGAGGACCGCATCGACGGCTTCCGCAGGGAAGGCCTCGAAGAGGGTCCTGGCAAAGAGAAGCGCCCCGGCATCGAAACCGTCGTCCCCTTCCGCAGCCGGCCATGCCGGGCGGCGGAGTTTTTCGACGGCCAGTGAAAAAGCCTCTTCCAGTCTCCCCTCGAAGGCCGGCGGAATTTCCGAAAGAAGAAGGCGGGAATCCTCCGTGAAGGCGGAATCGGCCAGTGCCCGCATGGGTTCGTCCAACGGGATTGACAGCAGATGCCCTGCCAGGGCTGTTCTCTCCATGCGCCGGGATTCCGTGTAACGGGCCGCCTGGGTGTACCGGCCCGTGAGGGCCTGCGACGCGACCACCCCGTCCTGTTCCGAAGGCCGCTTGCTGAAATCGTAGTAGTCGAAGACGGGTTCGTGTGCCTGGATGGTCTCCCAGATCTCGTAATCGCTTGCCCCGTCCACATACGCCGCCAGGTATGGGAAAACGGCGCCGGTTGTGTCCGAATTGACGGTATAAAAAATTATGCCCCGGTGGAATGTGTCGAGGAAATAGTTTCCCGTGTTGCAGCCGTAGTAGAACATCCGGGCGAATCGCAGATTTTCTTCCCGGATCTCTGGTTTGCCTCCGTAGACGATGACTTTTCGGCTCACGTGGGCCTTGGGGTAGTCCACGTTGTCAATGGTATTTTCGTATACCAGCACTCGAATTAGATTTTCCTTCGTTTCCGATATCAGAACTCCGGACCGGTCCGTCGCTGTCAGCGTCACCGTGTAGTTTCCCGGTCGTTCATAAATATGAGTGGGTTCCTGGTCGTAGACAGGGGGTGACCCGTCCCCAAAATCCCAGGCCCATGCCCGGAAGTTCCCGTAGCTCCGATTCCTGAACCGAACTTCCAGGGGACCCCCGCCGCTGCGGTTCCGGGCGTTGAAATCGACTTGCGGCATGATCAGACTTTCCGGGCCAACGACAATGAAGTTTTGCCGGGTTGTCTTGCTTCTGCCCGTTTTGCCGGTGATCGTGAGGGAGACCGTGTATTTCCCCGGGGACGTGTATTCATGGGTCAGGTCGTCACGGGTGCTGTTTGTGTACCCGTCTCCCAGGTCCCAGAGGAAGCTGTCATAGGAGCCGGTGCTCTGGTCCCTGAAACGGACGGTCATGGGGACCGTCCCTTCCCGGACCGCATAGAAATTGGCATCAAGAACCTGCGGGGGGTTGTCTATGTGAGTGACCCTAACGGCATCGGCTATGACGATCCCAGACGGATGGTCGTCCGCTAGATCGACCGTATAGTCGCCGGGCTCGAAATAGTATTCCCCGAGGCGGTTCCACTGTCCGGCCTTCGTTTTCTGACTCACTTCCACGGGGGTCGTTCCGGCGAAGTGGTTCACCCGGTACGTCGCCCGGTCCGTGGCGTCGGGCGGGCTGCACCACCAGGCGTCAATATTGTAATAACCGTCCCGCGGGACGTTAAAGAGCCAGGAAGAGCGATTCCCTCCCGTCCCCGGCCCTGTAAAGCGGTAGTTTTCGCCATAGCAGTTCCCGGGATAGAAAGCCTCGCTCCACGCTCCCTGAATCTCAATGGAGGGCGCCCACTCTTCCGGGTTCGTGATGAAGTACTTCCGGTGGTCGGGGTTTTCCGGGTCCGGTTCCTTCCCCTCGGGATCATACCAGGCGGGGATGTCGGATCCGTAGAAACGGTCCAGCCCCCCGTTTCTCACCGTTTCCAGCTTGTAATGGACGGGGTCGCCGGGTATCCGGTAGGTGATCCAGTAGTTGTACGGCGGCATCCCCCGGGGGTCCCCGAAATCGTAGGGCATGATCCCGCTGGTCCCGTCCTTGAAAACGGGCCACCAGAAAGGGAAGGCCTGCTGGGTCCGGATGCCGTTGATCCTTATGTTGACCCAGGGTGATGAGTAATTAAAAATCCTGTCGTCATCGATATAGAGTACATCGTAAATTTTCTGAAGTCTCGTTTCCTCCGCCGTGGCGAAGAGACCGCCGAGGCCGTAGTTGGAGTGGCCCTCGTAGATTATGTGGCTGTTCTCCGTCATCAGGGCCGTCCGCATGGCTTCCATGTCTTCCACGAGGTAAAAGAGGAAAATCTTGCGCCGGTCCTCACGGACGAGTTCCCAGTGGGTTCCTCGGTCGGCGGCCTTGAGAAGGGTCAATCCCTCTTTATAGGGGGGCCGAAGATCGAGGCCCGAATACCCGATGCATAGGAAGATCTGCTCCACATCGTCACGGCGGTCCTCGATCACCAGGTTTCCCTGGACCGGGTCGGACCAGGCCCCCCGGTCGTCCCTGACCTTGAAGGTGATGACGTGCCGTCCCGGGGAGAGGTCCGAGGTCATGAACGAACGGGCTGTCGATAGATCGCCGTTGAGGCTCGAGTGCCAGGCGTACCCTTCTATCGTGCCGTCGTTGTCTTCCCCGGTGCCTTGAAAGTTGACGGGATTGCCGGACAGGGAATAGGGGAAATGTATTCCGTCTATCCGGGCCTCCGGTTTTTCGTTCACAGCCGGCTCCGGTTCCTCATCATCACCGGTATTATCACCGGGCTTCGGGACAGGGACGAACTTTACGGCGTCAGCGCAGTACGTGACGGGCTGCATCCACTCGGGAAGGTAATGGAGGATCCAGTCGGGAAGGTAATGGAGGATCCAGTGGCTTTCCCTTTCGGCCTTCAGGGTCACCGTTCCTCCCCCATCGCCTGCAAAAGGGAATCGGCCGAGCAGATTCCACTGACCGCCGTTTGCCCTCTGATCGACTCTGACGGTCTCAGGTCCGCCGGAGGTCAGGATTTCGACCGGGGCGTCCGTCGCCCGGTTCTCCCGAGCCGTCCACCACATATACACATCGTAGGCTCCCGTTTCCGGCAAGGGCGAGTGCCACGTGTATTCCGCCCCGGAATGCCTCCAGACAGACCCGCCCCCGAAGGGATCTTCCGCCGATGAGGGTTTCCAGGCGACGGCCGACGAGGTTCCCGAATCCCCGTCATCAATGACGATCTCCCCGCCGTCCTCGAAAGCGGCAGCGGCGCTCACGAACGCGGTGAAGACGATGGCAAGAAGGAGAGCGGCCGTACGGGACGGCTTCCTCAAGATCCTTAAGATCCTTTTACCTGGCATGCACTTGATCCTCCGGCTGCAGGCTCGTTTTTGACGATGGGGAGCAATCTACCATTTTTTGAAAGCCGATTCCACAGGTATCATGAAAAAGACGCCTCCTGAAACCTTTCCGCAATTTTTTCAAAAAAAAGATTCCTTTCCTTGACAGCCCTGATTTCATGTTTAACTTAATCCTGATTTTCGGAGGGGAGCGATAACCCTTATCTTTTGCTCGATGATTCATTCAAAATAAAAACACATCAGAAAGGAGAAAGTCGCATGAAGGTAAGGCCGTTGCATGACAGAATCCTGGTCAAGCGGGTCAAGGAAGAGGAAAAGACGAAGGGCGGGATCATCATTCCCGACAGCGCCAAGGAAA
>Ga0209200_1004059_pt1 | contig 12187 bp, 10 predicted proteins | sample AD_UKC033_MetaG_FD_184406 | JGI IMG/M metagenome (GOLD analysis project Ga0209200, IMG submission 184406) | Active sludge microbial communities of municipal wastewater-treating anaerobic digesters from USA - AD_UKC033_MetaG (SPAdes) (version 2) | ecosystem: Engineered > Bioreactor > Anaerobic >...
ATTGGCTTGTCAAGGGCAAATGGCACTATTACTGGTATGCCTTTATTTTGTTTGCTTTGGCATTATTACTCAAGCCATTTGCCGCTTTTGTCTTACCCGTGTTTATCGCAATTGCGGCAGTTCAGTCCATTTGGCGCAAACCAAAACACCTAATTGCGGCGTTGTTCTTTTCTGCAACGGCAGTCCCCCTATTTCTCTGGCGATGGTGGATACTCCAATTCCCTTCTGGGGTTCCCGCAGCCGACTGGCTACTCAACGGCAATGGCATTCGATTACGCCCAGCTTGGTTTCGCTGGCTTGGCTATGAACGCCTAACAAAACTTATACTTGGATATATCGGACCAGTATTTTTGATTCTGAGTTTGTTTAGAACGAAATTTTCTGAGCGCATTTTGTATACCAGTTGGTGGCTGGGCATGCTGGCATATGTAATTGTTGTCGCTTCGGGCAACGTCCAGCACGACTATTATCAAAATCTCTTGTTGCCAATTATTAGCCTGACAGTGGCCCGAGGCATGGTGCAACTCGCCTGGATTTTAAAAAATACATTTAAAATTAACAAACCATGGTTGAGCGTCAACGTGCTCTATGCGGTTATGATCGTACTCGCTACTTTCCAAGTTAAGGGGTTTTACCAAATGAACCACTCCGAATATGTTAAAGCGGGCAGGGTGGTGGATGAACAAACACCAGAAGACGCACTAGTGATTGCCCCTGCATTTGGTGACACTCAATTTTTATTTCAAACTAATCGAAGAGGTTGGCCAATTGGATTTGAAATTGATAAAAAAATCAAGCTTGGCGCAAAGTATTACATCTCCACTAGCTACGACGATGAAGCGCGAGAACTAGAAAGTAAGTATTTTACAATTATCAAAACTCAAGATTATATTTTGCTTGACCTAACTAAATCAGCCAGTCCATCCAAACCATGAGAGTCTTAATGCTTACCCCCTATCTACCGTTTCCACTGCTCTCGGGTGGTCAAATTAGAACCTACAATTTATTAAAACAACTCGCAAATAAGCACGAAATTACTCTCTTCTGTTTAATCAAAGATGATACAGAAAGACAATACATTCCGGAAATTAAAAAATACTGTCATGAAATCAGGGTATTTCGCCGGTCTCAACATCCGTTTACCCTCAAAAATATTTTTCATACCGCGTTTTCTCGCTATCCCTTTTTAGTGATTCGCAATCACGTACCGTCGGTAATTAAAGCCACAAAATTAGAACTTGCCCAACATCATTACGATCTCATTCATGCCGAAACATTTTATATGATGCCGCATCTGCCCGAGACATCTACGCCGGTGATTTTGGTTGAACAAACCATTGAATCTTTGGGTTACGAAAGTTACGCTCAAAAAGCCTGGTGGCCACTCAAAAAGATTCTGGATATCGACATTCAGAAAATTCGGCATTGGGAACAGCATTATTGGGATATCGCAGACCGTCTAATCGTTATGAGCGAAGAAGACAAACTCGCTATTACTCCACATGTTAATCAACCAAAAAAAATTGCGGTGGTAGCCAATGGGGTAGACATCGCATGGTTTGGTCAAGTAAAAAAGAAAACTCACAAAAATCCCACTATTCTGTTTGTGGGCACCTTTAAGTGGTTGCCCAATCGTGAGGCAGTGTCGTATTTGGTAAAAAAGGTTTGGCCACTCATTCGTAAGAACTTACCGCAAGCAGAACTACATATTGTGGGCAATTCTCCCTCAGATACAGTGCTCGGTTATGCCAAAGCAGAGCATGGTATTAGAATCACCGGTAATATTCCCGATATTCGAGATGCCTTTGCCACTGCTGATGTCTTAATTGCCCCTGTTTTTAGTGGCAAAGGCACCCGATACAAAGTGCTTGAATCTTTGGCATCGGGAACCCCCATAGTGGCAACATCTACTGCCGTTGAGGGATTAGGTCTCAAGCCAGGTATCCATGTAGAGATTGGTGATTCAGCTTCAACATTAGCTCAAAAAACAATTGATTTGTTGCAAGATCCGGTTCGTAGAAAATCGATGGCCACTGAAGGTCTGTCGTTTTTAACCAAACGCTACGACTGGCCACTAATTTCGGAAAAGCTTGATACAATCTACCAACAAATGGGAAGCGCACGACATGGCAAAAAAAACTTTTGATTTAGCAATTATTATCGTCACATATAACAGTCAATTTTGGCTAGAAAAAACCTTACAGACCTTAGATTCATTTTACTTGCAAAAAACCAAACGGTCTGTAGAAACGGTTGTAGTGGACAACAACAGCAGTGATGCAACGCAGAGCATGATGCTGAAACAATTTCCCTGGGTTACTTTTATTCAACTGGAAACCAACACTGGATTTGCCGCCGCCAATAACCGAGGAATTTCTGCCGTTGCGGCCAAGAACTACATGCTTATGAACTCAGATATTGAGTTAACAGATAACTCTAATCTAGACACTTTGATAAACTTTGCTTCCAAGCGCAAAGATGTAGGGGCAATTTCTCCCAGACTTCTGTTTTCTGACGGAAAGATGGATATGGCCTGTCACAGAGGAGAACCTACGATTTGGGCGAGCCTCACCTATTTTCTTGGCTTAGAAAAATTGTTTCCTCAATCCACAACTTTTGGTCAATATCATCAGACATATAAGGATCTAACCACTATTCATACGATTGAAGCCTGTTCTGGAGCTACTATGTTGGTTAAGCAGTCAACAATTAAAAAAGTTGGTCCACTTGATGAGCGATTTTTTATGTACGCCGAAGACTTGGATTGGTGCAAACGTTTTAGGGACGCTGGCTTATTAATTGTGTATCACCCCGGCGTTACGCTTATTCACCATAAATACAAATCTGGATTAAAGAATGCTTCACAAAAAATTGCTAAGCAAACAAAACGACACTTTTTCGATACCATGCTACAATACTATGACAAACACTATGCTCACCACTATCCGAGCGTAGTACGTTGGTTAGTAAAAATATTTATAGTGATCAGAAAGGGAGCAGTATGAACCTCCACAAATTTCAAATACAGTATTTAAGACAAAAAAATTTACAAGCACTAATGGAAGCTTTGGTGGTAATGATTGGTGCAATTTTTGTTGCTATTCTGCTTCCCCAGGTTTTGGTTCGATTTATTTATGCCAATCAACAATTAACAGCCGAACCCATGCTCTTGCAATACATTCCAGTAGTTGCCTTAGTACTTGGAGTCTTACAATTGGTGGTCACACTGCTCGGTAATTTTTTACGAGAACGTCAAATGGTCAAGCTGGAAAGAACTTTAGTGAATGAAGTAAATCAATCTACAGGTGCCATTGATGAGTCAGAGCTCAAAGAACTTGAAAAACTGGTAGATAGTGCCCTCACCAAACACTCACCAAAAAAAGGTGTTAAGAAATCCAGTCCTACCAATAAATCAACCACAAAGCAAGCTGCTCGTACAAAAAAAGTGAGTAAATAATCTCTCATGAGAATCGGGATTGACTGCCGCTTAGCAGGACCCGATCACGCGGGTATTGGTCGCTATACTGCAGAGTTAGTCAATAACTTATTGAGTACCTCAAACACTATTGAGTGGGTCTTATTTTGCTCAAATCAACAACAGGCTGAGTACCTAATCGGTAGCAATAAATCCAAACGAGTCCGCGCGGTAATTTGCACCATTCAACATTATTCTCTTGCGGAACAATTTTTGCTACCCTGGATCTTTTATCGGGAAAAACTTGACCTACTGCACGTGCCACACTTTAATGTTCCCCTAGCGTATCGCAAGCCCTATTTTATTACGATACATGATTTGCTGTGGCATCATCATCGTGGTCAACAAGTAACAACACTGCATCCGTGGATATATTGGTTAAAGTACCTTGGTTATCGCTTGGTGGCTTCTCAAGCTATTAAAACAGCAAAACACATCTTTGTACCTTCAGAAGAAATTAAACAAACTTTACACCAATACTACCCAACTATGCGAATGAAAATTGAGGTGACATATGAAGGAGTAAGCCTCGAACCACCTCAAATATTGCGCAAATCATTGCCTAAAAATTACTTACTATTTGTAGGCTCTTTGTATCCACATAAAAATATTGCAGTTGTTTTGAAAGCCTTGCAGGAATTACCAGAGTTACAGTTAGTTCTAGTTGGTTCAAGATCGGTGTTTTCTCAGCAAATTCACCAGCTAGTTACTACTCTCGATGTGGAAAAACAAGTAACTTTTTTTGGTCGCGCAACAGAAGGAGAGTTGCACACACTGTACAAAAATGCGTATGCCCTAGTCCAACCCTCACTTTCAGAAGGTTTCGGCCTCACTGGTATCGAAGCCATGGCGGCTGGCACTCCTGTAATTGCCTCAGATATTTCGATTTTTCATGAGGTTTACCAAGACGCCGCAGTTTTTTGCCAGCCGCACGATCCAAAAAGTTTTGTGCAGGCAATCCAACAATTGCCAAAACATAGTAAAGATCTAAGAGCTCTAGGTTTAAAGCTCAGTAAGCAGTATTCCTGGCAAAAGATGGCAAGCGCAACTTTATCAGCCTACCAAAGATTTCTTGCCCACTCATGAGCCAAAACGCAGTTGCTAAACCATCTGTCGCCATCGTCTATGACCGAGCCACTGTGGCGTATGGTGGGGCAGAAGATCTGCTTCAAGTTTTGCATCAAGCGTTTCCATCAGCCCCACTATATACCTCAGTTTGGAATCCTCAGTTAGGCTGGACCAAGAACTGGCCGGTTGTGACTAGTTTTTTGCAAAATATCCCCTGGGGATCCAAGTTGCATCGACTATTAGCTCCGTTGATGCCCATTGCGTTTGAATCGCTCAATTTAACTGATTTCGATATTGTCATCAGTGTCAGTAGCGCAGAAGCTAAGGGAGTAATAACTAAACCGAATCAGCTCCATCTGTGCTACCTATTTACTCCCACTCGCTACTTATACGAATACAAGACTGCGTATGGCGACTCTGCTGGTTGGCATAATTTGCCAATCATTAGCTTCGCTATTTCGCTGGTAAGAAAATACCTTACTTGGTGGGACGTCCAAGTAGCACAAAGACCAGATAAATACTTGACGTTATCTCACAAAATTCAAAAAAAGATCCAACAAATGTATAAGCGTGACTCTGAAGTGTTATATCCTCCAGTTGTCATCAATCCGAATGATGTCGCTCCAGAAATCGTCAAATTCGCTCGATCTAACCACTACGCTCTCTCCCTATCCAGATTAGTCACGTATAAACGAGTCAAAGATTCCATCGATGCTTGTCATAAATCTAAACTTCCCCTGCTCATTGTGGGTAGTGGTCCAGACTTTGACCGGTTAACCCAGCTGTATCCAAGTCAAACGCATATTCGGGCTAAGGATCAATCTTTAGCTGCATGTCTTGATCTGGCTTTTTCAAACCACAAATCGATCGTTTTTCTGGGCTCAGTGACCAATGAGGAACGCACAACGTTACTACTATATGCCAAAATCCTCTTTATGCTGGGAGATGAAGATTTTGGCATCTCTGCCGTTCAAGCAGCTTTGCTACATGTACCCACTATCGTTTCGGAGCAGTCCGGCGCCAGTGAGTTATTGCAATCGATTCCAAATTCTATTCAACTACAAAAGCTCACTCCGAGTGAAATATGTCTGGCAATTCAAACTGCCATCAGTTTTGAAAATAAATCTCCAGATCTTTCACAACTTTCAAAACAAACAAGTCCAGAATTCTTTATTAGCCAAATCAAAGAAATCGTGTATGATGAGTGGCGAAAACATATGAAAAAGTATGACAATGTTCGAAGGAGGATTCAATGAATCAAAACTCTCACGTCTATGCGGTGATACTAGCTGGTGGTGGTGGCACTCGTTTATGGCCAAAATCTCGTAATGATACCCCCAAACAATTTTTGAAACTCATGGGAAAGCACACCATGCTCCAAATAACTGCTCAACGATTAAACTCGTTTATTCCTTGGGAGAAAATGGTTGTTGTTACCAATCAAAAATACTCAAAAAGGGTTGGTGAGTTGCTACCAGAATTACCAAAAAATAATATTATTTTGGAACCAGAAAAAAAAGATACTGCTTTAGCAATGCTTGTTGGGTCAATTTTTGCTCACAATCTCGACCCAAAGGCAGTCGTGGTCAACGCCGCAGCAGATCACGTCGTTCAAGATGAGTCTGAATTTATTCGCGTGATGAAAGCAGCTGCAGATGTAGCTGCAGAGAACGAATTTTTAGTCACAGTCGGTATTTCGCCCAAATTTGCCTCTACTGCTTTTGGGTATATCAAAATTAGTGATTCCATTCGGCAATCATCAAGAGCCGCTTCGTTATTTAAAGTGGAAAGTTTTACCGAAAAACCCAATGAGACAACCGCGAGAGCATTTCTAGCGACTGGCAAATATTTTTGGAATGCCAATATGTATGTGTGGGCTACCCAAACAATCATCACGGCTTTTCAACAATTGCAACCAGAAATATGGAAGTCGGCCAAAGCGCTCGTTGGGAAATCAATAGACGATTTTACCAAGTCGTTAGAATCAATTTATGCCTCAGTCGAGCCAATTTCAATTGATTATGCAATCTCAGAAAAAGCAGACAATCTGGTATTAGTACCAGGTGACTTTGGTTGGGATGATATTGGAGAGTGGTTAGTAGTGTATAACTTAGGCCAAAAAGATTTGGCGGGCAACGTCATTATCAGTGACGGTGATCAGGATAGATTGCCAACACTTTCTGTTGAGTCCCAAAATAACTTAATCCATTCGAACGGCCGATTGGTGGCATTACTTGGTGTCCGTGATATGATTATTGTTGATACTCCAGATATCGTTATGATTGCCCCAAAATCTCGCAGTCAGGATGTAAAAAAGTTAGTTGAAAGACTTAAAGAAGAAAAACGTTCTGAATATCTATGAATTGGCCAAAACACTTTCAGCAAGCATTTTGCTATGAATTTACAAAAAGAATTCTCGATATTCTTGTAGCGACTCTCTTAACAATTCTGTTTTTACCCTTCTGGATCATTGTGCCAATTTTGATCTACCTCGACTCTGGTTCTCCAATATTGTTTCGCCATCGTCGATTGGGCAAGGATGGCGCTGAGTTTTATCTGTATAAATTTCGTTCAATGGTACACAATGCGGATGATATTCTTCACAACCAAGATAAAAAACTGCTCGAAGAATTTAAAAATGGCGACTGGAAAATAAAAAATGATCCCAGAATTACTAAGATAGGAAAAGTATTGCGTTCCCTCACAATAGATGAATTTCCTCAACTAATTAACGTTCTGCTTGGAGATATGAGTATGGTTGGTCCTCGAGCCTACTTACAAAAAGAACTTGACGAACAGAGCAAAAAATATCCTGAAACTAAAGGATATATTCCTCTGATTTTATCTGTAAAACCAGGAATAACTGGTGTCTGGCAAACCAGCGGTCGGAATGAAATACCATTCATCCAAAGAGCAAAAATTGATGCCGCATATGCCAGTCGACATAGCATAATAGAAGACATTGTTCTCCTGTTTAAAACCCCCAAAGCCATGATATCTAAGTGGTAATTGCTAACATCTGATATACTGTTTATCTATGAGAATTGCCCTGCCACGTCTTCCCAAAAAATCAGCCACGCCAACGCCTAATGGGAAAGGAGTGGTAAAAAAACAACTGCCAAAAAAGAGAATCTTACTCGCCATCACCATACCACTTTTGCTTCTTATTGGCATTTTGGGAGGTGTTTCTATCTATTCATTCACGGTTGTTCAGCAGATAAAACAACAAGCATTTGTGCTTCAATATACTGGTCAAGCAGTAGCGCAACAACTTTCGGCTCAAAACCTGCCTGGAGCGAAAGCAGAATTAGAGAAAGTCCCCTCAGAATTAGAATCAATCAAAACAGAATTTAATAAATTAAGTTTCTTCAATTATCTTCCGATTACCAAGGAATACTATGCAGATGGTTTAGCTGGGTTTACTGCGGCTGAAGCAGGTTTAGCTGCTGCTCAGAAAGCGATTTATGCTGTAGAACCCTACGCCGATGTGTTAGGACTCAATGGCCAAACCCCAACAGCATCGGGTAGCGGTACAGCCGAAAATCGGATTAAACTTATTCTCGATACTCTGGATAAAGCCATGCCAGAATTAGACGCAATCACTGCAAATATACAGTCTGCCGTCACAGCATTACAGCAAATTGATGCTAATAGATATCCTGAACAACTTGGGGGACAGCCAGTCCGTCCACTTATTTTGCAAGCACAAAATTTGTCTCAATCTGCACTCAGCGCAGTAACTGAATTTCGACCAGTAATCGAGCAAATTCCAGTTATGGCTGGCGGAAGAGGCGAGAGGCTGAAGTACTTAGTGCTCTTTCAAAATGATAATGAGTTACGACCAACCGGAGGCTTTTTAACTGCTTTCTCGACCATTTATATTGAAGATGGGAAAGTCACACCAGAAACTTCTGATGATATTTATGCGTTGGATGCAAAATATCGTTCCAGATTACCTATACCAGAAGCACTGGGAAGATACTTAACCACCGAAAAATATTGGAATTTGAGAGACATGAATACCTCCCCTGATTTTAAAGTTTCAATGGAGCAGTTTCTACCTAACTACATGAAAGTAGGTGATAAAAACATCGACGGTATTATCACTGTTGATACTGAGGTTTTGAAGCAGTTACTTGAGGTGCTAGGTCCTGTCCAGGTTCCCGGGTATGGCACGTTCTCAGCCGAGATTGATAAGCGTTGTGATTGCCCCCAAGTTGTGTATGCACTATCAGAAATTATTACTCGACCAACGAATTATATTCGCGAAGATCGAAAGGGTATACTTGGCCCCTTCATGAGAGCGGTGCTTTCAAAAGCCTACGATGCACCAAGTGAGAAAAATGGACCATTATTCCAAGCGATGATTGAGGCGATACAAGGAAGACATATTCAAGTCTATTATATTGACGAATCATTACAAAAAGCTGCTGAGGCAATAAATGTTGCTGGTCGTATGACACCTCCAACTAAAGGAGAAGACTTTTTTGCTGTTATTAATGCTAACTTGGGTGGCGCAAAATCAAATCTCTTTACCACTTACGAGATGGTGCAACAAATTGAAGCACCCACTGAAGGAAAGATTAAAAAGACGGTAGAAATTACCTACAAAAATAATCGTCGAGCAGACAACTGTAATTTAGAAGCTGGTCTGCTTTGCTTGAACTCAACACTTCGAGACTGGACAAGGATTTATGTGCCAGCTGGCTCAGAACTGATTGAAGCTACTGGTTTTACTAAAGACGCAAAAATCTATGACGAGCTAGGCTTCACTGTGTTTGATGGATTTTTTATCCTAGAGCCAAATGGCGTAGCAAAAATTAGACTAACATATTCAGTACCATACGCTCTCCCAGATTATCAATTACAGCTCTGGAAGCAGGGTGGTATTACCGATTACCCACTTACCATGGAAGTAACTGGTGGCAGAGATGAGCTCACGATCAACAAGGATACCTTATATACAACGACATGGTAGACTGTTGTGAGTATGTTGCAACGAAATTTTACAGCAGTTGGACTGGTTCTCAAACGCGTTAAAGTGGGGGAGACTGACGTGATAATCACGATGTTGACCCAAGAGCGCGGCAAACTCGTTTGCCGCGCCAAAGGAGTCCGCACCCTCAAATCCACTAAGCGTTCAGCGCTTCAGCCAGGTAATATTGTACGATTTCACTGGCTTGAAACAAAAAGTTTACCCCTACTCACCCAAGCCCTGATGGAAGAGGACTGCTCAGTGATGGAATCAACCCTAATTCGCATGCGCCAACTTTCCCAACTTTTAGAACTTTGCGAGCGCTTGTTTATAGAATCAGAACTTGAAGAGAAGATTTTTAACCAAATCGTAAAACTTCGCCAAAGTATCGTCCAAAATCGCCTCGGATCAACTGATGTACGCACAACTTTTCGCTCCATCATCACCCAACTTGGCTACCAAGATCCAGAGGATTCTAAGTATGAATCCATTGGTGACTACATTAGCGCTCTTTCTGATAAACCCATGCGGAGTTATAATTTCTTGAGCGTGAAAGGATAGTCCTATAGTATTGGTATTGACATCGATGGTTTAATCGTCTACAATGATTCCATATTTACTTTGCTATCTGCCCTTGGCAAGCAAATAAAAGATACAAGGTAAAGTACAAAAAGACGTCTTGGATCGAGGCTTTAGAGCTTGTTTCAGGAAAGAGGGGTGGAACCGCCCAACCCGGGTCCCTTCATCAGTAGATATCGCTGATGGGGGTTTTTTTGTACCTTTTTCAGCTTAAGAGGAGTGTGTATGTCTGACCAAAATGTATCGCTTGAAGCAGTTGTATCGCTGTGCAAACGCAGGGGGTTTGTCTATCCCACATCAGAAATTTATGGTGGACTGACTAGTTCCTATGATTTTGGACCTTTGGGAGCACAACTGCTCAAAAATATTCGATCAGCATGGTGGCATACATTTGTAGAATCCAGACCAGATATGGTTGGGCTCGATACTCAGATTCTGTTACATCCCCAGACATGGGTTGCCTCTGGCCACGTCGACTCTTTCAACGATCCCTTGGTGGAAGACGTAAAGACACACAAACGCTACAGAGCCGATCATTTGTTGGAGGGATGGCTGAAGTTGCAAAATGAAGCTCCCGCAGAACTTACAGATAAGTCGGTTGAAGATTTGACTGTTACTCAGATGGGTGAAGTGATCGCCAAATACCAAGTACTCAGCCCCGAGGGCAATCCTGTGAGTGAGCCAAAACAATTTAATTTGCTGTTTGAAACCGCCATCGGTTCAGTCGCTGACGAAAAAGCCAAAGTGTATTTGAGAGGGGAAACAGCACAAGGTATCTTTAGTAACTTCAAACAAGTACTCAATTCTACTCGGGTACAGTTGCCCTTTGGTATTGGTCAAATCGGTAAAAGCTTCCGCAATGAAGTCACCACTGGTCAATTTATCTTCCGCACACTAGAGCTTGAGCAAGCTGAGATTGAATATTTCTTTGATCCAGACGCCACCAACTGGCAAGAACTGCTGGAACAGTGGAAACAGCAAATGTGGCACTTTGTAACTGAAACACTGGGTATTTCGGCAGAACATCTGCAGTGGCGTCAGCATACCGATACCGAACGAAGCCACTATTCAAAAGACACCTATGATTTAGATTATCAATTTCCTTTTGGATTTAAAGAGTTATGGGGGGTCGCGTACCGGACCAACTACGACCTAACTCAGCATCAAAATGTTTCGGGCGAAGATCTCAGCTATCGCGACCCACAGACAGGAAAAACGTTTCTTCCTCACGTTATCGAACCGGCGCTGGGCATTGGCAGAACTATGCTCATGATACTCTGCGAAGCTTACTGGGAAGATACCGAGCGACAACGAACTGTTTTACGACTCAAACCATCGCTTGCACCCTATCAAGTAGCCGTGTTTCCCCTACTAAAAAATAAACCTGAATTAGTTGCCCAAGCTCAAGAAATTTTCAAAACACTACTACCAACGATGCGCACCACCTGGGATGACCGAGGGAACATTGGAAAACGGTACCTCTATCAAGATGAAATTGGAACGCCAGCATGCGTAACCATTGATTTTCAAACTTTGGAAGATCAAACTGTTACAGTTCGAGATCGAGATACAACTGACCAAAAACGACTTCATCTTGATGAGTTGAGTGCCTATTTGAATTCAATGCAATAATCTCGTATACTCACTCTTTGTATGAATAAAAAAATCCTTATCCCAAGTATTGTTGGTCTTCTTGTACTAGTGATCGTGGGTATAGTTGTATTTTCGAGAACGGGCAAATCAGACCAGACTACAGAAACTACTCCAACTAAAAAAATGGCTCCAGAGCAGGTAAATACCATTCCCGTGGCAGAAAGACCATTTATTCAAATTCATCCAGAATCTGATGGCAGAAATGTAACGTTAACAGTAGTTTCTCTTAAGAAAACCGCATCAGAAACCGAGTATGAGCTTGAGTATCAAGCCGGCTCACTACTACAAGGCGCCTTTGGTAAACTCTCTTTAGCATCTTTGCCCAGTAGTGTCAAAATATTGCTTGGAAGCTGTAGTGCCGGTGGTGCCTGTACGTACCACACTGATATTCAAGGCGGAACGTTGTTAACAAGATATGCTGATGACTCAAAATATGC
>Ga0209200_1004063_pt1 | contig 12176 bp, 15 predicted proteins | sample AD_UKC033_MetaG_FD_184406 | JGI IMG/M metagenome (GOLD analysis project Ga0209200, IMG submission 184406) | Active sludge microbial communities of municipal wastewater-treating anaerobic digesters from USA - AD_UKC033_MetaG (SPAdes) (version 2) | ecosystem: Engineered > Bioreactor > Anaerobic >...
CATTTTGCAATACCAGCGCAATTACAATCCGGCCAATCTAGCCTATGGCGCGGGCGGGTTTTTCGGTTTTGGGTTTACCAATAGCCCCCGTGGCGGATATCGAAATGATCCATATGCAAAATTTGGTGACATGCCTTTCCCAATTCGCACGGGAAACACCTATAGCTATTTGTCGGTTAGAATTCCCGTTCAAAAATGTATCCATTATGCCTTTGACGCTTCGGGTAAGTTTGGCAACCCTTACGGGCGTTCATTGTTGCGGCGTGCTTATAAATGGTACGTAATGAAGGACGCATTCACTCAAATGCTATCGGTTGCTTTGGATCGAAAGGGTACACCATTGACCGTGATTTACGCCGATAACGCAACAACGCTTATCGATCCAGAGAAGGCAACGGCGGGCGTATCTAATCGCGGGCGAAACGTAGGAAAGCGCGCCGATCAGGCGGCGCTCGATGCGTTTAAAAACGTGCATAATGATTCGGTTATCGTGTTACCGGGAAAAAAAGGTCAGATATACGATATAGAAGCAATCGCCCAAGGCTCTAATACGTCTGACTTCATTGCGTCAATTGATTTATGTAATAAGTCAATCCTTCGCGCCATGCTGGTACCTTCGCTTATCTTTGGCAACGGTGACGGTACCGGCTCATATTCGTTAGGTCAAGAACACGCCAAAACCTTCGATAAAATCCTAGATTCAATGCTGGGCGGTGTTAAATCAGCACTTCGCAACCAACTAATCAGTGAGTTGATACGCTACAACTTTCCCGAATCGGCGTGGAAAAAAGACGGCGTTGGGTTTTTTGAAAAGGTTGAATTAACGCCTGATGAGATTCAAAAGGAAATGGCGATCATTGAAACCGGCGTTAATATGGGCGCTATCGACATGAGCGACTTAAACGATTTGAACGCCGTTCGGGCGAAAATGAAACTAGAGCCACGCGACAAGCCGATTGATCGGCCAATGGATTTATTAGGCGACGATAACGAAGGTGGCGACGATAACGAAGGTGAGGACGATGAAAAAAATCAAAAAGAAGAAGAAGAACAGAAAAAAGAAGCGAATGAGAAGGATGAAAAACCTAAGAAAAGGCGTCTATTTGGGTTTTTAGGATCGAAGGGATAACGCATATAAGGCGTCGGCAATCTTTTTATCGGCAAAAGCCCTACCAATCGCAGAAAGTTGGTAGGGCCTTTTTTTTCTTACTAGGTAAGCGCGGGCAAATAATTCATCGACTATCAAATCAGAAAACCGCATGGACTTTGGGCCGTATAGGCGAATCAGAATAAGGGCCTGATGGCAGTAGCACGATAGCTCAGGGGTTGCGTTCGTGTTCAAAGCCTTTTGCGTCTCCGATTTTTTCCGCCCGATTTTGAATGGCCATAAACGTGTCAAGGAAGGTGTCCCCCCGCATGAGAGCCAATATGTGGCAATTGGCAACCCAGAGATTAAGACCTGATTTAATCGTAACACCATAGGCGATATATTCGGCCAATTGTTCAATCAAAGATTCTTCAAGATCGATTTGATTTTGTGTCTCGAATAGGTGCTTCGCTATAGTGTCGGCGATTACGTTTTGCAATTCTTGTTTCATGGATATTTTAACCCCCTAAGTTAATCCATCATTGTTATATCGTTTTCATTTTAAAAACTAAATGGGTATTGACATTGAACCTAATAAATTTGAAAATACTTACTATAACCAATAGTCATGAAAATTATTAAGGTACCATAAAAATGTTAAAAACATTAAAAACAGAGTTATGGATACCGGGAGCGCGAAAAGTTGAACCCGGACTACCGACACGCGGCGAGTACGCCAAAGGCTACCCCATCGGCGCGGTAGTTCACTTTACGGCAGGGGCTTATGGCCTTTCAGAGTTAGATCTTGCAAAGCAGAGATTCTATACTTACCTGCTACTCGATCACGCTGGCACCGTGCATCAAGGCTTTCCCCTCAATCGGTGGGGAAGCCATGCCGGTGAATCATCGTGGCCCGGCGTTGATGATAAGGCCGTATCAAAGCACCTATTGGGGATTGAAGTAGATTGTGCCGGTTTGCTTACTCCAATAGGTGAGGGGCGCTTTCAAACTTGGTGGGGCGTTCGTATGGACGCCAAGGATATTCGGGTAGTGAATGAAAAGACGGGAAACATCAAACCGGGGGCCTATCATAAATTCACCGAAGCACAAGAAAAATCTTTAGTTGATTTGCTTTTCTGGCTCAAGAAAAACAACCCATCGGTTTTCAATCTTGATTTTGTGGTTGGACACGATGAGGTTGCACCGAAGCGCAAAAGCGATCCGGGCGGTTCGCTTTCTTGCTCAATGTCTAATTTAAGGGAGCTTTTAAAAATACGCTGGGAAAATTATTTGCGTTCGGTAGGGGCAAGCCTTCCGGTTGCGTAGATTGCACCGCATACCATCGGGGCTTAAAGTACGCTTCAAAAAGATCATGCCAATGATGTACCGCCTTTGTAAACGAGCAACCAAGCCCTGAAAACTGCGGGCGTTCGCTATCGAAAAACTCCCGGTTAGTCAATTTATAATCCACCTTTGCTTTTTCAAGAATTAGGATTGCCCAATCTCTTATCGTGGCGTTACCCCGTGGGGCGCAATGGTGCATGGTTGTATTATGCTCACTGAATAGCTTTTCAAAGTGAAGTGAAAGCATATTGGCAAGCCATAGCGTGGGCGTGGGAGTTACAACGTTCGACGGCAATTCTCGAAAGGTTGCGGCGTCCGTAAAGTTTTTGATTATCTTTCCCGGAAATGTTTCAGTAGGTTTTTTAAAACCGTAAAGAGAGCCAACGCGAATGATGGCGGTATTAGGGCGGTTGATTTGCTGCAATTCGATTTCCATTTGCGCCTTGAGAAAAGCGTAACTAGAGCGCGGGGTGGGGTTGATGATATCAGGACGGTGTGGCTGGTTTTCATCGGCAGCATAATCAGATGAAAAAAAGACTAGCTTTGCGTTTTTATCAGCAAGCGCGGCAATTGCCTTCGGTATTCTGACATGAAATAGATGGGCCGTGTCAGGATATTTCTTTGCCTCTGCAACCGATCCAAAGCCGATGGCGTACCATATGCAATCATAAATCCCAGAGGTAAGCATGGCGTGCATTTGATTTGGATCGGTAACATCAAAGCCGTTTGATTTAGACAAAAGGCATACGTCAAGGATACCTTGTTTTTTTCGCAATTCATCGGCTAGGTCGGTTCCAAGGTTGCCAGCGCCCAAAACTACATGCCTCATTTTTGCCCCTCTAAAATGATTTCTCCAAAATGCGGGCGTTGATCGATACCGCTCAATGCCTCGTGGGTTGATTGCTTATATTGGCATGATTTTATGCTTTTGAAACCAGCACAAGCAAGCAACGCTGTTAAATCTGGTTTATCGTAAACGTATAGGTGCCCCCAGAATCTCATTCCCTCATTTATCATGGCGCAGGGGCTTTCGGGTTGCCATATTTCCGCCCATCGATTGATTCTTTTTGCTGCATAATCATCTAGCAATACCTGCAAGTCAGGGGTTATCACTCGGATCACACCGCCCGGCTTTAGAACGCGATGGCAATCCTTTACCAATTTGATGGCATCCCGTTTGTCTATATGCTCGATAAAATGCTCACTGAATATATAATCAACCGTGTCGGACTTGTGTGGTAGTGGTTTTCTAAGGTCATGCTGAATCACGCCGGAGTGTTTTTCTATATCGTAGTTTTTCCACCCGTCCAAAACGATACGCCCGCAACCTAAATGCAATTTTAACGCTTGCATATTTTCCCCCGTGTCCATTACGTTCATTTGATGCAATATACTGAAATCAAAATCGATCCGATAACTAACCTAGTTCAACTTGTTGGGGCGCGTGAAGCGGCCAATATGATTTACCTATCTAAAAAGGTAACAAAACTAGAAAACAGTTTTATATTAAAACTTAAAAAGCGGTTTGATGAAATCGGAAAGCAAGTATTTTCCGCATTAATCGATGGCGAGACAATCGACAAATCCTTAGTTGATGTCTCCGATATAATCATGGAAATGATGATCGAAGCGATGACGCTGGGCGTCAAATCAACGCAAAGGAACGCCCTTACCACCACAAGCGCGGCAAAACTCACGGCCCCACCTAAGCTAGTGATCCCAAAGTCGCTTAAAGAGATCAGGCGGCTTTGGGATGAATACCGCAAATGGAAGCGGCTACCCCCAAGGGTTAAAAAACACGCTGACGCGGTAAAGAAGGCATATTTAAAACAGGTGCAATCAGTTTGGGAGAAAAATTCTCGAGAATTCAGGCAGGGGAAAACTGCGGAAAAGGCCCCGGCAATCATTGCGATGATGGATCAGACTAATATTGGTTTTACGCGCGGTAAAATGATTGTCCAAACTGAAACGACCTTTTTTTATAACCAAGTCAGACGTGAGATATACGATCAAGCCGATGGCGTTACTCATTATCTATTCGTGGCCCTGAGAGACCACGCCACAACCCCATGGTGCAAAACGCGACAACACCTTGTTTATGCCAAGGGCGATCCGTTGTTGGACGATGAGACACCGCCTTGCCATTGGAATTGTCGGAGTGAGTTGTTGCCCCTCACGCCATCTAACCCGAATCACCTTCGCATGATTAAAGATAAGAGCAAGGCCCGCCGAAATAACAACCCGGAGCCACTACCACCTGAATGGAAGCGTGAACCAAGGAAAAAAAGAGAGTAAGATAAATTCATACTATTGCTTTTATCTTTAATTACCGATTAGGATTAAATCATGATTCATCGTTTAAAAATTGGTTCCATTGATGGCGCAATCATTGCTGATGGCGATAGTGAAACATCTATTATTAGGCCCGCAATGCTGGTTTATACCGGTGTTTTTCAATCGGCTGATGGTGAGGTTACGGTTGCGGACGATGACATTATTAGGCTGACGGAAAACCATAATAAGGTTTTATCGAAGGTAAAGCGGCTTGCTTCAAACGGTTCCACAGATTTGCCCCTCAAATATTGCCCCCCGATTCAACTCGATCACTCAACTTCCGCACGTGACACGGTGGGGCGTTTGATCGGTGAGGTCGAGACACGTGAAACGGAAATCGAAGGTAAAACCGTCAAGGCGTTATTTGGCAATATCAAAATCCTTGGGGCCGATAATGTCGAGCGAGTTAAAGATGGACGTTGGACTAACCTTTCCATCGGGGCGGATTTTGACGATGGCGTGATATCTGAAGTGACTATTACGCCATTTCCCGCAGCGCATGAATCGAGTTTTTTATCATCTAAAAGAAATGGAGAAAACATGGATAAGGCAAAACTCAAAAAGCACCTAATGGATAAAAAAGGATTGTCTGAAGACGAAGCGGAAAAAGAGCTTTCCCGCTTATCTGAAGACAAAAACAAGGATGAATTATCCAAACTTGAAAAAGAAGTCGATGAGGATGAAAAGAAGTTAACAGCCGATAAGGATGCGGACGATAAGCTGACCGACGATAAGGATGCGGACGATAAGGATGCGGACGACAAAGACAAAAATTTGTCCGATGATAAAGACGACGATGATAAAAAGGACGCCAAACTTACGGCAGCGCGTTCTAAAATCAAAACCTTGTCCGCTGGATTTGGTGAATCGATGGGCAAGGCACGGCTTGCAGCGCGTCAGACTTCGATCATGGCGCGATTGTCGAGACTTCGCGCCGCTGGCAAGATCACACCCGCCGAAATCAAAAAAATGGATATCAGCAAACTTTCAGCGGCCAATCAGGACGCCATCGATTTGGTTATGGAAACCTATGAAAGCCGTGAGCCTGTAATCATGGCTGGCATGTATGGGGATGCAAGATCAATCGATATTTCCAAGGTGAGTGAAGCGCAGAAAAAAGCAAAACTCGAAGCAGAAACGCGGCGAAATATGCCTTTCATTGCCAAAGTATCAGGCTCAAAGTTATCTGAAGGCGACAAAGAGGCTGATAAGGATACGGTCAACGTTCACATTGACACCGATCCGCACACCGACCTTTCTGCAAAGGACGATGAACTTTCTGAAATCGAAAAACTAATGGACGATGGCAATATTGCCGAAGCAAAAAAACGAATGAAAGCTTGGGCCAGCAAGCTGAAATGCCTATCGGACGATAACACCGAAGGTAACGCAAAAGAGACTGAAAAGCAGCTATCAGCCATGGTTGAAAATATCACCAAACTGGAAGCGCAGTTTAATGAAATGCAACAACTCGCAAGTGAGTTGGCAGAGTAACCATTTTCATCGGGGCCTAATTTCATAAACAAACCGCATGGAAAGCGGTAACACCGGGAGAGATTAACATGGGTGCAGTAGGTGCAAATTTTGACAGCGAAATTTTCCGCAAAGACTATCCAATTGTAATTGCGACAAATCGGCATTCAGCCATTTTGTTGCCCGTTCGTTTGGCTTATCACGCCGACGGTTACGTAGCTGGCCAGTTGTTGGCTCAAAACAGCACGTCCAAGCGTTATGTTAAATACAATCTTTCGGGCGCTTCCGGTGAGGACACCGCAAAAGCCGTTCTTTTTGAATCCAAGCCAACCGATGATTTTGATTCAACCGCTTCCACCGGTTCGACCATGGCGGTTGCCATCTTTGGCGGTTGCACGCTGTATAAAGATAAATTGCTTGATTATGACGCTGATGCGTTGACCGACCTCAAGGCTCGGTTGATTGAGGACGCAAGCGGCGCAAGTCTATTCATGTTCTAAGCCAAAAAGTTTTCACTTTCAGATAAGAAAAAATTTAAAAAATAAAGGATGAATCAGATGAATGAATTTTTCACGAACGACTATACCGAAGTAATCCAAAAGATTGTTAAAGAGGTTGTGAATGATCCAACAACCTATATTGGCTCACGCTATTTGCCATCCGTGGCACTCCCGGTTGCGCGTGTTAGAACCGAAGTGATCGAAGCAAGCGGCGGGATGACTGAAGAGCATATGCCCGGCGCAAGCCCGAAATATGTCCAAACCTTTGGAACCCGTGTGCAAGAATATTCGCCATCTTTTTATAAAGAGGCAATCCATTACGATGAGCAAAAAATCCTATTCCTTCGAGAATTAGGCAACAACGGGCGCAACGTTCGCGGTGTTCAGCAGCGCATTGATTTGGATATTGACCGCTTGAACCGCCGACTGGAAGCGCGGATTGAGTATCAGCGTTGGAAAACCATTTTCGATGGCGGTTTTTCTTGGATGGGCAAAACCGTTTCCTTTGGCATCCCCTCTGCCAACCAAGAAACGCCCATTGGTGCCGTGTGGTCAAGCGATGGCTCGGCTGTAAACGACAGCGCGAACCCCATCAAAGATTTGCGTTACTGGGTGTTGGGCGGATCGGACGCTTGGCGTAAATACAAGGTCACAAAAATTGTGATGAATCCAAACACCGCGCGTTGGATCTTGGACAACGCCAACACCCGCGCTTATTTGACGAGTTTCGGAGCGAACCCGCAAATCAATTCTTATGATTTGAACAAAACGCTGCAATTCTTGGTGCCGGGATTGCCTGAGGTTGAAATCTATCAAGGCTGGTATCAAACGGAAAGCGTTGATAGCAACGGCAAAATCACCGTGTCGGACGCCATCTATTTTGTCGAAGACGGCAAAATCTTTTTCGAGGCATCGTTACCCGGTAACGATAAAATCGGTGAATTTGTCCAAACCAACCACCTTGCATCCGGCACCATTGCCGATCCGGGCTTTGGAAAATTCTTGGTTGTTGAGGACAACACCCAACCCGGCACCAAGGGCGGCGTTTCCAACCCGTACCTTGATATTGTCGCGGGTGTTTATGGCGGCGTGAAACTTGACCGCGCCTTTGACGTGTTGACCGCCGACGTTCTGTAAACCTTGCTTTCGCGCTTTTCGGGCGTCAAAGCCTCCTATGGTGGGGGACGGGGTGCAAGCCCTTTCCCCCTTTGATAGCGAAGGGGGCTTTAATCATAGTTCTAAAAACCCATGGGAGAGAAAATCACGATGGAAATAAAAAGCGGAAAAACTGAAATGGTTGCAGACCAATCGAAAAAAACTGAAATGGTTGCAGCTAGCAAAGTCAAAATCAAGGCCGTTCGCACAATCGAATTAAAAGACGGTCGGCAGGTGAAAAAAGGCGAAATTGTCGAAGTATCAGAGGATGAGGCAAAGGAATTTGCGGACAAGGTTTTCAAAGGTCAATACGCTTTCGCTGGCGAGCGTTTTAATGATGTTCAAAGGCATAACGTAGTAAGGGCCGTTCGCGTATCCTGATTTAAAATTCAAAATCAAAATCATAGCGGGCGGGCGGTTTTGGTTGCCCGCCCTTTTAACAGGTTAAAAAAATGTCACTGTATATCGATTTTGAAGCGGTTCGGATTCGTCTACTCGGTAAGGTTCGCTTTACCGAAGACGAGGACGATGAAAACAAAATGCACGTCAAACTTGCCAAGCGATTAATCAATGAGGCAGAGGGTGACGTTGAACATGATTTGTCCCCACGCTACGAAATACCTTTTAAAACCGTGTCGGACGGGCCGTTTTCAAGTCTCCCAGACCGTCCAACAAAGGAATATATTCGCACGCTTTGCGAATTGATGGCTTGCGTTCGTATTCTGGAAACTGATTTTGGATCGGGAGGCATGGTTGACGGCGAAAAATACGCCGAAAAACTGCGGAAACGTTACCGAGACATGGCCGATAAATTAATACAAGGCAAGGGCGATGATAAAACCGGGTGGAAATATCCGCCCCTAACTGATTTGAAGTCCGCTTATTTCAATCAAGAAGCCGATGACGGCTACGCTGGTATGGTTTTGATTTCCAGCCAAGGCGATGGCGGCTATCCTTCAAAACAAATAAATGATCCTAGTGAGAATTTTTTTAACGGGATAATCGATGACTGATGCTCTGTTACAAATAGGTTTTCAATTTCCCGATTGGAAAGGTCGGCTTAAAAAGCACGCCCAACAATTGAATCTATTTGCAGCGGCTCAAATTCAAACAAACCGTGGACTTCTTTTCGATTCAGAGGGGAGCCACAACGGACGTCCCGGTTGGGAGCCTCTAGCTTTTCGCAATGGTCAGGTGTTATCTCGTTATGGCACGTTGCGGAAATCCTTGTGCCCATACAACCCCAAAGGAAAGCCGGGCGATGGCGGATTTGTGCGGTTCAACGGTGACACCATAACAATCGGCACCAACTTACTTTATGCCCGCATGATGAATTGGGGCACAACAAAATTGCCGGATGGGGTTTTGAGGCCGAAAAACGCCAAGGCGCTGATGATACCATTGCCGCCGGGTAAATGGGCCAATGAAGAAACGCGCGCCGATTTGATCGAATCCGGTAGCGTTCGCAGAATTAAAAAAAGAACGCCGGAAGGAAACAAAAAAAGAATGGACGTGATTTTCAGAAAATCCGTTCGTATCCCAGAGCGGCGTTTTGATGATTGGAACGCTCAAGACCAAGCCGAATTTGAAGCGTCTTTAATGAATGAAATCATTCGGGTGTTAAATGGAAAGAATTGATAAAATTGTATTCAATACTCCCGACCTTGATTCAACCCGCGAATCAAAGGAAACCGAGTTATTTATAACCGGGCCAATGGAATTTTTGGCGAAAGAAATTGCCGATCACTTATTAGAGGATGAGGTCTGGGCCGCGCTATTTGGTCAAAATATCGATCCATATCCGCGCATGGATTACGGGATTAGAAACCTGCCTTGTATTAGAATTTACGACAAGGGATATACCAAAGAAAATGAAAGTTGGTTTATCACTGGAGATATAACGGCAGAGGTTATCTTTCCCCCAAACCTTCGACGCGCTGAATTCCAACAAATACCTAACACGGTTGCCTCTGCATTAATGCAACAATTTAGGCGTGAGACATTTTTCGAGGCAATAGCTGCAAAGGTTCCGGGGTTGAATGAACTAGGAAAACGCTTTGAAGTTGATAAAAGCCTTGCGTTTGAGTTTGAAAACGATATGGCCCCAATGGTTCGCATTACCTTAAACGTGCGACTAGATTTAAGGCAATGGGACGCCTACCTTGAAAGCGACAATAGAACCAAAGATGATCCATTTAACCGCACGCTCGGAGATTTGCAAAACATTGTAACAATCATTCAGGGCCTCAATTCAGAGGACGCTGATGATATTAACGTTGAAATCGGCATCGATCAGGACATTACGAACCCATAAGATTGGAGTGAAAAAATGAGTTTAACAAGTATTGGATCACAGAAAACACCCGGACGGCCCGTTGAGATTACCTTTGCAGGTGAAACTGGGTTGCCATCCGACAATCAAGAATTGCTTTTAATTGGCCACGCTGCCAGCGGTGCAACCGGCACTGATACGGTTATCACAATATCAAACGTTTCGGACGTTGACGCTGCAACAACCGAAGCTGAAACAAAATTCGGGGCCGGTTCGGAAATGGCGAAAATGGTTATTGCTGCAGTTGCGGCAAATGAGGGCGGTTCGACCTTCCCTAGCATTAAATGCTGCCCGCTTGAGCATGATGAAACAACCATACCAACGGCAGCGCAAACCGCGATTAAAGCCGTCAAGGCCGAATTCCTTGTTACTTGTTACGACATGCAAAACGACACAACCGAACGTGACATATTGAAAGCAATGGCGCTGGCAATGAGCGGGGCGCAACGCGTTCACAACAACCAATTTGGCACCTTTGGCCTTGGTGTTAATAATGATGTGAGTGATCCGGCAAACTTGACCATGTTCGACACCCAATATCTGATTGGTTGCTGGTTGCGTGATTCTGGAACGCCTGACTATTCTTTAGGAGAACAAGCGGCGGCGATGGCGGCCAAAATTGCGGCCAACACAATTCCATTTAACCCGCTCGATGACGTTACCATTGCGAACCTTGACGCCCCCGCTTCGCAATCCGATTGGCCAACCGTGGGTTCGGGCCTTGAATCTGAAACATGCTTAGAACAAGGATGGACGCCGGTTTATGTTAAGCCTAACGGTGAGGTTGCTTTTGTGCGCACCGTGACGGGCCGCATATCATCCGATGGCAGTGGTACGCCGGTAGTTACGGCTTATTATGATGTCCAGGATTTTCAGGTTCTTTACTACTGGAGAAAAACGCTTTACACGCGCTTTAGTCAGCCAGACCTGAAACAAACGAAGGCGTCAACGGAAAACGCTCGGTTGATTAAAGGCGAAGCGATCCGACTTGCAGTTGCGTTTGAAGATCAAAACATGTTCCAAGCCGTTTCCAAGTTGGCAAAGGACTTTTTGATTGAGCGATCGCTGACAGACCGACACCGTTTTGATATTAAAACGCCGGTAAACGTTATCCCCGGTTTGCACGTAATCGCCACAAATATCGAAGCAACAACGCTTTATGACGTTGTAACTATTTAATTCAAAATCGGGTGATTGGCCCCCGCCCATAAAGGGGGTCGCCTTCCAAACCATGAAAACAAAAACGAATGAGGGTTAAAAAATGGCTACTAAATATTGTGATAGGGCTTTTATTTCAATTAACGGTGCAAAAATTGCGGACTTGCAGAGCGCAAGTTTGAAACAAAATCACAACGCTAAAGTTGTGCCATCGATGACAAACGATGGATTTAACCGCGGCTTTGTTCAAGGCAATAGAGATATCGATATATCTTTGCAAATTGCGGTGCAAAACACCTTGGCACGTCCAAAATTAGAGGCCATCGACTATGAGGCCAATGATGTTCAAATAACTTGGGTTGCTGGGGCTGAAACATTCATTGCAACCGGCGTATTTTTGAAGGATAACGATGATAACGCAGGTGGCATCGGCGATGAGGTTAAAGCAAGTTTTAACTTCGGAGCGTTGCGGATCAGTGATGGCGTAGGTAACTCAACACTGTTTAATTTAACGCTGTAAGGAAAAAAACATGACCCTTGGTAACGTCGATCGGATTTCACAACTAGAAGCGATGCGGTTAGGTGTTGATTACACCTTTGAGGTTAAGGTTAGGGGGTTTTCCTTAATGCTCAGACCGCTTGCCATCGTGGAAACGATTGACGTTACCAACCGGGTAATTGAGCGAGTAAATAATGAATTGAGATCACGCCCCAACGGTGTTTTAAATCCCATCTTTGAACAAACCATGATGGCAATCGAAACGCTTGTGATGGCGTCAACCTGACGTGGGGG
>Ga0209200_1004064_pt1 | contig 12174 bp, 7 predicted proteins | sample AD_UKC033_MetaG_FD_184406 | JGI IMG/M metagenome (GOLD analysis project Ga0209200, IMG submission 184406) | Active sludge microbial communities of municipal wastewater-treating anaerobic digesters from USA - AD_UKC033_MetaG (SPAdes) (version 2) | ecosystem: Engineered > Bioreactor > Anaerobic >...
TGGGCAAATCGCCCGCGGTTTTCAATCCGGAAAAACTTTTGTGGCTCAACGCTCATTATATCAGGGAAACTGAGCAGGAAAAGCTCTACGAGGCGATGAAAGATTTCTGGCCTGTCGCCGCTGAGAAAGCTGACACGGGTTTCATGAAAAAAGTGATTGTTGATTTGCAACCGCGGGCGAAGACTTTAGTTGAGCTGGCCGCATCTGCCGGTTTTTATTTTGCTGAAAAGGTGGAGTACGAAAAAGAGGCGGCGCAGAAATTTTTACAGCCATCCGTTGCCGGTTATTTGAAAGAGATTGCGGTAAAACTTTCCGGTACACCAAATTTCAGCAGGAAAGAAATCGAAGATTTCCTTACGTCCTTCGCCCAGGAAAAGGAAATTAAATTAAAAGTCATCGCCCAGCCGCTGCGGGTGGCACTTACCGGCAAAACGGTCAGTCCCGGCATTGATGAAGTTATGGTGACGCTGGGTAAAGAGCGCGTTGTGCAAAGGCTTCAGGACGCTTGCGCTTATATTAATTCATAATGATAACACACAAAGTCAGTTTTGCTTGACTTTTGTCAGAGGATTAAATAGTCATACCGGACATTTTTCCATGATGGTCCCATCGTCTAGTGGTTAGGACGCTGGCCTCTCACGCCGGAAACCGGGGTTCAAACCCCCGTGGGACTACCAATATTAAATCAAATATTTACAAAGAATTTCCCTCTCGTAAAATGACAATGCCAAAGTCATTTCCAACCTTATTTCCAACCCGTAAGCATAAAAATTACATTTTTCAGACTTATTTATCTTGCCCATCACATTCGCTGTTCGGTATTTAAATGTATAGCTTACTCTATTCCGAGTTTGTCAATACGATGCCGCAACGAATCAAAACTAATTTTTAATAAGTCTGCCGCTTTCTTTTTTGATCCTTTTGTTATCTGTAAAGCCTTTTCAATAAGTCCTTTTTCAAATTTGTCCAGTTCATAATTTAAATCCAGGCCGTTCTCCGTCATGTCTATGTCAAATTTAGGAGTGCCCAATGGCAGGCTGTCCGGTAAAATAATATTGGAACTTCCCATGGCTACACCACGTTCAATAATATTTTGTAATTCACGAACATTACCGGGAAAATCATAATTCATCAGCAGCTCCGTCGCGTAAGAAGAAATATTCGTGATTTGCGTGCAGAACATTTTTGAATATTTTTCTATGAAACTATTGATCAAAAGTGGAATGTCTTCTCTTCTTTCTCTTAAAGGCGGAATGAAAATTGGAATGACGTTTAAACGGTAGTAGAAATCTTCACAAAATTCTGCCTGTTGGACTTTTTCGTTCAGATTCTTATTCGTCGCTGAAATGATACGCACATCAACCGTGATGTCCTCCGTTCCACCAATACGACGAAAGGTTTTCTCCTGAATAACTCTTGAAAGTTGGGTTTGGAGAGCTATAGAATAATTTGAAACTTCGTCAAGAAACATTGTTCCACCATTGGCTAGATCAAAGTATCCTTGTTTATCTGTATAAGCTCCGGTAAACGAACCTTTTATATATCCGAAAAGTTCACTTTCCAATAAATTGTCTGGGATACTTCTATTGCTAATCACAATGAAAGGTTTGTTGGCGCGTGAGGAATTTTCATGAATAGCCCTGGCAACAAGTTCTTTACCGGTGCCGCTTTCCCCCAGAATCAGAATATTGGCCGGGGTATTGGATACCTTTTTAATGGTATCGAATATTTTACGCATTTCCCGGTTTATGCCAATCATGCCGCAAAACGAATTTTCTTCTTTGGCTTCTTTAGCGGTTTCTTCTTTAAGCGGATAATCTTCAATCAATCCTTTTTTAATCAGGGCAGAGCGCACAACTCTTTTAAGTTCTTCCTGCCAGTTTTCCCCTTTTTCCACATAATCATAAGCGCCTTCTTTCATGGCGTTAATAGCCGTTTCTCCTGAGGCATACGCGGTGATAAGAATTACAAGGGTATCCGGTCTCTGGTCTTTCACAGCCTTCAGAAACTCAATGCCATTGATTTTTGGCATTTTTAAATCAGTAATCACCAAATCAAAAACTTTTTTCCGGCATAACTCAATCGCTTTGAGTGATTCCTCTTCGCTGATGACATCATGCCCTTCTTTCTGCAACATGATTTCCATGACTTCTCTCCAGGTCGGATCATGAGCAACCACTAAGATTTTTGCCATACTTTTCTCCCTAAGACATCCTATGCCACAGCCTGTTGCTGATAAAGGTATTTCTGAAATCCAACAAAGACATTGCTGATTTCTTCAGGTTTGCCGAGATCTGCAACAGCATCCGATATTGAGTCGTGGTATTTCAACCGTAAGAACAGCGCCAACTTTTCCTTATCCAATTCTTCCACGCCGACGCTTACATAGTGCGACAATACGAAATCCAGGAAGACCTGCTGTTTTGTATTGAAGTGTGTGCTGATAATAACCTTGGCCTTGGTGGCCCGCTCTTCTCGCGTAATCGGCGGTAGTGCGTACGCAACATACGCAAGGACATCATAAATGTCACTCTTTTCAGCATCAATAATTTTTTGCATTTCAGTTAATTGATCATGACCAAAGCCTTTCTCTGAAAGTCCCTGCAATAGTTTTTTGCGTGTATCAGGCATAATCCAGAGATCACGGAGTTCATCCTCGTTCTTGAAAAACTCCGGTAGCTTGCCAAAAAGCATTTCCATGAACTGCTGCGCCGACATTGGCGTACCATCAGGATGCCAGAAAGTTGAGCACATCATGTGCTGAATATTGCGCTCTTTTCCGTCAGCCAGTTTAACTTTTGCTTTTTTCTTACATACGCACGGTCGCTGACCACACACCGGACAAGGTGGCTTTTCACATTCACAAGGTCTTTTACCACATACCGGACAAGGTTGAGGCGGTTGTTTCTCGCATCTACATGGATGGAAACCGCATTTTGGACACGCCTCCGGTTCCAAGGGTTCGCCATCCCACTCAGGATCACTAAAATGATGATGAGCTTTCACAAAGTCATAAATTGTAAAATAATCTTTGCCATCATAAAGGCGGGTGCCTCGTCCGATGATTTGTTTGAACTCAATAATCTTGTTGATTGGACGCATTAAAACAATATTGCGAATGTTGCGGGCATCAACGCCGGTGGATAGTTTCTGCGAAGTTGTCAGGATTGTGGGTATAGTCTTTTCGTTATCCTGAAATTCACGCAGTTTTTGTTCTCCAAGTTCACCATCATTGGCCGTTACCCGATGGCAATAATTTGGATCGCTGCTTGTCTTCATCTGGTTAATGAGGTCTCGCACAGCCAGCGCGTGTATTTGTGTGGCACAAAAAACCAGTGTTTTTTCTTTTTGGTCAATCATATCCATGAACAATTTCACTCTGTATCGTTCACGCGCCATGATTTCTATTATCCTATTGAAGTCTTCTTCCGTGTAGCGCTTGCCTTCCTCAATCTCTCCCTCAATGAGCTTATCATCGGGCGTATAGACATATTCATCAAGAGTTGTTGAGATTTGCCTTACCTTGAAAGGTGTAAGGAAACCGTCATTGATACCGTCTTTAAGCGAGTAGATATAAACCGGGTCGCCGAAATAGGAGTAGGTGTCTATATTTTCCTCACGCTTAGGCGTGGCAGTCATGCCGAGTTGAACAGCCGGGGCGAAGTATTCCAGAATGCCGCGCCAATTGCTTTCATCGTTCGCACCGCCACGGTGACATTCATCAATAACGATGAAATCGAAGAAGTCAGGCGGATACTCGCCGAAATAAGGGCTGGGCTTTCCATCCTTGGGTGGCCCGCTCATAAAAGTCTGGAAAATTGTGAAGAAAATACTGCCGTTTTTGGGCACTTTGCCCTTCTTGCGGATGTCCGCCGGTAAAATTCTTATCATCGCGTCTTCTGGAAACGCTGAAAATTCGTTGTAAGCCTGATTGGCAAGAATGTTCCGATCAGCTAAAAATAAAATGCGCGGCAATCGTGATGGCTCACGGCTTAAATTCCAACGGCTGTGGAATAGTTTCCACGCAATCTGAAAGGCGACAAATGTTTTACCTGTTCCCGTGGCCATAGTCAGCAGGATGCGCGGCTTATTGGAAGCGATGGCTTCCATTACCCTTTCTATGGCAATGTCCTGAAAATATCGACCTGGATGTGAACCGCCTCTGTCCTCAAAAGGCACAGCTGCAAAACGATCACGCCAGGCATTCTCTTCTGCAAAAGTTAATTTCCAGAGTTCTTCCGGTTTGGGATATGCGGCAATCTTGCCTTCCTTGCCCGTTTCCATATCGATGGCATAAATACCCTGGCCATTGGTTGCGTAAGTAAAACGGACGGCCAGTTTATCGGCGTAGTTCTTCGCCTGGGCGACTCCTTCCGTCAGCGCTTCATCCCATGCCTTGGCCTCAACGACAGCCAGCTTAGTGTTGCGATACTCCAGCACGTAGTCGGCTTTCAGTGCCTTGCCACGCCGCCCGAGGCCTTCGATACGTCCGGGTGTGATCGGATATTCCCGCCGGATGCGGCTACCCTCGACAACTCCCCAGCCCGCCGCTTTCAGCGCGGGGTCAATATGTTCTGTTATGGTTTCGGCTTCGTTCATGGCAATCCTGCATGTTTGTTTATGAAATCATTCATGCGTTTGGCCAGTGCCTCCCGGCGCACACGCAGAAATTCGCGATAGTTTTCCAATTCCAGCAAAGCTGGATTATTGGGAACAAGTTGTAAATCTAAAGTCTGCTGTCCCTGTGTTTTTACAATCTCGGCTAGATAAACCGCCGGAAGTTTATTGCTGATACGCCTGTTAGTTTGACCAGTAATAAAGGCCATATTGGCAATTTCATTAATTTCACCAGTTTCATATCCTTTCTCTTTAAGCAATGATTTAGGATGGATGTGATGCCATTGAATGAAATGCAAACGCCCCTGATGAGTGAGCGAAAGCCCAAGACCGCTAAACCAATCTTTTGCGCCTGCCTCTTTAAGCGCAAGGTAGGCGAGAGAAAATAATGGGCTGTTAGAACCGCGATTTGCTAAATCTCCCGGTTCAATGTGCAGACGACCAAACTGCCTTTTCAAAGGTTCCAGTAAAGAGCGGATTTCACCACTCCTAAATATAATATTAAGGTCTTCATTGAGTATTCCTTCGGTAGAACCACGCGAAAAATGGCCACGTGCATTTGCGACAAGTAGCCATTGCACCAGTGCGTACTGTTCGTCTTGTGTCAGTTTATTATTCTTAACATGGCTTACAACGGCCAGCACATGTAAAAACATGGGAGATGATAAAAGAGATTCATCTTCGATGCCAACGTTTGTACGAAGGAAGTTAACCGCAAACCGGAGGCCTTCCTTGGCTTCTTCCCATCCCTTCTTCAGGTCGGCGACTGATGTTTTCCCCACGGTGTGAAACAGACATTGCTTTGTAGCAAAAACTACAATGGCGCGAACCAATTGACCGAGATCAATCGTAAACCAGTTTTCCTCACATTCCTCTTGAAATGCTTCCAGTTCTTTGAGCAGATTCTGCCATCGCGAGGTTATCTGTGCCAGTGCCAGATCTGATGAACGCAACTTGGCGCCTAGAGAATTAACCCGGACAAATATATCTGTGACCTCCTGATAACTCATAGCCCGCTCAAGCACGTGGACAACGTACTGATAATTGCGAATCAGGCGCAATTTCGTAAGACGTTCGGAATATTTCTGATAACGCGCGTCTTCCAGTGATGTTACACCCACCTTCCGGAGAATGGCAGAATCACTGGCAGAGCTGAATACCTCACTGACGGATACCCACTGCGGCTGCGCTTGCAAGGCATGACTGGCAACAACAAAGGTGAACTGCTTGAAGCGCTCTGCAACAGCCAATTCACCGTTGCCATTTTCCTCGGTCTCATCCGTATCTTCATCATCCGGCGTAAGTGTTGACACCTCGTCACCTTCCACCTCTGTAATCTCCGATGGAGGTCCGTCAGGATGTTCGAGGTTAAAAAGAATATCAATGGGGCGTTTCCGTCCTCGAACATTAATTTGTTCGCCATTAATAGCAGCCGTTAAAGAAGTAAGCCGTTGTTGGCCATCGAGGAGAAGTTTGCGGCCGGCAAAAGCTGTTGTATCCTGAGCAATAGCACCGTCACGCGTAGGAACGGGCTCATCCGTTTCCCACATGAGAATAGAACCGCTCGGATACCCACGGTATAGCGAGTCGAGCAGGTCGCGGACGCGTGTTGCTCGCCAGACATATTGCCGCTGAATTTCCGGCAGGCGTAACTCCCCTCTCTTATACATATCAATTAGGGTGCTAATTGGTATATTCTGTTGTTGCATTTTTACCTACTCCTTTACAATATTTCTCTGGTTGCAGCTTCGTTCATGACTTACTCAACCCTCGGTCAGGTGTTTGATTGCTTCGGTTGCGTCGGCGAACTGGCCCGTCAGTTCTGGTTTATCGGTAAAATGATACGAAATGAAACGCGCACCATCACGCTCCAAGCGGCTGAAGAAATAACATGAGTTCTTGGCGGACTTCGGGGATGGTCCAACCTCAATCAATGGGAGAAGTTTCAATGCCTTCCCTGAATCTTTTTTCGACAAGTAAAGACGCTCAACATCCAACCACGTTGCCATTGCGCGGGTCTCCTTAAGGAACTCGTTGTTGCTGCCCATCAATACCGCCACTTCGTTTTCGAACATTCCGCGTCGTGGACGACAGTGAAGCGCGTGAATCATCTGCGTTTCAGCCCATGTGTCGGCGATTATCTCGCGCAGCTTTTGGACTTCTGCGAGGAGTTGTTGATTCCGCAACTCTGCTTCCTCCTGCCCGACCACTCCACCGTGGCCGCCCCAGTCGTTTCGCATCTTGTTCGTTGCTGAGAATATCGCGGCCAACTCCTTTCGGCTGAGAGCGTCGGGCAGCGAGAGGGAGGGGTCAGAAAACATATCCGCGCAAAGTGCCCTGTCATTCTTGGCGTCCTCCGACTTCTTTCCATTTTCATTGAGCAGGTCACGCGTCTGCTTGCCGAAATATTCAACCACCAGCTTCCATGTTCCGAAGGTTGCCCGGTTGAAGCTCAGATTCTGCTTCAGCATCGTCTCAGTCAGCTTCTGTCGGTGAGGGGCGAAAACCGCATCATGGGAATTGAATGCACTCAGCAGGATAACGCTGACGAACTCGGCCGTTCCTTCGAAGAAATGCAGGAGGTGCTCATACTTTGTCTTGAAGTCCTGGCTTGGTGTCGCCTGCCAAGCTCGGAGGATTGATGCCTGCGGGAATGGAAGTGTTTCAAACCATTGGTCGAGCGATTCGGATGCGTGCTGTTTAATTCCGCCCGCCAACCGCCTTGCTAGAATATCAATCCTTTCTTTGATTTGTGGGGCAGACTTGGGGTTCGCCCAAAGCTCTCGGCGCAGTTCGGCAATCTCGTTTTGGAGAGCCATGACCGTGTTTTGCTCGGTCGTGATACGCGTTTCGATTTCCAGCATCCGCCGTTGGGTCTGGAGGTCGGGGACAAACACGCGCAGTTCCCTCAATGTCTGCATGTTCAACTTCGGGATGAAGCCAGTCTTGGTCTGTTCACGAAGTTCTTTACCGAACTCAGAGTTTAGAAACTGGGCCACGAAACGGGCATTGGAACGTGATGGATCAATAACTACTTGGGCGTAGTTCTGGACCTTCAGCTTCAACTCATCCGGCGATTCCATCACATCGCTGTTGCCGATCAATGGGATGTAAATAGCGTTCTCTAGTGGTTGAAATGCGAACTCATCGCTGGGCCGCCCCAGCTTAATCCCGGATTTCACGTCGCCTAGCTCGGCAAGATTCGAGGCTTGAACACCCAAGCGTCTTTCAGCCGCTGTCATTGTCTCCGTAGCGCGTAGGTGTTCTATGCTTCGGAAGGTGTCAGCGGCGACGAATCGCCCGAGTTCCAACGAACCACCCTCCGCTCCCTGACGGAAGTTTGAGATGACCTGAAGGTTAGTGTTCGTGTCAGCGGATAGTTGCGCCACAAACATCCGCGTTGATGGCTTTCGGCGGATGACTACCAAGTAAGAGGGTATGTTCGTGTATGGCGCGAATGTCCCAGACGGTAGTGCCAAGGCCGCTTCAATGCCGAGACCAAGCTCGCTGAACCGTCGGAAAACAGAGCGCACCGAAAAGAAAAACGATGGAGTAACCACAAACAATCCAATACCAGAAGGACTCAAACGCATCGAGGCCGCAACCAAAATCAGATTTCCTAGATCGTCAGCTAGTTCGACTGCATCCCCGGAGGGAAGTATGAGCTTCAGAGGATGATTTGTCCGTGCACCCATAGGTAATATACTTGCAACCACATCAAGTTCACTAGGAATCGCGTCAATCAATTGCAAAGGATCGCCAACTTGCCAGTCAGCCTCAGGGACTATCACTTGTCCGAGAGAAAGTTCGCCGTTATTAGGCGTGAAAGCAATTACTGTTTTTGCCATGGAAGCCTCGCGCAGGATTCCAATAAGAAGACCTATTCCGGCCCATGGATCACAAATTATTTTGGGTGAAACACCTTCGACTAGACTTGAAAATACTTCAGCCAGCCATTCTGGAACGTATGAAGTTCCTGCGGAACGACCGAATCGAGTTGCTAATATAAGTCCAAAAGCCATTAAGTCGTGCGCCGAAAAACGCACATCTTCCTTCTTCAGAAATTCTGCGAGTTCTTCAGGCCCACGGAAATCTACGCCCTTAAGTTTTAATATTTGCTTTTTAAGTTTTTCATTGGCCGGTTGTTTGTCGGTTTTACTCATAAGTGACTCCTATAATTTTCCGGTAAATGCTTGGTTCAGAAGCGACTTCTTCAATGCCTCCAGCGCGGCGAGCTTGTCCTGATAGATGTTTTCGAGATGCTGAGTTTCGATAACAAAATGATCGAGCTTATTAACAATACGTTCTTGTTCTTTAATTGGTGGAAGTGGAATCTTGATTTCTTTCAGTATCTTTACAGACGCAACATTCTGGATTGCTGCACCGCCCGAATATTCTTTTAAAGCATCTTGGAAGGCTTCGCTTTCCATCCAAGATTTCAGAAAAGCGCCAGAGATTTTAGCGGTCGGAGTTAATTTAAGCAGTGCTTGGTTAATGATGCCTCGCTTAATGCCTCTAGGAACAATCGCAACCCGCCCCATAGTTCCAGAACAGCTCATGATCAGGTCGTTTGGTATAAGTTCAAATCGTTTCATTTCTTTGAACTTTGCTTCATCAATAAAATACCGGACATCGTCGAACTGATTGTAGATTGCGTGTTGTTGCTCGTAAACTGCATAGCCATCAGCAACGAATATAGACTTCTTCAAACTTCCACCAAAAGGTCCGCGAACGAATCCGCATACATCGCCAAGTGCTGTGTCCACCCAACCCTCGCCTCGTTTTGTGAAAACTGATTGCAGGTGGCTTTCAAAGAGGGCGCGGGCGTTTTGGAGATTCTTTTCAGCATTTGCTTTGGCTGTGGTGATACCGACAAATGCTTCGTCGAGGATGCCTACGATCCGCCGCTGTTCAGGGAGTGGAGGGATGGGCAACTGAATCTGAACGAGATCCTTTGTGGATACGTTTTGCTGTGCAGCCCCATGCCCAGCGCCCATAAGTTCTTCTCTGAAACGATCAGAATATAGAAAAAACAAAAGAAACTCCCTTGTTGCTGGGGAACTTTTGTTTACTGTAATTTTGGCAACGCGTTGATTGACAGCAGCCGGAAGATGTTCCCTCTTTACAACACCGATTCTCCCGACATTACCAGTCAGCGACACCAAGATGTCGCCTTCAGAAAGAACAAATCTTTGTAGCGCACCATCGGAAGGCAGTTGAATGAACTTCGGGTCAGACAAGGAGATATAGCCATTTTGGACGTTGCCAATTCGCATCACAAAGTGTCCGGACTCCGAATAGTCTTTGCTGCTGAAAGCATACCCGTTTTGAACCTCCAAGAGCTCGCCAAGTTTCTTGGTCTGCCAGCCTTTTATCACAGCAACCTCCTGATGTTGGCCAACACTTCTGCGCTCTCGGCATCCAGTGCGGCTATTTCGTCAATAATATCCTGTGGGCTGCGGTGAATGATTTCCTCACCGCCATTGGGATTCTTCACGGAGAGGTCAAAAGTTGTCTGGTTAATGGTCTTGGCATCCACGCTCCAGCTCTTGGGCGAGTCGGCAAAGGTCTTTTGCAGCTTCACGAACTCGGCAAGGTCGTCGTCATTAAGCGGGTTCGTCTTGCCCAAGTTGTGGCCGGGATCGAGTTGGTAATACCAAATCTTCCGGGTTGGCGCTCCTTTCTCAAAGAATAGGACAACCGTCTTCACGCCCGCGCCCTGAAAGGTGCCACCGGGGCAGTCGAGCACGGTGTGCAGGTTGCAGCTTTCCAGCAGATGCTTGCGGAGGCTGACGGAGGCGTTGTCGGTGTTACTCAGGAAGGTGTTCTTAATGACGATTCCGGCACGGCCACCGGCTTTGAGGATTTTGATGTAATGCTGTAAAAAGAGATAGGCGGTCTCGCCAGTGCGGATGGGGAAATTCTGCTGCACTTCCTTGCGTTCCTTGCCACCGAAGGGCGGATTGGTCTCGACGATGTCGTACCGGTCTTTTTCCTGAATGTCGGCGATGTTTTCGGTGAGCGTGTTGGTGTGAATTATGTTCGGCGCATCGATGCCGTGCAAAATCATGTTCATAATGCCGATAACGAAGGCGAGGGACTTCTTTTCCTTGCCATAAAACGTTCGGGTCTGGAGGAAGCGATCCTGCGCGACGGTGCGATTGGGATAGGTTTTCTTCATGTAGTCGAACGTCTCGCAGTGGAAGCCCGCCGAGCCGAGGGCGCCATCGTAGATGCTTTCGCCGAGTTTCGGTTGTACGACCTGAACGATGGCGCGGATGAGCGGGCGGGGAGTGTAGTATTCGCCGCCGTTTCGGCCAGCGTTGCCCATGTTCTTGATCTTGGCTTCGTAAAGGTGGGAGAGTTCGTGCTTTTCATTACTGGAACGGAAGCGTAATTCGTCAATATGGTCGATGATTTCACGCAGGTTATAGCCGCTCTGAATCTTGTTCTTGATCTCCCCGAAGATCTGCCCAATTTTGTATTCGATGGTGTTTGGGCCGGTGGCCTTCTGCGTGAAACCATGCAGATAGGGAAAGAGCTTCTGATTGACAAAGTTTGTTAAGTCTTCTCCAACCAGCGCCTTGTTGTGATCAATCTGGCCGTCTTTACCTTTCGGTGCGGCCCAGGTTTCCCAGCGATAGGGTTCTTCAAGGATGAAGGAATATTTCTTGCCCTCCAATTTAGCTTCTATTGCCTTATCCTGTTCTAAATCGTCAAGGTATTTTAAAAAGAGTAACCAGGAAGTCTGTTCAGTATAGTCAAGCTCGGTTGTGCATCCAGCTTCCTTCCATAAAACGTCGTCGATGTTCTTGAAGGCTTGTTCAAACATTCACCACCACCATTATATTTTGGGTTTTTTAAATGCGGGCGCGGAAGAAAATAACGCACAGATTTATAAAATAACAAACAAAACCCTATGTCAAGGGAAAAGGGATTTAGGCAATAAGTTATCTGTAAATGGAATAATGAGTAGAAGGTTATCTTTTGAGAGATTTTAATCCGTTCAATAAATCTGATAATATCTTGATTGTTTCAGGAGAAGCTAAATTGATTTCTTCGATGAGAGATTTTTTTATTTTCTTTGCTTCCGTAGCCTTTATAGGAAATTGGAATAAAACGGATATTTCAACATTTAGGCCATTTGCTACTTTAACCAGCGTCTCAATAGACCAGTTTTTCTCTCCACGCTCGATGGATCCTATATGAGTATAGTGAAGCTCGGCCTTATCTGCCAGTCTCTCCTGGGAGTAGCCTCGCTCCTTTCTTAGTGCCCTAATCCGATCACCGACTAACTTCTTTATATCTTCCACATATCCCCCTGAATGATTTATTTCTATAGATAAAAAGAGAGATATGCTCCACAGCCTATAATAGCTAATATTGGTTGATATTATTCATTATAAGCTGTATTATTTAAATTACCCCATCATCCCCAAAATCCTGCGCCGGTATTTTCTTTACGACAGAAAACTTCTCGCGGGTCTCAGCCGCTGCGCATGGGAATCCCTGAAAGTTTTTATGCAGCAGGCTGTTCCGGAACAGGAGCCCATCCCC
>Ga0209200_1004070_pt1 | contig 12156 bp, 7 predicted proteins | sample AD_UKC033_MetaG_FD_184406 | JGI IMG/M metagenome (GOLD analysis project Ga0209200, IMG submission 184406) | Active sludge microbial communities of municipal wastewater-treating anaerobic digesters from USA - AD_UKC033_MetaG (SPAdes) (version 2) | ecosystem: Engineered > Bioreactor > Anaerobic >...
ATTCTGGAAGTCACCCTGACCGAAAAACGCCCGCTGTATCAGGTGTTGACCGAATCGGCCGACCTGATGCCACCAAGGGGTGCCGCTAACCAGAAGAATCTATTCGAGATCTTTTAGGACACTAGTGTCGTGATCGTAATTCGTAATCGTAATTCGTAATCGTAATTCGTAATCGTGCTCGTGATCGCGATCGCAATCGCGGCTCGGGGTTCGAGGCTCGTTCCCAACGATCAACCATCAACTATCAACCATCAACCGTCCCGGCCCTCACCACAGAGCCACAGAGACACAAAGGTTTTTATATGTTCTGAACCTTAATCGTGGACCGTCTCCCATCTCTCATCTCCCATCTCCCGTCTCTCCTTTCCCGTCTCCCGATTCACCTATTGACCTATTCACCCATTCACCATTCATTCATTCACCCATTTACCAATTCACCGACCGACTGACTCGACCTGTGAACTTGGAAGCGCCACCTGCTGCCTGTGATACTATTGAAGCAAACGACCGGTCCGTTCCGGGGCGACGGCCGGCCCGCAGGAGGGGTGCCATGGTAACCGAATTCCAGGGAAAGGTGATCCAGTCGCTGAACGAGTCGGTGGACCAGCGGAACATGGAGCTGCTGGACCAGGTAATCGATGCGGCGAACGAGGTCGTCGGCGGCGACTCCAACGTGACCGTCGACGGATCCCAGTTGGAGGGAGATGGTAATGTAACCCCCGGTGAAACGCAGCACCGGGACACCATCGTGTTCGGAGGCCAGGATGCCTCCCTGGCCGGCACCGGCGGCGTGGCCCTGCTCGAGTTTGCCAAGGACGCCATCCAGACGGCGGCCTCGAACATCTCGGGTGCCGGTACTGCAGAAATCCAGGCACGGAAAGTCGCCGAGCGCAAGCTGGAATCGGACGACGACGATGAGGAGAAGTGAGGAGTGGGGAGATAGGAGTGAATGGTGAACAGTGAACAGTGAACAGGGGGGAGGTTCACGGGTTTGCGGGTTGATCGTTGATCGTTGATGGTTCGCAAACGTAATTTGCTGCCGCATTCGGAATCGGTATCGGGACTCTTCCCCAGTGATCAACGATCAACGATCAACCATCAACCGTCTCGGACATCGGAAATCGGAACTGGGACCTGGGTCCTGGACTGCAGAATCCAGATCCGAGTGCTAATTCGCCAATTCACCGATTTACCATTCTCACATTCCAAATAGCCAATAAAATATAAGCAATCACCAATAACCAATCGACTCCGCGTCGTATTCCCTCACCCTTCCATTGACAAAAATGCCTTCTTTGCGCCTCCGCGTCTTGGCGTGCCCTTGCTCATCCGCGCCTCGACGGTTGATTTTGTCAGCAACCGGCGCGCCTCGACGATCAACGATAACGCGCGCGGTCAGCCGCCCGAAGGTCTTGCGTGTACAACGTAAACGTTGTACACTAACCGCGGAGGTGCATCACCATGGCCGACAAAAAAAAGGTGATCTCCGCCCGGTTGCCGGCCGGCGTGGTGGCCGGCGTGGAGGCGGTCGCCCGGGAGCGCCAGCGGAACCGCGGCGAGATCGTCCGGGAAGCCCTGGAGCTCTATCTGGACACGTGGGCGGACTACCAGATCGCGATGGAACGGTTGGGCGATCCCGCCGATCCGGTCCAGACGGAGCGGGAGTTCCTGGATGAGTTGGGCTGGGACATCTGATGTACGCGCTCCGCTTCAAGAAGAGCGTGCAGAAGGATTTTCGGCGGATCGGCCAGGCGGCCGCCCGCCGGGTCCTGGCCGCCATCCGCGAAAAGCTGGCCCCCGATCCGCGCGGCGCCGGCAAGCCGCTCCGGGGACGGCGCGGCACCCTGTGGAGCTTCCGCGTGGGCGATTGGCGGGTGCTCTACACGTTCAGCGAGACGGAGGTCTGGATCCTGGTGGTCCGGGTGGGCCCGCGCCGGGACGTGTACGACAAGCTGGAGAGGAGTGAGGAGTGAGGCGATAACGGTGAACGGTGAACGGTGAACAGTAAGGAGATAGGAGACAGGAGATAGGAGTTTGAAGTCTCTTCGTGCTCGTGATTCGTAATCGTAATCGTGATCGCACTAGTGTCCTAAATAATCTGTTAAGGAACACCGTAACACAAGCAATATCATGAAGAAAGATCCTGTCTGCCGATTTATCGATTTGAATTCCAGCCGGCTCTCCGCCCATACTCGTGGGATCTCGACATCCCAGGAGCACCCGCATGAACACCGGCCAGACTGTCTTCGCGCAGCTGCTCGATTTGATACCGACCTACGAGTTTCGTAAATGCGTCCACCGCTACCACGGCAATCGTGGGGTCAAGCACTTCACTTGCTGGGATCAGTTCCTGTGCATGCTCTACGCCCAACTGACCGGGCGGGAAAGCCTCCGCTCGCTGGAAGTCTGCCTGCACAGTGTCCGGACCCATCTCTACCACTGCGGGATCCGCTCCCCCATGTCCCGCAGCAACCTGGCCCACGCCAACGAGCAGCGGGATTGGCGCATCTACGCCGACTTCGCCCAGGTCTTGATCCAACAGGCCGTCCGGCTCTATGGCGAACGCGAGTACTTGCCCGGTCTCCAGCAAGCGGTCTACGCGTTCGACTCCACCACCATCGAGCTGTGCCGGGCGCTCTTTCCCTGGGCCCGCTTCGGCCGCCAGGCGGCTGGCGTCAAGCTGCATACCCTCCTGGACCTGCGGACCGACCTGCCGACCTTTGCCTGTATCACCCCACGCCGGATCCACGACGTGCAGCTCCTCGACCGCTTGCCCTGGCAGCCGGGGGCCATCTACGTCCTCGACCGTGGCTACCTCGACTTCGCCCGCCTGTACCGGATACATCGCGCGGCGGCCTTCTTCATCATCCGGGCCCGGCGCGATCTGCGCTACTACCGCCACGACTCCGTGAAGGTGAACAAAGCCACCGGCCTGCGCGCCGACCAGACGGTCTCGCTAGTCAGCTATTATCCCCGCCACACCTATCTCGAACCGCTCCGCCGCATCTCCTTCCGCGATCCCGTCACCGGCAACGGGCTGGTCTTCCTGACCAACCACACGACGTTGCCGGCGCTGACCATCACCGAACTCTACCGCGGCCGCTGGCGGGTCGAACTCTTCTTCAAATGGATCAAGTCCCATCTGCGGATCAAGGCGTTCTATGGCACGTCTGCCAATGCCGTCCAGACCCAGTTGTGGATCGCCATCTGCGCGTATGTGCTAGTAGCCATCGCCCGGCATGTGCTGCAGGTGAACCGCAGCCACTACACTATCCTGCACATTCTGGAAGTCACCCTGACCGAAAAACGCCCGCTGTATCAGGTGTTGACCGAATCGGCCGACCTGATGCCACCAAGGGGTGCCGCTAACCAGAAGAATCTATTCGAGATCTTTTAGGACACTAGTGCTTCACAGTAACAAATAATACAAAAAAGTGTGTTGACAACGCCATATCCAGGTGCGTATGTTTGCCGTTCAAGCATCCGCCAGGCAGGGAACGACTTCTTCGTTGGGTACGACGGGTCGTGGATCGTGGGCATGCATGCGGGTGCGGTCACCTGAGGGTTTTGAGGAGGCATCATGGTGGTTTTCCACCCCGCGTCGTCGCATCCATCCGCCTGGGCCGGTTCTCTCCGACGCACCACGGCCGGCGTCATGTGGCTGATCCTGGTTCTGGCGGTTGCCGCCCCGGCCCAGACCCCCGCCAGGCGCTGGAAAAACTACGTCAAGGGGCCGGGGGTGACCGCCATCACAAATGCCACCGCCGGCCCGTCGGTGTACACCCTGCTCATGAACTGCCCGGCGGCCGTGCAAACCGAACATAACGAAATCACCGTCCCCATGGCCTTCTCGTACAGCGGGAGCGGCACTCCAACCGCCATCAGCTACCAGTGGTCGGTGAACGGTGCCACCGCCGGATACTGTCAGGGAAGCGTGACCCCGCCACCGGGATCTCCCCAGTGGTATGCCTGCAACATCAACCTGGCGGCGCCGCCATCACCGGGCGATCCCCCCATCACCTACGTGATCGGGATCGCCGTCGAGTTCGACGGCTCCGGCAACGTTCAGACCGCCCAGAGCTACATCACGGTCGAGCGAACAGGTGAAGTCGTCACTGAATGCACCTTCGACTTGGACTGGGTCAAAAAAACCATCGGTCGCCACGATCCCGGAACCGGCTTTGAGGACTCGTGGGCTAGGGTTTATGCCGACACTCCGTTGCCCATGTTGATCCTGGATCCGACGGACAAGTTCCAGTTTCGGGTGGGCACGGTTTCCGGCTGCACGGGCATCCCCTCCGATCATCGGACGGTGAACTGGGAGCTGTGGCGGGTCGGGGATGCCGCTCCCCTGGTCGATGCCTCGAGCAGCGAGCTGGATTACGCCGCCCCCTTTGAGTTTCCGGAAGCGACCCCCCCGGACACCTACAGCGGCTACACCATCGGAACCCTCGACCTGAGTGACCTCGTCCATTCGATTCCCGAGGGTCAGTACTACTTTTATCTATACACCGATATCATCCAAAGACCGTATGGCAAATTCCGCTACTCGCTGCAGTGGTCCTTTCAGGTGGAGGCGCCGTACCTGAGGTTCAACGAGACCGACCGGACCTACTGCTTCAACGATGATAGTTGGCGAAGCATCTCGTTCGAATTCGACCGCCACAACGTCACGGATTACAACCGCCCCGAACCGGATTATCCCCAGTTGCGTGGTCATCTGTACCAGGACACGACGTCGCAGTTCACCGGCGAGGTGGACTTGGCCGAAACGAGTTCCAATTTGCAGATCTATGATCGATCGACGCACATCGAGAACAGCCCCTACACGGCGGGTTCCTACTTTTACCGGCTCAAGGGCCGGGCCGAGTATGCCGACGGGACCACCGCTGCCGTCACGTCCGACAACCATGTCCGGGTGATGTATTACCCGCATCCGATCACCGTGTACATCGAAGGCAGTGCCTGCGCCGTGAGTGGCCTGCCCTACAAACTCGTCGCCGGCTGCCACAACTGGAGCTCGCTCAATCAGGTGTACCTTGACGAGAGCACCGATCCGTCGTTCGCCACGTTCACCGCCATCCCCGTGTACAGCCAGGGCAACACCGTCTGGCGGACCCAAAGCGTCACCCAGGACACCACCTATTACTACCGTACCCGGGTGGACAACCACTGCTCGGACGACATCGCGCTCGATTTCAAGTCGGGGACGCGGACTGTGACCGTTCATGCTGTGGACACCATCGCGCCCACCGTAAATTTCAAGTCGACTCAAACCCTGGACTACCAGTCCATCCGCCTGACCATGACCGGCGCCGATTGCGGCCGGCTGGCCGAGTTCCACATCTACCGGGATACCAACCCTGGATTTGTGGTGGGCGAAGACAAACGGATCGCCCTGTGCGCTCCTGCAGTGGGTGCGGATACCACGTACGTGGACGACGGCCTGCTCAACGGCGTGACCTACTACTACCGGGTGGTGGCCGTGGACACCGCCGGCAACGCCAGTGCGCCGTCCGGGGAACGGTCGGCCACCACCTACGCCGACGCCACGCCGCCGGTATTCCCGGCCGGGGCGACCGTCGTCCTGAGCTACCACCAGCCGACCGACGAGTTCAGCGTCATCGCCTCGAACCAGGTGCTGCTGGTGCGATTCCCCGAGGCGGCGGAACCGGACTCCGCGGTGGCCTGTTACCGCATCGGGCTCAAGGACGAGACCGCCGGCGGGGCGCCGGATTACCGCTGGACGCAGGGCGCGGCCGGCCGGTTCGTCCTCCCCAACGCCAACCTGGTGGCCGGGCACACCTACCGCCTCTGCGTCACGGCCACCAACACGTCCATGGCGGTGACCCCGGTGCCCATCACCAGCGCCACCTTCCAATACGTACCCGGTCTGGTCTATACCGCCGAGTCCGGCGACTTCACGGATCCGGGCCCCCTTGACAGCAGCGTGCTGGAAAAGGAGTACGACCCGGCCTACCAGTCCATCACCCATGACGCGGCGACCGACTCCGTGATCATCGCCCCCGGCTCCGGACTGGCCGGGTTGAAGCGCAAGCTTCGTCCCGCGCCCAAGTTCACGTTCGAGGCGGTCCTCCGGCCGTTAGCCGCCTATGACAGCGACAGTTGGTTCGAGGTGCGCCTGGAGGGCCTCCAGGGCTATTACGTGCTGCGGTTCACGTACGAGGCGAACGAGATCTGCTGGCACTCCTTCCGGAAATATGTCAACGGCTGCCTGGTCGCCAGCGGAGCCACCAGCGCTCAGATCGTCCAGGGCCAGGACTACCTGTTCTTCGTCGAGCATGAATTCATCGACAACGGCGCCAACCCGGACATCTCCCGACTGTACGTGAGCGCGTTCGGTGCCGACTTCATCCTGGACGATTCCGCCGGCCATGCCATCGACATCTACCAGGTCCGCCTCCTGGCCTATCAGCAGAACCTGGCGTGGGATTACTTCTATCACCAGGGCGGTTCCGTGGACCCGGTCCCCCTGGACGACACGCCGCCGTCCCAGCCGGTGGTGGTCGTGGGCGAGGGCAAGGGGTATCTGGAGGCGTGGGATCCGAATACCGGCCTGGCCACCCCCGTCATCTATTACGCGTCCACCGATCCCCAGTCCCTCCTCGCCCAGTACCAGTACGCCGTGGGGACCACGCCCGGCGGCAGCAACACCCGGCCGTGGACCACGGGGACCATCACGCCGCCCGGCGGGACGATCAACGCGAGTTTCACCGCGGCCGACGGCCAGACCTACTACGTGTCGGTCCGGGTGAAAAACGACAAGGGGCTGTGGAGCAGCGTCGGCACCAGCGCCGGGGTTCTGGCCGACAAGTTCGCCAAGCAGAACGACTTCTTCGACGCCTTCGACACGGACTTCCACGGCCGGCCGTACTACGGCGCGACATCGCAGGTCGTCGAGTACCGGCCGGTCGAAAAGGATGTCCATGTCACCTACAGCGACTTCCGCAACCCGGCCTTCTTCTCGAACCGGTACGCCTACGCCAGCCCCAGCCAGACGGGCAGCTTCCGGGTCCTGCTCAACTTCCACAACGCGCCGCTGCAACCCGACAACCACGTCTTCGAGATCTATCTGGGCGCCAACCTTGGCGAAAATGGCTATGTCGGCACCACCTACTACAAGATCAAGCTGTACGGGTACTACCTGTTCATGGAGTACTACTACGCCGGCGTGCGGAAGGCCACCCAGTCCATCCGGCTCACCGTCCCCAAGGAGCAGTGGGGCTACCTGCAGTTCACGTTCAAGTCCACCGGCTACAAGATCCAGGGGCTGGGCCTGAACCAGACCTGGACCAAAAGCAGCGCGTTTCCGGTCAGCGTGAACAGCTTCTGCTTCAAGTTCACGAACATCAACCTGGACCTCGACAACCTCGGCCTGACCAAGAACGCGTTCGGGTTCTAGGAGGAGACGACCATGCAACCACACCCTGCCATCCGAATCGCCGCCCTGCTCGTGGGCCTGCTGGCCGGTGGCCCGTTCCTGGCCGCCCAGGACGAGGCCGGCCGCGGCGTGTTCGACACCGTGCTCACCGCCTACGGCCAGCGCGCGGCGGTCCAGTCGCTGACCAGCTATCGGCTGACCGGGACGATCCGGTACTTCTACGACGATGAGGTGTCGGACGCCGGGATCGAGATCCTCTACAAGAAGCCGGACAAGTTCAAGCAGGTGGTCACCCTGGCCGGCGAGACCGTCACCCTCGGCCGCAACGCCGCCGAGTGGTGGGACGCCGAAGGGGTGGACCGGCTCACCGTCCGCCGCCGCCACCTGGAGCGGCGGGAGGTCGCCCGGCACCAGCGCCGCCTGGAGCTGGACCTGTGCAATCTGCTGGCGTACCCGCCCGGGCAACTGGCGGCCCAGCTCCTGCCCGACCCCGTCGCGTGGGACGGCCGCGAGTTCTGGGTGCTCAAGATCTGGCAGAAGCACGACGCGTCGCGCTGGCTCAAGCTGCTGGTGGATCCCGCCACCCGCCTCATCCGCCGGGCGGACACCTACCTCGAGGACGCGGCCACCGACACCTACGAGGAGTTCGGCTGCGAGTTCCTGGATTACGCCCCCCAGGGCAAGGTCCAGTTCCCCCGCCGCATCCGCCAGTACCAGGACGGCCGGCTGGTCTCCGAGATCCAGGTGAAGACCGTCGCCTTCAACACCCAGATCGCGGCCAGCGAGTTCAAACCGGAGTAAGGAGGGCCCTTGCCATGTTCATTCGGTGTTCGATCACAATCATCACCCTGGTCACTGTGGCTGGTGGAATCATTTATAGCCAGCAAGACGCCGGCCTCCGTGAATTGCGGGACTGTCTCGATGCCCTGGCGGGAGAGGCGGTGGACACCACGGCGCCGCAGCGTGCGTTCGGCATTCTATTGCCCGGGCAAGCGGAAGCGGCGATCACCATGGAACTGCACGGTGACCAGTTGGTGGCTTTGGACACAAAAAACTTCTGGATACGTCGCGGAGCCAACGGCCGCGGCTTGGAGTTGGACAGCGCCGACGGCAAACATCACAAAGCGATCACCGCTGGGGAGCTACACAGCTATCGTCCCATTCTGTCGCTCGATCCGGGATGGGTCGTGTGCCGGTTGCTCCGGGAATCGGATCGCTACGAGTACCTCGTGGATGAAAAGCGTCAGCGGGCGACCTTTAGCCGGAGGGACTGGGTCCCGCTGGCCGATCCGTCGGAACGGTTGTACGGCCAGTTCGAGGAGGTGGTTGAAGTGGACACGCAGGGCCACACCATCCTGAGTTACCGGGCGACCGCCTGGAACGAGGACCGCCAGCCGGTCCGCGATGTTCACAACATCTATCACTACCACCAGGCTCGCGGACCTGAATGGATTCAGGTGATGCAAAGCGACACCGCGGGCCGCCGTGGCGTGCAGGTCTTTCAGGTTGTTTACTGAGCGTTTGGACGCATGGCCGATTTCGACAGACGAGGGTCAGGAGAACAATGATGAGGGGATCTTCCATGGTGCGCACGATCAGATATCTGGTCATCGGATGCTGGCTGGTCGGCCTGTGGACCGGCACGATGATCGCGCAGGACTCGCAGTATGAGTTCGGTGTCGTTCCATTCTTCAAGAACTATCCGGAGTTCAAGCGCGGCTTCGATCCGTACGCCGACCTCAGCGGCACGGTGCAGGAAAACGTCGATCGATACAGCGGCAAGCTCAGCCTGACCTTCCAGTTGCCGGGGATTCCCTGGAGTGAGACGACGGCATTTGCGCCGGTTTTGCATTACACGAGCAACGTCTGGAGCTATCGGCAATCTTATGGGGACAAGTTCCTGGTTGGCGGCCTCAACAAGATGGGCGAACCGCCGCCCCAGGAACCACCGTTCGATTACGAGCGGCCCCAGGTTAAATTTCCGGATTATTGGGGCAACGACGCCTGGGTTCGGTTCAGCCCCATCGGGCGACCCCACGCGATGCCGGGCTGGACGCTGGCGGTGGGTGGGGTGTACACCGAATTTGTGAAATCAGCCGAGGAAATCGGGTCCACCGGCGAGACCAATCATTACAAGACATGGGTGGAGAAAAAAATATTCGTGTCGCCCGACGGAACACCCCACGTGATGCTGGATGTGGAAACCAGGGGACGTCCGTTCATGACCGGCGCCTTTTTTACCACTCCTCCCGACGACCCGAATTATTGCAATCCGGAGTACGATCCCCTCAGTCATGCGCGCGAATGTTTGCCCCGGAGCCGGTGGAACGATCCGACACTCGTCACCGGTGTCTGGCAGGCCATCGATGGGAGTCATTACTATTACTTGGAGGACCAGCACAAGGTCTATGCGGCGGATGGCACCTGCTATGAATTGGTGTCCGATCCGAATGATCGATTCTATGGCATGATCAGCCGGATCATCGATCCGCGGGGCAACGCCATCACCGTCACCGTCCAGGATCCGGGGGAACACGTGACCGGCGTCCGGACCTACCGGTACGCGAGTAACACCGGCGCCTGGTTGGAGCTCCGCTTCGACCAGGTGGTGGAAAACCATTTTGCCCCCTTCGATCCGTTCGATCCCCACATCGACTACCAGCTCGACATTCTGCTGCTGAAGCAGATCATTTGGTCGGGGGTGGACGGCAACCCCCTTACCTATACCTTCACCCGGTCTGAACTCATCGACCATCTGCGGCTCGACGACCCTTCGATTCCGGCCACCATGACCTTTGCCGATGTATTGGCCACACCCGATGGTGATGGCATCATCTCCTGTTATGGCAGTTTTCTGGATCTGGATATCAGCAACTGGGTGTTCTGCAGCCGGGATCAGCCGGCCAACGGGTCCGAGGTGACGAACAAGCGGATTCACGTCCTGACCGGGATCATTCTCCCCGACGGCCGACGGTACCAGTTCCAATACAACCGGGCCGGTAAATTGTCCCATGTGTTGTACCCGGATGGGGGCTACCGTCACTATCTGTACGGCAACACCCGGGAACCCAGCACGCCAGTGGAAGTCAATTGTCCGCCGATGGGGTGGCATGGACGCGAAGCCGGATCTTCACCCTTTGGGGGCGTCAGCCTGGTGTACCAGTCTGAGGCCGTCGGTGCTACGGAGCAGCTCGAGCGAGCCTATGCCTACTGCGGCTATTGGACCGACAACGGCGTCCCCCAGCCGGGCGAAACCATCACCTGGTATGCTGACGGCAGCGCCCAACTGCACCGTTTCGCGGCGCCGGAGATCTGGGAGGATCGGCGCAAACTGCTCCAGTTCGGGTATTCCGCCTGGACCACCGGCAAGTTGGAGCGGGTGCAGTACTACACCCAGGGTCCTACCGCGCTCGATGACCCGACACTCCGCCGGTTTCTGTGGATCAGCCAGGAAGGCGACCCGCATCCCATGGCCACCTCCGAATACATGCAACTGAAAACCGACCTGAACATCGGCGGCGGCACCGCGCCCCGGGCGCTCCTGCGGGAGGAAGAGTCCTATTGGACCAATTACTCTGCCGGGTGGGAATGGTCGCCGCCCGAAGGGTATTGTCCCAACTGCCTGCCGGGAGACCGGCAGATCGCGCTGTCGGTATACTTCCAGGATCTCATCCCCGGCCCTGGCCAGAGCTGGGCGGGCAGTCCGTTCGTGAATTACTACCGTCCGGAATGGAATACCGTCCTTGCCCGCAAAGTGGAGAAGACCTACGAAGGAGGCGGAGCCCCCGTTGTCCACCGGACCGACTATGAATACGGGGATGCAATTGCCTGGGGCTGGACCGCGGTCCATGCGGTCCAGACCGGTCAGAAGGAATTCGACACGGTGGGCGGGACGACGCCGTACCGACGGTCCGCGACCGAATACCAGCACTTCTGGCCGCATCCCGACTCGATACCAACGGGCATGCCGGCCCGCGTGCTTGGACTGGCCACCCGCAGCCAGGTGTATGACGCCAGTGAACAAGTGATCAGCGAGAGCTTCACCAACTATGTGGAGGATCCGGTGGCGACGGCGAACACCTTGATGGGACTTCAGCCGAGGCGGACTCTGTCGCTGATTCAGAGCTCGCCGGAACGGTGGTCGGAAACGGAGATGGAGTATGAGATGCGGACTGTCGGCAGTTCCTCCGCTGTCCGCCTCGTCACGGTGAAACCGAAGGATAGTGGCGCCGTCCGCAACACCGTCCGGTTCGACTACGACCCGGCCAGCGGCCTGCTGCGCAACCTGCGCGCCTACACCGGCGACGAGAGCGTGCTCAAGCTCTATATGTGCCTGGACCACGACCCGTTCACCGGGCTGCTGCGCCGGCGCATGGACCGCAACGGCGATCGGGACGGCGATTGTCAGTTCGACGCCGGCGACGACTACATCGAGTTCAGCTACGACGCCTTCAACCGACTGTCGGGCGTGGCACGGTGGCACGGCGGCAAGGCGGAGGTCCTGTCGGCCTATCTGTATCCCGACACCACGCCGTTCGTCGTGCAGCGGTGCGACTACCTGGACGAACAAACGCGGCGCTGGACCCGGGTGCGGAACGACGCCCTGGGCCGCGCCGCCGAGACCTGGACCACCCTGACCGGCGACCAGGCGGCCTATTCGGTGAAAACCTTCGACGTGCTGGGGCGCGTGGTGACGGAATCCAACCCGGTCGCAGTGACCGTGAATCCCGTCACCGGTACCTGGAACACGGACG
>Ga0209200_1004077_pt1 | contig 12147 bp, 13 predicted proteins | sample AD_UKC033_MetaG_FD_184406 | JGI IMG/M metagenome (GOLD analysis project Ga0209200, IMG submission 184406) | Active sludge microbial communities of municipal wastewater-treating anaerobic digesters from USA - AD_UKC033_MetaG (SPAdes) (version 2) | ecosystem: Engineered > Bioreactor > Anaerobic >...
TGCTCTCGATGGGGATTGTTATGATCGTCTTTTCAATGCTGCTGGGCAGCACTTCGATCACCCCTGAACTGTCTCAAGGATTCCTTGCAAGCATGCAGATTATCTTTGTCGTGTTTTTCGTGCTCACCATTCTTGGAGCTCTCATCTCCCTTGATAAGAAAAATCCCGATCAAAGAATGAAAGCCTGATTCGAACTTCAATTGGATCTCAACGCAACCTCGCTCATGAGATTGCTCTTTTTTTCATATATCGAGGAAACGAGATCGAAATGCTCCTGTACCCCAAACAGTAATGAAGGGAGATTCTCAGAATAAAGGCTGTGAGGGAATACACGATGCCGATTCGAGACCAGGTGCATCGATGAGTTCACAATTCATTTGACTATTGACGCCTTATTGCTACGGGAGCTGATGATTCATGACGTTCTGGTTCTTTGTTGGTATCATGGCTGCCGCATTGACAATGTTTGGTTTCATCCCGCAGATCATCAGGATGTATAGAACAAAATCGGTCGAAGACATCAGCGTCCTTACCCTGCTCCAGTTCACCCTTGGAGTGGCACTATGGGCGGCCTATGGCTATTTTATCAATGATCTTATTGTCATTGGTGCAAATATGGTGAGCCTTACCACCCTGGCTGTGGCACTGTGTCTTTATTTTCATTATCAAGGTATTCCACAAAGAACTGACATTGGCGCTGAGGGGATATGATGCCATGCTTTCAGCGTTATAGATGGTCAACCTTCCGTATAAAGGGGGCTGAACTCCTGTGACCCTTCCGTACGAATGGGGGGATGGGCCTGGCGGTATCCGTGGGCAAATCCTCTCTTATTCCATAATGGCACCCAGTCCTTTGAATACCCAGCCCTGGTCTGTTCTATGCAGGGATCCATGCGGGATTGATCTCTCTCTGGAAAAAAGCCGTCTCCTGTCCCATATCGATCCAGAATCCCGCCAGGCGTATATCTCCTGCGGTGCGTTTATCGAAAACCTGGATATCGCTGCACGGGATGCAGGATACACTGCTGACATCTCGCTTTTTCCTTTGTCATGGCCTGGTAGTATCATCGATACAGGGCAGCCGGTTGCAGGGATCGAACTTATTTCGGATCCCGGGGTAGTGACGGATCCCCTCTTTGCATGGGTCGAAACCCGGCACACTAACAGGACTATCTTTAAAGAAGAACCGATCCTGGCAGAGATCCTTTCAACGCTCGCGGATGCAGCCGAACAGCCTTTCACCACTCTGGGATTCTCATCCGATCCGTCATTCAGGAAGGAAGTCGCCGGGCATATCAGCGATGCGGTTGAGGTAACCCTCTCCGACCGTGATCGCCTGTTGGAATTCCTCTCCTGGGTCCGGATCCTCAGGGGATCCACTCATCCGCATCAGGATGGGTATGGGATGCGGGAGGCGGGGCTGCATGGTGTCCGAGGCTGGCTCTCTTTGTTCCCCCTGCGATTAAGCCCGGCAGGCATAAAAAGCACCAAGGCAAGGGAATTGCTTCTGAAATTGGCAAAAAAACAGGCAGAATCTGCGGCTGCATTCGGCTGGATCGCAACAAAAGGCAACTCCCGATATGACCAGGTGAGGGCAGGACGCATGTATGAGAGGGTACACCTCACTGCTGCTTCAGTTGGCCTGGGCCTCCAGCCCATGACAGATATCCTCGAGCCCTATCCGGGGATGGAGAAGCACTACCGGATGGTGCTGGACCTTATCGGGATTCCCGACACGCACACCGTCCAGATGCTGTTCCGGCTTGGGTACTCAGATTCCTTTTCCCGATCCAGGAGACGGGCAGCACAGGATTTTTTTAGGAGACGATGAAGGGGGCTGCACCCCAGGGATCACCCTCCTGACACTACCAGCTGAATTCCAAGGGCAACGAGATAGAGGGCAACTCCGCAGAGCGCGAGCGGAATCGTATATCGGCGAATCACCTGTGCGAAATCATCCCCTGTAGTCCGGCTTACGATCCAGAAGAAAGGATCGGTCACAAACGAGAAGACAAAACACCCTGCTGCGATCATGATGATGAGTGCAACCGGATGAATCACCTCAGCAACGTAAGTTCCCGCAAGTATTCCGGCTGACAATACCGCGGTTACAACCCTGGAGCCCTGTGCAGTCTGAATCAGGGAAGCAAGGACAAATGGCACCAGGAGAACTGGTATGATTGATGTGATCTGTCCCAGTGCTGTTTCAGAAAAACCACTCGCAAGGATAACTCCTGCAAGTGCCCCTGCACCGCAGATATCAAAGATAATCACGCCCGCATGCTTTATTCCGCGTTGCAATCCGGCTGCCCGGATCCCGGGAGCCGCTGTCACAATGGCGATAGCAGCACCAGCGAGCATGATCACCTGTATCAGTGCGCCGTGCGAAAGGCCAATGGCAAGTCCAACCGGGATCGCAAGAAGGATCGCAATGAAGGGTGCATATGCACGGAGATTTCTCTTTACAGAGGATGAGACGGTTTTAAGGGGGAAGTCGTCAGGTCTGGCCATGCTCTCAGGTTTGTAACGGGATCCGAACCAGAAACTGTACAAGAGAAGAAAAAAGAAGAGCAGCAGAAGGGAGAGAGGGATTGCCAGGACATTATATAATGCGGGTGACAGATCGGGGGCGAGAGAGTGGACGAGAGGGATAACCGCAGGAGTGGGATAGACCAGTCCGAATGAGATGAGGCTCCCTATGGCTACACAATACAGGAGCAGCGTTCTGGTTTTTTCTCCACTCCCGACCCCTTTCACAACAGGGGAGAGGATGATGAATGCGGTAACACTGCATGCCACAGGGAGAGTCAGCAGGTATCCTGAGAGGCCAGATATCGTGTACGGATTGGCCGAATATTTCCTGATATCATGAACAATCTGTTGAATATCCCCTTGCTCCACGAGGATAGACGCAATGATGGCTCCCGAGAGGATGATGAGCGCAAACAGGGCAAAAATCCTCCCAAGACCCGTCGTAATCACGCTGATCAGCTGATCGGGGGGCATTCCGATCAGGATGCCCAGAAAAAGTGCCCCTGCAGTCAGGTTGAAAATTGGCGGGATGCGGAACCGTATCCCGAGAAATGAGACGAGAAGGAGTGTCAGGAAAAATGAGGGCAGGGGGTCCATCTGATACACTCATGGTTTTCTGGATATTAAATACCAGGTTCCTGTGAAAATTCGCCCAGGTATAACAAAGAACATAATGGCTGGGGTGAATGATCTTTTCAAATGAAGGCTGTCGAGGAGAGAATTCTTTCCGAAAAAGCGGTTCATGCACAGGGGCAGACCTACCATCTGATCCTTACAGGAAAGGATCTCGGGACCCAATATCCGGGTATGGTGATATATACCCTTCAGATCATAGCAGGAGAGGAGGTTATCGCCCTCTTCCGGACAAACACCTACGAATACCCCCCATCATCCCCCATCCGCGCTCTTGCAGTCATACAGTCCCGATCAGAGGAATGGGAGCAAGAATTGCTCTCGGATCCCACCTCTTTCCGGCAATCGCAGGAAAGGAGGACCATCAGGGAACCTGACAATGTCCCGACTCACGAAGTCCTGATCATCCAGGGCAGCCCGAGACCAGCAGGAAACTGCAGCGTTCTCGCGACGTGGGCCCAGGAAGAAGCCGGACGTGCTGATGTTACAGCAGAAGTGGTGTATCTCGATGACCTTCCCATACGGGCCTGTATCGGATGCTACCAGTGCTATAATACCGGCACGTGTATCTTTGAAGACGATATGACAGGGATAATCCGATCGATCTCCGATGCCCGGATTATCGTTATCTGCACTCCTGTGTTCACCAACACTGTCCCCGGCAGTCTCAAGATCATGATTGATCGGTGCCAGGCGTATCATGCCTGCCAGGTGCTTACCGGGAGGAGGTCAGGGAAAAAAGGGCTCCTCTTCTCCGTGGCGGGGCGTAAAGGGCAGGAAAATTTCTCCTGCATCATCAGCGTCATCGATGCATTTATGAAAAATATCCATATAAAACCTTCTGGAAGTCTCCTCTTCGATGACCTTGACCGGAGGGAGGACATCCGGAGAATCCCTGATGCAGAGGAGAAGGTCCGGGATGTCATGAGGAAAATTCTTATGGACAGAGGGTGAACACCGCGATTTTTGCTATGTCTCCCCCAGATAAAAGGGAAACAGCGCTCATCCTGTCCGGGCAGTAGGCTGCCATCCCATTCAACGAATATCATAATCACTGGGACAGTCGAATAACATATATGGATAAGGAGGCCGTGTGGCAACTCAAATGTGAAATCACGACATGTACCCGTTGCAGGCTTTCGCTTACCCGCACAAATGCCGTCCCTGGTGAGGGGCCGGTACATTCCGAACTGTTTTTTATCGGAGAAGCTCCTGGGAGAAATGAGGATCTTACAGGAAGGCCTTTTGTTGGACGTGCAGGTACCGTGCTCGAAAACCTGCTCGCCACAATCGGTCTTCAGCGTGACATGGTATTTATCACAAGTATCGTCAAATGCCGGCCACCAGAAAACCGGGTTCCCAGGAAAGACGAAATAGCGGCCTGTGAAGGATACCTCCAAAAACAGATGGGTCTTACCGCTCCCTCCATACTGGTCCCTATGGGAAGGCTTGCATCTGAACTGGTCTTCTCGCATTTCGGGCTGCCGAACATTCCTATTGGCCGTATTCACGGGCAGCTGGTGCATACCGGGCAATCATGCAGGGATCTCGCGATATTCCCTGTCTATCACCCTGCTGCAGTGACCCATAATCCCCCCCTCAAAGGAACAATTTTTGAGGATTTTCAGGCGCTCGGGAGACTAATCGAGGAGAAAGGTCTGAAACTCCGGGATGAACAAGAGTAAAGTGAGCCCATGACAGGACTGGTTGCACATTTTTCAAGGTGTCAGGATCCTGCCAACTTCGGTGGATCGAATCATACCAACCCCGATCGCTGCCATATCCAGACAATTTGAGCGGTGAATCTCCTGGTTCTTTGCTGTGACTGCATCCTCGATGAGGTATACCTGATAATTGAGGGCACAGGCATCAAAAACGGTCGTGCGGATGCAATTCGGTGTCTGGATTCCGGTCACAAAGAGGGTGTCGGCCCCCATCGTCCGGAGCAACAGATCGAGCTCGGTATGCATGAATGCGCTCATCCTGGTCTTCCGGATGATAAATTCCCCTTCATAGGGTTCCAGCTCGCTGATTATCTCAGCTCCTTTCGTCCCTTCAACGGCAAAAGGTAGTCTTCTGAAGAGATCGTGCCTGAACAGCTCCACATCCGATCCATCCCTGCGGTGAACACGGATGATGTGGAAGATCGGGAGGTGTTCTTCCCGGAATAATGCAAGTACTGACCTGATATTTCCCGTGATACGATCTGCCTCTTCCACCTTTAACGGGGCGCCATGGCGAACAAAATCATTCTGCATATCGATTATGAGGAGTGCAGGTTTTTTCATCTGGTATCATTCCCTATCCCTGATCTTAGGTGGAGCGAGGTGAAAAGCGCGGTCCCAACCATTCCACCAGGGAGGATCACACCTCTTCTCAAGCTGATCTTGTGGCAGTATCAGGGAGAGCTGAACCTTATTCACAGATATGTCTCCATACATACTGGTTTTCACGCTTTCTAAGCGATTTACACTGTCCAAAATACGTCTCGCCCCATATCCAGGGCTGGTAATTCCGGCACATATCCGGTCTCACTGGATGGATACCACAGAGGTAGGTCTCTTTTCCATGCCTTTTTAAAAACGGACAGACGGTCAGATATTCCCCTGTGACAGGATCACGCATCTCGATCCGGATGACAGCCCCGAGATTTTCCGGTGTGAGATCGGCACAGTTTACCCAGGCCCCGTCATCTTCTGCAGCGAAGAAATACCGGAGGATATCTGTCCTGCCCTGCTCAAGCCATGTGTAGAGATTCAGCACAGTGGGCGTAACCGAATTCCCAAATATCCTGCAGCACAGCCCGCACTGTTCGCATTCCTCACTCTGATCATCCGGTTCACTGGAGGTATCCGGCATCCTAATCGTCCTTTTTTCTGCATGATGGTTCCTGCGACAAACACTGAATACCGGTTCTGAAGGATGTGTGCTGCATCAGGGACCCCCGGTGATCATTTCGGTTGATAAGATCCCCACTTCTCGAGCGCCCGGGCAAGTTCCTTTGATCTCGCTGCCTTCTCATGAAGAGAGATCCCTTCCTTCCATGCTTCGATTGCCTGCAGTGTCGCCTCCGCCCCTGCCCTTGTACCGTCAGGATGTCCATGGATCCCGCCACTTACGAGAAGCACAAGATCCTGCCCGTAGATATCGAGTACATCGGGAACAAGCCCGGGATGAAGACCTCCTGATGAGACCGGGAATGCGCTCTTCATGCTTCCCCAGTCCTGTTCAAGAAGGATGTTGCCCGAGGGCTTTGTCAGCGAATTCCGGAGGACATCAGCCAGAAGTCGCACTTCCTTTTTTGAACCGATCAATTTTCCAACCGCTGTGCCGGTATGGATCTGACTCACCCCGATAAGGCGCATAAGCTTGGCGAGGAACTGCATTGAGATCCCGTGTTTTGGGTCGCGATCGAATGCCGCATGCATTGCACGGTGGGCATGGATAGCCAGCCCGAGATCCGAACAGTAGTCCCTGAGTGTCGAGACAGCCGAAGTCCCGGCAACCACGACATCGATCATGGCATAATTCCAGCCAAATTCGGCGAGGAGGGAGGCGCGTTTTTCCATGGTGGTGGTATCGGCAGTGATATTGATGAATGCCGATTTTCTCTCCCCGGTACGCTGCTCTGCCTGGTCCCTCTTTTTTGCAAGGGAAGAGACTCGTTCCTCAAACCGGTTGAAGGAGGTCGAGGTCAGGTTCTCATCGTCCTTCACAAAATCAAATCCTCCCATCCAGGTCTCGAATCCGACTGCCGCATGTTCTTCAGCAGAGAACCCCACCTTTGGTTTTGGTACTGCCCCTGTCAGGGGCCGCCCATGGATCTTCATCATATTGCGAATCCCGTCCATGCCGAAGTGAGGACCTTTAAAATGCTGCAAATACGCATGAGGGAGGGTCACATCGATCAGCCTGAGGTGTTTCAGCGCCTTCATACCGAAGATATTCCCGGCAATGCCGCTCAGCAGCTGGGACGCATTCCCTTCCTCCCAGAGGGCAATGGGGTACGCGATCTTGACAAAGGATCCCTCAATGTTAAAAGCTGTTGCCTGCAGCTCTTTCATACGAGGGGGTAGGGAGTAGAGCGTCGTCCACGTTCCCGTTGAGCTCTCTGATGCAATCCTTCCGGCAGCCTCTTCCCTGCTGATCCCAGCTGCCGGCTCGAAGCGATACAGGCAGACCAGCTCATCTTTTAACGGGACATAGCCGGTGTCCACGAAATCCATGTACCAGTCAATCGACATTGAAACTCATAACAAAAAAGGATCTGAGACCTGATAAGTCTGCACAAGCGTTTTATTTCTCGTGATGGAGCCAGTGCAAATGCTCAACACCTGCCGGGTGAACGAGAAACCGGGACACAGATCGGGCCTTATCCGAGATAAGACTCTCGATAATGGAATCCTGGGATCCTTCGAGGGAGGATGGAGGTAGGAATGAGAGAAATGGATTATTTTTTCATAATAATCCGGTGATTTTGAGGGTCCACCTGGTATGTCTTCGGATTTTCCAGGAGATCAAGGGCATTAATTTTCAGATCGATCAGTTCTGAATAGTTGAAGGATTCCAGTTTTGTATCGTTCCCTTCGGGATAGTACACTGCAACCCCGTTCTCCATTTTCCTTGTTGCCACGATGTCTTTCATATCATAGCGATCACCGGATCTCAATAAAATACTATCCCTCCAGCTGAGGCTCCCCTTCTTTATGAGCATATCCCAGCGACCGGCGTTTCAGAGCGATTGGAGGGGTAGAAGAAAACCGTTAACATCTTGGAAAAGGGACACTGGTGTACGAAGGCATGAAAAATCCATTCCATGTAATGCTCATCCCGACACTTGGTTGTCCCGCACACTGCCGCTACTGCTGGAGTTCTGACGCGGGATCTCCAAAAATGAGTATTGATACCGTCAGGGATGTTGTCACCTGGCTGAAAGAGTTCCGAAATGATCACGTCACTTTCACGTTCCATGGAGGCGAACCCCTTCTTGCCGGTGCTGATTTCTACCGGCAGGCTCTTCCACTGCTCTCCCAGGAGCTCAGCCACCTGAACCCTGAGTTTGCTATGCAGTCCAACTTGTGGCTCCTCACGCCGGAGATTGCAGAGATCCTTGCCCAATTCAAGGTCCCTCTGGGGACCAGCATCGATGGTCCCGAGGAATTAAACGATCTCCAGAGGGGAGATGGCTATTTTGTTAAGACCATGAAGGGGTATGAGGTGGCAAGAGCGCATGGCCTGCGGGTCAGCTTCATCTGCACTTTCACCAACCATTCCGTGAAATTTCGTGAAGAAATATTCAACTTCTTTCTCGAGAACCGTTTCAGGTTGAAGCTGCATCCTGCCCTCCCTTCGCTGCGTGACTCTACTCCGGGACAATGGGCGCTCGACCCGGATGACTATGGAGAACTGCTGGTCTTCCTCCTTGACAAATACCTGGATAACATGGGCTCGATCGAGATCATGAACATCAATGATCTCTGCCGGTGCATTTTTACACGGAGGGGATCGGTCTGTACTTTCGTGAACTGCACGGGCAACACGCTTGCGATAGGCCCTGATGGGAGTATCTACCCCTGTTACCGTTTCATCGGTATGCCGGAATGGGTGATGGGCCACGTCAGAAATACCCCCACAATTGAAGAATTGTCATGTTCAGATGCATGGCAGAAAATGCACCAGTATGAGGAGTACGTTGATGAAGTATGCAAGGGGTGCAAACATCTCCGTTACTGCCGCGGCGGGTGCCCGTATAATGCCATTGTCCCCACCGGAGGGAAGATTGCCGGCGTCGATCCCCATTGCAGGGCTTATATGCGGATTTTCAATGAGATAGGAACACGGCTCAATGATGAGATGATGGGGACGTCATTCCTTGAAGGGGTTTCGGCCTTCCAGGGGATACAGGCTGCACGAAAGAGGCCGGGTGTAATGGCCCTTATGCATAAAGTCCATTCCCCTGATTGAGGATATGAACAGATCCGGCAATACTAACCATTTTTTCTGGTCCCGGTTTTTGATGTTCATGCATCATACCTGACTTTCCCTGTTTAATTCGCAGGCTGGAGTACTCTTTACATCACAAGAGCGCCGCTGTATACGAGGACCATGATCGAATTCGAGGTATTGGCAGGACAAATTACCTTGCAATAAACCAGAACCTTACCTCACGGTGGGATGACCTTCAGGGATGAGGTGGAATGCGGGTCAGTATCCCGTCGCGTAAAAGTATCCTCCTTCTTTGAGCACATTGAGGGGAACCCTGAACAGCTCCGTGAGGGTTTCATCCGTGAGAAGATCGGTTTTCTGCCCGTCCTTCCAGAACCTGCCTTCCTTCATCAGAATCACCCGTCGTATCTCGGGAATGATATCGTGGAGGTTATGAGTGACAAGGATGATCCCGGTGCCGGATTGGGCAATCTTTCTCAGCAGCGATCGGAAGGTATGCAGTGAATGGAGATCAAGGCTGTTCGTAGGCTCATCGAGGATGAGGGTCTTTGGATCGTGGACGAGAGCTCTGCCGATCAGAAATCGCCGGGCTTCACCTGACGAAAGCGAGGTCATCGGCCGCTGCTGCAGGTGGTCAATTTCGAGGAAATCAAGGATGTGATCAGCCGTATCCTGCATTGCAGCGGTCACGTGATGATTGAAGAGCCCGACGCTTGAAAAGAAGCCTGACAGGATCACCTCCCGGCCTGTAATCTCCCGGTTGAAGGAGAACAGGAGGTCATTTGACACAATACCAAGGTGCGCCCTGAGATCCCAGACATTCCAGACCTCCCGGCCATGCATCCTGAAAACAGAGGTATAACCATCCAGAACTGCCGGGTAATACTCCCTGTTGATTGTCCTGATGAATGTTGATTTTCCTGCACCGTTCGGTCCCAGAATCGCGATGTGCTCGCCTTCGTTGATGGTCGATGAGATATTGTCGAGAATGATTTTTTCCTGTATGATAATGGTGACATTCCTGAATTCCAGGAGCGGGGAATTTTTGTTCTCATGAGAAGGGATCATGCGGGGATTTGTTCCATCATCGTTCTGTTGACCAGTACATCTCACTTCAACCCGGATAAAGCTATGATGTATACTCCTCTCCGGACCCCTCCTGGTAACAAAAAAGATGAATCCCCCCTGTCCAGGCCTTGATCCGTGATGGACTGCTGGAGTCCGGGATACGATTCTGAACAGGGATTCTGGATTGACAGGATACCTATCCCTCCCTTTCGGTCATTTTATCGGAACCGGCAGCAACCGGTATGTATGGCCCAGATGTCTCCTGAAATCATGGAAGCATTCAGATCGTGCAGGATTTTCCCCCTGGCAACGGCATCAGGGAACGGCGAACCGAATGTCGCTCCGATGGGTGCTGTTTATCCCCGTGACAATGAAACGATATGGATTGGGAACCAGTTCATGAAGACCACGATCAGCAACGTCATGGAAAATCCCCGGGCATGCCTCTACGTGTGGGGTCCCGGTGTCAGGGGGTGCTACAAGATCAAAGGTGATGTGCGGATAGAGACGGAAGGGAAGAATTACGAGACGATGCGGCGGGAGGTTGCAAAGGTAAAGCCTGGCCTGTTTTGCCGATCGCTTCTTGTGATGAAAGTCACCGAGATCTACGAGTGTCTGCCCGGGGACCATGCCGGCGACCGGCTAGCATGACGGGTGCCTCCTCACAAAGGATGGAATCATGAACAGGAAAGTAACGTGCGGATACCCGATTGAGAACGCGGATATGCTGCTGGCTGCATTCCTTTTTGAGAATCACCTGAGCCGGGGGCTGTCATTCAGATCGCGGATAGGTCTATGAGAAAAACAACACTTCTTAAGAATCTTGTCCTTGCACCGGACATTCTCGTCATCCCCGTAGTACACGATCCACTCTGCGCAAGGATTGCCGAACAGTCAGGATTGAAGGCCGTCTTCTCTGCCGGATACGCTAACTCAGCGGCATATCTGGGAAAACCAGACGTATCACTGATGTCATTGACCGATATGGTAAGCTGTGCTTCCCGGATAGTCGATGCTGTCTCCATACCGGTCTTCGCAGACGGAGATACCGGATACGGGAACGTGACAAATGTCATCCGGACCGTCGAACAATATGAGAAGGCAGGAGTTGCCGGGATATTCATCGAGGACCAGGTGTTCCCCAAGCGGTGTGGACATATGGACGAGAAGCAGGTGATTCCTGAAAAGGAGATGATAGCCAAGATCAGGGCGGCAGTCAATACCAGAACAGATCCCGATCTCGTGATTATGGCACGGACTGATGCAATAGCAGTCGAAGGGATTGAAGAAGCAATCCATCGTGCCAACCGCTACCATGACGCGGGTGCCGATCTCCTGTTTGTGGAAGCTCCCGAGACCATGGAACAGATGCATCGGATATGCTCCGAGGTCAGAGGTCCCACCTTTGCAAACAACCTCCCGGGCGGGAAATCCCCCTATCTGTCCGCACAGGAGCTTCAGGAGATCGGGTACGCAGTTGTCGCTGATGCCACCTCATGCACCTATGTCATCGCAAAGGCAGTCCGGGATCTGTTCACTGAAATGGCAAGAACGGGATCTTCCGCATCTTTGAATGATCGCATGATCCTTTTCGACGAGTTTAACCGTATGGTGGGCCTTCAGGAGATCAGGGATACCGAGAGGTTCTACTATTCAGGATGAGCGTGATCTGGCGGCATCCCTCGAGGTTGCCGGATGTTCCATGAGCTGAACAGGAAAAATCTCCGGTTTCTTTTCCAATGGAACCGCTTCCGGCAGTTTCATGCTTCATGCTCGATCGGACCATGGTCACAGTGCTTCTTCACCAATTTTTTTACACCCTATCGCAATCAGAACAGATCTTTGTCATGAAAATCTGGGAAGTCAGGTTCCCGGATTTCCTTTTTGAGAAAATTCGGTTCCCTCAACAATCTGATAACCGGCTTTAACCAACAATTCGAGAGCAGCAGAAGCAGAAATTGAGCCTAT
>Ga0209200_1004105_pt1 | contig 12064 bp, 9 predicted proteins | sample AD_UKC033_MetaG_FD_184406 | JGI IMG/M metagenome (GOLD analysis project Ga0209200, IMG submission 184406) | Active sludge microbial communities of municipal wastewater-treating anaerobic digesters from USA - AD_UKC033_MetaG (SPAdes) (version 2) | ecosystem: Engineered > Bioreactor > Anaerobic >...
GTCGCCCGGGAGTTGACGAAACTGCACGAGGAAATCCTTCGGGGCCGGATCACGGAGGTTGCGCCGGTCCTGAGAGAGAGACCGCCCCGGGGAGAAATCACCCTCATCGTTTCGGGCCGGGAAAAAGCACCCGCCTCCCTGCCGCCGGAGGATACCCTCCGCCGCCGGATCGAGGATCTGTCTGGAAAAGAAACCCTTTCCGTCCGGGACCTGGTGCAGCGGATCACCGATGAAATGGGACTCCCCCGTAGCGTCGTTTACGGGCAGGTCCTTCAGATAATGAAGAAAAAAAAAGACCTCAGGCGTCCTTAGCGAGCGCCTCCTCCATTTCCGCCGTCAGGGCAGCATAGGTCGATTGGAGGAGGGTTTCCAGGGTTTCCGTCTGCTTTCGGGCGGGAAGCCACTGAAGGACATGCTCCTGGTCCTCCCAGATCCTGTCCCTGGCCTCATCGGCCCGCCTTTGAACATCCGCCGCCCGGTCCCTGCCGAAACGGTCTTCGAAGATCCTGATGACCTTGAGGTATCGCTCTTTCATGGTATGCCAGCCCTTTCAAAAATGGCGTCTTCGTAAAAAGTCCATATGCTGTGTTGCCCTTCATCCCTCGTCATTGCGACGTACCGACAAGTACGTCTCATTCCTCGGGATTTGGGCGCCTTGCCTCTGGATCTTTTTACAAAGCCGTCGATAACTGAACATTTTTCGACTTTTTACAAGTTTATCAAAAATAATGAGACCAGAAAAAGTCTGAAAAAAGCACCTTTTCAAACATACCCTTTACTATGGAAAAAAAGGACCGTCGTCAAGGAACGAATTTCCAGGGAGAATTCTCCGTAAAACGTTGCCGGCCCCTTATTTCTTGGATCTTTCCCCGCTTTTGTGTTACCTCTCCTCGTAACGGTCCGTGGTGTTTTTTTACGGGTCCGGGAACCGCGGTCCCGTCCGCCCGCCTGTCGCCCGAATCGGCCTTGCGGGATCACGTTCAACGGACGAGGCCATGGATTTCTCTACAAACAGGGATCCGAAGTGAACCGGCTTGTTCTTGTTTTCCTCATCATCTTCCTTTTTGCCCTCCCTCCGGTCGCCTACGGGGCGTCGGCGTCCCCCTTCGTTGAAGGGGAAATCCTCGTCCGTTTCGTTTCGGCGCCGGGGAAGCGAGACAACGAGACCCTGCCTTCGGGGACCCGGAACCTGTCGATGAAAAGAGGGTTTCCCCTGTACCGTGTTTCCCTTCCCGGGGGGATGACGGTGGCGGAAGGGCTTCGTCAATACGGGAAACGCCCCGACGTGGCCTATGTCGAGCCGAACTATCTCCGCTACGGGACCGCCGTCGTTCCCGACGATCCCCTCTTCGGTCGGCAGTGGGGCCTATACAATACGGGCCAGGAGATCCGCGGCTTCTTTGGAACCCCCGGGTCCGATCTCGGCGCCGTGGAGGCCTGGGAAAAGACGACAGGAGGAAGCCCTGTCATCGTGGCGGTCATGGACTCGGGAATCGACGGCGGCCACGGCGACCTCGTGGAAAATCTCTGGCGAAACCCCGGGGAAATCCCCGACAACGGCGTTGACGACGACGGAAACGGGTACATCGACGATGTCCATGGGTGGGATTTCCTCGACGAGGACAACGACCCCATGGATGAAAACGCCCATGGGACACACCTGGCCGGGATCATCGGGGCCCGGGGAAACAACAGCCAGGGAATCGCCGGGGTCAACTGGCGGGTGTCCCTCATGTCCCTTCGCTTTCTCGACGCCTCCGGTCTCGGCTCGGTGGCCGATGAAATAGAGGCCATAGCCTACGCCGCGGACATGGGGGCCCGGGTGGTCAACGCCAGCATCGGCGGCGCCGACGCGAGCCGGGCGGAACGGGAGGCCATCGCCCTTCTCATGGCGCGGGGGGTTCTCTTCGTCGCCGCCGCCGGAAACGAGGGGGAAGACAACGATGATGTCCCAAGCTACCCGGCCTGCTACGATCTTCCCAACCTCATCTCCGTCGCCGCCACGGACGGGGATGACGACCTGTGCCTTTTTTCCAATTACGGGGCCCTCTCCGTCGACGGGGGCGCCCCGGGCCTCTTCATTCTCAGTACCGTTCCCGGGAACGCTTACGGGTATCTTTCGGGAACATCCATGGCGACGGCCTTCACCGCCGGCCTGGCGGGGCTTTTATGGAGCGCCTTTGCCGAGGACTCCTGGCAGGACATCCTGTACCGGGTCCTCTACGGTGCGGACCCCCGGGTCTCCCTGGCGGAAATCACCGCCACCGGCAGGCGGTTCAACGCCGGGAAAGCCCTGGACGTGAGGCCGCCGGCAACCCCCCCGGGGGCGCCGTCAGACCTGTCCCTGGAACCCCTGCCCGAGGGGGGGATAGCGCTTACCTGGCGGGACGGATCGTCCGATGAGCTGGGTTTCGAAATCGAGCGCCGGATGGAGGGGGAAGATGCCTTTACCAGGGTCGCCTGGACGGCCCTGAACGTCCGCTCCCTCGACGATGGCCCCCTCGAGGAGGGAAGGGCCTGCACCTACCGGCTCCGGGCCTTTAACCCCCGGGGGGCTTCCCCCTACGGGAACGAAGAGACGGCGGTGACCCTTCTCCTGCCGCCTTCGGAACTTGAGGCGTCCGGTATTTCCCCGGCGGTCATCCGCCTCACCTGGAAGGATGGTTCTTCCCGGGAAAGCGGGTTCCAGGTGGAACGAAAAGGCGGGGGGACGGCGGTCTTCCGGACCGTCGCCACAATCCCCCGGGACAGCGAAACATACGATGACGGCGGCCTAGCCGCCGGGACCGCTTACACGTACCGGGTGCGGGCCTTCAACGACCGGACGGTGTCACCGTACACCACCGAGATCGAGGTCACAACCCCCGCCGGGAGCGGCGGCGGTGACGGGGGCGGCGGGTGTTTTCTTTCCACCCTCCTCACCCCCTGAACATCCAGGCCTTCCGGACTCAGGCCATGGTCATCCTCATGACTTCCTCGACCGTCGTCAGGCCCTCGAGGATTTTTCGAACCCCGTCCTCCTTCAGGGAACGCATCCCCCCCCGCACGGCCGCCTCCCGGATGACATTGGCATCGGAAGTCCCGCTGACGAGCCGCTTCAGGGAATCGTCGAGGACCATCATCTCGAAAATGGCGTTCCTTCCACGGTATCCCGTGTTCAGGCAGTCGGGACAGCCCCGGCGGCGGAAGATCTCCCGGCCTTCCAGAAGCCGCCCCTCTTTACCCAGTTCGGCGAGGGCCGCCCTGTCAGGCCGGTAAGGCTCCTTGCATTTTTCGCAGAGGACCCGGACGAGCCGCTGGGCGATGATGGCGATGATGGACGAGGAAACGAGAAAGGACTCGATCCCCATGTCCGTCAGTCGGGTGACGGCGCTGGCGGCGTCGTTCGTGTGGAGGGTCGAAAAGACCAGGTGACCCGTCAGGGATGACTGGATGGCGATCTCCGCCGTCTCCCGGTCCCGGATCTCCCCCACGAGGATCACATCGGGATCCTGGCGGACGATGGACCGCAGCCCCCGGGCGAAGGTCAGGTCGATCTTGGGATTCACCTGGATCTGCCCGATCCCCTCGATCTGGTATTCCACGGGGTCCTCTATGGTGATGATGTTGATGTCGGGCCGGTTGATGGTGGACAGGGCGGCATAGAGGGTCGTGGTCTTCCCGCTTCCCGTGGGACCGGTCACCAGGAGAATCCCGTAAGGGGACCGGATGAGCCGGTCGAGAAGGGCGAGCCGCTCCGGGTCGAGCCCGAGATCGCCCAGTCGGAACATGGCGGCGGACTTGTCGAGTAGCCGCAGTACCAGGCGCTCGCCGAAAGAGGTGGGAACCACGGAGACCCGGATGTCCACCCCGTGATCGCCGATGCGGATTTCAATCCGGCCGTCCTGGGGAAGCCGCTTCTCGGCAATGTTGAGCCGGGCCATGATCTTCACCCGGGACACGAGAGGCGAGTGGACCCGCCGGGGCAGGGTGAACATGTTGTAAAGAATACCGTCCACGCGGTACCGGACCACCACGGAACCCTGGTAGGACTCGATGTGGACATCGCTGGCCCGCTCCTTCACCGCCCGGGACAGGATCAGGTTCACGAGGCGAATGACCGGGGCATCGCTTCTTTCGTCGAGAAGGTCGGCCCGCTCCTCGATTTCCGAGAGGATCCGGTCCGGCGAGTCCCCGTTCATGTCCTGGATGAATTCCTCCGCCGAATCCTGGGTCATGTCATAAATCCGGTTGATGGCCCCGAGAACGGCCCCCTGGGGGGCGGCGACAACGTCGACGGGGTCGGGCCACCCCAGGATTCTCTTGAGATCGTCCAGGGCTTCAAAACAGGTGGGGTCGGACACCGCGATAAAGCGCGCTTCCGCCGTGACGAGAGGCACAATGCGGTTCTTCCGGAGATAGGAAATGGGAACCTCCCGGGCGAAACCCTCCCCTTTCAGGTTCGTCGGAAGGTCCTTCCGGAAGGGGATGCCCATGGCTTCGGCGATCCGGACCAGGGCGGCCTCCTCGGAGACCCCTTTCCGCTTCACCAGGGCATCGACCAGGCCTTCTCCCTTCTCCAACGCGGGGGCGTCGCCGCCTTCGAAAAAATCGGGCATGGGGCCGGGGGGGGGTCCGTCAGGGCTCTTCCGGTTCATCGTGGATCCTGATGCGGTTTTTTCGATAGGTCTCGATGACCTGCTCCTGCGTCTTCCGGATTTCTTCCTTCTTCTCGTCGTAGATGGTCCGGGCCTCCCCGGGGTTCTCCACGATGCGGGGGGTGATGAAGATGTAAAGGTTCCGCCGCTCCCGGGAACTGCTCTGGTACTTGAAGAGCCACCCGAGAAAGGGGATGTTCCCCAGGCAGGGGACGGCGTAATCGGTGTTCGTGATGTCGTCGCCGATGAGCCCACCGATGACCACCGAGTGTCCGTCCTGAACGGTCACCGTCGTTTTTGCCGTCCGCTTCAGGGTCGTGGGACGGTCCGACTGCTGGGCCACCTCCTGGACGAGTTTCGTCACTTCCTGGAAAATCTTGAGACGGACGAACCGCTCCTGGCTGATCTGGGGCGTGATCCGAAGAGTCACCCCGACGTCCTTGTACTCGTAGGTGCTGTAATCGAGATTGGCCGACGATGTCTCGCTCCGGGTCTGGTACGGAACGTTCTGCCCGACGGAGATCTCCGCTTCCTCGTTGTCCAGGGTCAGGATCTGGGGCGTCGACAGGATATGGACGTCCTGATCCTTCTGATAGGCTTGGACGATGGCCCCGATGCTCGGGAAAAGGACGTTTCCGATCTTGAGGGACTCGCCCAGGATTCCCAGGGAGAATCCCTCGGGCAGGCCCTTCGTGGAGAGATCGGTCAGGTTGGGGTACCGGCCCTCGCCGCTGAAACCGCCGCCGTAGATTTTCGTTCGTCCCGACTCGGAGGAGATGTAGTCCCCGCCCATCCACTCGACGCCGACCTTGAAGCCCCGGTCCACCGTCACTTCCATGATGAGGGCCTCGATGTAGACCATGGGCCGGGGAACGTCGAGCTGGCCGATGATTTCCTCAAGGACCCGGTAGTCGTCCCGGTCCGCCGTGATGACCAAGGTGTTCGTCGCCTTGTCGGGAACGACCTGAATGTCCCTGGAAAGCACCGGGGCCTTCCCCGCCTCCTGCGGTTTCGACTCCTTCGAGGGCAGGTTCATGAGAACCTTCGCCAGGGTCTCCGCCTCGGCATTCTGAAGGTTGTACACCCGGACCCGGGCCTCGCTCCGGGGAACCTCCCGGTCGAGAAGGCGAATGAGCTCCCGGATCCGAAAGGTGTCGTTTTCGCTCGCCAGGGTGATCACCGCGTTGGTCCTCTCGTCGGCGACGATCTGGATGGACGCGCTGTCCATGCCCCGCCGGATCTTGACCTTCTGCTGGAAAATCAGGCTGAGGGACTTGACAAGTTCAGGGGCCGAACCGTACTGAAGGGGGATGACGGAAATCTGCTCCTGGATGCCCTCCACGTCGAGGGCGGAAATGATTCCCAGGATCCGCTCGATGTTGGAGAGAAGGTCGGTGATGACAAGCATCCCCGTGGGGGGGTAAGCCAGGATGACGCTGGACTTGGAAACGAGGGGGGTCAGAATTTTCTTCAGCTCTTCCGGGTTGGCGTAGTTCAGCGTGATGACCTGGGTAATCACCCGGTCGGCGGGGCTGATGGCCTCCCGCTTCAACCGGGTTTCAACGCTCTTCACCGGGGCGTCCCGTATGGGGATGATCTTAATGATGTCTCCGGCGGCAACGGCGGCGAAGCCGTATACCTCGAGAACAGATTCAAAAACCCGGTACGCTTCGTCGACATTCAGTTTCTTCGGTGACACGATGGTCACGTTACCCCGGACGTCCCGGTCGACGACAAAATTCTTTCCCGTCAGTTCGCTCATGAACTTGACGAAAACACGGATGTCCACATTGTCGAAATCGATGGAGATTTCCCGGTCTTTCACGGGCCGGGACTGCTTTTTCTCCTGGTCGACCACCGCCGCGGTCGGGGACGTTGGCGACGGCGCCCCGTCCGGGACCGGTTTTCGGGAACTTTCGGCTGGAGCGGGAGGCCCCGTTTCGTCGGCCACGGAAACGACGCCTTCCTGGCCGGCGATGCGGGCCGGTGACGCCATGCCGCCGTAGGCCAGGATGCCAAGGAGGACCATAAGGGGGATCAGGGTTTTCAAAAGACGCTTCATCACACGACCGCCGTCCATACGCCAGGGTTCTTCAAGGACACGGGGCAACCCGAAAACGGGAGGATTCGTAAACGCGGACGGAGCCCCCGGGGCCGCAGCTTTTTTCGGCGCCCGGCGTTCTTCCGGCCCACGCCCTGTGTTTCAACGGCCCAGGATTCTCTCAAAACCGTCATCACATCGCAGATTTTCAAGATCTTTATCATCTTTTGCCCAAGATTTCACATCTTTCTTGAGAGACGACGCTTTTTCGAGGTACTGCAGGCCCTCCCCAATCCGGCCCTGAAGCGAGCACAGGCAGGCCAGGTTGTAATAGGGATCGGCCTTTGTCCCGTCCGCTTCGGCGGCCCGGAGGAACAGCCCCTCCGCTTCCCCCGCCTCTCCCCGGGCCAGGAGGAGGACGCCCAGGTTGTTCAGGCCGTCACCGGAACGGGGATCGATCTCCAGGAGCCGCCGGTACAGAGACTCGGCCTCCGCCAGGTCACCCGAACGCTGCGCCCGGAGCGCCTTCTCGTACAGAGATTCCTTCATCGCCGAAGGAGAGGGCCCCGTCACGACCGGGGCCGGCGGCAACGGCCTGGCCTTCGGGGTGACCGATTCCCCCACCCGTTCCACCCGCCTGTTTTCCGTCGGTTCCAGCCCGGAAGAAGGGGGACTGCCGGGTTTCGACCCGAAGAGGACGGCTCCCGCCAGGGCCAGGAGGACGACGAAGGCAACGGGAAAAAGGAATGAAAATCGCCGCCTGTCCGTAGCCCGGGCCTGCCGCGGCCGCCCCGTGTCATCGGGGGAACGCCCTCTGTTTCTCATCTCCTGGGCCTTTTGCAGGGCTTCGTGGATATAGCTCACGGTTCACCCCCTGACCAGGATCCACAGGAAAAGAAAAAAGACCAGGCCCGTCAGAAAAGCGGCGGCGAACCACGGGGATGCCCCTGTCCCGGGGAAACGGGAGAGGCGTCCCCCTTTTTCGAAGGGGCCGCCCAGGTCTCGAACGGCCGCCCGGACGATTCCCCGGTCGATGGAAACGGTGTCCTTCGTGTAGGCCACGAGAAGGGCCCGGTCGCAGATACCGTTAATCCGCCTCGGGTTTCCCCGGGCGCGGCGATGAATGAGCCGCAGAGCTCCGGCAGTGAAGTCTACCTTGTTTTCATCCCCGGCCGCCATGGCCAGGCGATGGCGGATGTAGGCTTCCGACTGCTTTTCGTCAAGGGGCTCGAGATGGTACCGGACCATGATCCGTTCGTTCAACTGGCGGAGCGCCGGGGCTTCCAGGATTTCACGCAGTTCGGGCTGGCCCATGAGGACGATCTGGAGCAGCTTTTCCCGTTCCGTTTCCAGGTTGGAAAGCATCCGGATCTGCTCGAGGACATGGGGAGAGCAATTCTGGGCCTCGTCGATGATGACGACCGCGTTTCCCCCATTGGAAAAATTCTTGAGAAGAAAGGCGTTGATCCCGTCGAGGCACCTTTTCCGGGTTTTTCTTCCCCGGCCCGGGGCAATGCCGAATTCCTGCTGAACCGCCGCCAGCAGCTCCAGTTCACTTACCGCGGCATTGAAAATCAGGGCCGTGGCCACGGACGGGTCGAGTTCCGCCAGGAGGGCCCGGCACAAGGTGGTCTTTCCCATTCCGATTCCACCGGTGATGACGACGAAACCCTTTCTCTCCCCGATTCCGTAAAGAAGATGGCTGAGCGCGTCCCGGTGCTGCCGGCTGAGATAGAGGTAGGCCGGATCAGGCGTCAGATGAAAGGGGTTTTCACGAAAGCCGAAATGGGAGGCGTAAAAATCCATGTTCATGAAACGGGACCGATCCTCTACTCCTTGAAAACGTACCTCAGGGTTTCTTCGTTTCCTCCCCTTTTCAGGTTCAGGACGATCTGGGAACCGTCTTTCAGGCCCCGGTAGAGTTCCATAAGACGATCAGGGCTCTCCATGGCCTGGTTGTTGACGCCCTGGATGATGTCGCCGTTTTTCAGGCCGAGTTTTTCAAAAACGCTTCCCGGCTTGATACGGGTGATGAGAAAGCCGTCCGCTTTCCCGGCGCTGAAATAGGGCCGTATGCGCGCCTCCATGAGAATCTTCGACATGTCGCCGAGGGCGCCCTCGATTTCGGATTTCTTCACGGAGACGACGCTGGCCTGGGAAGCGGCGGAACTTTCCCCGGACCCGCCCGTCCTGTCGAGGCCCTCGTCTTCCATGGAGAGGATCTCGTCCTCGCCGGCGACCCGCAGGACGACGAGGCCTCTCAGGATACGAAGGATTTCCGCCGAGGCCACCGTGTCCCCGACACGGTAGAGGTCCTGGATTTTCCGGTCTTTCTCCTCAATGACGGCAAACCCGCCCGACCCCGGCCCTGTGACGGTCCCGAGCAGGGCAAGATTCAACCGGGTGGGCTTGAGATCCGTTACGTCAAAGTCCCTCTGATCCTCCCCCTTCTTTTCCAGCGTGGCAAAGAGATTCCGTTCCCAGATGATCCGGAAGCTCTCCAGGGCGGGCCTCGCCGGCTCCGTTTCTCCTCTCCCGGCGGTGACCCGCGGGGGGGGCTGGGGCACGTCGGGACCCGCGAGAAGACCCTTGTAAAAGATGTCTACGGCAAAAAAGGAGAGAACGGTGATGAAAATCAATGTGAGAGGAATTCGGTATCGCAGGCCCATGGTTACCTCAGCTTCACCGTAGGAACCGATGCCGTACCGCCGATGACGGTGGCCACGTCCCTGTCCAGGGGCGGTATGCGGATGGTTCCCGTGAGGGCCAGGCGGCTTCTTTCCAGGTCCCGGGTCAGATAGATGTTCCCCTTGAAGGAACCGGTGATCTGGCTTCCCGAAAAAACCACTTTCTCTACCGACACCGTCCGGTCCCGCAGAGAGCACAGGCCCTCCAGCCTGTCAAAGGAGAGAACGGAAAGCCCCAGAACATCTCCGTAAAGACCGATAGACCCGTTTTTCAGGTCGAACGCGGCGGTTCCCTCCCCTTCCATCTCTCTCCCGGGCACCCCCTGGAAGCTGAATTTCCCGTTCATGAGACCGCTCAGGGAGCGGCCTCCCAGAAGATCCGCCTTGTTGAGGGCGTCCAGGTCCAGATCCCGAACGGTCAGCTCGGCGGAAACAGGCCCCTGAAGGGTCAGGCGGCTGGATGTCCTCACCCAGCTTGAAAAAAGTCCTCCAAAAGTCTCGGCGTAAAGACGGACGGCGGCATACCCCTGAAACAGGGAAAGGAAATCCGGCTCGAGGCGAAGGGTGTCGAAGGGGATTTCCTTCCCTCTTCCCTTCCCGAAGCGGACAGCCGCTTCCTCGAACGTGAGGGCAACGGGAAGGGCCGGGGAGATGGATGCGAGACGGAGTTCCACGCCGGGGACGCGCCGGTTCCAGAGGTCCCGGACGGACAAGGCCGCTTCATCACCCGGGAAAAGGACAAAAGCGAAAAAAAGGGTCACCCCGAACCCGTAAAGCCCGTACAGGAAGAAAAGATGTTTTTTCAAGCTTCCCCCTTCTCAGGCCGCCGCCGGGAGCTGGTATGTCACGACCTGGAGCAGGACCGTGAGTTCTCCCGATGCCCCTTTCTCTTCCCGGATGGAAATCCGCCGGATTCGGACCAGCCGGTCCGGATCTTCCACAAAATAGAGAAATTCAACGAGTCTTTTCAGGGATACCCTTTCGATTTTCATCTCCACGGCTGACTCCTCGTAACCTGAGCCGTCCCGCGCCGCCGCCGTTGACGGTTTCATGTACTGGATCCTGTCCTTGATTCCCGCCCGGGCGGCCCCGCTTTCGAGAAAGGAAAAAAGCGTGAATTCCCGGGGGCGCGATGCCAGGATCTTCCGGACATCCGCCGTCCGGGACTGGAGGGTCTCGTATTTATCCTGGAGTATCCTCATTTCCTTTACCATGTTCTCGTAGCGTTCGATGGACCGGTTCATGCCTTCGCTCGCTTCCAGGAGTGGAAAAAGGACCCCCTGGAGAAACAGGAAGCCAGCCAGGAGCGCCCCCCCGGCGCAAATCATAAGGACCTCTCTCCTGGAAAGACGCCGGTAAAACTGAATGATCCGTGACAGGAGGTCGTTTTTCATGGGTCACCGCCTCAGATCCACCCTCAGGTCGAAACCCACCCGGTTGTCTCGGTTCAGGCTCGCCGAGGCGATTGTCACCGTCCTGAAAAGGGGCGAGGGGTCCAGGGCGGCCTTGATCTGGTCGACGGCATTGAAGCGGTCCGTTTCACCTCGGATCTCCAGGGTTTCCCCGTCCCAGGACAGCGCCTTGATAATGAAAAAGGCGTCAGGGTCGACGAGGCGGCTGATCTCCCGGAGAAGAACGAGGATCGATTGCTCCCCATCCCCTTTCTCCGGGAGGAGAGACCGTTTCCCCGCCTCGTCGAGGGCCACTTTCATCTGCTGCAGGGGGTCGACGACGCGGCTCACCTGGGGGAGGGTCTCCCGAAAAATAAGGGAGACCTCGTTCTTCAGGGCCTGAAGGTGCCTGTTGTCCCGGGAATAGTCGAGATAAAAATCGACACTCCCGAGAAGGAGAAGGGAAAGAATCAGCAGGAGGACCCGCACCCCCTGTTTTCTCAGTTCTCGATGGGGTTTTCGGGGCGAAAATTCGTCCCGGGCGAAATTGACGCCCGCCGCATTTCTGAAATTCCGGGACGCCAGGGCCAGGGCCAGGTTCATCTCCGGCGGATCCCAGCAGGTTTTCACGGAATCGACCATGGGCATGGATTCCAGGAGGGCCAGATCCACGGGAGAAACCGGCATCTCGAGAACCCGGGCCAGCCTGTCCGTCAGGCCCGGCGTTTTGGCCCCCGGACCACCGAACAGAACCCGGCCGGGCAGGGTGGGAATCTCCTCCCGCCACCGGAGGGACAGGCAGGTGTTCCGGATCTGCCGGAACAGGGCCTCTTCCCTCTCGCTTCGATCTTCCCGTTCCACTCCGGGCAATTCTCCCGGCGGATCTCCCGAGCGGACCGCGTTCGCCGCGAGAAAAAAGGATCTCACGGAAATGATCCGCCCGTCCCGGCAGAGGAACGCCGTCCAGTCTGAATCGTGGGCATGGAGGTAGAGGATTGTTTCCCCCGTCTTTTCGAGGTCCGCGAGCCTGACCGCCAGGGGCAGGATCCCCCCGTCGATGATCGCTGCTTCCTTGCCGGCGGCCTTGAGGAGGGCGACCCGGGCCTCTACCCTTTCCCGCGGGACGGACACGCCAAGGAGATCCGTCGCGTCGGTCTCGCCGATGACCATGAAATCGTGGAGGCGCTCTCCCTCCCCGGGAGGAAGGAGATGCTCCATTTCCATGGGGAGCACACGGGCGATCTTCTTTCGGTCCCGGAAAGGAAGCCGCAACCGGCGAAAGGAGCAGTCCCGGGCGGAAACGGCGGT
>Ga0209200_1004122_pt1 | contig 12033 bp, 9 predicted proteins | sample AD_UKC033_MetaG_FD_184406 | JGI IMG/M metagenome (GOLD analysis project Ga0209200, IMG submission 184406) | Active sludge microbial communities of municipal wastewater-treating anaerobic digesters from USA - AD_UKC033_MetaG (SPAdes) (version 2) | ecosystem: Engineered > Bioreactor > Anaerobic >...
CTCTGCAAAGGTATAATCATTTTGGTGAGTCATTTCTAGTCTCCTTTCTGTCTCCAACGTTAAGGATACTTCTGACTCACCGTTTTTGTTAAGGTTCAGCATTTTACAGAAAATATGTTACACCAACTATGAAATTCCATTATTACAAGAAGATTATAATATGGTCATAAGGTTGTTTACTCATCAGCAAGAAGATAATTTAAAACACTCTACACTCTACACCTTTGCGGGATACAAAGATTTGGAGGAACAAAAATAATGTGCGAAAAGGTTGCATGAGATCCTTGTTTAATAATTGGATAAATGTGGGAGAAAAGGCGAAGGAAAGGTTTACCATATATGGTTTTCCGGGACTATTACTGATCCTGCTAATCATTCTTACTGCTTTTCGAATTCACGGTGCATCGATTGCAAGGTTTAATTTCGTATTTTTTGGCGAGGATCATCGAGATGTAAACCTGCTATTTGGAGAACCTCGACCGATACGCTCCGATGAGTACATGCTTGAAACCCCTCTAATCCTTGCCCAGGCTCAGGCAGGTTTTGCTACTGAAAACCCTCTGTTCATGTCCGGTCAGTCGCTGATTACTATCGATGTTCCTGTAAAAAACTGGGTGACCTTATTCAGGCCTCAACATTGGGGATTTTTCATTCTTCCAATTGAGCAAGCCTACGCGTTAAAGTGGTGGCTCATTCCTTTTGTATTAATGATCGTTACATATTACTTGTTTCTCAAGATTACGAAGAACAACATATTCCTCTCTGTTTTATTTTCTTTATCTCTCTTCTTCTCTCCATTCTTTCAATGGTGGTACTCCGCCAGTCCTCATGAAGTAGTGACGTTCGGCCTGATGTCATTGATCTTTGCGATTAGATTATTCGATGCCAGAAGATCCGTTGATTACTTGATAACAGGATTGCTGTTGGTGTTTTCTGTTCTTTGTTTCGCTTTTGCACTTTACCCCCCCTGGCAAATTACAGTTTTCTGGTTTGTTTTTCTGTACTTTTTGGCGTTTTTACTCACCAGAATAAAGCAATTGAATCGTCTCCAGGTCCGGAACATTTCAATCACAATTTTCTTATCCCTCCTGGTTGTCGGTGCAGCAGTGTTCATCTTTTATCAGGATAATCGCGATGTTATTCAAGCGATTCAAAACTCGGTTTATCCGGGTAATCGAATTTCGGCAGGCGGGGGCTTAACAATTTACAAAACACTTGGAGGGATGTTCAACATTCACTTGCTTGATCAGAAAACCACGGCATTGTTCCTTGGCAACCAATCAGAAGCCTCCTCGTTTTTCTTTATTTCCTTTTTTCTGCTTCCTGTCTATGTGTTTCTCTTATACAGGTCATTAATAAAAAAACCTGTTAATTGGTATGTTTTATTTGGCCTTATTTACACCATAATAATCGTTGCCTGGGGTTTTGGATTCCTGCCGGAAAGCATCGGTGCTCTATTATTACTCGATCGGGTTTTAGGTATAAGAGTGTTGATAGGTCTCGGTGTTGTCAATCATTTTGCGTTGGTTTACTTTCTAACACTTAACTGTGGTTATGAAAGGGTTTCTTCTCGAAGGAAATCATTCGAGGTAATTCTCTACTCCATTGGTGTCGTAATTTTGATGTATTTCTTAGGTCTTGATTTGATGAACAAAGATTCACAATACTTGAGGAATACAGCCGAAGTGATACTTGTTGCTATAGAAACTGGATTACTAGTGCTGTTGATCCTGTTAGGTAAAAAAGAAATTTTCGCAATCGGATTCTTCGTTATATCTCTGGGGTCTACTTTAACGGTTAATCCGCTGTATAGAGGACTAAGCCCTATTATCGAGAGTGACTTTTCACAAGAATTGGACCGCGGTAGTAACTCCGAGCAGGGAGGTAACTGGGTATTCTATGAGAGTGGAATCCTGGAGAACTATTTATCAGCAAATGGGAAGAGCGCAATAAATGGGACTTATGTCGTACCGAATAATGCCTTTTGGAAACAATTTGACCCTGATGATCAAAATCAAGATATTTACAATCGATATGCACATGTTTTTGTTACTAGCATAGAGGATGAGAAGGAAATCGTATTTGAGCAAAGAAGCCCTGATCTATTCACATTACACATAAACCCATGCAATAGAGTTCTTGACCAGAATGATGTAAACAACTTTGTTTTTCGAGAACCTCAAAATTTCGATTGTTTGGTATTTCGGAGTATTGTTGACTATCCAGAAATGCCCCTATACATATATAGCCGAAAATAAACCAAAATGATGTGAAAATCCCATCTGTTTGATGAGGGGTTCAAAAAATCGATTTTCCTACCACCAAATAAATATGTAAGCAATTCTTGTTAATAGAAAGTATAAACTGTCAAAGACGATGTGAGAAATTCTTGAGATAATCCCCATTCCAGTCTGTTCATAAGCTAAATTGACCGTGTGTCTAAGTAACAAATCACGGTCTTTTACTTTCCTGATTCGTTGTGTTTTTTTGTGATTATCCAACACCCTTCGCCAGTTCTTTATAATCAAGGCATAAGCTCGTATTTTGTTCCTCCAGTTTTTCCGGTCCTTTAATAGGACGAACCCCCAGGTTACAATTTCTGTAAGGATCATAACCGGAAGCATGAAAAACAAAGTGATAATCCGGTAACATTTAAGTAAGATAAGATATCGGTGGTATTCTTCATAAAAGACTTTTTTTGCGCCAAAAGACAGGGCATATTTGTGGTACACGATCGAATTTGGATCAAACAGGCAGGTATATCCAGCCAGTCTTCCGCGCATTGAAATGTCCACATCTTCCATGTACAGGAAAACATCTTCGTCAAAAGAACCAATGTGCTGAAATACCTCTTTTTTAATAATAAAGGCTGTACCTGAAATCGCATTTACTTCCTCAATAGAGCTGAACCTTACTTTGTCCTCATAGATTCCCTTACAGAGTGATAGCCCGGAAACATGGATATCAAGTCCACAGGTGTTGATTTTGTTAGGCTCCTGCATGATTAATATCTTCGGGGTCACCATACCAGCACCGGGATAAGATTCTAACGTCGTTACCAGGCTGTCAATCCATCCTTCAGTTACGGTGATGTCGGGATTAATAAAAACCAGATATTTTCCCTGCGCAAACTTCGCACCGATATTATTTCCTCCACCGACACCGGGATTTTGATCACTATTTATGAACTTTATCCATGGAAACATAAGAGGGATTTGTTGATTCTCTTCCTCTGTTGAACAATTATCTACAACGATTACTTCATCGTTGTCTGCCAATACTGGTTCAATGGATCTCAGACAGTCAGTTATGTGGGTAAATGTATTGTAATTTACGATGATGATTGAGGCTCTGACCATGATGATGGGGTTATCTCGGAGAAAAGGTATTTTCGATACGCTAATTGTTATCTTCTTTTTTAGTATTAAAAAAGTCAAATAGAAGGGCTCGAATGGAATGAAGAGAAATCCCGGTGGTTATCAATATCAAACCCATGATGGATAACAACAGTGTGATCAGGGTGTATCCAACTGCCAATTGCATCGTCTGTCTGTACCGCTCTATCACAACAATACCCCATCCAATACCAACAAGCAACAAGAACAACCCGGGTATACTAAAAAAAAGAAGAGGTTTGTAATTACCGGCTAATCGTAAGATCCCATTCAAAACTCCAACTCCCTGATTAAAGGCAGATCTTTTCGGTTTATCCATGTAACGGATAGTTATCGGAACTTCAACAACTTTTAAGCCTTTCTCTTTTGCCAGGAATTGCATTTCTGATTCAACAGAAAAGCCACTCGAAGAGAACTCGAGATGTTCCAGTGCTCGCGGTGAAAAAGCGCGATATCCACTTTGTGAATCACTGACAAAAATACCTGATGGTAAACTCGTTGCCAGGTTGAAGAATTTATGGCCTAATCGGCGGTGTTTTGGTGTGTTTGATGTGTCTTTTAGATACCTGGAACCAATGCAAATATCAGCTTGTCGCATGAGAATAGGTTCAAGTAATAAAGGTAGTTCTTCGGGTAGGTGCTGGCCATCAGCGTCAATGGTTACAACAGCATCTGGTGAGAATTCCCGCGCTTTCTTAAAACCCAGGTTAAGCGCAGCGCCTTTACCTTGATTTTTTATAAGCTGGAAGGTGTTTGCGCCTGCTGCTGTGGCAATTTCGGCAGTATTGTCAGTTGAACCATCATCCACAACGATGATCTTCACTGGAAAACGCTTCAGGCTGAGTACAATGCTGCCAATAAACCGCTCCTCATTGAAAGCCGGGAGAATCACAACAACGTTCTTTTGTGATAAATCGAATGTGGTAGTTTGTTTTTCTGTAGCAGGATTATTCATGATCTAATCTTGTCAAGAATTTCATCAATCAAAAGTAAATAAATATAACTAAGCGTCGCACCAACCAAAATTATACATCATGAATCGCAATGAAGTTTGTCCAGGATTGGTCAGCCGCATTGTTGGTGGGGATGTTCAGCTGGTTATGAAGTAATCCAGGAAAGCCTTTCGTTTAGGATATCGAGGCTGTTGGTGATAATCTTAGGTGAAATATTTGAAGCTGTACCAGGTTATGATGAAGAGAAGCGAAATCATTTTTCTCAGGGCGGTAACTTGTAAATCTTTAGTCTTTGAGATTTTTTACGGATCGATTTATTTGCCTTTTCTGAAAGAATCACCGATCATCCGAAGAGGTTTTGTATAGCGCCAGCTTTTACTTTGAGAATAGTACGAGACCATGTTCCTGGCTTCAACAGCAAACACATCTCTGGCGGTGCATATCCCTTTAAATTTCAGAGTGTCAAGCTGAAAGTACTTTTTCAGTTTTTCAGATTCTTGAGGATCGTTTAACATCTCAAACAACGTTTCTAATCCAAGAAGCTGCCCGCCGGGGAATTCGGTGTCATTGACCAATAACATGGCCATCGTGTAGCGAGGATTGAAGTATTCCGGATGCGTGTATGCCTTTGCCTCAGGGAAGACTTTCAATAATTCCTGGAGGTCAGTCAGCTGGAAATAATTCTTAAAGATCGGGATCATCTCGAAGTTGTGCCGGATCACTGAGTCCACCCGCGGACTGCTCGTGTTCAATTGACCCGCGCGAATCCTGAACTTCATCAATGGTTCCTGGTGGATGTGAATATCGTATCGCATACACAGCCTGACCCACATATCCAGGTCAAACAGCTGGATCAATCCACTGCGGTATAGCCCGACTTCCTCGTGGCAGGTTCTGCGCATCAACATGCTCGGGTGGCATAACGCATTACCCGCGTGAAAAAAATGGTGCAACCATTCATGACGGGTGCGGTTCGGCTGGCTGAACGGGTGCATGGTCTGGTTGCTTTCTGCGAGCAGCGGCGCGCTGTCTTCCCCGATCACGTCGACGGTGGAAAATACCGCGCCGATTTCAGGATGCGCGTCCAGGTAGGCCACCTGTTTCTCTAATTTATCCGGTTTCCAGACGTCGTCTGAATGCTGAACGGCGATATACGCGCCTTTGAGGTCAGGGTAAGCCTGGTTAAAACCCCAGTACTGGTTGGAGGGATTTCTTACAGCTTTGATCCGCGGGTCGTTGTAGGATTGAATGATCTCCCATGAGGAATCGGTCGAAGCATCGTCTTTGATGTAGAGCTCGAAATCCTTAAAGGTTTGCGCCAGGACGCTGTCGATGGATTCTTTTATAAAATTTTCGTGGTTGTACGAGCTCAAGAAGACAGATACTTTTGGTGTGTTGCTCATTTGTCAGCGGTCCTTTTAGTAGATTGAAGTGATCCAGACCAAGAATCGTTGTGCTTGTAAGTTTGATATATGGGTTAGCTATTGTTTATTAATCGGTTTAATTGACTGATTAACCTAATATTTAACCTTTCTTCTTTCAATTCGAAAATATATAAAAAAACTGAACACGAACCACAAAATAACAGAGAGGAGACTGATTCCAATATACCTGTTATGATTTGGGAACTCAAAGAAGGCAGTCATTTTGTAATTACCGGCAGGTAATATCCAACCGCGAAAAAGCTGATTTACAGATATTGATTGTATGCTTTCTTCCACCGTCTCACCGATTAGAGTAGCCTGCCAACCCGGAAAAAAGACCTCGTTTTCAACTAATATGAATTGAGATGATAAATTTACCTGATACATTATTTCATTTACACTGTAAGCTACTAGATTAATACTCTCCCTGGGTAACGGATCCTTGATTCCCTCTAGAATATTCTTATCCAGTACTGAAAAATTTTCGATTTTAAAATCTGAAATATCTGGGGGTATTAGTATCGGCGTCCACGAAAGTGACATATAATCATAATATAGCTGGTTATTCTTTATCAGATGGGAATTTGCCAATAGATTCCCAGTAAGATCATTCATCAGAAACTTACCTGCTACGTAGCCGAGTATCTTTTGACTTAGGTTTGTCTCATCAACCCTCCCGGGTCTAATATTTGGCATTTGTTCGTGAATGGATTCTGGATTGAAATCTCCGTTATCGTCATAAAGAGGAAATTGGATTGTATCTGCGTAGAAATGACTGAATTGAGGTACTTGCCACTCGAGTATGGTGGGTATTACGGATAAACCATGGAGAAATATTAGTATTCCCATGAAGATAATTAATCCGGCTCTAGATAGCCCTGCTCTTAGGGAATAAGTCCAAATTAAACCTAAAGTAGTAATCAAAAAGGTCAATGCAATAATTGCCTCGTCTTTTTCCAATGGTCTTGTTAAGAAAACGGGTTCATTTTTCATTGCGACTATCATCAAACTGATGACCACCCCTGATGCAAGAATGCTCCTAACAAGTAGAGAATTCTTTGTCGCTTGGTTATTAACTATGGATTTCATTCCCCCGATTGCCAAAATAATCCCCAAGATTACAATAAAAATCCGATAATCACTACTTGGAAAACGCGAAAAAGAAACGAAAGAAAATAATTTTCTCAATGTGAGCCAAAGGATGGATTCAGGTCCTATCGCTAACAATAAGCCAATTAACCCGATAAACACTATTGGTAGATTGCTCCTTAAGTATTTATAAGTTACAAAAAAGATCAAGATAACAATAGGGAGGGTAATAAACAAGGATGTCATTGATACCTCTCCCGGAACTGCTGCATTTGTAAGGAATAGACTGGGAAAGTGTTTGAAACCCAAGCCCATTACACTTTCAACTGACGGAAGGTTCTGGTATCGGAAAAGGTATTCCTTTTCTAAAAAACCTGGACCCAGATGAAAAAAAGATATGAGTAAACCAATTGTTGTTAAGAATAAAAGACTCATCGAAGTCGTTACGATGTGTTTCCACTTCTTAATATAAATTGCCATTGATATAATCTGGAATAGACAGTAAAAAACCATCAAGATTAGAACGGCGATAAAATTCCCAGGGTATCCACCTGTAGCCATCAGGAAAACAAACAGAGGGATTAGAGTAATTCGTTTTGGTATAGAGAGTGCCCGGTAATTAACAGAATAGGAGTAGACAACCCAGGGAGTAATTGAGTATGCTCTGACAATATCAGGATGCTCGGAATTAGAAAAGAAGCCTCCAAAGAAATGAAAGGCAACTGCCCCGAGGAGAGCGTACGAAGGTTTTATTCCTAACCCTCTAAGTAATGCATACATGCCAAGAGTTCCGAATAAAATATGCAATGTCTGGAAAACAACGGCAGAATTTAAATCATAAGGCATTCTGAACAACGGAAAAAGCCAAAACAATGGGTAATGTAAACCCGATTGTAGATACAAGTCTATCGGGTATCCCATTTGTTGAAATGGCATCCACCGAGGTAAAACACCATCCGTGACCAATGAGGTCCAGTTTGCAACAACAGCATAATATCCCAGTGGAAAATCCCAAGGGAAACCAAAATCATGGAAATAATGATCCTTAAATATGAGAAGATGTTGAACCAGGATTACGCAGATCGTAAGTAAATCAAAAAGGAAAATTTTGAAAGTTGCCCTTTTTGTTGTTTTAAGATATATGCAGGCAAAAATTGTGGTCATAATTCCCCAGATTAATAATGAGAGGACTATGGGGAGAATTTTATGTGTATTACGAACCGTGAAAAGGAAGTAAGGTTGAGAAATAAACAATAATAAAAAAAGAATCAACATAATGCAAAAAACGCTTACCAGGAATATCTGGAGAGAATTCTTTGTTAATAGCTTTTGCAGAAAGTTCTTGACTCTATCAATGTCGTGGATCAGAAAAGACAACAAGAGGATACAGGAAGCAAAAAGGAGAGCAATTAATGAAAAAATCCCTCGGTTTATTGATATCCCTCCAGGCGAAAGGAAATAATAAATAGGGATTAGCAACAAGCACCCTGCGGTAATCCGTAAATAAATACGGAAAAACTGCAATTGGTTGCGAGAATCACTACTATTAGAAAGAGACCTCATACTTCTTTTAGGACCCACAACAAAAGAGCTTGATTTTTTCAGCAATGAAACTTGCATCCTCAAAACTCAAGTGCGGACCGATTGGTATACTAAGGATTGTTTTAGCCAGTGATTCGGTGATCGGAAAATCACCTACCTTGTACCCCATATCACCGTAAGCCTTTGAAAGGTGAGGTGGAACCGGATAATGGATCAATGTCCCGATTCCATTTTTACTCAAAAAATCCTGCAGCTGGTTCCTTTTCGGATGACGAATAACGAACTGGTGCCAGACATGGGTCGCATCAGGTGCTACATAAGGTAATACCAAATCCGGAATGCCTGTTAAGTTTTGAAAATAAAAATCAGCGATTTTCACACGCCGTGCATTCCATTCATCCAAATGTTTTAGTTTTATGCGTAAAAACGCTGCCTGCAGCGGATCTAAACGCGAATTGTATCCTTTGAGATCGTTGTAATATTTTTTTTGTGAGCCGTAGTTGCCTAATAATCTTACTTTTCCCGCTAGTTCAGCGTCGTCAGTGACCACAGTCCCCGCGTCTCCGAAAGCTCCCAGGTTCTTTCCCGGATAAAAACTGAATCCTGCGGCTGAGCCAAGATTTCCGGTTTCACGACCTTTGTAGGTACCGCCATGGGTTTGAGCAGAATCTTCAATAATCCGCAATTTATGTTTTTCGGCTATCCTGGATATTTCATCAATAGGTGTTGGTTGACCATACAGATGAACGGGCATGATCGCACGGGTTCTAGATGTGATTAAAGGAGTAATTAGTGACGGATCGAGATTATATGTTCTGGGATCAGGCTCGACCGGAACTGGTGTAGCACCGGCATATGTGATGGCCAACCAGGAAGCTATGTAGGTGTTAGCCGGTACTATAACTTCGTCACCTGGTCCAATCCCGTATCCGCGCAAGATGAGATGTAGAGCTTCCAAACCATTTCCTACTCCAATGCAATGGTTAACCCCGCATTTTTTGGCAAATTCCTGCTCAAAAGCGGTCACTTCTTCACCTAAAATGTACCATCCGGATTCCATTACCCGTTGATAGGCGGCGTCTAATTCATCCTTGAGTTCAAGGTAAGGGGACTTCATATCTAAAAATGAGATCTGCTTCATTTGCTTAACTCTGATAGATATTTATCATAATCACGAATGTAATCATCAGCTTTGTATATATCAGAAGCGAGGACTAATAAGATCCCGTCTGAAGAATATTTATACTCAGTAGCCCAAACCATAGGCGGAACATGCAATCCAATATTCGGTCTATTTAACAATATCTCTTCCCTATTCTGACCATCATCAACTACAACCGAACAACTTCCTCGAAGGCAAACAAGGAATTGATGACAATGGCGATGCGCGTGTTCTCCTCTGACTTCTTTGTTCGGTACATTGTAGACAATAAAATATCTTTTGGGTGTAAAAGGCAAGGATTTTTCGATCTCAGCATAGGACAGGCTTCCGCGAAGGTCAACGATTAGCGGTAATTCGTAAATATGCACACCTTTCACATTCAGGTTTATATCCCACCCTTGTTCATCTTCGCGCTTGATCATGTTTACAGGGCTTTTATTGATCTGAACATAGCCTGTGATTCTTGCCGGGTTGCCAACGACGATTGCGTATGCGGGAATATCCTGGGTGACAACGGCGCCTGCACCCACCATCACATGCTGGCCAATTACCAATCCGGGTAGAATCGTGGCATTGGCTCCTATAGACGCTCCTTTACGAACCAGCGTTCGGGCAGGTTTTTGAAGATACTGTTTACTTCTCGGGAAGGGGTCATTCGTAAAAGTCGCGTTTGGGCCAATAAAAACATCGTCCTCAAGCGTTATCCCATCCCAGATCTGAACACCGGATTTTATGGTAACTCTATCCCCTATGAATACGTCATTTTCAACAAAAACATGGTCGCATAAGTTGCAATCATCTCCGATAACAGCACCCGGTAAAACATGAGTAAATGCCCAGATCCTGGTGCCGGAACCAACCCTATTTGACTCAACAATCGCATTTTCATGCTGAAAATATTCCTTCATCAATTCTCCGTTTTACTGTCTGGAATACCGTATATTTCATCAATTACATAAGATGGACGGTTTCTTGATTCGTCAAGCGTACGCCATAAATACTCTCCAAGAACACCCAGCATGGTCATTTGCAGACCAGCTGTAAAAGTGAGAATCACCATCATCGGTACCCAACCTTCCACATCTATTCCATAGACAAGTTTGTAAATCAATATCCATGTACCATAGAGGAATGAAGCAATTGCGACCAGGAATCCGATTATTGAAAACAGGCGAATGGGGAAATAAGAGAAAGCGACAAACGTGTCCACAAATAATTTGATTTTTTTATCGATCGTCCAGCGCGATTCTCCTTTCGTTCTTGCTTTACGGGTGTATGGGATCAAAATTGGCTTAAATCCAAGCCAGTAGATTAGCGTCATGAAGTTGGTATTTTTTTCCCGAATTTTATTAACCTCATCAACAACCTGGCGATCAACAACCAGGAAATCAAACCCTCCCCGGGGATAATTTTGGATAGCGAACCTTCGAACCAAGGCATAATAGGTATTTGCGAATAATTTTTGGGCAGCTGATTCTTCACGATCCTGGCGAACCGCGAGCATCACTTTTATTCCGTTTTCCCAATGGTGAATCATTTCTAACAATAACTCAGGCGGATCTTGCAAGTCCGCGGCAATGACACCCACACAATCTCCAGTTGCCACAGTGAAACCCGCCTGTATGGCAGCCATGGAACCAAAATTCCTGGTCAATTTCACAACTTTAATTATTTCAGGATTGGTTTTTTGTGACTCCAGTAGTATTTCTAGGGACCTATCTCCCGAACCATCATCGACAAAAACCAGTTCCAGTAGATAACCGGGGATTAGGGTTGATATCTGCAATAGTTGAGGAATAGTATCAGGCAGATTGAATTCATTGAAAAAAACGGGAACTATGAGGGAGAATTTTTTCATGATTTTACAAAAGGATCTAATAATTGTTGTTTTACTTTTGGGTTCGATATGTGTGTTGTTAATCCAAAATATTTGATTTGATTTTACCCCAACAATTTGCTTTAAGAATAATTATCGCAGGCAAAACCAAAACAAAAACATAAAGGGGTACATCTTATGCAACAACCGCTCCAGAACAGAAAAAAAAGAACTCTCCCCTATGTGTGTGGTGAACATTATAATAACCCTGCACAAGTAATTAAAAATTGTTAGTAATTGGCCGTTAGATAACCCCCTATTCATACTCATAGTTAGCAGCGATCCTATAATTCCCAGTGTGTTTTATTTCACAAATAAAAAACCAGTATAATATGTCAGGCGATATACGATAAAAGCTTCCATAGTCTGGCATATGTTACCCATCCTTTGTAAGGTTTTTAAAAAAAATTATGTTAATTTGAAGTCAAAGATCGTATTTGATATCTGTAACTTGTATAAGTTGATGATTACGCAACCTTTTTTCTGTAAATTCAAGTCAAAAATACCCATGGTTCTTTAACAACCTAATGACTTGCCAGCACAATAACGTTTTCCGATTTGCCACTCCTCGCTGGTTTCCATCAAGAGAGCG